>k87-717552_pt1 | contig 16900 bp, 14 predicted proteins | sample MGYA00084031_6733416 | MGnify analysis MGYA00084031
CCCGAAACGAACACAGCTTTGGATTGTCATGTCAATTCAGGTGGATGTTTTCGTAAGTAGCCGTTTGTATACAGGACTATTTCACAACGCTTCTAGTGCTCCAGGCAAAGTTCCCAGTACGTCATACAAGACCATCACCGAAACCCTCGCGGAGCTTTCCGGGCCGTTATGCGATCTATATGAAGAGCTACGCTCCTATCTTCTGGCGCTCGGCGATGATGTACAGGAGAAAGTTCTCAAGTACTATGTAGCTTTCAAGCGTATTTAGAACTTCGCCTGCGTAGAGCCATCCGGCAAAGAGAGCAATCACGTGTTTCTGAAAGTCAATCCGGACGAAGTATGAGGCCCGGATTTACCCGCGATATGAGGCAAATCGGTCACTACGGAACCGGAGATCTCGAGGTCACGCTGCGGAACCGTGAGGACTTTGTCAAGCGTAAGATTTGATCCAGAGAAGTTATGAGGTGAATTAGAAGGGTAGGAGGCCGGGCGAGTTATTATTGCCCGGTTTTTTGTCTGCCTGATCAGTTTCTTTCTGTCCGTAGCGGTTGGTTGTTCAACTACTGGTTGTTCCGGCTAGTGGCTTTCTGTGATGGTTGATTGCCTGTAGTAGCTACAACAACTCCACCAAAGGTGGTAATCAAGATCCCTCCCAGAATAAAGAACAATGCAAAAAGATCAAGATGTTTGGACGGATCAATGTTAACGGGGAGAACAATGTTGGGGAATCGTTTTTAATTTCCCGTTTTATGGTAATTATATGAGGAACATCCCCATTTGGTGAAATGTTGATTGATTTCCGAAATCGAATGCATCAAAAAACCAAATGCACAGTGGCAATGGTTAATATATAATTTGATGTAAAACTGTTCATCCGTCAAGGGAGATGGTCGCGTTGGATTTAGGAACCCTCTTTGATTGTGCCGTCAGTAGATACCCAAACCTTGTAGCTGTCGTTCACGATAAATGTTCTTATACATTTTTGCAATTAAAGGAAGAGGTCAATCGCTTGGCGTCCTCTTTACAAAAATTAGGAGTAAAAAAAAGGGACCGGGTGATGTTACTACTTAAAAACCGATTGGAAACCATCTGCCTGTTTTGGGCCATACAAAAGCTGGGAGCGATTTTCACGCCTATTAACCTACATCTTTCTCCTGAAGATACCGAATATTGCATTAATGATGCGGAGCCGAAGATCGTCTTTTACGAAAAAGCCAGCAAACATTCTCTCATGAAAGCGAAATTTCACGAACGGCCGATTTTTATCGGGTTGGAACAAGACGAGGGAGATCTCTCCTATAAGGATCTGGTGGTTCGAGGGGAAAGTGGCTTTTCCGGTGTTGCATGTGAGGATGAAGATATAGCCGTGATGCTGTACACTTCCGGGACGACCGGGGTTCCTAAGGGAGTACCTCGTTCCCACAAAAATGAATATGCGGCTACAATCGCCCACATTATCCAAAATCATTACGAAATGTTTGACAGCACATTGGGGGCGATGCCTTTATACCACACCATGGGGATTCGGTCGCTGCTCGCAATGTGTATGCTAAACGGAAAATATGTGATCACTTCCGATTTTGACTCCTACACTGCCCTCTCTCTTCTGTCCAGGGAAAAAATCAGTTGCCTATACATGATTCCCACTATGTACTATGAGCTGTTAAGCGATCCGCGCTTTTCTGAATTTGATCTGTCCTCACTAAAGAAAATCGGGTATGCAGGTGCTCCGATGTCCGATACATTAATCCAAAAATGTTTTCAGATGTTGAAACCTACCCATTTTATCAATCACTACGGCAGCACAGAGATTTATACATTCACTGTTTGCCCGTTTTTGGACGAGAAACCGGGATGTGCCGGAAAACCAGGCATTCATCAACAGATTCGGTTGGTGGTCCCCGACGCGAACGCCGGATCAACACCGGAGGATATCGTTCCACAGGGCGAAGTAGGGGAGATCATCGTCCATGCGGGATCGAGCGAAGCGTTTAAAGGGTATTGGAATCGGCCTGACGCAACCCGGAAAGCGATTCGGAACAACTGGTATTTTACGGGGGATCTGGGGAGGCTCGATGAAGACGGAGATTTGTATGTCGTGGGTCGGCTGGACGAAATGGTAATCTCCGGCGGAGAACACATCTCTCCCATGGAAGTGGAGTGGGTATTGCTGGAACACCCCAAAGTGGCGGAAGCGGCGGTATTAGGGGAAGAGGATGACCGATGGGGGCAAATTGTTGTCGCTTACGTCGTCCCTCAGGATAAAACGGTGAGTGTGCATGAACTGGACCAATTTTGCAAGAAACACCCGAAGTTGTCAAATTTAAAGCGCCCCCGAAAATACGTTTTTGTCGAGGAAATTCCGAAAAGCCCAGCTGGAAAAATCCTTCGTCGCAAGCTGTACGATGCCCAAACAGTGAAACCGGATGTGTGAATCACGAACGAGTGGGAGCGGAAGGAGGGATTGTTTTGGCTGGACTGCTGATCATTGACGATGAGTTGGAAAGCCGCCAAGAAATCCGGTTGGCTATTGAAGAAAGCCCCTATCAGTATCTATCTGTCTATGAATCCGACTCTGGGGAGAACGGATTGTTTTTGTTGAAACAGAATCGGCCAAGCATTTTGATTCTGGATATCTCCTTGCCCGATATGGATGGAATTGAGGTGGGGAAAAAAGCGCTAGAGCTGAATCCCCGGATTGCGGTCATTGTACTGACACACCTGAAGATGTTTGAATTGGCGCAAGCGGCCATTAATGCGGGCTTTGCCCGGTATTTTTTAAAGCCGCTTAATAAGATGGAGTTAATTTCTTCACTTGAAAAGCTGCTGAATGCTGATTTGATCAGGGAGACTCAAGAGTTGCGAAAAACGACATCTGGATCCGAAGACGTTGAGATCGATCTCGGAAATCCGATCCAAAGCGCAGTCCGGTTCATTCAAAAACATTATCATGAACCGATCAAACTGAATGATGTGGCTGACGGGGTGTATCTTAGCGCTTCTCATTTTAGCCGTCTGTTTAAGGCGGAAATGGGAATGACCTTCATCGAATATTTGACGAAATACAGGGTCGAACAATCGAAAAAATTGCTGAAAATGACTTTACTTCCGATAGAAGTGATCGCCAGCAATACAGGTTTTGCCAATGCTAGTTATTTTTCCACCACGTTTAAGCGCCTAGAGGGGAAGACGCCAACTGAGTACAGAAACTTGTTTTCCAATTTTCTATGGGGCAACGGTTCGCTCTTGAGAAAAACGGGGAGTAACGCAGTGAAACTGAGCAAAAAAACGAAAACCGGTTCGAAATGATAATTATACTATCAGATTTTGAGAAAATATAGGATTTAGATAGGCAGCTGGTGGGTGATGCGGTTGGTTGGAGATGTTTGCACTGTAAAACGGAGGTTTGGTGGCGAACGTGCCTCTCCAGGGTTATCTGATGATTGTTCTGATAATTATGTAGATAGTTGACCATTCGGAAATAGACAGTGGTCAATCTCTCTGGTGACGAACGGACCTTTGCACGATCGACAGATACGAAAGAGGAGTTTGGAAAGGAGGGGCCAGTCGTTGAAACAGGGTGGAATCGGTCAACCGATGTCCCGGTTGGAAGATGCCCGGTTGACATCCGGACAAGGTACGTATATGGAGGATTTGAATCCGCTTCCGAATCTTCATCATGCGGCCATTTTGCGAAGCCCTTATCCGCACGCGAGAATCAAATCGATTCGTACGGATCAAGCAGAGCAAATGCCCGGTGTGAAAGGGATTGTCACGGGGCGGGATATTGTCCATATGCTCCGACCGTTTCCGGTTGGGGTGACAGCACCGGTCAAATACTATCCGCTTGCTGTTGACAAAGTGCGGTATGTGGGCGAACCGGTCGCCGTGGTGGTGGCCAAAAACCGTTACTTGGCGGAAGATGCGCTGGCCGCGATCGAAGTGGAATATGAACCGCTACCGGCCATAGTGGATATCGAACAGGCGATGCAAACGGATGCTCCCATCTTGCATGAGGAAGTCGGATCGAACATCGCCAACCGGCGAACGTTCCATTACGGGGATGTCGAGCAAGCGTTTTCAGAAGCAGATTTCGTCATTCGGCACAAGTTTTATTTTCCTAAATTCAGTACGACCCCGGTCGAAACGTACGGTGTAATCGCGAATTATGAGGCGAGCGGGAATCGATTTACCATTTGGTCCAACTTTCATGGTCCATTTACGTTACAGTCGGTGATGGCAGCCGCTTTACAGGTTCCCAGCAATCATTTGCGGATCATCATTCCGAAGGATATTGGCGGCAGCTACGGGATCAAATCGGCCGTCTTCCCGTACATGGTGCTGATGGCGATGGTGTCGAAAAAGGTGGGCTTGCCAGTGAAATGGATCGAAGACCGGCAGGAGCATCTGATGGCCAGCTCAAGCGGCACCGACAGGGTAACCTGGATCGAAGCGGCGGTCAAAAATGACGGGACCGTGACAGGATTGCGGATGAAAATGGTCGATAACGTGGGAGCCTATATCCGGGCGCCGGAGCCAGCTTGTTTGTACCGAACCCACTCGAACAGTACTGGCGCATATCGGATCCGGAATTTAGAAATGGAAACAATTGCCGTCATGACAAACAAATGCCCGACTGGTTTGATCAGGGGTTACGGAGGTCCGCAATTCTACTTTCCGCTGGAACGGATCATGCAGATGATCGCACAAAAATTGGGCATGGATCCGGCGGATGTGATCAGGCGAAACCTAATCCGGGCCGATGAGTTTCCTTATACAACCGCGTCCGGAGGCATTTACGACAGTGGGGATTACCACAAGGCGTTCGAGAAAGCCCTCGAGCTGGTACGTTACGAGGAATTTCGCAAGCGGCAAGAAGAGGCGTGGAAACAAGGAAAATACCTGGGAATCGGGCTGGCCTGCATCGTTGAACCATCCGGCTCGAACATGGGATATATCACGGTGGCGCTGACTCCGGAAGAACGGGCGAAATCGTATCCCAAATCCGGCTGTGCGGAAGGAGCGACCGTATCGATCGACCCGATGGGAGGCATCACGGTTCGGATCAGCACGGTTCCGACCGGGCAAGGGCATGAAACCGTGGCAGCGCAGATTGTCGGAGATGTACTGGGGGTAGACCCTCGCTCGGTAAACGTGATTGCAGAGATGGACACATGGACCAGCCCCTGGTCGGTCGCTTCGGGCAGCTATTCCAGCCGGTTTGGCCCGATCGGTTCCAGCGCCGTATACCAAGCGGCCATGAAAGTGCGCCAAAAATTGCTGCAGATCGCAGCCGAGCAGTTGCAACAGCCGTTGGATCAACTGGAACTGCAAGACGGTATGGTGACGGTTCGGGGCAACCCGCAAATCCAACTACCGCTTAAGCGGTTGATCGGGTCGATCCATTGGAATCCCACGGGGTTGCCTGAGGGTGTCGAACCGGGCATTCATGAAACCGCTTTTTATACGATTCCGACTGCGCTCCCGCCTGATGAAAACGATCGGGTGAACGGCTCGGCCACGTACGGATTTGTTGCCGACGCGGTGATTGTAGAAGTGGATGCGGACACCGGAGAGGTTCGAATCCTGGATTACATCACGGTGCATGATGCGGGAAAACTGCTGAACCCCCTGATTGTCGATGGTCAAATTATGGGCGGGTTAGCACATGGGATCGGCGGGGCGTTGTACGAGGAGTTGGCATACGACCAGAAAGGACAGTTCCTGACGGGAAGTTTTATGGACTATCTGTGTCCTACTGCAACCGAGATGCCGCCGGTTACCATCAAACATTTCGAAACTCCTTCTCCGCTCACGCCTTTGGGTGCGAAAGGGTTGGGGGAAGGAAACACGATGAGCGCACCGGTGGCGATCGCCAACGCGGTGGCGGATGCCCTCTCACCATTGGGAGTGATGATTGACCGATTGCCGTTGTCGCCGAACAGGATTTGGTCATTGCTGCAGGAGGCGAAAGGAAAACAGAAGTCGATGGAGGTGGAAACGGTATGAACGGCAGCGGTGTGATTGAGCTCAATGCTCCGATACACGAAGTGTGGAACAAACTGATGGATCCTGATGTTTTGTCCGAGTGCATTCTGGGATGCAACCGTCTGGAACGGGTGGAAGAGGGAAAATATCGCGCCGATCTTGCCATCGGTATCGCGGCAGTGAAGGGAAAATACGATGCGACGATTTCTCTGGTCGATGTCCAAGCGCCAAGAAGCTATAAGCTGGTGGTTCACGGTGAGGGGGCGCCTGGCTTTGTCGAAGCGGAAGGTGTAATCGATCTAACGGAGAACGGCGAAGGAAAAACCATTCTCTCCTACACGTACACCGCCGAAGTGGGGGGGAAAGTGGCCGCCATCGGGCAAAGGATGTTGGGTGGTGTGGCAAAGCTTTTAATCAACGACTTCTTCAAAAAAATCAAGAAGGAAATCGAGAAGGCGCAACTATCGGCATAACTAGACGCTCAGGGAAAGGAGGGAGGGACATGAAGCCGGCACCGTTTGACTATTACCGGCCTTCCACGCTGGAGGAAGCGTTTCATCTGTTGGCCGAAGCGGGCGACAAAGGAAAGGTGATTGCCGGCGGGCAAAGTTTGGTACCGATTTTGAACATGCGGCTTTCCACCCCGGAATGTCTGATCGATATTAACGGATTGCAAAAACTCAACTATATCCTCTGTGAGGAGGGTTGGCTGAAGATTGGCGCTCTCACCCGGCAGCGGGATGTGGAACGGTCGGAATTGATCCGGGAAAAAAGCCCTCTGCTGTCGGAGGCGGTTCCGTATATCGGGCATATGCAAACACGCAACCGGGGAACGGTGGGCGGCAGTTTGGTACACGCTGATCCGACCGCGGAGCTCCCTTTGTCATTGCTCGCGCTGAACGCGAAAGCTGTGATTGAGAGCGCGGACAAAAAAAGGGAGGTGGAGTTGGAGGAATTTTTCATCACGTACATGACCACTGACATTATGCCTCACGAGTTGCTGACGGAAGTGTGGATTCCCGTCGGTTCCGTTCAAAAGGGATATTCGTTTCAGGAATTTAGCCGAAGACATGGGGATTTCGCCCTGGTCGCGGCGGCCTGCCTGCTCGATACGGATGACGCGGGGCGAATCATTTACGCGCGATTGACGTTGGGCGGAGTGGATGCGATCCCGGTTGTGGCGGATGATGCGGCTGCGGTTTTGATCGGTGAAAAACTGACGGACAAGCTGTTGGAAGAGGCAGGGCGGGTCGCAGCGGCGAACATCGATCCGGAAGCGGACTTGCACGCGTCCAGGGAGTATCGGCTTCATCTCGCCCGTGTGTTTACAAAAAGGGTGATTGAGACTGCCTACCGGCGGGCAACTGACAAGGGGTGAACCGCATGATCCGGGTGTTGAGGCAAGAAACGGTTGAAGTCCGTATGCGAATCAACGGCAAGGTTTATGTCGAACGGGTGGAACCCCGCAAATTGTTAAGCGATTTTCTGCGCGAAGATTGTGGATTAACCGGCACTCATATCGGATGTGAACATGGTGTTTGCGGGGCGTGCACCGTGTTGGTCAACGGTGCGGCGGTCAGGAGTTGCCTGATGTTCGCCGTGCAAGCGGAGGGCTCGGAAATCATGACGGTGGAAGGGTTAGCCAAAGACGGTCAACCGCATCCCTTGCAAACCGCTTTTTCCGAATGCCATGCATTGCAATGCGGTTTCTGTACTCCCGGTATCCTGATGTCCGCAGTGGAATTTCTCGGTAACCACCCGACACCGACTGCCGAGCAAATCAGGGAAATGCTGTCGGGACATCTATGCAGATGTACCGGGTATAAAGGGATCGTTGAGGCGATCGAAACAGTTGCCAACCGTCAAAAGGCAGGTGAACGAACCGATGGATCTGGGAACCCTGTTTGAATTTGCGGTGGAACGGCATCCGCGATACGAGGCCCTCGTGCAAGGCGAGATCCGGCTGACGTATGAGCAGATGAACCGGCAGATCGACAGAGTGGCAGCCGGGTTGCAGGCGCTTGGAATCGAGAAGGGCGACCGCTTGCTGCTCGTGCTGAAAAACCGGCTGGAAATGGTGATTCTGTACTGGGCTGTGCAAAAAATCGGCGCGATCTTCACCCCGATCAATTTCCGTCTATCACCGGACGAAATTCATTACTGCGTGCAGGACGCGGACGCGAAAGCGGTGGTGTACGAACCGGTCAGCGAAGCGCCGGTGCTGCAAGCCACCAAAAACCTGAAACTGGTGAAAATTGCAGTGCAGGGGGCACAAGGGGCCGACATCACGTACGAAGCGCTGCAGGAAAAAGCCGCGGAAAGGCCCGTAAGACCCCCAATCGACGATGACGACATATGTTTGATGCTTTATACGTCCGGCACTACCGGACGCCCGAAAGGGGTTCCGCGCAGCCACAAGAACGAGTACAGCGCGGCGGTGGCGCACATTATACAAAACCGGTATGAGGTTCAGGAAAGCACGATCGGTGTCATGCCGCTGTACCATACGATGGGCATGCGGTCACTCCTGTCGATAGCTTTCCTGAACGGGAAACTGGTGATGATACCCGATTACGATGCCCAAACGGTATTGGAGTTGTTGGATAAGGAAAAAATTACATGCGTCTATCTGGTGCCCACTATTTTCCATGATATGTTATACCATCCTAAATTTGATAGTTATAATCTTTCGTCGCTGAAAAAATTGGGGTATGCCGGAGCCCCCATGACAAAAGCGCTGACGGAGGAAATTTTCCGCAAACTAAAGCCGGACGTGTTTATCAACCACTACGGTTCCTCCGAGGTGTACACATTCTCCATTTGCGATTATCTCCACATAAAGCCCGGTTGTGCCGGAAAACCGGGTTTCCATCAGCGGATCCGCGTGGTGGTGGCCGATCCGGATGGCAACGCAACCCCGGACGACGTGGTACCGGTTGGGGTACCTGGCGAAATTATCGTCGATCTCCGTTCTAACGAAGCGTTTCAAGGCTATTGGAACCGTCCCGACGCAACCCAAAAGGCGATTCGCGAAGGATGGTATTTTACAGGTGATATGGGAATGATCGACGAGGACGGAGATCTCTATGTTCTGGGCCGGGTGGATGACATGATTATCTCGGGCGGTGAAAACATTCATCCGTTAGAAGTGGAGGATGTGCTTGCCAAGCATCCGAAAGTGGCGGAGGTGGCCGTTGCCGGATTGCCGGATCCACGCTGGGGGGAAATCGTAACGGCCTTCATTGTCCCGCGGGATCATTCGTTGACAGCGGAAGAGCTGGACGCTTATTGCAAGGAGAGCGACCGATTGTCCAATTTTAAACGTCCCAGAAAATATGTGTTCGTCCGTTCGATTCCAAAAAGCCCGGTCGGCAAAATTCTCCGCCGCAAACTGCGTAACGGTGAATACGAAGAACTATCTTTACAAAAGGAGAGTGCATCGTAAATGGAACAACAGACCCAAAACCAGGTGGCAGTTAATGAGTGGGATCATATCCGCGTGGAGAAAAATCTGCAGAGGAAAACGGCCACGATTATTCTGGACCGTCCGGAAAAGATGAACAGTTTGAGCTATATCGGACGGTTTCATCTGAATCAAATTTTTGAGCAGCTGAACCAGGACGATGAAGTCCGGGTGATCATCATCAAGGGGGCGGGTACAAAGGCATTTTCCTCCGGCGGAACGATTGCCCAGTTTTTGGAACGGCATCCGGAAGAGCTGTCAGTGTTGCATTACAATGTGGCGGCTCCGGAACGTTCTCCCAAACCGGTAATCGCTCAGTTGCAAGGGTATACGTTCGGCGTTGGGCTGGAGATCGCGATGGCATGCGATTTCCGGGTTGCATCGGAGACGACCCTGCTCGCTTTGCCGGAAATTCGTCTGGGCATGATTCCGGGAAGCGGTGGCACGCAAAGGATTGCAAGAATTGCGGGTCTGGGCCGGGCAAAAGACATGATCATGCGCGGCCGCCGGATTCCTGCGGAAGAGGCCTATCAGTGGGGACTACTGACGATGGTCGTACCGCAGGAGGAGCTGGAAAATGCGGTCCAAGGTCTGGTGGATGAACTCCTGCAATATTCACCGATGGTATTGCGGGTGTTAAAGCAAGTTCTCAACGCTTCCCAGGAAGGACCGCTTAGTGCCGGCCTCGCGATAGAGGGATACGCTTATGGAATGCTCCGAAGCACGGACGATTTCCGGGAAGGAGTGAATGCATTCTACGAAAAGCGAAAACCGAATTTTACCGGACGGTAAATGATCGGATGTATATATTTCGGGGATTGACAGTGGTTCAGTCCCCTTCTCTTCAACCATAGTTGTAAGATTATTCCGTTAAGGAGGGATCAGAATGTCCACCATTACCAGTGCGGAAACGAAAACAGTTTTACCAAGAGTGTTGGTGACCCGCAAGCAAATGGTGACCGCTTCGGTAGCTTCGCTGTTAGGATGGTCTTTGGATTTGTTTGACCTGTTTGTGTTGCTGTATGTCGCACCAGAAGTCGGCAAGCTGTTTTTTCCGTCGAACATTCCGACGTTATCATTGGCTGCTGTTTACGCTTCGTTTGCCGTTACCTTGTTTATGCGTCCTATAGGATCGGCTGTATTCGGTTCTTATGCCGACCGAAAAGGGCGGAAACAGGCAATGGTGGTGGCGGTGATCGGTGTCGGTTTGTCGACCGCACTCTTTGGAGCTCTTCCAACGGTGGAGCAGATCGGTGTTTTGGCGGCGATCTTGTTTATCATCTTACGTTTGGTGCAGGGTGTATTTGTGGGCGGAGTGGTTGCATCCACCCATACGATCGGCACTGAGTCGGTTCCTCCAAAATGGCGCGGCTTTATGTCGGGACTTGTAGGAGGAGGAGGAGCTGGACTTGGGGCGTTGCTGGCTTCGATCGCTTATTACATTGTGTCGGCGGTATTTCCGGGACCGGAATTCAGTGTCTGGGGCTGGCGTTTCATGTTCTTCGCCGGGATTCTCAGTTCGATGCTGGGGTTGGTTGTATTCAAAAAGCTTGAAGAATCGCCGCTCTGGCTGCAACTGAAACAAAAGGAACAGGCGGAAGCCAAACCGGCCAAATCTCCCATTCGGACGATCTTTTCGCGACAATACCTGCCCGTGTTGCTTGTCAACCTGATGATCGTGATTGGTGGCGGAACGGCCTATTACCTGACGTCCGGCTACCTCCCCACATTTTTGAAAGTCATCAACAAGATACCGGCCGGGACAGCTTCGTTCATTTTGATGGGAGGCAGCTTAGCGGCGATTGTTTCAGCTGTACTGATCGGCAGTTTAAGCGAAGTGTTCGGACGCAAGAAAACGTTCCTGGCAATCAGTCTGATCAATATTGTGGCGCTGCCGATCCTGTACTTGGGATTGGCAGGGGCTACGAGTATTGCCGCAATCACAGTCTACTCTCTGTTGCTTGCATTCCTGGGGAATGCCGCATATGCGCCGGTGCTGGTGTTCCTGAATGAACGGTTCCCGACAGCAGTGCGGTCCAGCGGAACCGGACTTTCGTGGAATATGGGGTTTGCGGTTGGCGGCATGATGCCGACTTTCGTATCGCTAGCAAGCGGAACTACACAGGACATTCCCATGTCGCTCGCCTATTTTTCCGTCGGAGTGTTCATCCTTTATCTAATCGGGAGCTTGATCATTCCTGAAACAAAAGGTCAATTCAAGTAAAGAAAGCAGGACGAATCGAGGAAGGATTCCCGTCCGGAAAAAATAGGAGGGCCAGAAGTGACTGAATTGACCGGACGAAAACCCAAGGTGTACTACAACTACGTCGGTGCTGAATGGACGGAGTCTTCATCAAAGGAGCTTTTGGAATCGTACAATCCGGCGACCGGAGAGTTGGTTGCATACGCGCAAAATTCGACAGTGCGTGATGTGGAACAGGCGATCGATTCGGTCGCTGAGGCGTTTCGGCAAAGTGATTGGGGGTGTAACCCAAAGCGTCGTTACGAAGCATTATTGGGTTTGGCTCATAAAATCGAACAGAATTTAGAATATCTGGCGACCGTTCTAACCATTGAACAAGGGAAACCAATTCGTGAATCTAGGATTGAACTGAAAGGATGCGTAGATACGCTGAAATATTTTGCAGGTGCGGCACGAACCGTTTTTGGACGGTCGGTCCAGCTGGAACCTGCCAATTTAGGTGTGATAGTGAAGGAGCCGATCGGAGTGGTGGGGATCATTACCCCCTGGAACTGGCCGGCACTGCTGATGATCCGGGAATTGGCGCCGGCACTTGCGGCAGGTAACGGTGTGATCGTAAAACCGGCCAGTCTCACCCCAGCCATTTCAGTTGAAATTTTCAAATTGATCGATGAAGTTCCCTATTTTCCAAAGGGAATTGTGAGTATCGTGACGGGGCCTGGGAATTCGATCGGGGCTGCAATAGTAACCAGCAAAAAAATCGACATGATCAGTTTTACAGGCGATACCGCAACTGGAAAGAAAATTATGCAGATGGCGGCAAGCAATATCAAAAAAGTTGCTTTGGAACTGGGCGGAAAATCGCCGAATGTAGTGTTTGAGGATGCCGATTTGGAGAAAGCTATCCCTCTAATCGCAAGATCGATTTTTATCACTGCGGGCCAGATTTGCATGGCTGGTTCTCGGTTGTTAGTGCATGAGGCGGTCAAGGACGAGGTTGTCTCCCTGCTGAAACAATATGCTGAAAATCTGAAAGTGGGGAATGGAATCGATGAGTCTACCGATATGGGGCCGTTGGTGTCGCAAAGCCAATTGAATTTGGTGGAGGAATACTGTGAAATTGGCCGCAAGGAAGGGAAAATCGTTACGGGCGGTTATCGGTTAACGGGGGGAGAGTATGCCCGAGGCTACTTTTTTACCCCAACGATCATCGAGGAACTTCCCGCCAACAGCCGCGTCGTGCGAGAAGAAATTTTCGGCCCGGTGTTGGCGGTACAGACATTCTCCTCCGATGAAGAAGCGCTTGTGTTGGCAAATGATACCGATTACGGACTGTCTGCCGGTGTTTGGACAGCTGATCTAAACCGCGCGATGTGGATGTCCAAAGGGATCAAGGCAGGAACAGTCTGGATCAACACGTACAACAAAAACTTTCCGGAAGCGGAGTTTGGCGGATACAAACAAAGTGGCTTGGGCAGGACTCGGGGTGTTGACGGATTGATGGAATATTGTGAGACAAAGCATGTTCACTTTGAGATCAATATGTAGTTTTGGAAGGAGTTGGGATCGATGGGTGCGGATCAAGCAGTCAAGGCGGTAGAATTCGAATTTTCGTTTCATCTTCCCACATTGATCGAATTTGGTTATGGAAAATCTTCCGGTATTGGTGAAAAGCTGACACAACTGGGGGCCAAACGGGTGTTTATCGTGACCGACAAAGGTGTGGAAGCGGCCGGACTGCTTCAGAAGCTGACGCAGTCGCTGCGGTCATCGGGGATTTTGTTCGATATTTATACCGATGTGGAGCCCGATCCCAGCCTGGAAACAATCGACCGGGGAGCCGCGATGTTCCAGAGGAAATCATACGATTGCATCGTGGCGGTTGGGGGCGGAAGCCCGATTGACACTGCCAAGGGGATTCGGGTTGTGTCTGCCAATGGGGGAAGCATTGGTGATTATGCCGGTGTCAATCGCATCCCTTCCGCTTCTGGGATCCCGATGGTGGCCATTCCCACCACTTCCGGTACGGGAAGTGAAGTTACCATTTTCGGTGTCTATTCCGATTGGAATAACAATGTGAAAGTGACCGTAACAAGTCAGCATATGGCACCGACGCTCGCGTTGATCGACCCGGAACTAACGATCAGCTTGCCGTCGAAAATGACGGCCGCTTCCGGGATTGACGCCCTGGCACACGGGATTGAGACCTTCTTTTCCGTACGCTCCCGACCGGCATCGGATGCTTTGGCGATGGAGGCGATTGCTACTGTCAGCTCTTACCTGCGTCGCGCGGTTCATGACGGGACGGACGTTGAAGCCCGCGTTGGGATGTCCCATGGAAGTTTGTTAGCCGGGATGGCGTTTAACAATGGATTTTTGGGGTTGGCACATGCGATCGGCAGTGCACTTTCTGGACATTGTCACGTTCCACATGGGATTGCGATCGGTTTGTTGTTGCCGCATGTGGTTGAATTCAATACGCCTGCTCGTTTAGAGAAGGCAGCAAAGATCGCTGAACTGATGGGCATACAGGAAGGCGGCACGGAAGAATTGGCTGCTCAGGCTGCGTCGGCGGTCGCCCGGATGGTGCGCGATATCGGACTTCCGACCCGTCTTCGGGATGTTGGGGTGCCGGAAGAAAAATTGCCGGAGATCGCGAGGGATTCTTTCAAGAGTGGAATGATGAAGTTTAATCCCCGTCAGCCCTCTGAATCGGAAGTTTTGGAACTGTTGCAACGAATCTTTTAATTTCAGGAGGGAATCAGAATGAGCCAAAGTGTCAAACAAAACATGGCGAATGAGTTGTTCCGGTTTGGACTGCGCATGCTGAAGCAGTTTGCGCGAAATCCGGAGCATGCCAAGCGGATTATTATCGGAGGAGTATCTGGATGAGGGCAAAAACGTTTCGAACCTGGCTTGAGTATCTCCAGTCCACCGGCCGCTTGGCGGTGGTTGACAAAAAGGTCAGTTTGCAGTTTGAACTGGCCGCCATTGCCAAAAAATTGGACGGTAAGCAAGCGGTCTATTTTTCGCAGGTGGAGGATTATTCCATTCCGGTGGTGTCCGGGATATGCTCCACACGGAAAGATTTCGCAGAAGCATTGGAAACCGATCTGTACGGAATGATACCGAAATTTAACCAGGCGGTGGCAGCTCCGATTCCATGCCGCTTGGTTGAGAAGGAACAGGCGACTGTCAAACAGAGGATCATCAAGGAAAATATCGATTTGCTTAAAATGTTCCCGATTCCGGTGCATCATGAGAAGGATGCAGGCAACTATATCACCGCCGGGCTGTTTATTGTCCGCGACCCGGTTACACGAAAGCAAAACGTTTCCATCCACCGGCTGCAAGTGTCGGGAAAAAACAGGTTGGGCGCCTTGATCCTGCCCCGCCATACATTCCACTTGTACAAACAGGCGGAGGAAGTGGGGAGGCCGCTGGAGTGTGCAGTTGTGATTGGAGTCGACCCGGTAACATTACTCGCCTCTCAAGCCAGCACCCTTTTTGGCGTGGATGAACTTGAAATCGCCAGCGCTTTACGCGGGGAACCGTTGGAAGTGGTGCGCTGCGAGACGGTCGACATCGATGTTCCCGCTCATGCGGAAATTGTGCTGGAAGGGAGAATTCTCCCGCACGTCCGGGAGCCGGAGGGACCGTTCGGCGAGTTTCCAAAATATTACGGTCCACGTAGTGACAAGGAAGTTGTTGAGATTACAGCGGTCACCCATCGAAACCATCCGATTTTTTATACGATTGTGCCGGCGGGGTATGAACATCTGTTGCTCGGCGGCATTCCTCGTGAAGCCAGCCTGTTCCAAAGCATCCGTCAGACGGTACCGACGGTAACAGCGGTCCATATGAGCCCGGGCGGGACTTGTCGTTATCATGCGATCGTTTCGATTAAAAAACGAAACGAAGGAGAAGCGAAAAACGCGATCTTGGCCGCATTTGCCAACAGTTTCGATATCAAGCATGTAGTCGTCGTGGATGAAGAAGTGGATATTTTTAATATGGAAGAGGTTGAGTGGGCTATCGCCACCCGCTTTCAGGCGGACAGGGACTTGGTCGTGGTGAACGGTGCGCAGGGCTCGAAGCTGGATCCGTCGACTGCAAACGGAATTGGATCGAAAATGGGGCTGGACTGCACGGTTCCGTTAAACAGCGAACCGATGCGATACTTGCGGATTAAGATCCCCGGCTTTGATACCATCAATTTGCAAGAGTATATTCGCCCCGACGGTTGCATGCAACAGGTTCACCTAGAGGAGCGACGTGACAATGGATAATTTGGTGCAAGAATACGGTGTCGACGTTCAAAATGTAAGCTATGAAAGTGACGGATTAAGGATTTTATCCGTATTGTGCACGCCAAAAAAAGCAGGACGCTATCCGGGGATTATCACCGTGCATGGAATATTCGGGTTACAGGAAATGGATGTGCAGTTTGCGGCCCGTTTGGCCTCCAAAGGATACGTGGTATTGGTGCACGGATGGCAGTCACGAGCGAATGATCCGGCTGACCGGGAGATTGTCAACGATATAAGAACTGCTGTGGCCTATATGAGACAGAAGGTGATGGTAGATCAGGACCATCTCGGCATGATTGGAGTCTGTCGCGGGGGAAGTATTACGATGGTAACCGGGGCTTATATCGAGGATTTTAAGGCGCTGGTATCTTTTTACGGGCAATCCTACTACATGTCAAAGACGAGAAAAAGCCAGTTTCTCCCATCGAGTTAGTGGATCGTATCAATGCTCCGATGCTTTTGATCCACGGGCAGCGGGATACCATTTTTTCTTGGCAGGAAACGCGCGATTTTTGCGACGCGCTCGCCAAGCGGAAGAAAATTTACGAGTGCAAATTTTATCCGGAAGCGGAGCATGGCTTTTTCCTGAAAGGGCATCGGAATTACCACGAGCCATCGGCGGAAGATGCGTGGCTTGTGCTAGAACGGTTTTTGCGGACGCACTTGGGATGAGAGCAGTTTTGGGCCATCTGCGGGATGGCCCAATTTTTTAACGGTTCGATGCCAGTTCATTTCACTTTTTGGAATGAACGAAGATATTCGAGTGTCCGTTTCCGGGCGACTTCTGTAATATAGATAGCTGTTTCCAAAGCCTCGAGTTGACAGAAGAGTAGTTTTTTCTCCCGGTCAAGATTACAAGCTATTTCAAAAACATGATCTGCCAATGTAAAATGGAAGTATGAGTACGAGACATGAGCTGACAGACGAACAATGGGC
>k87-31175_pt1 | contig 16887 bp, 17 predicted proteins | sample MGYA00084031_6733416 | MGnify analysis MGYA00084031
CGAGACAGCAATTCGAGGTGCCGATCCAGGCTGCGATCGGACACAAGGTTGTCGCGCGGGAGACGATCAGCGCCCTGCGCAAAAACGTCCTGGCCAAATGCTACGGCGGGGACATCAGCCGGAAGCGCAAACTCCTGGAAAAGCAAAAAGAAGGGAAAAAGCGCATGAAATCCGTCGGTTCCGTCGAGGTGCCGCAAGAAGCGTTCATGGCTGTTCTCCGGATGGACGACAAGAAATAGGCCGAAACAAACCGGTCTGCAGTTTGCAGATGTTGCAGAATACTAGACCTGACGGTGATGTCAGGTCTTTTGACTTTTCCAATAAAGGAGGGGAAGAATCTTGGCGCCCCAATCTGTTTATATCCACATTCCCTTTTGCACGAATAAATGCTATTACTGCGATTTCAACTCGTTTGTCACCAACAATCCGCAGTTGATTTGGGACTATCTGGACGCACTGGAAAAAGAGATGGAGCTGACCTTTGCCAAATGGCCGGTCCAACAAGTAAAAACGATTTTCGTCGGAGGCGGGACCCCGACGTTTCTCGATCAGGCGCAAATGCGCAGATTCCTCGAGATGGTTGAGAAGCATCTGGGACGGTATGCAGCGCCGGAACTGGAATTTTCGATGGAAGCAAATCCAGGGACGACGGACAAAGAGAAGCTGCGGTTGATGCGGGAGCTGGGAGTGAATCGGCTCAGCTTCGGGGTGCAATCGTTTGATGAAAGCCTGTTGAAGCGTTTGGGACGGATTCACGACGTGGGGCAGGTGTATCAGAGCATCGATAATGCCGTTGCGGCAGGGTTTGACAATTTGACGATTGATCTGATGTTCGGCTTGCCTGATCAAACAGAAGAGATATTCAGGGACACCCTGCAAAAAGCATTTCAATTGCCCACAACCCACTTCTCTGCATATAGTCTGAAAGTGGAGGAGAATACGCTCTTTCATACCTTGTACCAAAAGGATCAGCTGCCGCTTCCATCCGAAGAGACAGAGCTGAATATGTACCTGCTGCTGATCGAGGAAATGGAACGCCACGGCTATCATCAATACGAGATCAGCAACTTTGCCAGGCCAGGATTTGAAAGCAGGCACAACAAGACATACTGGCTTAATGAGGAGTATTACGGTTTGGGAGCGGGCGCGCACGGCTATGTCGATCATGAACGGCATGTCAATGCAGGGCCGCTGGCGATCTATTTGCAAATGTGCCGGGAAGGGTTGCCGCGTGTCGAACAGTTCGCGGTTTCGCCGAAAGAAGCGATGGAGGACCACATGATCATGGGGCTCAGGCTGCGCGAGGGCATCGATGCGGAACAGTTCAGCCGCCGTTTCGGAAAGACCATCATGGAAGAATACGGCCGTATCATAGAAGAAGAAGTAGCAAAAGGAATGCTCGAATGGAGTGACGGGCGGCTGCGCCTGACTCGCACGGCATTGCCGCTTGGGAATGAGGTATTCGCCCGCTTTTTGGGCGATTAGGCAGACAGGAAAAAGGGAAGTCGTTTCTGGGAAAACATTGACAAATTCCTCCCGTATTGATAACTTAATAAATAGATTTAGCACTCGATACATCTGAGTGCTAACAACAGGGAGGCGAAGGCAGCATGTTATCGGACCGCCAACGATTGATTCTCAATGCGATTGTCGATAATTACATTCATTCGGCCGAACCTGTAGGCTCCCGAACCATTTCCAAAAAAGATGGCATCGGCTTTAGTTCGGCGACGATTCGCAACGAAATGGCCGACTTGGAAGAGCTGGGGTATCTGGAACAGCCGCATACCTCGGCGGGAAGGGTGCCCTCCACCAAAGGGTATCGCTTTTACGTAGACAACCTGATCCAGCCGCATTTATTGAACGACCTGGAATTGGGAAAGCTGAAGCAGCTGTTTGCCGAGCGTATTCATCACTTTGAACAGGTGATCGAATACACCGCTCAAATTCTTTCTCATGTGACCAACTACACGGCTATCGTGCTCGGTCCGGAGATCTTTGAGCATCGGCTGAAACATATTCAAATCGTTCCCTTGAACGAAGAACAGGCAGTAGCCATCGTGGTGACCAATACTGGTCGTGTGGAAAACAAGCTGATCGATCTGCCAAAGGGCGTCCGGCCGCAGGAGATTGAAAAGCTGGTCAACATCTTGAACACCAAGCTGTCTGATGTTCCGCTGTGGCAGCTGCGGCAGCGCCTTTATCAGGAAATAGCAGGCGAGATGAGACGTCACGTAGAGCAGTACGAAGAGATGCTGCATATCCTGGAAGACTCTTTGACCCGGGAAGAAAAAGAACGCGTCTATTTGCGCGGAGCGACCAAGATCATGAACCAGCCGGAGTTTCGCGATGTCGATAAGGTGAAGGATATTCTTGAGCTTCTGGAGCGAAATGACCAGCTGATTCATTTGTTCGGAGCGCCCGCGGAAGGGCTGACTGTCCGGATCGGGCAGGAAAATCAGTTGGATGCCATCAAGCAGTGCAGCATCATTACGACATCCTATTCTTTGGGCGGAAAGCCTGTGGGGATGGTTGGAATACTTGGGCCTACCCGAATGGAATACAGCAAAGTCATCACCGTGTTGAATTACCTGGCGGAAGGTCTCTCGCAAATGCTGACATCAGAATTTGAGAAATAGGAATATGGGAACGTCTCGGCCGTAGTGCCTCGGCGGTCACAGGAGGTATTTGAATCTTGAACGATGAAAAAATGACCCAGGATGTTTCACCAGACAACGCAGCAGAAGAGACGACTGACAAAGCGGAGCAAACCGTCGATCCTGCTTCCGAGCAAGCGGAACAGATCGATTGGCAGCAGGAAGCGGAGCGCTGGAGAGCGCAGGCAGAAGAGAACAACAACCGCCTGTTGAGAGCGATGGCAGACATGGAAAACATGCGGCGCCGCCTGAGAAAAGAACAAGAGGATCTGGCGAAGTACGCCTCGCAAAAAGTGGTGGAGGAGCTGCTGCCTGTACTGGACAACTTTGAAAGGGCGCTTTCTGCCGACAAAGAGGCGATGACTGTCGAATCGCTTTTGACTGGTGTCGATATGGTGTACCGCCAGATGGTTCAAGTATTTGAAAAGGAAGGACTTGCACCCATTCCGGCGAAGGGACAGCCTTTTGATCCCCATGTTCACCAGGCGGTCATGCAAACGGAGGATCCTGAGTACGGATCCGGCGTGGTTGTTGAAGAGCTGCAAAAAGGCTATCAATTCAAGGACCGTGTCATTCGTCCTGCCATGGTGAAAGTGAACGCCTAGCCGATTTTCTTTTTTTAGCGTCATACAGCAAGCATGAATAACTAGTGAGTGAAGTCGTGAGGAGGATTTTACAGTATGAGTCGTGTAATCGGTATTGACTTGGGAACAACAAACTCTTGCGTAGCAGTTATGGAGGGCGGCGAGCCTGTCGTTATCCCCAATCCCGAAGGCAACCGTACCACACCTTCCGTAGTTGCTTTCAAAAATGGCGAGCGTATCGTAGGTGAAGCGGCGAAACGCCAGGCGATCACCAATCCAGACAACACCGTCATGTCAGTCAAGCGTTACATGGGGACAAACCACAAGGTGACACTGGAAGGAAAAGAGTATACGCCGCAGGAAGTATCGGCGATGATTTTGCAAAAGCTGAAAGCCGACGCGGAAGCGTACCTCGGTGAAACGGTCACCAAGGCAGTTATTACGGTTCCAGCCTACTTCAACGACAGCCAGCGCCAAGCGACCAAGGACGCCGGCAAAATCGCCGGTTTGGAAGTTCTGCGGATCGTGAACGAGCCGACTGCGGCTGCACTGGCATACGGAATGGAAAAGACGGAAGACCAGACTGTCCTCGTATACGACCTGGGCGGCGGTACGTTTGACGTTTCGATTCTTGAGCTTTCAGAGGGCTTCTTCGAAGTAAAAGCAACTTCCGGCGACAACAAGCTCGGTGGTGACGATTTTGACCAGGTGATTATCGATTACCTCGTGAGCGAGTTCAAGAAGGAGCACGGTATCGATCTGTCCAAAGACCGCATGGCTCTGCAACGTCTGAAGGATGCTGCGGAAAAAGCGAAAAAGGACCTCTCCGGCGTTTTGACGACCACGATCTCTCTGCCGTTCATCACAGCAGACGCAACTGGTCCGAAACACTTGGAACTCAACCTGACCCGTGCGAAATTCGAAGAGCTTTCCGCTCACCTCGTGGAACGCACGATGGGCCCAACCCGTCAGGCGCTGCAGGATGCGGGTCTTTCCGCAAACGAAATTGACCGCGTTATCCTCGTAGGGGGCTCTACCCGGATTCCGGCCGTACAGGAAGCGATCAAGAAGTTTACCGGCAAAGAACCGCACAAAGGTGTCAACCCGGATGAAGTCGTCGCACTGGGTGCTGCCGTGCAAGCGGGCGTTCTGACCGGTGACGTGACAGACGTTGTTCTGCTTGACGTAACCCCGCTGTCTCTCGGTATTGAAACGCTGGGCGGCGTATTTACGAAGCTGATTGAGCGCAATACGACGATTCCGACCAGCAAATCGCAGGTGTTCTCTACGGCTGCCGACAACCAGACATCCGTGGAAATCCACGTGCTGCAAGGGGAGCGCCAAATGGCGGCAGACAACAAAACACTCGGCCGCTTCACGCTCTCCGATATCCCGCCGGCTCCTCGCGGCATCCCGCAAATCGAAGTATCCTTCGATATCGACGCCAACGGCATCGTAAACGTTCGCGCGAAGGATATGGGTACCGGCAAAGAGCAGCGCATTACGATCACCTCCAACTCCGGTCTGTCCGATGAAGAGATTGAACGCATGGTAAAAGAGGCCGAATTGAACGCCGAGGCCGACAAACAGCGCAAAGAAGCAGTAGAAGTCCGCAATGAAGCCGACCAGCTCGTGTTCACTACCGAGAAAACCTTGAAGGAAGTAGAAGGCAAGGTAGATCAGGCTGAAATCGATAAAGCGAATGAAGCCAAGGATAAGGTGAAAAAGGCACTCGAAGGTGGAAACCTGGACGAGATCAAGACAGCCAAGGACGAACTGTCCCAGATCATTCAGCAAATCTCCGTGAAACTGTATGAGCAGGCTGCACAAGCAGCTCAGGCCGCACAGGGAGCCAGTGCCCAGGATGCATCCGGCGATGCGAAAAAAGAGAATGTCGTAGACGCTGACTACGAGGTTGTCGACGACAAGAAGTAAGCGAATGATAGCGAGAAAAGAAGTCAAAGTCACGGAACGCTGACTTTGACTTTTTTTCGAGTCTGTCACATGCTATGATAACAGTTGACTGTCATGGGAGTGATTCAGGAGATGAAACGGGATTATTACGAGGTACTGGGAGTCTCCAAGGATGCGGATACCGAGGAAATCAAGAAGGCGTACCGCAAACTGGCTCGCAAGTACCACCCCGATGTGAATAAAGAGGCGGATGCCGAAGCGAAGTTCAAGGAAGTAAAGGAAGCGTACGACGTTCTGTCCGATTCGCAAGCTCGCGCCCAGTATGACCGCTTTGGCCACCAGGACCCGAATCAGGGCTTCGGCGGCGGTGGATTTGGCGGCTTCGACGCGAACAATATGGGCGGCTTTGGCGACATCTTCGACATGTTCTTTGGCGGCGGCAGACGTGCCAATCCAAATGCTCCGCGCAAAGGCTCGGACCTGCAGTTTGGGCTGTCCATCGACTTTACGGAGGCCGTTTTCGGAAAAGAGACAGATGTTGAGATTCCGAAAGAAGCCGAGTGCGATACTTGTCACGGCTCCGGAGCCAAACCGGGTTCCGGCGTTGAAACCTGCCATACGTGCAAGGGGACGGGTCAGCAGGAAGTGGCCGCGAATACGCCGTTTGGACGGATCGTCAACCGGCGCGTTTGTCCGACCTGCGAGGGCAAAGGGAAGGTCGTCAAAGAGAAATGCACCTCCTGCAAAGGCGCAGGTCGGGTCAAGATTCGCCGCAAAATTCACCTCAACATACCGGCCGGTGTGGATGACGGTGCCCAGCTTCGCGTTTCCGGCGAGGGAGAGCCTGGCTTCAACGGGGGGCCTCCGGGAGACTTGTACGTCGTCTTGCGGGTAAAAGCGCACGAGTTTTTTGAACGTGAAGGGAACGATATTTACTGCGAGGTGCCGATTACCTTTGCCCAAGCGGCACTGGGAGACGAGATCGAGGTACCGACTGTTGACGGTCGTGTCAAGCTGAAGATCCCGGCTGGTACACAATCGGAGACCTTTTTCCGCCTGCGCGGGAAGGGTGTGCCGTTCTTGCGCGGAAACGGCCGCGGGGATCAGCATGTAAAGGCGCGCGTCGTCACGCCGAAAAAGCTGACAGACAGGCAAAAAGAACTGCTCCGGGAGTTTGCGGAGCTGTCGGGCGAGTCGCCTGGACATCCGGCATCGGAAGACAACGAGAGCTTTTTTGAAAGAATGAAACGCGCATTTCGCGGAGAGTAGTTTTGCCCAAGGAAAAGAGTAAATGGGGAGTTGGTAGTTCATGAAATGGTCTGAAGTTAGTATCCATACTACAGCGGAGGCAGTAGATGCAGTGTCCAATCTTCTATACGAGATGGGAGCCAACGGGGTTGTGATCGAAGACCCGGAGGTGCTGCATCGCGATTGGGATACCCCATTTGGTGAGATCTACCAGCTATCCCCGGATGATTTTCCGGCCGAGGGCGTATTCGTCAAAGCGTATCTGGCGGCAGACAGCAGTACGCTCGGAGATATGCTGAGCGAGTTGAAACAGCAGCTGGACGAGTTGACAGGTTATGGCTTGGATATCGGAAAGGGCACGATTGCCGTAAACGATGTTCACGAAGACGAGTGGGCCCACGCCTGGAAAAAGTACTATAAGCCGGTGCATGTTTCCGATCGCATGACGATCAAGCCGGTTTGGGAAGAGTATCAGCAAAAGAGTCCGGATGAAGTCATCATCGAGATGGACCCGGGAATGGCTTTTGGAACGGGTACACACCCTACCACCATTCTTTGCCTGCGGGCCTTGGAAAAATATCTGCAGCCGGGGGACCGCGTATTTGACGTCGGGACCGGTACGGCTATTCTCAGCATCGCAGCGGTCAAATTGGGTGCTGAGCATGTTTTGGCCATGGACTTGGATGAGGTGGCTGTCCGTTCCGCACAGGCCAATACGGAGCTGAACGGAGTCGATGAGAAAATTACGGTCAGACAGAACAACCTGCTGGAAGGCGTCGATGGACCGGTAGACCTCGTCGTCGCCAACATTTTGGCTGAGATCATCGTTCGCTTTACAGATGACGTCTACCGCGTACTCAAGCCGGAGGGAACGTTCATTGCCTCAGGCATCATCGAAGCCAAAGCGCAAGAAGTGAAAAACGCGATGGCTGCATCCGGTTTGGAGATCGTGGAAACCATTTTCATTGATGATTGGGTAGCCATTACAGCAAAAAAAAGATAAAATAGTGAGGTTAGCGGGATGCAAAGATATTTTGTCGAGCCGCACCTGTTCTCCGAACGAGAGGTCACCATTACAGGCGATGACGTTCATCATATCGTAAATGTGATGCGGGCAAAAAGCGGCGAGGAGATCATCGTCAGCGATGGAGCAGGACGTTCCGCGATTGTTCGCATCGATTCCTTGTCCGGCAAGGAAGTAGTGGCAACTGTTGTGGAGCTGCTTCGCGAACAGCGGGAGCTCCCGGTGCAGATCACGATTGGACAGGGTTTGCCAAAAGGTGAAAAGATGGAGTGGGTCCTGCAAAAGGGAACGGAATTGGGAGCGTTCGCTTTTTTTCCTTTTTCCTCCGAGCGGACCATCGTCAAGCTGGACGCCAAGAAAGAGGCGAAGAAGCTGGACCGCTGGCGCAAGATTGTCAAGGAAGCGGCGGAACAGTCGCATCGCAGTATCTTGCCGGAGCTGCTGGCACCAGTCACGTTCAGACAGATCGTGGAGGAATCATCGCGCTACACCCGTGCGGTGATTGCATACGAAAAAGAAGGCGGTACAACACTGCATGAGGTTTTGCCGGCACTGATGCCGGGCGACTCGCTGCTGGTCCTGATCGGACCGGAGGGAGGTTTTTCCCCGGAGGAAGTAGCAGCGGCTGAAGCTGCCGGAATCCGGTCCATTTCCCTTGGTCCCCGTATCTTGCGGACGGAAACAGCTTGCCAATACGTGCTGGCGGCGGCATCTTATCAGTTTGAGCGTACCTTGGGCCAATCATAAAAAATTTCAATCGTTTATGGATAGAGTGAAAGGAGGAGGCGCAATGTCTACGGTTGCTTTCCACACATTGGGTTGTAAAGTGAACAGCTACGAGACGGAAGCGATCTGGCAGCTGTTTAAAAACAGTGGCTACGAGCGGGTTGATTTTGAACAGGATGAGGCAGACGTTTACGTTATCAATACATGTACAGTTACCAACACCGGAGACAAGAAGAGCCGTCAGGTCATTCGCCGTGCGATCCGCCGCAATCCTGACGCCATTGTCGCTGTTACCGGTTGCTATGCGCAAACCTCCCCGAGCGAAATCGCTCAAATTCCGGGAGTAGACATCATTGTCGGAACTCAGGGGCGCGAGAAGCTGATCGAGTATGTGGATCAGATCCGTTCTGAGCGCAAGCCGATCAACGCAGTAGCAAACATCATGAAAGCGCGCGAATTCGAGGAGTTGGACGTACCCAACTTTACCGACCGCACGCGGGCTTCGCTGAAAATTCAGGAGGGCTGCAACAACTTTTGCACCTTCTGCATTATTCCATGGGCGCGGGGCCTGATGCGTTCCCGCAAACCGGAAAGTGTCCTTGAGCAAGCGAGACAGCTGGTTGCGGCGGGGTACCTGGAGATCGTTTTGACCGGTATCCACACAGGCGGCTACGGGGAAGATCTGGAAGATTACAACCTGGCCAAGCTGCTTGTCGACCTGCATCAGGTAGAAGGCTTGAAGCGCATCCGCATCAGTTCGATTGAAGCGAGCCAAATCACGGATGAAGTGATCGACGTAATCAATCATTCAGACCGCGTCGTGCGCCATCTGCACGTACCGCTTCAGGCCGGCGACGATGACGTGTTGAAACGGATGCGCCGGAAATACACCACGGCAGAGTTTTATGAAAAAATGGTCAAGGTTCGCGAGGCGCTGCCTGGCGTTGCTTTGACAACAGACGTGATTGTCGGCTTCCCAGGCGAGACGGACGAGCAATTCCGCAATGGATACGAGTTCATTCAAAAGATCGGCTTTGCCGAGCTGCATGTGTTCCCGTACTCGATGCGGACAGGTACTCCAGCGGCACGGATGACCGATCAAATTCCGGAAGAAATCAAGCACGAGCGCGTAACCCAGCTTCTGGGGCTGAACCGAGAGCTGACGCTTCAATACGCCCAGCAATTTGTCGGAGAGGTCCTGGAGGTTATTCCTGAGCGTCCTTACAAAGAAGCGCCCGAAAGCGGCCTCTTGATGGGGTATTCGGACAATTATCTCAATCTCGTTTTCCCTGGCGATGAATCCATGATCGGCAAGATTTGCAAGGTACGGCTGGATGAAGCAGGCTCTGAATACTGCAAAGGCACGTTTGTCCGCGTTCTGGACACACCGATCCCGATGCAGTTGAAGGAACACGTGGGATGAAGGAAATCTCTGCTGGCGGCGTCGTCTACCAAGCAACAGACAGCAACCTGCTGATCATGCTGATAGAAGATCGCTACGGAAAAGTTACACTCGCCAAAGGGAAGCAGGAACTAGGGGAAACGATTGAGGAAACAGCTCTCCGCGAGGTACTGGAGGAGACTGGGGTGAGAGGGCGTCTGGGAGAAAAGCTGGACACCATCTATTACGACTACCATCATCCTGTCACGGGAGAACTGGTCAATAAAGAGGTCCACTATTATCTGGTAGAAGCGTATTCTACCGAGATCGTTGTTCAGGAGGAAGAGATCAACGCTGTCCATTGGCATTCTCCGGATGAGGCGTGGGCGCTGCAGCAAAAGCGTGGGTACCGGAACAACGATAATGTGCTTCGCCTAGCTTTGCACCATTTCGGGATTGAGGTGTAAGAATATGAAATTGAACAAGTATATCGACCATACCCTGTTAAAGCCTGATGCGACCGCTGCGATGATTGACAAGCTGTGCGCGGAAGCAAGAGAACATGATTTTGCCTCGGTTTGCGTAAATCCTTACTGGGTCAAACGCTCTGCCGAACTGCTGGCGGGAACGGATGTAAAGGTGTGCACGGTCATCGGATTCCCTCTCGGGGCAAACTCGACGCCAGCCAAGGCAGCGGAAACCCGCGATGCGATTGCGAACGGTGCGACGGAAGTTGACATGGTCCTGAATATCGGTGCACTCAAATCAGGTGATCTTGAGGCCGTCAAGCAGGATGTAGCCGCCGTGAAGGAGGCTTGTGGCGATGTACTCCTGAAAGTGATCCTGGAAACGGGGCTTTTGACCGAGGAAGAAAAAGTAACGGCTTGCAAACTGTGCGTCGAAGCAGGAGCAGATTACGTAAAGACTTCTACCGGTTTTGGTCCGGGCGGCGCGACTGTCGAAGATATCGCACTTATGCGGAAAACGGTCGGGCCCGAAGTAGGTGTAAAAGCTTCCGGCGGTGTCCGTGATCGTGCTGCAGCACTTGCCATGATCGAAGCAGGAGCCACTCGCATCGGCGCCAGCTCCGGTATCGCGATTGTAAACGGTGGGGAAGCAGCGGGAAGCGGCTACTAAACAACGGAAAGCCTGACCGTTTGATGGTCAGGCTTTTTTATTCTTTTACGAGGCTGCTGCAGTCTGTTTTCTGTTATACTTTTGCAACAGATGTCACCATCTAACGGAATTTCAGCCCGGCAAGGCGTGTTTGCCCTAAGCCGGGCACAGTTGTTTGTCATAGGGAGATCAGATAAGGAGAGAGGAGAGCGAGTTTTCGTGAAGACCATCAAAGGCATCATTTTGCTGCTCGCCTTTTATGGGATCGGAACGATGGCGAGCCAGTGGCTTCACATTCCACTGCCGGGAAACCTTCTGGGAATGCTCCTGCTGACGCTTGCCCTGATCACCGGGGTTGTCAAGCTGGATTGGGTAGAAGAAGCAAGTCATTTGCTGATTCGCCATATGATGCTGTTTTTTGTGCCGATTCTGGTAGGAGTCGCATCCTATTTACAGACAGTAGCGCAAAATCCGCTGCCGCTGATTTTGGCGATGGTGCTGGGGCCCGCTTTTGTCATGATTGTATCCGGGAAGGTGATCCAATGGTATCTGGATCGGAAACGGGAAAAGACGGCTGCTCCGACCCCGGCAGAAGCAGAGAGGAGGTCGCTGGATGCTTAGTCCATTGCTTGCGATAATCGTAACGCTGGCGGCCTATAAGATGGCGATGTATGCCGCTGCGCGTTTTCCTATTATCCAGCCCGTTTTGGTGGCATCGGTTTGCGCCTGGTTTATCTGGTGGGTCATCAATGGCGACTGGGATGCTTATCGGCTGGGGGGAGACTGGATTTCCTTCTGGGTAGGCCCGGCCACAGTGGCGCTGGCTGTTCCCCTGGCCAAACAGATACGCGAATTTGCCCACATCTGGCGGGGCGTGCTGCTTGGCGTCGGGGCTGGCTGCGCAGTCGCGATACTCACTGTCTTTGGATTGGGCTTGCTGTTTGGAACGGATGATGTGCTGACAAAAAGCATGCTGACCAAATCGGTCACGACACCGATCGCGGTTGAGCTGAGCAAAAACATCGGCGGAGTCCCCGCATTGGCCGCATTCTTTACAGCGCTGACCGGGATTGTCGGCATCGCTTTTGCCCGTCCGCTGCTTGCGCTTGTCGGGGTGAAAGATGACTGGGCGATCGGTATTGCCGTCGGAACGAGCGCACATGCGATCGGAACGGCAAGTCTGAACCGCGTTTCCCAAGTCCAGACCGCTGCCTCCAGTGTAGCGATGATTATGGCCGGAGTTGTCACCGCCATTTATTTAATTCCTTTCTCACTCTGATTTTACGCCAGAAACGCGTTTACGTCCTTTTTTTGTCAGGGACCATCCACCTGACGAACGCAGCAATTTGACGAGTAAAGGGCAGGGCAGCCAGCGAGCAGATGACATTGAAGATCGTCTGCGAATGAGCGATCTGCATCGAGGGACTGTCCGTTAAAAATGCGCTGACCAGGGCAAGCTGAGAAAGAAACGGCAAAAACAGGAGAGCACCGGCACCGTTGAACAAGGTATGGCACCACGCCACCTGTCTGGACGCAGCATTCGTTCCAAAGCTCGCGATCACGGCGGTAAAGCACGTGCCGATGTTGGCCCCAAGCACAATCGCCAAGGCCGTCTCCATCGAGAGAATGTGATGGGACATCAGCCCCATTGTAATTGCGGTGGTAGCCGAGCTGCTGTGGATCAACGCCGTAAAAATCGTACCCGTGAGTAAACCGAGCCAGATGGAATGGCTGCTTTCCAGAAACAAGGCGCGAAACGTATCGGACTGTTGGAGCGGTCCGGCCATGACCTGCATCGTGTCAATGCCGAGAAAGATCAAGCCAAAGCCCGCTACGACCAGCCCGATACAGCGCGGCAGCCGGCGCGGCAGAAGCCACATGGCGACGCCTACCAGCAGCATCGGCACGGCAAAAGACTCGAGGCGAAGGGCAATCAATTCAGTCGTTACGGTCGTCCCAACGTTTGTTCCGAGAATGATTCCCACCGTCTGGGCGAAGCCGATCATGCCTGCGTGCGTAAGTCCGATGGTCAAGACCGTTACCGCGCTGGAGCTCTGCAGGACAAAGGTGGAGAGCAGCCCCACCCAAAAGCTGTGCACAGGAGTACGGGTAAAACGGGCTAGCCAATCAGCCATGCGTTTGCCGGCCAGATTCTGAAAGCCGGTTCGCATGGCGTACATACCCAATAGAAAAAAGCTCAGTCCAAACGTAAAGGGAGCGAGGACAGCACCGATCACAAGCGATCCTCCTTACCTGTCGGGTTATATATTACGCTATGCCTGTACCGAGACGAGCATGACAAGGAGGATCACCAAGTGGCACAAGTGAAGCTTCATCAACACAGGAAAAAACGGCTGGAAACGGGACATCCGTGGATTTTTCAGTCAGAGGTAATGGAAATTGCAGGAGAGGTCGAACCGGGGGATATAGTAGAAGTGACGAACCACAAAGGTCACTTTTTGGCAAAAGGATATATCAACCCCTCCTCGCAAATGATCGTGCGCATTCTCAGCTACGACCCGCAGGAAACGATCGACTATTCTTTTTTCCTGCGCCGGATCAGACAAGCTGCCGAGTTTCGTACCCGATTTGTGGATAATCCGCGGGCCTGCCGGGTGATTTATGGAGAAGCAGACTTTTTGCCAGGATTGATCGTCGATCGCTACGAAGACATTTTGGTCGTCCAAATTCTTTCGCTCGGGATGGAAATGCGCCGGGAATGGATTCGGGATGCATTGGTTGAGGTATTTGCGCCGACGGGCATCTATTTGCGAAATGACGTGCCTGTCCGTGAGCTGGAGGGCCTGACCCAAAGCAAAGAAGTGATGTATGGCAAATGTCCGCGGGAAGTGACGATCGAAGAGAATGGATTAAAGTATGTAGTCGATATCGTAGAGGGACAAAAAACCGGATTTTTCTACGACCAACGGGAAAATCGTGCGGCAATCGCTCCTCTGATGAAAGGCTGGGGAGAGGCTCACGGAATTACGATGCAGGAAGTGGACGTAGATGGGGAAAAGATGCTTATCCCTGTAGACCGCAGGGGGAAAATCGTCAAAAATCCGTTTTGGGATGGAGCGGAAGTGCTGGAGTGCTTTACCCATACCGGTTCCTTTACGTTGAACGCCTGCAAGCACGGTGCGAAAAAAGTGACGGCCCTCGATATTTCCGAACTTGCGATTGAGACAGCCAGACGGAATGTCGCATTGAACGGTTTCCTGCATCGTGTCGATTTTGTCACAGCCAATGCCTTCGACTATTTGCGGGAGAGCGTAGAGGCCAAGCGTTCATGGGACGTCGTAATTTTGGACCCGCCAGCGTTTGCGAAGTCACGGGGAGCGGTTAAGGGTGCCTGCCGCGGGTACAAAGACATCAATCTGCATGGGATGAAGCTGGTGAGGCCGGGAGGGTTTCTGGTGACCGCATCGTGCTCCTATCACATGTCTCCCGAGCTCTTTTTGGAAACGATTCAAGAAGCGGCGGTGGATGCGAAGAAAATTTTGCGGCTGATCGAATGGCGGGGAGCGGGAAAAGACCATCCGCAAATCAGCGGCGCAGAAGAAGCCCATTACTTGAAATTCGCCATTTTTGAAGTGCGCGATCGAAAATAGCCATGCGGTAGGCAACAAAAAAGAGCGGGAGCGTATGTCCCGCTCTTTTTAGCGTTAAAAGCGGAACCTCAAGACGAGGAAGCTTGCTTTTCAAAGATAAGTTCAAAGTACATGGCGGCACCCTCGCCGCCTGTTGCCGGAGCGAAAATCTGTACTAATCTCCAGCCCTGTCTGGCGTGCTCGGCTACAATCGCCTGATAATCCTGCTTGGGACGGCGGCGGAAAGGGGACAACTCGACGCGGACGAACTTGTATTCAAACATGGCACGACCTCCCTGCGGCTATTTCTCTATCAATCTATACGTATCTCTAGCTGGCAAAGTTGCAAGAAGAGTGCCTACTCCAGTGCCTGTTTTTCCGCCAGCGCGCTCCTGAGAAGCTCGAGGGCGCGTTTCAGACCGAGCTCCCTGCCGAGCAGAACTTGTCCTTCTGCCGGGGTTGAAGCGCGAATCTCCGTGATATTTTCCAGTTCGTGTACGAGCAGATGCTCCAGTATATACAACTGGACCAACCCGATTTCCCGTTCGCTTCGCCGATCTCTCTCCTTGTATTTTTCAAGCGCCAGACTTTCCTCGACGAACTTGTCGATATCGTCCTGCAGAAAATGGGCGGCCGTGCAAATAATCTCCTGGAATTCCTCTGTTTTGGAGGGGATCACTCGCATCACATGCCCGACATGAGCCAGTAAAAATCGATTCAGAACGATGCTGTTGCGGGTGTACTCGTTGTGCAAAAGGGAGTACTCGCCTAAAAACATGCCCGTCTCCCGATTGTAGCTGTGGAGCAGCGTAAACATGCGGCAGTAGTTGCAAAAAAGCAGATAATCCCTCATGGACATACCTCCCGTAAAGGATTCTCCATGTCTGTTTGGTTACAGAATATGAGGAGCAATGTCAGGCGGTGCTTTCGTGACGTCCCTTGTATTTGAGAGGGGGATTGTGTATGCTGGATGATGGATTAGCCTTGTGAGTAGAAGAAAATAGGGCGTTTGCATACCATGGGAGAGAATGAGATACGGGTAGGCTCTCTGCCCGCGCAGAGGCGAAAGGAGCAAAGGTTCATGGGGAACAAAATACGACTTGGAATCATCTACGGAGGAAAGTCCTCGGAACATGAAGTTTCGCTGCGAACCGCCATGTCTATTATGAAGGCGGTTGATGCTGATAAATATGAGATCATGCCGGTCTACGTACAATTGGACGGCAGTTGGGTAAAAGGAGCGACGCTGTCCGGACAATTGCCGGAAGCGGTTGATTCGCTGCGCTTGTCGGACGGAGGCAGTCAGCAGCCAGAAGATTCAGCGGAAGGGCAGCTTGTAGCCGCCGTTCGTCCAGCATCCGTCTTTTCGATCGGGCAGGAAATTGACGTGATTTTTCCCGTCGTACATGGACCAAACGGGGAAGACGGGACGATTCAGGGGTTGCTTGAGCTGGCAAATATCCCTTATGTAGGTGCCGGAGTGATGGCATCTGCGGTAGGGATGGACAAATGGATGATGAAAAACGTGTTTGCCCAGGCCGGTTTGCCTCAAGTAAACTATGTTGGCGTGCTGCGTTCCGAGTGGGAACAAAAGCAGGAAGAGACTATCAGGCAGATCGAAGAGAAGCTGGGCTACCCTTGTTTTGTGAAGCCGGCCAATATGGGTTCCAGTGTGGGAGTCAGCAAAGCGAAGGACCGCGATCAACTGATCGAAGCGATGAACCTGGCAGCCAAGTTTGACCGCCGTCTGGTCGTGGAGGAGGCTGTAAAGGCACGCGAACTGGAGATCGGCGTGCTCGGCAATGAGGAGCTGCTTACCTCTGCGGTAGGTGAAGTCATTGCAGCCAAAGAATTTTACGATTACGAAGCAAAATACAAGGGTGCGGGTACAGAACTTCAGATACCGGCGGAGGTGCCCGCTCATGTGGCCGAGCGGATGGCAGAAATGGCGAAAACGGCATTCCGCGCCTTGGACGGTTCGGGCCTATCCCGGGTTGACTTCTTCTGGGACGAAGCCAATGATCGCCTGTACATCAACGAAGTGAACACAATGCCCGGATTTACGCCATTCAGCATGTATCCGTTGCTGTTCCAGGAGTCCGGTATCAGCTACAGCGAACTGATCGACAGACTGGTCACGCTCGGTCTGGAGCGGCATGCGGACAAACAACGAAATATCGTGGATGCCGAAGAATTGGAATAGCAGGCAGTCACATCAATAGACAAGCATGAAAAAGAGCGCGACAGGCGCTCTTTTTATGTTCTGCCGACCAGAGAAGGCCGTTGCCAGATCTTTTTGCAGTGGAAGTGAAACAAACAGGGAAGTAGGGCGTCTATAAAAGAGCTGGAAAACGATACACATAACGAGAAAGGAAGTCACTCTGCCATGAAGCGATTATTGCTTACTTATTTGACAATGGCATTACTGCTCGGCGGTTCGATTCCCGCGGCCTCGGCCGTTCAGCCATCCCCCAAACCCCAGGAGCCGCCAACAGAAATTTACAAAATAAGCGGTGACGGCAGAGCAATCAAGGCTGTAGGTCAGATGCCGGCGATGCACAGAGCCGCTATTTCCCCATCGGGCCGCTACGTTTACGGGGAGAAAATCGGCTTTTCGAAACAGGATGCAACCGTCCCGTATCTCTAC
>k87-339148_pt1 | contig 16878 bp, 18 predicted proteins | sample MGYA00084031_6733416 | MGnify analysis MGYA00084031
ATTCGGTTGATTGACACCCCCGAATCATACCAAGAGGGCTTTTTTTATTCAAGTCCCCGAAAAAACTTCTAACAGGAATGCTCCTTTCTATTTTAACGTTAACCCTGTTGCAACCATCTTAGGGGAAGAAAGTGAAGAGGCCTCTCTACCAAAAATTATAAATGATGAACTCCATTAATTTACAGAAAAATTTTACATATTTTTGAATTTTTCCAACTATATGGGAGGCTATTAAAAAGGTCAATCTGACAGGGCATGAAAACAAGAAAATGATGGAATGATCCGGCGGAATGAGAAAATGGGTGGGAATCGCACAGCTGTTAATGAGAAAGCCGTCGATCTTAATTTTTGATGAACCGACAGCGGGATTGGACATTGAAGAGCGGATTCGCTTCCGCAATTTGCTAAAAAACCTTGGTTTGGAGCATATCGTCATCATTTCGTCGCATATTGTTGAAGATATTGAGTTTTTATGGACAAAGATCGGTGTTTTAAAAAGCGGAACGTCCTATTCGAAGGAACGCCAGCCGAGCTGAAAGCCCATGCGGAAAGATATGTATGGGAATATCGTGTCTCGCCGAATGAATTGGATACCATCATGGCGGAAAATGAAGTGATTCAGCTTCTCGAAGAGGGAGACGGCGTGAATGTACGGGTGTTTGCGAAAAAAGAGGAAGAAGGGGCGAAACAAGTCGCACCAAGACTAATTGATCGGTATTTAGCCGTTGTTAGGGGTGTGAACTAAAATGAGAGATTATTTAGAAAGCATTTATGCACCTTTGTATTTGACCGAAAGACGATGGGGATCACTTTTTTTGTCCCTGCTGTGATGTTTAGCTTATCTCTGTTGCTTATTCTGTTTGTTCCAAGAGAGGAAGATGATATTCACAGTAATATCATTATTATTCAAGGTGTTTTTATACCGTTTACTTGCTGGTGCCTTATGTATCGGCTGAGTGAAATGTATGAAGAAGGGGCGCATGAAACGTTAGTTCCATATTACTAAAAACGGTTTGGGATGGATTTCTTCCAGTACTTGATTGTCAATATTATCGGGGTTTTTCATTTATGTACCGCTTTTGTGATGAAATACGGGATGACTTCGTTATCTGGTCTTAACGTGATTCATTTTATGATTTTAGTATTATTCTATATGCTTTTTGGCACATCACTTATCGTGCTGATTAAAAACATTGAGATTTCTCTAACGATTATCATGATTTACACGGTTTTAGAAGTGCTTACGTTAGGAGAATTTATCCATGGCCGCACATCTTTCTATTCGATCCGCCTGTTTGGGATCCATTTTTATTGAGAAAATGGTTATTTTTGTCGATAACCGTTATCGTGCTAATGTTTATAACAGTTGTTTTCATTCAGCGGGCGGATAGGAAGCCGCAATAGGCTATTTTAATACAATTTATTCAAGCTTATGGTTAGGAAAAGCTTTGAGGCGATTTAATAAAAAATGGATAACGAAGTGCTCGTTTAGCACTTCGTTATCCATATGCATCCGAAAATAGCTTGCCCTTAACGGCGAGACGAAATATTAAAGGACATTAAAATATCGAGCTTCAGGGTGTGAGACGACGAAGGCAGAGACGGATGCTTCCGGTTCCATCATAAAGCCTTCCGTCAGCTGGATGCCGATTTTTTCAGGCTTTAACAGCTTAAACAGCTTCGCTTGATCTTCTAAGTCTGGACAAGCCGGATAGCCAAATGAATAGCGCTGACCTTGGTATTTTGCTGCAAACCGTTCCTGCATTGTGAAGTCAAGCGGATCCGGGAAGCCCCATCGGTCGCGGATCAGCTGGTGCGTCCGCTCTGCAAGACCTTCTGCCAGCTCCAGCGCCAATGCTTGAATCGCATGGCTCCGGAAAAATTCACCGCTTTCTTTAAACTGCATGGCGATGCTGCGAATGTCTTTTCCAGCAGTTACGGCAAACAGGGCGATATAATCATGCGGTGTTTCATCTGACCGTTCGCTTACATAGTCGGCAATGCATAAAAACGGCGGCTTTTCCTGCCGAGGGAATGTAAACGTCTCAATGATTTTATCTTTTGCAGCCGGATCTAAAATGTGAATGGAGTTTCCTTCGCGATAGGCCGGGAAAAATTGATAAATAGCAGATGGACGGAACCAGCCATTTTCTTTCCCTAAACGCAGCAATTCATCTATTTCATTTTTTAGTTCGACCGCTTTTTCCTGTTTTTCCAGAAGCATCTGTTTGACATTGCCTTTTAATCCAAGATGGTGTCCTAAAAGCATTTGCATGTTCACATACGGGACGACTTGGGCAATATCAATGTTTTGAATAATGTGTGGATTGCAGTCAGCTGGATGATATACGGTCGGTTTGGACACAGATGATTTTTTTTCAATGATCATAACAGGTTTGCTGCTTTTCTGTCTATTCTGTTTTTCCTCAACTGCGACCGTTCTTTTCTCAAGGAAAGCATCCGGGTTTTCTCTCAGCTTATTGGCAAGCGACAGCCCGTCCATTGCATCTTTCGCATATAACACAGGACCGTCATATTCCGGTGATATTTTTTGATCGGTAAATTTGCGTGATAATGCAGCACCGCCGACTAAAATCGGAATCGAAATGTTGGCTGTTTTTAAGTCTTGTGCTGTTAACACCATTTGCTGGGCTGATTTGACGAGCAGTCCGGAAAGACCGATAATATCAGGCTTTTCATTATTGACCGCTTCAATCAGCTGCTGCGGCGCAACTTTAATGCCTAAATCAACGACGCGGTAGCCGTTGTTGGAAAGAATAATGTCAACTAAATTTTTGCCGATGTCATGGACGTCGCCCTTGACTGTAGCTAAAATGACTTTTCCTTTGCCGCTGTCATCTTTTTTTTCCATATACGGTTCTAAAAAGGCGACAGATGCTTTCATCACTTCCGCACTTTGAAGCACTTCAGCAACAATCAGCTGATTGTCGTTAAACAGTTCGCCGACAATTTCCATTCCTTTCATTAACGGCCCGTTGATGATATCGAGAGGATCATCATATTTTTCTAGTGCCAGTTGTAAGTCTTCGATTAATCCTTGCTTTGTTCCTTCCACAACGTATTGTGCGAGCCGTTCCTCCAAGGTTAATTCCGTTTTCGGCTTTTTTTCCTCTTTCTTTTTGTCGCGGTAAAAGTTCGTAAATTGTGCGAGCGTCTGATCATTTGTTTCAAATAATAAGTTTTCTGCCAACTTCCGCTCTTCCTCAGGGATCGAAGCGTACCGCTCTAATTTTTCCGTATTGACGATCGCATAATCAAGCCCTGCCTGTGTGCAATGGTATAAAAAAACGGCATTTAATATTTCCCTGCCGACCGGCGGAAGCCCGAAGGAAACGTTGCTGATCCCGAGAATGGTTAAACAGCCGGGAAGATGTTCTTTAATTAAACGGATCCCTTCGATCGTTTCTTGGGCAGATCCGATATATTGCTCATCACCTGTGCCGACAGGGAAGACGAGCGGGTCAAAAATAATGTCGCTTGGACTTATACCGTGTTGATTGACTAAAATGTCATAAGACCGCTTGGCAATCTCCAGCTTTCGCTCCGCAGTCAGAGCCATTCCGTCTTCATCGATTGTTCCGACGACAACAGCTGCACCGAATTGTTTCACAAGCGGGAGAACTTCTTCAAACCGTTCTAAGCCGTCCTCTAAATTGATCGAGTTGATGATCGCTTTCCCTTGTGAGTATTCGAGCGCTTTTCTGATGACATTGGCGTCGGTTGAGTCAATGACAAGCGGCGCTTTTACTTTTTTTACAACCTCGCGGATGAAGTTTTCCATATCTTCAAGCTCGTTTCGGTCCGGATCTGCGAGACAGACATCGATGACGTGGGCGCCGTTTTTCACTTGAGCGCGGGCGATCTCCGCTGCTTCTTCAAATTTTCCTTCCGCAATGAGACGCTTGAATTTACGCGAACCGATGACGTTTGTGCGTTCACCGACAAACAGCGGGCGCATTGATTCATCATAGCGAAGGGGCTCGATGCCTGATACCGTATGTTGATTTTGCTTTTTGACGATTTTTCGCGGTTTTAAGCCTTCCATTGCCTCCCTTATTGCGCGAATATGTTCGGGAGTTGTTCCGCAGCAGCCGCCGACCATATTAAGCCAGCCTCTTTCTGCAAACCCTCTGATTTTTTTTGCTAAAGATTCCGGTGATTCATGGTAGCGACCTTCTTCATCAGGCAGTCCGGCATTCGGATAACAGCTGACAGCGGTATTGGCGATTTCAGACAATGTGCGGATGTGATCGGTCATGAATTCAGGACCTGTCGCACAGTTTAAGCCGACGGCAATTGGATTCATATGTTCAGCTGAAATGTAAAACGCTTCAATATCTTGACCGGCAAGAGTTGTTCCCATCGGTTCTATCGTTCCGGACAGAATGATCGGCACTTCTTTCTTGAGCTTTTGAAAAGCTCGTTGAATTCCTAAGTAACCTGCTTTTACATTGAGCATATCTTGGCTTGTCTCAAGGAGAAGTACATCAACGCCCCCCTCTAACAGTCCTTCCGCTTGAACTTGATAAGCTTCTGCCAATTGTTGGAATGTGACGCCGCCTGTAACGGAGAGCGTTTTAGTCGTTGGCCCCATTGATCCTGCCACAAAACGAGGCCAATCCGGTGTTGAATATTTTTCTGCAGCGCGCTTTGCAATCTCCGCTGCTTTTTTATTTATTTCAAAAGCAAGGTGCCCCAAGTTATATTCCTCGAGGACGATGCTTGTACCGCCAAACGTATTTGTCTCGATAATATCAGCACCTGCTTCAAGGTACGCTTCATGAATACGGACAATCGTTTCAGGGGAAGTGATGTTTAAATATTCGTTACATCCTTCATATTCTTCACCGCCAAAATCTTTCGCAGATAATTCTGCAGCTTGAATCATTGTTCCCATGGCTCCGTCTAGTATTAAAATTTTTTTCTCCAGCTGTTCCTTTATGTTATACATGGGAAATCTTCCTTTCTCGTTTTGCCTTTTCTTTTTCATGAATGTATTCCGTCAGCTCGACTGTCATCTCATAATGCAAAAACGGAGTGATTAAGTAAATGCCGTTAAACAGGTCAAATGCTGCGTCAATAAGCGATTTTGCAATGGCAAGTCCTTCTCGTTTCCCCTTTTCTTTATCATTGCCTGCTTTTTGCATCTGTTCGCGAATCGAATCGGACAATTTAATGCCTGGCACTTCGTTATGAATAAATTCAGCATTGCGGCTGCTTATTAACGGCATAATCCCGAGATATATCGGAACATTCAGATGTTTTGTTGCTTCATATACTTCTTCGATCAGCTTCTCCGAGTAGAGCGGCTGCGTAATAAAATAATCGGCTCCGCAGCTGATTTTTTTCTCAAGTCTCTGAACTGCGCGATCAAGATGTCTTACGTTCGGATTGAAGGCGGCGGCTACAGTAAAGTTTGTTTTTTGACCAAGTGATTTTCCGGAGTATGACAAACCTTCATTAAATTGCTTAATTAAGCTGATTAAATCAAACGATGATAAATCATAGACAGAGGTTGCACCCGGAAAATCACCGATTTTGGACGGGTCGCCGGTGACCGCTAAAATATCGTGCAGGCCAAGCGTATGCAGCCCCATTAAATGGGATTGAATGCCGATTAAATTTCTGTCACGACATGTTAAATGAACGAGCGGGCGAAGCTGGAAACGGCTTTTCACAATATTTGCGCAAGCAACATTGCTGATTCTTGGTGTAGCAAGGGAATTATCCGCAAGCGTAATTGCATCAATCCCCGCTTTTTTCAACGCTTTTGCTCCTGTTAAAAATTTTTCCAAGCCGAGCGTTTTCGGCGGGTCCAATTCTACAATCACTGAGCGTCTGTTTTTTGCAATATCTGGGAGAGGAGTTTCTTGACTTTCTTTCATAGGTAAAACATGAATTGGAACATTTCGTTCTTTTACTTCTTTCTCTGTGACAGGAGGGAGGTTTGATACAGCTTCAGCCATTGCCCGAATATGTTTCGGCGCGGTTCCGCAGCATCCGCCGAGAAGCCGGACACCTTGTTTTCGGAATTGAAGAGCCGCTTCATAAAAATAGTGTTCATCTGATTCATAAACTAATCTTCCGTTTTCATACCTTGGCAGGCTGCCGTTTGGAAAAGCGGATAAAAAGGCATGTTCAAACAGCGGCACTTCTTCCAGAGATTGCAGCATATGATAAGGGCCTAAACGGCAATTGAGGCCGACAATATCTGCACCAAGTTCTTCAAGCATTTTCAAACCGTCTGCCAATCTTGTTCCATTTTGAAAGACGCCTTGTTCGTGCAAAGAAACATTTGTGATAATGGGCAAATCCGTTTCTTTTCTAGCTATTTGCAAAACGGTTTTCAGTTCTTCCAAGTCGTAATAGGTTTCTAAAATAATGCCATCTACGTTTTCGGATAAAAGGACATGAAGCTGCTCACGAAAATTTTCGGCAATGTCAGATAGCGTGAAGGCGCTTTTTTGAAACGAACGGATGCCGCCGATTGTTCCGATGACATACCCTTTGTTTTCCGCTTTTTGTAACGCCCTCTTTGCAAGTTCAACCCCTTTTTGGTTGATGATCTTTATATCATCTTCCAGCCCATATCTGGCAAGCTTTATGCGATTGGCGCCGTATGTATTTGTTTGAATAACAGTTGCGCCTGCGTCTAAATAGGCTGAATGAATCCGTTCTATTTCTTCCGGTTTTGAAACGTTTAGCTCATCAAAGCATCTGTCTATTCCGAATGAGTATAGTAGAGTCCCCATTGCTCCGTCGGCAATTAATATATGATTCTGTAAATCTTGTAAAAGCCCCATAAAAAGTCCTCCAATCAAATGAAATAGGCGCCTGCAAGGAGGCGAACACCTATATAAAAAAGAAAAGCCTTCTAAGAAGAAGACTTTTTCTTGAACATTTTCCCCTTCTTCTTATCTTCCGAGCGCAAATTTACGCATCGCTGGATTTAGCACCTTGGTACCCAAAGTTTTTGGGTAATCCGGTTGCTGAAGGTTCATCGGGCCAGTCCCTCCGCTTCTCTTGATAAGAACGCTTTACCGTATGAAATTTTAAAACAACGGATTAATCCTAATTTAACGAATTTTATCAAAATAATCAATATAAAATTTCAATTTTGTGAACAGGGCAAAGCTAGCGAAAATTAATAAATTGTACGTCGATCGGCAAGTCGGCGCTTTTCACAGCTGCAATCACTTTTTGCAAATCGTCCTTGCTTTTGCCGCTTACCCGGACTTGGTCGTCTTGAATTTGGCTTTTTACTTTTAGCCCGGTATTTTTGATCAGCGCATTGATCTTTTTCCCGTTTTCTTTGTCAATTCCGTTGACAAGTTTGGCTCTTTGTCTGACAGTGCCTCCTGAAGCCTTTTCGATTTTCCCGTACTGAATATTCTTGGTTGCGACACCGCGTTTAATCATTTTGCTTACTAATACATCTTTTAGTTGATTCAGCTTATATTCATCGTCAGAGATTAGCACAAGCTCATCTTTTTCTAGGGATATATCGCTTTTAGATCCTTTGAAATCATATCTGTTTACAATTTCTTTTTTCGCCATTTGAATGGAATTGTTCACTTCGGCAATATCCACTTTTGAGACGATGTCAAATGAATTCTCCTTAGCCAACTTTTTACCTCCAATAACGTTATTTACATTCATTATAGTGAATGTCGTTCAGTTGAACAACTCTTTTAGGGGTTCCTCGCAAATTAAATGAAAAAACCGTTACTTAAAGCAACGGCAAGGAAATTAATATCTGCTTAAATGCAATTAAGCTAAAGATGTCGCTTTAGAACATTTAGGGGAAAGAAAGTCTTGTAAGTTTTTTACTGCTTCGAGCGAATCTTCTCCTTCAGCGCTGATGACTACATGACCTTCTAAAAAGGCGGAAAAACCGAGCATGCTTAAAACGCTTTTCGCATTTAATTGGAGCTTTTTTGTTTGGAATAAAATGTAGCTGTTAAATTTAATCGCTTCATGGACAAGGGAAATGACATATTCCGGCTCCATCTCTTTTGTAAGATACACGGAAATTTCATGTTTCTTCATTGTGCCACCTCTTGTATACTTATTTTACAATATCTTACATTAATAAAGGATAGATTCCCACATGTTTGTCATTTCCTCTTACATATAAAAAAATGACCTCCGCTTTCGAATATGGAAACGTTCTGGATTTCTCTGTTTTTTAATGAAATGAATGGTCTAATCAAATTGAAAGTTATTGCCCCGCCCCATGTTTTATTAGACAAAAATGAAAACAAAAGCTAGAGAAAAGATGCATACTGTAAGATAAGAAAGCGTCTTTTTCTTTCAGAACGTCCGGATAGAAGAGGTGGAAGACTCGCCTTTAGAGATATTTCAAAAAAAGAAAAAGCCCGACAGGCGGGCATTATAAATGATCCGTTTTCTTTGAGTATTGCCGTTTTCCAAGCTCTCGATTTTTTTCCTTCAATAGATTTTTTTCGTGTCGTTTTGCATTGTTGTCTACAGCTTTTTTATCATTATCGCTTGTTTTGGACATTCAGGAAGCTCCTTTCAATACTGTTATATACTTATGATTTCCATGAAGCTTCTTGAATATGTTTATTTAGAAAAAATACAGCAAGGGTGCCGGGGCCAGAGTGTGCACCAATGACAGCACCGATCGTATGGATGATAATTTCTTTTGGATGAAACGTTTCTTCAATTAATTGTTTTAATTCGAGAGCTGCTTCTTCATCATCACCATGGCTGATGGCGATTGTCTGTTCACTCAATCCGTCTCCACGCTCTTCCATCAGCTCAAGAATTCTCCGGTAAAGCTTCTTTTTCCCGCGGATTTTTTCCAGCGGGATCAGCTTTCCTTCTTCGACATGCAAAAGCGGCTTGATATTTAGCAGTCCGCCAACAAACGCAGATGTTTTGCTGATTCTCCCGCCGCGAGCCAAATATTCCAGGCGATCAACTGTAAAAATGTGCTCCATATGACTGCAATACTCTTTTACTGCATTTGCCATTTGTTCTAAATCAAGTCCTTGTTTTGCTAATTGAATGGTGTAGCGGACAGCAAGTCCATACCCAAGTGAAGCACATTTCGAATCGATAATTTGCAGTTTCCAATTCGGATATTTTTCAAGCAATTGCTGCTGAATCATAACGGCAGTTTGATATGTACCGGACAATTCGGAAGAAAAGGCAATATACAGCGCCGGCTGATTGTCTTTCGCCAGCTTTTCAAATTGATTGGTGATTGTTTCCGGTGATGCTTGTGATGTTTTAGCAACGTTTCCAGCTCTCATATAGTCGTAAACTTCTTTTGGTTTGATTGTCAATTGATCCTCATAGTCCTTCTCGCCAAGGTGGACACGAAGAGGGATGAAAGAAACGCCTTGATCGTTTAAAAAAGAGACAGGCAGATCACAAGCACTATCAGCGATAATGTGAATATTCATTAATCACACCTACTTTTTTTCATTTACATATAGTCTATCTTGATCACAAATAGAAAACAATACAATTTGTGCAAACTGAAAATTTAAAAAAGAAGGACAAAAAAAGAAAAAATGGACGAAACAAGAGGAGCTCGTTTCGTCCATTTCATATTTATTCCTTGTTCAAAATGTGCCGTACAATCGGCATTCTGGATGGTGTTATGCCTGCTCGATTTTTTCTCGATGCAGATGCTGTACAAAGATTGGTCTGTTCAAATTCGATCTGTTCATTATAAAAACAGCCCTTAAAAGGATTCGAAAATGAACGGAAGGGCATTATCCTTCGAAGCTTGCTTCGTTATTGGCTCTTGCTTCTGATTCGGCAAACGTCATACGGTATGGAAACTTTTCATCATGTTTTTTGACAGCACCTTTTCCTTGCTCAATGAATCGTTTCGATTTATTCCGTTTGCCCAAGTTTGAATCCCCCTTTTGATCATTGACGAAATGAGTTCGTCAATTATAGGGTATCCCTTTTTAAACATCTAAATCCTTGTCAATTGTTGTGAGGTGTAAAAAGATAATCGAACTTTTGGACTTTTGCAAAGATTAAAGGGACAGCAATTCCTTTAAAAATTTTGCAACTCCGTCTTCTTCATTTGTCAGCGTAATTTCATCAGCAATCTCTTTGAGCGGCTCAATTCCGTTTCCCATTGCAACGCCTAATCCCGCATATTCGATCATTTCCAAATCATTGTCTTCGTCGCCAAAAGCGATAATTTGCTCTCGAGGGATATTGTAAAATTCGGCGATTTTTTGCAATCCGACTGCTTTATTAATGCCTGCTCGGATAATTTCAATAACATGCCACGGGTGAGCCCAGCTTCTGTGGTCTACAACTTCCGCATGAACTTCATTTAAATAATGGCGAATCCGCTTGACATTTTCTTCGTCTGAATGGATTAACATGCTTGTGACATCGCGATTTAAAACAGCTTTTAAGTTGCCGATTTCAATTTTCGGATTTCCTATACTGAAAATATCCAACCATTGTTCATTATGGTAATGAAAATAAACATGATCAAGCACTTCTGCTAAAATGTTATGGACTTGATGCTGTTCGGCGATTTCTACAATCTCTTTTACAACAGATACATCAAGGGTTGTATGATGAAATCCCCAGGATTCATCCAGCGGATGATGGACAAAGGCTCCGTTAAAATTGACAATCGGGGTTTTTAAATTTAATTCTTCGTAATACATTTTGCTCGAGCGGAACGGCCTTCCTGTTGAAATGCATATGATATGCCCTTCTTCTTGTGCTTTTTGCAAAACATTTTTTGTAAAAGGAGAAATCGTTTTGTCATCTTTCAGCAATGTGCCGTCTAAATCCAATGCGATTAAATGTTTTTTGGCCATAATCTCTCCTCATTTTTTGTTTTTATTTAGTGTATCTTTTTTCCATCTTTTTTGTCCACATGTTAAACTAATTTTAGCAAAAAAATAATGAAAGGAGCATCCTAATTGAAGGTCATTGTTGAGCATACGATGGCGGACAATATCCCTGTACTGCATGTATGCAAAGAAGATTTTATAAAAGATGAGCTGCCGCTTGTTGTGTTTATCCATGGATTTACGAGCGCAAAAGAGCATAATTTGCACATTGCCTATCTTTTGGCGGAAAAAGGTTTGCGAGTAGTATTGCCTGATGCGAAATTTCACGGAGAGAGGGATGAGAATCTTTCAGAGGCTGACTTAAATTTAAATTTTTGGAATATTGTTATCAGTTCTGTTAAAGAGCTCGAAAAAATAAAAAATTATTTTTTTGAAAAAGAATTGATTGACGGGAAAAATATAGGGGTAGCGGGAACTTCCATGGGCGGTGTTGCTACACTTGGAGCGCTCACCCAATATCCGTGGATCAAAGCTGCTGTCAGTTTAATGGGCAGCCCAAATTATCAGGAATTTTTCAAATATCTTGTGGACTCCTATCAAAAAGCAGGCTATACCTTTCCGTTGTCTGAAGAAGAAATTCAGCAGCAATTCGATGCGTTGTATGAGTATGATTTATCCGTACATAAAGAAGCGTTATGCAACCGCCCCCTTTTGTTTTGGCACGGGATGAAGGATCAAGTTGTACCATTCGCTCCTACTTATCAATTTTATGAAGAGATAAAGCCGTTGTATGCTGACAATCCGGAACATTTGGCATTTATTGCGGAAAAGGATGCAGGGCATAAGGTGTCTCGAAAAGGGGTGCTAGAAACGGTTGAATGGTTTGTACGGCATTTGAGGTAGAAAATTTTTAATGTGACATTAACTTCGATATAATGTAATTAACGAATATAAGAGGAGTGGATCGAAATGGATGAAGCGCTGAAGGAAAATATAATGGGTGCTCTTGAACAAGTTATTGACCCAGAACTCGGCATTGACATTGTCAATTTAGGATTAATATATGATTTGGAACTGAACGATGAAGGAGTCCTCAAAGTAACTATGACATTGACGGCAATGGGATGCCCCCTTGCTGGAACAATTGTTCAACAAGTAAAAGCTGCGCTTGACGGAATTCCAGAAATCAAAGATGTCGATGTCAACATCGTTTGGAATCCACCTTGGACGAAGGACCGCATGTCCAGATACGCAAAAATTGCCTTGGGTATTCAATAAAAACTTGTGCAGACTGGCGGAAAAGGCCAGTCTTTTTTATTATGCAAATGTTTTATCAATTTGACTGCAAGTGTCATTATGTTTTTATTTTCGTCTTTATCGCTTCTTTTGTTTATCTCTCACCATAATGGAGCTTTTATCCCGAAACATAATTTGCATTTTTTCTTCAGCATGGCATATCCGGATAATTTGCAAGGGATTCCCTGCTCTCTACTACATTAAGAATCCTTGTTTTTGAACAGAAAAATTATAAATATACAATTGATTTTATTTTTATACAGTATTATAATGGTAACTAATTTAACGGAATGAATTGAAGGTGATTGAGGTTGAATATAGGAATTATCGGGGCAACAGGATATGGCGGTGTGGAACTTTATCGAATTTTAGCCAATCATCGGTATGTCGAAAACATTCATTTATATACATCTTCAGCAGAAAAAAAGAGCTATATTGACGAATATCCGCATTTATCCCATATAAAAGAAAATGAACTAAAACCGCTAGAGCCGGATCAAATAAAAGAAGAAAATGATGTTGTTTTTCTTGCGACGCCGTCGGGGATATCGGCTTCACTGACGCCGGAATTGCTTGACGATCAATTGAAAATCATCGACTTATCAGGCGATTTAAGGTTAAAAAACAGTAATGATTATGAAAAATGGTATAAAAAAGCACCAGCGCCTGAAATGCTTTTGCAGGAAGCGGTATACGGCTTGACAGAGCTGTATCGTGAGGATATTAAGAACGCTAAAATTTTGGCGAATCCTGGATGTTATCCAACTGCAACCTTGCTTGGCCTAGCACCGCTTGTGCGGGAAAAAATCGTCAAAGAGAACTCGATCATTGTTGATGCTAAATCGGGTGTTTCAGGTGCAGGTCGAAACGCGTCACTTGCTACAAGCTTTGTTGAAATACAAGATAATTTCAAAATTTATAAAGTACATCAGCATCAGCACATACCGGAAATTGAACAGGAGCTTCATAAGTGGGACGAGAAAGTCGGCTTCATTTCGTTCAGCACCCACTTAGTGCCGATGACAAGAGGGATTATGGCGACAATGTATATTGAATTATTAGAAGAATGGAATACTTCAAAATTAGTAGATTTATATGAATCGTTTTATAAACATTCACCATTTGTGAGAGTGCGTACAAACGGAACGTTCCCAAGCACAAAGGAAGTGTACGGCTCGAATTATTGCGATATCGGTCTTGCATTTGATCAAAGAACAAGTCGGTTGACAGTCGTATCTGTCATTGACAATTTGATGAAAGGCGCTGCAGGGCAGGCAGTGCAAAATTTCAACATTATGTCAGGATTCCAAGAAAATGAAGGACTAAACTTTTTGCCAGTATATCCATAACATCAAGGAGGACTTCTAGTGACAACCAAAATAAGAAAAATAGACAACGGTTCAATTACAACACCGAAAGGCTTTTATGCAGGCGGCTATGAAGCGCACATCCGCTACACTCATAAAAAAGACATCGGCATCATTTATAGTGACGTTTCAGCAACAGCTGCAGCTGTTTACACACAAAACGTTGTGCAAGCTGCCCCAATTTTTGTGACAAAAGAGAGCATTGCAAAGGAAAACAAAATTCAAGCGGTGATTGTCAACAGCGGCAACGCCAATGCCTGTACAGGCGAAAAAGGTTTAAGCGATGCATACGCAATGCGGAAATGGACGGCTGAAAAGCTTGGAATTGCAGATCATCTTGTGGCTGTCGCTTCAACAGGAGTAATTGGCGAATATTTAAACATGGAAAAAGTCCAAGAGGGGATCAACAATATTGAATATGAACGTTCATCAGCAGGAGCCAAAAGCTTTGCCGAGGCTATTTTGACAACAGATACGTGTGAAAAGACTGCCTGCTATCAATTTGAAATCGAGGGAAAACAGGTGACCATCGGCGGAGCAGCAAAAGGATCGGGGATGATTCATCCCAACATGGCGACAATGCTCGGGTTTTTGACGACAGATGCGAATATCGATGAAAAATCGCTGCAGCAAGCTTTTCGAGAAGTTATCGATGAAACGTTTAATCAAATAACCGTTGACGGCGATACATCAACAAATGATATGGTGCTTGTTTTAGCAAACGGAAAAGCTGAACACTCAATGCTGACGGAAGAGCATCCAGATTGGCCTGTTTTTAAAGAGGCGTTGAGAAAAGTAAGCGAAGATTTAGCAAAGCAAATTGCCAGAGACGGTGAAGGTGCGACAAAATTGATTGAAGTTTCTGTTAATGGGGCTAAATCAAAGCAGGAAGCGAACATCATTGCCAAGACGATTGTCGGATCCTCCCTCGTCAAAACTGCAATATATGGAAAAGATGCGAACTGGGGAAGAATCTTGTGCGCCGCCGGCTACAGCGGAGCGGAATTCGATCCGAATCAAATGGAAGTGTATCTCGGCCATATCTTATTATTTAAAAACGGATTGCCAGTTTCATTTTCGGAACAAGAAGCGATCCAATATTTGGATCAGGAAATCGTAGAAATCAAGGTAATGTTAAATAATGGTGAAGCACAAGGAAAAGCATGGGGATGTGATTTAACATATGAGTATGTCAAAATCAATGCAAGTTACCGGACATGATAAACCGATTGTTGTCATTAAGCTTGGCGGCAGCATGCTAAAACAGCTGTCAGAAAGCTTTTTAGACAGCATAAAAGAACTGTTAACTACGAAACGGGTCATTATCGTCCACGGTGGAGGACCGGACATTAACAATATGTTGACAAAATTAAATGTAAAAAGCGAGTTTTACAACGGCATGCGTAAAACGACAAAAGAAGTGCTTGAAATTGCAGAAATGGTTCTTTCAGGAAAAATTAACAAACAGCTTACGGCTCTGTTGACACAAAAAAATGTGAAAGCGATCGGCCTTTCAGGCACTGATGGTCAGCTAATTGTCTCGTCATTTTTAGATGAAGAAAATCTTGGCTTTGTCGGCAAAGTCGAGCAGATTAATGATGAACTATTGCGTTCGCTGCTAATTCTTGACTATGTTCCAGTCATTGCCCCGATCGGCATAACGGCGGATGGGCAAAAATTAAATATCAACGCAGATCTGGCTGCTAGTGCAATTGCTGAAAAAATAAATGCGGAACAGCTGCTGTTTGTGACGAATGTTCCGGGAATTTTACATGACGGCAAGCTTATTGAAGAAGCGACGGAAACGATGATCGAAAAACTCATTGAACAGAAGGTTATTTACGGCGGGATGATTCCGAAAGTACAGGCGGCTTTAGATGCGCTTTCTGATCAGCTTGAGCATGTGATGATTGTGAGCGGCAACGACCGTATTTTTAAGGAAGGGAAAATGATCGGGACGAAAATTACGAAAAAACGAGAGGTCGTGGTCAAATGAGTTATTTATTTCCAACCTATGCGAAGTGGGATGTGGCGATTGAAAAAGCAGAAGGAAGCTATGCATATGATGCAAACGGAAAAAAATATTTAGATTTTATTTCCGGAATTGCTGTATGCAACCTGGGTCATTGTCCGAAGCAAGTGGCGGATGCCATCACTGAACAGCTGCAAAAGGTATGGCATACTTCTAATCTTTTTCATATCCCCCTTCAAGAAGAGGTTGCCAAGCAATTGGTGGAGCATTCAAGCGGAGATGCCGTATTTTTTGCGAACAGCGGCGCCGAAGCGAATGAAGCCGCCATTAAACTGGCTAGAAAACATACCGGCAAACATAAAATCATTACATTTTACCAGTCTTTTCACGGCAGAACATTTGCGACTATGACGGCTACTGCTCAAGAAAAAGTACATAAAGGGTTCGGTCCTCTCATTCCTACGTTCGAATATCTTCCTTACAATGATGCAGCTGCGGTGAAAAACATTCATGATGAGGATATAGCTGCTTTTATGCTGGAAGTGGTTCAGGGCGAGGGAGGAGTTATTCCTGCAACGAAGGAATTTTTACAGGCGGTAGAAGAAAAGTGCAGGGAGATCGGCGCATTATTCATCGTCGATGAGGTGCAAACTGGAATCGGACGCACCGGAAAAGCATTCGGCTACCAGCATTACGGCATTTCTCCGGATATTATCACTGTCGCCAAAGGATTGGGAAGCGGATTTCCTGTCGGAGCCATGATCGGAAAACAAGAATTGATCGAAAGTTTTTCACCGGGAACACACGGTTCAACGTTCGGCGGGAATTATTTGGCTATGGCAGCTGCGAAAGCGACTTTGGAAACTGTTTTTCAGCCAAGCTTTTTGCAAAGCGTTCAGGAAAAAGGTCAGCGGCTGTTCGAAGGTCTATCAGAACTCTTGAGAGATGTGCCTACTGTAAAAAAAGTGCGGGGTAAAGGATTGCTGCTTGGAATTGAGCTGGATATTGAGGTCAATAAAGTGCTTGCTTCTTTAAGAGAAGAAGGACTTCTAGCACTTTCAGCTGGATCCAATGTGTTACGGCTTCTTCCTCCGCTCACTGTTTCGAATGAAGAAATTGATTTAGGACTGGGCATTATTGCTTCTGTTTTGAAAAAAGAAAAGATCTTCTCTTCCTAAAAGAGAAGAATTTTCTTGCAAATTGTTGTATAAATATACATCAAAGAGGTGTTCAATATGCAAGGTTATCTTGTATTAGAAGATGGAACAGTTTTTGAAGGCAAGATGGATGAAATCGTGTCTCCTGTTAAAGGGGAACTCGTTTTTTATACAGGAATGACAGGATATCAAGAGGTGTTGACAGATCCTTCCTACAAAGATCAAATCGTCGTTTTTACGTATCCGCTTATTGGCAA
>k87-296463_pt1 | contig 16867 bp, 10 predicted proteins | sample MGYA00084031_6733416 | MGnify analysis MGYA00084031
ATCGCCGCCGGCGGCGATGTCCTCGTCCACGGCAAAGAGTACTGGGCGACGCGGGCGAGCGACATCGTGGTTCGCGATGCCGAGGCGGTCGCGGCCGCGGTCGCCGGGGTCGAAGGCGTGCGTGCAGCGGTGCCGCGTGTGATCGTGAACGGGCTGGCGAGCACGGCGGCGGACAACCGGCCGGTACTCCTCCAGGGCGTGCGGCCCGAGCTGGAGGTCGAACTGCGCGACATCGCAGAAGACCTGACGGCAGGCACCTTCCTGACCGGCGGCGAGCGGTCGCCGCTCGTCCTGGGCGCGCGGCTGGCCGCCCGGCTCGAAGCGGAGCTGGGCGACCGCATCGTCCTCACGGGCACCACGCCGGACGGCGAGGTGACCCGGGCGCTGTTCCACCTGACGGGGATCCTGGAGACCGGCACGCGGGAGATCGACGAGACGTTCGCGTACACGACGCTCGAGGCCGCCCAGCGCGCGTTCGGGATGGCGGGGGCGGCGACGCAGATCGGCGTCGTCGCGGAACCGGGGGCGGACGCGGAGGAGCTGTCCGCCCGCGTGCGCGCCGTGCTGGCAGCCGAGGGCACTGGCCAGGAGTTGGAGGTCCTGAGCTGGCGCGAGGCGGTGCCGGAGATGGTCGCCTTGATCGAGATCGACGACGCGCTCGGCTACATCTTCCTCGGCGTGATCTACGCGATCGTGCTGTTCTCGATCACGAACACGTTCCTCATGGCCGTGAAAGAGCGGGTGCGCGAGCTGGGCCTGCTGGGCGCGCTCGGCATGCCGGGGCGGCGGATCGGCCGGCTCCTGCTCCGCGAGACCGTGCTGCTGACCGCGCTCGCCATGGCTGTCGGCCTCGCCATCGGATACGCCGGGCATCGCATCATTGCGAGCGTCGGCATTGACATCGCCTCGATGGGCGTGGAGGAGATGGAGATGTCCGGCGTCGACTTCGGGAAGATGGTGATGTACAGCACGATCGTGCCGGCGCGGTGGATCCTCGGATCGGTCATTATCGCGGTGGCGACGGTGGCGAGCGCGGTGTACCCTGCGTGGCGCGCCGCGCGGCTGGAGCCCGCCGAGGCGATGCGCTTCTACGAGTAGGGTGCAGGCGAATGAGCGAGACGAAGGTGGATCCGAGGCTCGAGGGCGCGGGGGTGGCCACCGCCGCGCGACCGCTGATCCGCGTGCGCGGCGTGACGCGGGTCTACGACCAGGAGGGCGTGCCCGTGCACGCGCTGCGCGGCGTGGACCTGGACATCGAGGAAGGCGAGTTCACGTCCCTGGCCGGGCCGTCCGGCTGCGGGAAGACGACGCTGCTGAACATCATCGGCGCGCTGGACCGGCCCACGTCCGGGTCCGTCGAGGTGGCGGGACGGGACCTCACGCGGCTGAGCAAGGGCGAGGCGGCCGCGTTCCGGCTGGAGAACGTGGGCTTCATCTTCCAGGCCTACAACCTGATCCCGGTGCTGACCGCGTACGAGAACGCGGAGTTCACGCTGCTGCTGCGGGGCGTGCCGGCGGCCGAGCGGCGGCGCATCGTGGTGCCGCTGCTCGAGCGGCTCGGGCTCGCGGAAACGATGGACCGTCGGCCGCACCAGTTGAGCGGCGGCCAGCAGCAGCGCGTGGCGATCGCGCGCGCGCTCGCCACCGGCCCGCGCATCATCCTCGCCGATGAGCCGACGGCGAACCTGGACAGCGCGTCTTCCGAGGCGTTGCTCGACCACATGCTCGAGCTGAACCGGGACCTCGGCACCACGTTCCTGTTCTCGAGCCACGACGACGTCGTGCTGAGCCGTGTCCGGCGCATTGTGTACATGCGCGACGGCCGCGTGGACCACGAAGTGCACGCAGGCGCGGTGACGTGATGGTGCAGGCCGCCGGGGCGCGACGACGGGACGGGGGGCGGCGCGTGCGTGTGTGCGTGTCGCTCGTCGTCGCCATGCTGCTCGCGTGGCCTGCGCAGGCCCGGCCGCAGGCGGAGCGCGCGGAGGGAGCCGCGTCCGGCGATGGTGTGACGACGACGTCGCCGCGCGCCTCGCCGTCGCTCGGCGTCTCCGGCTACGTCCGCTCGCTCACCGGGATCCACGACGCCGGCTTCGATGCGCCGGGCGTGGACCGCCGCACCGGCTTCCACGGCCAGGTGGCGCGGCTGCGGTGGCGCATCGGCTTCGGCGACGCCGTCACGCTCGACGTGCACAACCGGCTCCAGGCGCGCCTGTCGTCCACGGCCGGAGGGTTCGGCGAGGCGGCCGGCATCGGCGTGAGCGTGGTACCGGCCCGTCCCGTGGACCTGTCCACGCACCTGCTCGACGAGGAACGCATCGAGCTCTGGCACGACATCGACCGGCTCGCCTTGACGTTCCGCGCTGGCCGGGCGGACATCACGGCCGGTCGGCAAGCCATCACCTGGGGGCTGGCCTACCTGTTCCCCGTTGCCGACCTGTGGGCGCAGTTCAGCCCGTTCGAGCTGGACACGGAGGAGAAGCCGGGAGTGGATGCGGTGCGTGTGCTCGCGTATCCCTCCGCGGGGCTGGAGCTGGATGGCGTCATCGCCGCGCGCGGCCGCGCGGAGGACTGGTCCGCCGGGCTGCGCGCCACGATCGAGCTGCCCAGGGCGGACGTGTACGCCGCGGCCGGCAAGTTCTGGAACCAGCTCATGGTTCTCGGCGGCATCGCGTACGTGCTGGACGTCTCGACACTGCGCGCCGAGGCCGTGCTGCCCTGGGACCTGGACGACGGCGAGCTCGATCGCCCGCGGGTCACGCTCGGCGTCGATCGGGTGTCGCAGCGGCTGCGGCTCACCGCCGAGTACCACCACAACGGCACCGGCGTGACGGAGCCGGCCGCGTACTTTGCGCAGCTCAGCAGCCCGCACATCGCCCGCGGCGAGACCTACCTGCTCGCGCGCCACTACCTCGGCGGCGCCGCCTCCTGGATCGTGGACCAGGATGAGCGGCTCTCGATCTCGCTCAGCGCGCTCGTGAACCTGCACGACGGCAGCGCCGCACTGACGCCCCTCGCGTCCTGGAACTTCGGGCAGAACGCGAACGTCTCGGCCGGCGCGGTCCAGACCGTGGGCGCGCGGCCGACGCTCCTTCCCCCGGCGCTCGAGTCCGAGTTCGGGACGTTCGGGACGCTGTGGTTCGCGCGGGTGTCGGTTTTCTTCTGAGGCCGGGGTGGGGCGATCCTTTTCGTCGAGCGCCGGCGCTTCACGCCGTCGGGACCCGTGACTGTCCATCCGGGCCCGGGTCCCGGCGCTGCGCGGCGCCCACCGTCCCCGAAACAACGCGCGGCCGTCGAACGTTGTGATTGCAGTGCCGTGCCGTGATCGCAGAACACGTCACCCCTGCAAGGAACCGCCAATGAACGTCTTGCGTCTGCCCTCGCACCCCGGCGCCGCTCCGGCTGCGCCGCGCCGACTCCTCCCGCTCGCGTGCGCCGCGCTGGTCGGCGCCGCCGCGTGCGCGTCGTCACCGCCGCCGCCGGCCCCGCGACCCGCGACGCTGGTCCGGGAGGCCGGCCCGCCGGATCCCGACCCGCGGGTCGGGCTCAGGGGCGGGTTGCTGGATGCGGAGGAGGCCGTGTGGAACATGCGCCTGGTCTCGAGCACGCCGCCGCCGCCCGACTTCATCGGCTCGTGGAACTCGGACCTGGCGTTCAAGGACAACTACGTCATCCAGGGGAACTTCCACGGCATCCTGGTCTGGGACGTCACGGACCCGAGCCGCCCGCAGCTCGTGACGGCCCACGTCTGTCCGGGCGACCAGAACGACGTGTCCGTCTACGGCAACCTGCTCTTCGTCTCGGTCGAGAGTCCCACCACCGGGCGGCTCGACTGCGGCACCGCGCCGATCCCGGAGGTCGTCAGCCCGGACCGGGTGCGCGGGGTCCGCATCTTCGACATCAGCGACATCCGGAGCCCGAAGCTCGTCGCCAACGTGCAGACGTGCCGCGGCTCGCACACGCACACGGTGCTGGAGCACCCGGGTGACAGGGAGAACGTCTACATCTACGTCTCCGGCACCGCCCCCTCTCGCCCGGAGGCCGAGCTGGCGGGCTGCTCGAGCGCCAGACCGGAGAAGGACAGCGCCTCCGTCATGTCCCGGATCGATGTCATCCGCGTCCCGCTCGCGAACCCGGAGCAGGCGGCGGTGGTGAGCAGCCCGCGCATCCTCGCCGGCCTGCTCCCGCCGCCGCGACGCGCGACCATGGCGCCGGCGGACGCCGCGGAGATCGCGGAAGCGAAGGCGCGCGGTATGTTCGTCGTCGAGGTCGGTCTCCTCGGCGAGGAGATCGTCCTGCCCAGCGAGATGACGGACCAGCTCCTCGCCCAGATCGTGGCCGGTCGCGGCGGATCCGGCGCGCCGACGGCCGCCGACAGCGCGGCGCTGCGCGAGATGCTGCCCGCCCTGATCAACAGCGCGGTCGGGGGGGACGACGTCCTCACCTCGATTTGTCACGACATCACGGTCTATCCCGCGATCGGTCGCGCCACCGGGGCGTGCATCGGCTACGGGCTGCTCCTGGACATCAGCGACCCCGTCAACCCGCTGCGTCTGGACGCGGTCGCCGATTCCAACTTCGTCGCTTGGCACTCCGCGACGTTCAGCAACGACGGCACGAAGGTCGTGTTCACGGACGAGTGGGGCGGCGGCGTCGCGCCCAAGTGCCGCGCGACGGATCCGAAGGAGTGGGGAGCCAACGCGATCTTCACGATCGAGAACGACCGCCTGCGCTTCCAGAGCTACTTCAAGATCCCCGCCGCGCAGACCCCGCAGGAGAACTGCGTGGCGCACAACGGCTCGCTGATCCCGATCCCGGGCCGGGATGTGATGGTGCAGGGCTGGTACCAGGGCGGCGTCTCGGTCTTCGACTTCACGGACCCGAGGAACCCGATCGAGATCGCGTTCTTCGATCGCGGGCCCGTCGACTCCACGACCGCGGTGACGGCGGGGAGCTGGTCGGCCTACTGGCACAACGGCTACATCTACAGCTCCGAGATCGCGCGCGGGCTGGACATCCTCGAGCTGGTGCCGAGCGCCTACCTCTCGACCAACGAGATCGAGGCCGCGAAGACGGTGCGCTTCGGCGACTTCAACCCTCAGGGCCAACCGCGCTTCGAGTGGCCGGCCACCTTCGTCCTCGCGCGCGCGTACCTGGACCAGCTCGAGCGGTCCAACGGCCTGGCCGCGGACCGCATCCAGGCCGCCCGCGTCGCGCTGGACCGGGCCGAGCGGGCGAGCGGCCGGGCCCGCCGCGAGATGCTCGAGCGGCTGGCGTCCGAGCTGGAGGCCGCGGCTGCCGGGGCGGCCGACCGGCGGAAGACGGAGCTCGTGGCGGAGGTCGTGCGGGAGCTGGCGGCGAACGCCCGCTGAACGAGGCTCCCGTGGCGGCGCGGCCAGGGCGCCGCGTCAGTGCCGCACGTCCACGACCAGGCGCGGGGGCGCGGCCAGCTCCAGCACCCGGTACGGGTTGGGACTCGCCACGCCCAGCACCCAGGTCACCTGCCCCTCGAAGTCGCAGGTCAACTCCGCCTCCCGGATGACGGGCAGGCCGGGCGCGAGCTCGCGCTGCGTGATCGTCGCCCGGCCTGCGTCGTCGTGCGCCTGGGCGGGCTCCATGCGGATCTCCAGCCAGCCGTCCCCCGCCAGCTCCACCACCTCGCCCGACCCGCACTGCCGCACCGGCCGGTCGATGTACGCGATGTGGTAGCCCGGCAGGCCGTTCCCGGAGAACTCGAAGACGACGCGGTCGTGCCCCTCGTGCCTCGCGATCCGCACCGCCGTGAGCGTCGTCATGCGGCCCGCCGTCGCCGGGCGGTCGGTGTCGCCAGCGGTCCAGTCCACGGCTGGCGCCGCCGGCTGCTCCATGGCGGCGGACACGGATGGCGGGGGCACGGCCGTGGCGTCCGCCGGCGGGGCGGGGCCGTTGGACGGCGCGCCGCCGTCCGGCGAGCCGCAGCCCGCCGCGACCAGGGCGGCCGCCAGCGCCCACAGACATCGGTGGCAGTCCTTCAGATCCATCGTTGGGCTCCTCCGTGCAGGGGGACGGTTCCCCGGGCCGGGCACACGACCCGAGGCGCGATCGGGCCGGGCACGGCGGACCGGCTCGATCCTGCGGGCGCAGGGCCCGCCGGGCTGTCGAGCGGGGCACGACCCCGACCGGCTCGATCCGGGCGGGTGAAGACCCGCCGCTCCCTGGGGCCGGCCCGCCGGGCGATCCGGCCAGGCGAGGCCGGCCGGGCGCCTGGAAGAGGCGTGCCGCGGGCGCGGCGCCCGGCCCGACCCGGCCTTTCCCGCACCGGCTTCGTCGCCTGCGAGCCGCCGGCCAGCGGGCGGTGCTGGCTCCTGGCTCCGCCCCGCTATGGCCACGGGCCCCGACGCACGCTATCTTCGGCCGCCGCCGAAAGTCAGGATCGCAAAGCTCTGACGAGGGAGGGCCACGTGCGTTCCATCCTCGGGCTGTTCGCGAAGTCGCCGTTCGGGCCGCTGGCGGAGCACACGCAGCGGGTGCACGACACGGTCGTCCTGATCCGGCCCATGATGGAGGCGTTCCTCGAGGGCGACTGGACGCGCACGCAGGAGATCTACGAGCGGATCTCCCGCCTCGAGCACGACGCGGATGTGATCAAGAACGACATCCGGGACCACCTGCCCAAGTCGCTGTTCCTGCCCGTCGATCGCGGCGACGTGCTGCTCTTCCTGAGAGAGCAGGACCGCGTGGCCGACGCCGCAGAGGACCTGGGCGTGCTGCTCACCATGCGGCGCACGCCCACGCCGCCCGCCATGAAGCGCGTGGTCCTCGACCTCGTGGACAGCGTGATCCGGACGAGCGAGGCGTGGTTCGAGGCCGCGGCCGAGCTGCCGACGCTCCAGGAGGCGTCGTTCGCCGGCGCCGAGGTCGACAAGATGATGGAGCGCATCAAGCGTGTTTCCGACCTGGAGTGGGAAGCGGACCAGCGGCAGGCCACCGCCTCGAAGGTGTTGTTCGAGCACGAGGAAGAGATCGGTGCAGTATCCGTGATGATGTGGATGAACATCCTACGTGTGCTCGGCGCAGTGGCGAACCACGCCGAGAATTCGGCGGACATGCTGCGTCTCATGATGGCCCGCCGATGACCGTCGGGCTCATCATTCTCGCCATCGCCCTCGCCGCGGCGTTCTACATGGCGTGGACGATCGGCGCAAACGATGTCGCCAACGCAATGGGGACGTCGGTCGGCTCGGGCGCGCTGACGCTGGTCAGCGCGATCCTGCTGGCCGCCGTGTTCGAGTTCGGTGGCGCGGTCGTGGTCGGGGCCAGCGTGACGGAGACGATCAGCAAGGGGATCGTCGAGACCGCGCTCTTCGACCCCTCGGGACCGCTGGGTGAGGATGGCCCGGTGCTGCTCGCGCTGGGCATGATCTGCGCGCTGCTCGCCTCCGCCATCTGGCTGCATGCCGCGACGTTGCTCGGGATGCCCGTCTCGACCACGCACTCGATCGTGGGAGCGGTCTTCGGCATCGGGATCGTGAGCTTCGGCTTCCGCGGCGTGGACTGGGGCACCATGCTCCAGATCGTCATGAGCTGGCTGGTCTCGCCGCTCCTCGGCGGGGTGCTGGCGTTCGGGACCTTCATCACGGTACGGCGGCTGATCCTCGAGAGTCCGGATCCCGTCGCCGCGACGCGGCGCTACGCGCCGTACATCATCGGGGTCGTGGTCGGGGTCATGACGCTCTCGTTCATCTACAAGGTCCTCAGCCGCCGTTTCGAGGCCCCGTCCGTTCTGTTGAGCCTGCTCATCGCCGCAGGGCTGGGCGCCGCGGTCGGCGCGGTCGCCGGCGCGTTCGTGCGGGCGACGAGGCCCGCGCGGGACGCCGGCACGTTCACCTACGTCGAGCGGGTCTTCGCACTGCTCCAGATCGCGACCGCGTGTTTCGTTGCCTTCGCCCACGGCGCCAACGACGTGGCGAACGCGGTGGGTCCACTCGCGGCGGTGGTCACTCTGTACCAGACCGGATTCACCGAGGTGGTGGGCCGGGTGGGGGTGCCGACGTGGACGCTGTTCCTCGGCGGCGGCGGCATCGTGCTCGGCCTGGCCACCCTGGGCCACAGGGTCATCGCGACCATCGGCCGGCAGATCACGGAGATCACGCCGACCCGCGGCTTCAGCGCCGAGTTCGGCGCGGCGACGACGGTGCTCGTCGCCAGCTCCCTCGGGCTGCCCATCTCGACGACGCACACGCTGGTCGGCGGCGTGATCGGCGTCGGCTTCGGCCACGGCATCGCCGCCCTCAACCTCACGACCGTGCGGCGCATCCTGACCTCCTGGGTCGCGACCGTCCCGGTCGCCGCGGTGGTGGCCGCCGTGCTCTTCGTGATCGCGCGGGCCGTCGTGCTGTGAGCGTACCGCGGGCGTGCTCCCCCGCCCCCCACACCGGACGGGGGCGGAGCGCCATCACGTGCCGGGCATGAACGGCGCTGGGAGCCGCTCCGCGAACGCCGGCGTCAGGGGCGCCGTGCGCCCGTCGAGTCCCCCGATCATACGGGGCCGGCCAGAGACGGCTGGACGGATGTACGGTCGGCGCCCTACGAGGGTGGCCGCCGGAGCACACTCCAGCGGCCACCCTTCGCCACGCGCCGAGAGATCCGAGCCCGGCTCAGAACAGGATCCCGCCGCTGATGACGAACTGCTCCCCGCCGCCCAGCTCGAGACGCAACTCCGCGAACGGCGTGATACGGCCCGAGCCGAACTTGGAACCACCCAGGAGGTTCAGCCCGATCTCCGTGTCGCTGGCGGAGGGCCGCCCGGGTACGTTCACTTCGACGCTCGAACGCGCGATGTTCAGCCCTCCGCCGGCGTAGGGCCGCAACGCAGACGTGTTGGAGAGAGGAATCGAATAGACGACGTTGCCGTTGAGCTCGAAGTACGTCCAGTCCACGCCGGCGCCGGAGTCCGGGAAGAACCAGTCGAACGATGCGATCCCCTCCAGCCGTTCCGAGAACTGCTTCAAGCTGAACAACACACGGGCGCCGAGGCCGAGGTCGACGTCGTCGGCAACGCTGGCCTGCGCACCGAAGCGGACCTGAGCCCGGGCCTCCTGCGCCTGCACGCCGAGGGCGGCGAAGCAGAGGATGGCGAGCAGAGTCTTTCGCATGTCTGGTCTCCGGTCGAGGGGATCGCGTTCTTCCTGCGATCACGGCTCGGGAGGCCCCACCCTCCGCGACCGCGATTCGGCGGCGAATGCCGCCACTGGCGTGCGGCGCCTCGCGCGCCGCGATCAAAGGGGAGACACGGCACCGCCGGCGAAGGCCGCACCGGCAGTGCGCGGAATCCACGGGGAAAGGGTACGTGGCGACGGACGCACACAGGGATCGTCGTCCGCGCCGCCAAAGACGGATGCGGCGGCGAGCAGTAGAGTAGGGGAGCGCCCACCGTTTGGCAAGGCCGATACGGATACCCGCCGCAGCGTCGAGCCGGAACCCTGCGTCCGCCGCGGAGCGCGGCTGGCGAAGAGGGACGTGCGCGTGGAGCGGCGTCGAGGCGACGCCGCTCCACGCGCTGGCTCCGCCCGTGCGTCCCGGGGTCAGAGCCGCACGTCCGCGCGCACGGAGAAGACGCGGCCGGGCTCCAGGATCCGCGCTCCCGTGAACGGGTTCGTGGCGTTCAGGTGGTTGATCACCGACTCGTCGGTCAGGTTGTCGACGCCGGCGCGGAGCCGCATGCGGCGGCCCAGCTCGATGCCTCCGTGCACATCGAGCGTGGTGTAGCCCGGCGTCGGCACTTCGCCGCGGGAGGTGGCGGCGCGGTCCTGCCGGGCGACGCCGCGCCACGCGCCTTCCAGGAAGAGTCCCCGATAACCCGGCTCCCAGCGCAGGCGCACGTCGCCCCGGAGCGGCGGCACGCCGAACGCCGGCTCGTCCAGCGTGTCGTCCCGGCCGTAGAGGTACGCCGCCGCGGCGGAGAGGGTGAGCGCATGCGGCAGCCGGACCGTGGCCATGGCCTCCGTGCCCCAGTAGGTCGCCTCGCCGTTCACGTAGCGGTAGACGGTCGGCGCGCTCATGGCGCTGCGGCGCGGCAGGTCGGTCGGCTCGATGGTGATGTGATCGTCGATACGGCGGCCGAAGACGTTGAACGAGAGGGCGAGCCGCGGATAGTTGGCCTCGAGCCACAGGTCCACCTGGGTGCTGCGCTCGGGCTCCAGCGACGGGTCGCCCATGAACTCCGCTCCGATCTGCATCTTGCGCGCCGGGTTGCGGTCCGAGTACCGCTCGTTGGCATCCGCGGTCCGGACCACCGAGCCGAGTCCCACTGACAGCCGCCAGTGTGTGCCGAGCGGCACGGCCGCGGTGAGCGCACCGCTCAGGTTGGTCTCCCGCGCCTCGAGTTCGCCGGTGACGTTCTCCCGGAAAAACTCGCTCACGCTGTCCGCATCGGCCCAGACCCGGTCGAGGCGTACGGCGGCCGAGATGTCGAGGATGCCCACGCGCCGCTCGGCCCGGGCGAACAAGCCGGCATCGGCGATGCGCGCGTCGCCCCAGATCAGGTCGCGCGAGACGGGGTCGCCCGTGTCGCGCCGGTCGGTGCGGCGCCGCGCGTCGTGGGACGCGTGATAGACGTCGCCGCCCACCTCGAGCCGCCAGTCGCGGCCCGCGTCGAGGTGGGCGGCCAGGCGGCCGCCGTAGACCCGGATCCCGGAGTAGGTGTCGATGTCGAGCGGGAACGGCGGCATGCGGGACGGGTCGGGCCGCGCCGTGGGCTTGCGGTCGTTGTTCATCTCGTGGTCGATGCTGTACGCGTAGACCAGCGCGTCCACGCCACGCAGCGCGCCATCCGGCCGGCTCAGCTCCCAGCGGGCCGAGCCGTTCAGCACATCGAAGTACTCGGCATCGAGCGGCCGGCCCGGGTAGGCGATGTCACGCTGCGCCTGGAACGAGCCCGCGAGCACGAGGCGCGAGTTGGCGGTGACCGCGAAGCCGAGCTTCGCCCGGGCCTCGCCGCTCCGGAACCGCGCCGGGACCACGGCGCCGCCGCCGGCGGTGTAGTCGTCGCCCCGCCGCCAGCCGCCCCCCAGGGCGTACGCGATGCCGCCGACCACGCCCGTTGCCTCGCCCCCGAACTCGGCGGCATCCAGGTTCGAGTCGTAGCCGCTGAAGATCCGGCCGCGGAGCGGCGCTGCGCCGTCCGCGGGCAGCGGCAGCGTCTCGACGCGGATGGCGCTCATGTTGCCCGCGCCCCACGTCAACGCGTACGGGCCCTTGATCACCTCGAGGGACTTGATCGCCGACGGGTCCACGTGGGAGAGCGGCGTGTCCATGCCACCCGGCCCGCCCGGGAAACTCCGCGCGCCGTCCACGTAGACGCCGAGCTGCGTCTCGCGTAGGCCGCGCACCACGGGGTCCAACCCCAGCGCGCCACGGCGCACCGCGTCGAGACCCGGGAGCGAACGTAGAACGGCACCCGGGTCGTGGGCGTTGGCTTCCGCCACGCGGCGCTCGTCCAGCGTCGTGGCCGGCCGCAGGTCCGGCCGGAGCACGGCGACCTCGAGCGCGTCGAGACGGATCGGGTCATCGGCCAGAGCGATCCGGAGCAGGGCGGTCTCGCCGGCGTCCACGCGGACGGTGCGCCGCGCCTGGCGGTAGCCGATGAGGCGCACGACGATCGTGTATTCGCCCGCGGCGAGGGGCCCGAGCACGGCCCGGCCGTCGGGGCCCGTCACCCCGGCGAGGCCGGCGGGCTCGATACGGACCTCCGCGCCCGCGAGCGGCGCGCCGGATGCGGCCGAGATGACGGCTTCGATCCGGCCGCTCGGCTGGCCGGCGGCCGGCAGGGCAGAGCACAGCACCAGCAGGAGCACACCGAGCACGGCGCCTCCGGCTGACGGCGCGCGACGACCCGCGCGCCCGATGATCGAAATGCGCATGAGTCTCCTCCCGATTCCTTCGGCTGAACACACGTCTGCGACGTGCGGCCGCGCCCGGCCGCACCACGGACCGACCTCGTGCTGAGATCAGCCGATCGGGGGAGGCGCGTGGGCGTAGGGGAGGAGGTAGGGAACGAGGCGGGTCGGGAGCCGACCCGGGTCGCGCGGCCCCGGCACCGAACCCCGCTCCGCAAGCGGGACCGGGCGCGCATCCGCGGCCACGGGCAGAGGCTCGCCGATGCCGGCCGGGCAGGAGTCGACGCAGGTGCACGGCCCATGCTGCGGCGCGTCGGCCGGCGCGGCACCATTGTCCGGGGCGCCGGCGTGGCCGGCCGGATGCACGGCCTCGTCCGCCCGGCTGACCGGCAGGGCATCGTGGTGCGGGCACCCGTGCCCGGCGATGAGGTCCACCAGCCCTGCCAGGAACAGCAGGACCGTGAGCCCCAGCGCGGTCGCCCGGCTGTTTCGCAGACCCGAGCCCCGGTAGGCCCGACCAGCGTTCGGCATGTGTCCAAACATACGGGGGGACGGCTCCCGCGTCCAACGAGCCGGGCACCCCGGCTCTCGGAGCCGGCCGCGGCGCGCGCCGGGCGGGCTCCGCCCTGACACCCGCGGTTCGGCGGCCGGCCCCGGCCCTTCGCGCTCAGGCCGTCAAGCGCCGGTGGGTTGCCGGGCCAGATCGGCTCGACGGGGAGTCACTGGCCGCGGGACCAGCGGGATGCAGAGGAATGCAGTGGGTGCGTGCACCAATGAGGGAGGCGGGCCGGCGCGCCGACGCCCCGCAACCACCCGGGCCCCACCCCGCGGCGGCCGGCCGCACTCCCGCCGGGATACAGGGCAAGATCCGGTCCGCCGCGCCGCCCCCCCGTCAGCGCCCGGGCCGTGGCCCGGAGCCGCACCGACGGTTCCCGCCCCGGTCGGCGACGAGGATGCGGACGGCGGGACAGGGAAACGGCCGCTGTGTTCGGTGGTATCACCCGGGGCGGCGCGGCACGGGCCGCGCACGGCGGCGGTGCACACTGGAGGCGGAGCATGGCGGACACCCTGACGATCATCGACAATCGCACGGGCAAGCGTTACGAACTGCCCATCCGGTACGGGACCTACCCCACCTACGGCGCGCACATTCCCGGCGCGGAGCTCCGACAGATCAAGGCATCCGACGACGATTTCGGCCTGCTCAGCTACGACCCCGCGTTCATGAACACGGCCTCGTGCAGGAGCTCCATCACGTTCATTGACGGAGAGCGAGGCATCCTGCGCTACCGCGGCTACCCCATCGAGCAGCTCGCGGAGCACAGCACCTACCTCGAATCCGCGTACCTCATCCTGCACGGCGAGTTGCCCACCGAGGCGGAGCTGCGGGAGTGGACCCGTGAGATCACCCACCACACGCTCATTCACGAGAGCATCAAGAAGTTCATGGACGGGTTCCACTACGACGCCCACCCGATGGGCATCCTGGTGAGCACCGTTGCGGCGCTCTCGACCTTCTACCCGGAGGCGCGCAACGTCCAGGACCCCGAGACGAGGCGCCGGCAGATCATCCGGCTGATCGCGAAGATGCCCACGATCGCCGCCTTCGCCTACCGGCATCGCATGGGCCTGCCGTACGCCTACCCGGACAACGAGCTGAGCTTCACGGGCAACTTCCTGAGCATGATGTACCGCATGACCGAAGCGCGGTACCATCCGGAGCCCGTGCTCGAACGCGCGCTCGACGTGCTGTTCATCCTGCACCTGGACCACGAGCAGAACTGCAGCACGAACGCGATGCGCAGCGTGGGCAGCTCGCTGGCCGATCCGTACGTCTGCGTGGCCGCGGCGGCGGCTGCGCTGTACGGGCCGCTGCACGGCGGGGCCAACGAGCAGGTGCTGCGCATGCTCCAGGAGATCGGCAGCAAGGACCGGGTCCCGGAATACATCAAGCGGGTCAAGCAGGGCGAGTTCCGGCTGATGGGCTTCGGCCATCGCGTCTACAAGAACTACGACCCGCGCGCCCGCATCCTCAAGGAAATGGCAGAGCAGGTGCTCGAGGTCACGGGCCGCAACCCGCTGCTCGACGTGGCGATGGAGCTGGAGCGCATCGCGCTCGAGGACGAGTACTTCGTCTCGCGCCGGCTGTACCCGAACGTGGACTTCTACTCGGGGATCATCTACCAAGCGATGGGGTTCCCCGTCGAGATGTTCCCCGTGCTGTTCGCGATCCCGCGCACGGCGGGCTGGCTCGCGCAGTGGCAGGAGATGCTGACCGACCCCGAACAGCGGATCGCCCGGCCGCGCCAGATCTACACGGGGCCGGACGCCCGGGACTACGTGCCGCTGTCCGAGCGCTGATCTCCCGTGGGGCGTGGAGCTCTCGTGCTCCGCGCCCTTTTTCGTGTACCGAGAACCCCGTCCGCGTGCGGTGCGGGGACGCGTGACGCGTATGGGGACGGTCCGAACGCCGCGCGATCGGGCCTGGAGCCCTGTCGGCGAGAACTACCCGGCGCCGGCCGGCAGGGCTAGATTCGATGCCGGCCGGCAGGTTAGGGGCGCGAGCAGCGATCCCCGGCCTTGCCGGCGGATGGGAGCCCGCAACGCTAGAGCGCCTGGACCCGTCCTGCGGAGGATGTTGCATGCCCGTTCAACGCCCGGCGTCGTACTCTACCCTCCTCGCCCTCCTCGTCCTCGGCATCGCGAGCGCCTGTGGCGACGACCCTGGCGGGCCGCGTACGCCGGCCGTGGTCGAGCCGCTGACCCCCAGCCCCATCTCGGCGACGGCGGGCACCAGCGTATCGCTCGCCGTGCGCGTGCTGGACAATCGCGGCGATCCCATGCCGGGCGTTGCGGTGAACTGGACGGTCATCTCGGGAGGCGGCACCATCTCCGGCGGCGCGAGCGGCCCGGACGGCCGCGCCGAGGCGGTCTGGGTGCTCGGCGTCCAGGTCGGCGAGCAGCGTGCGCAGGCCTCGGTGGAGGGCGCGGGCAGTACGGTGTTCACGGTGGACGCGGCGCCGCTGACCACGCCGACCATCACCTCCATTGCGCCGGCGGTGCTACGACCCGGCATCACCGCCACCATCACCGGCGGCGGGTTCGCGGCGAACCCGGCGGAGAACACGGTGACCGTGGCCGGCGTGGCCGCCGCCGTGACCGCGGCGTCGCCCAACGAACTCACCATCACGGTCCCGGACGCCGACCGCTTGCCCTGCCGCCCCACCGGGCCGGTGCCCGTCGTGGTGACGGTGGCGGGCGCGCGCGGGTCCATTGACCATCCGCTCGAGGTCGCGACCCGGCGCTCGCTCGGCCCCGGCGAGTCCGTCCTGATCGCGGACGCCAGCGCCGTCCGCTGCAACGAGCTGCCGAACGACGGCGGACGCTACGTGATCGCCGTGTTCAACCGGAGCACGGTGCTCAGCTCGACGAGCGCGTTCCGGCTCCGCGGCGCAAGCGGCTCGGCGGCGGCGGACCAGGCGCCCGCGATCGCGGACGTCGCGCCGCCTGCGGCGGACGCGATGGTCGCCGCTGCGCTCCTCGCGCGGCAGCCCGCGTCACACGTCCTGGCGAGCGGCCCGCAGGAAGAGCTGCAGCGCGCGTTGCGGGAGCGCGGCGCTGCGCACGAGCGCATGCTCGCGCTGAACCTGGACCTGCTGCGGCGCGTGGGGCCGCGGCGTCCGGCGGCGCGGGACGCGGCGGGCGTGGCGGCCAACGCACGCATCGCGGCCGCCGTCGCCGCTTCGGCGCCGCCCGCCGTCGGCGACACGGTTCGGTTCCGGATCCCGAACATCGACTCGGCGAACCTCTGCCAGAACCCCATCGAGGTCGTGGGCCGCGTGGTGTACTCGGGCACCCGCGCCGTCGTCTTCGAGGACGTCGACGCGCCGCTGGCCGGGCGCATCGACTCGCTCTATGTCAAGCTCGGCGAGGAGTACGACAACACGATCCACCGCATCATCACGCAGTACTTCGGCGACCCGCTCAAGCTCGACCCGGCCACGGATGCCAACGGGCGCCTCTACATGCTGTTCAGCAAGGTCATCAACGACTTCAACGGCAACGTCTTCGCGTTCGTCTTCTCCGGCGACCTCTTCCCGCGGAGCCAGTGCAGCCAGAGCAACCAGGCGGAGATCTTCTACGGCTCGGTGCCGACCGTGCTGAGCGACGATCCGTTCGACTTCAACGTCAGCTCCAACGCGTGGTACCGGTACACCCGGGGTGTGCTGAGCCACGAGGTCAAGCACATCGCGTCCTTCGCGGAGCGGATCTCCCGCAACGGCGTGGCCGAGGAGGAGTGGCTGGAGGAGGGCACGGCCCGCATCGCCGAAGAACTGCTCATGCGCGAGATCTTGGGCTTCATCTGGAAGGGCAACACCACCTACGCCGTGGGCATGCGGTGTGTGATCTTCGTCCGGCAGGACCCCGCCTGTGCAGGCACGCCGTACGGCATGTGGTCGGCGTTCGTGGGCCTCGGCGACTACCTGGAGCAGAACGAGACGTCCACGCCGCTCGGCCGGCCTGAGGGGACCGAGGACTTCTCCTTCTACGGCAGCGCCTGGGCGCTCGTGCGCTGGGCCGTTGACCACACCGCCTCGGACGAGGCCGCGTTCCTGCGAGCGCTGACGCAGCAGTCCTCCCTCCGCGGGGTGGCGAATCTCGAGGCCCAGACCGGGCTGAGCTTCGGGGAGATGGTGGCGGACTACGTGCTCGCGCTGGCGCTGGACGATCGGCCTGGCTTCGATCCCGCGCGGTCGCGACTCCGCATGTTGAGCTGGAACCTGTACGACATGTTCACCAACCTGCACGAGGTCCAGCCTCATGCGTTCCCGCACCCCTACCCCCTCGTGCCCCGCGCCATCACCTTCGGCGACTTCGATGTGTCCGTGCCGACGCTCCGGGCGGGCACCGCGTCCATCTTCGAGTTGTCGGGCGCGCAGACGGGGCCGCAGACCATTGAACTGGCCTCGGCGTCCGGCGGCGCGCCGCCG
>k87-291162_pt1 | contig 16859 bp, 17 predicted proteins | sample MGYA00084031_6733416 | MGnify analysis MGYA00084031
CGAACCTTTGCGAGCAGAGGCGCGTTTACGAAATTGACCTCCTCGCCCAGGTGGAACGAAAGCACGCCTTTCACGACTGTCCGGGTGAGTGGAGCAGTGTCGACGTCGGTCAATTCTCCACTGTATGTGATGGCTATTTCCTGAACAGAACCAACCGTTACTTGAGCCAGGAAATGACCCAGTTTTTCGCCCAAGGTGAAGTAAGGCTGGAGGCGCTCCATTACATGAGGCGGCATGGAAGGCAGGTTGACCGCATTTTTAAACGGCTCGCCGCGAAGCACCTTCAAAATTTCCCCCGATACGTCGACAGCGACGTTTTCCTGCGCCTCGACAGTGGATGCTCCCAAGTGTGGCGTTACGACTACCTGGGGCAGTCCGATCAGCGGGTTGTCGACAGGCGGCTCCACTTCAAATACGTCAAGCGCGGCTCCGGCTACTTTTCCTGTCAGGATCGCTTCGTAGAGTGCTTTTTCGTCGATAATGCCGCCACGTGCGCAGTTGATCAGGCGAACGCCATTCTTCATTTTGGCAAATTCTCTGCTGCTGATCAGGTAGCGCGTTTCCTTTGTCAGCGGAGTGTGGACGGTAATGAAATCAGCCTGGCGGCAAATTTCGTCCACCGTTGCGTTGGCAACACCCAGCTTTTGGGCACGCTCCTCAGTCAGAAATGGATCGTAACCGAGCACGGTCATCCCGAACGCTTTTGCCCTTTTGGCTACCTCGGTCCCGATACGTCCCATGCCGATGACACCCAGCACTTTGTTGTTCAGTTCAACACCTTGGAAGCTTTTCCGATCCCACGTGCCGTCAGCAAGTTTTCGGTAGGCTTGCGGAATATTGCGGGCGACAGCCATGAGCATGGCAAAAGAGTGTTCCGCAGTAGAGATCGTATTTCCGTCTGGTGCGTTGATGACGACGACACCGGCTTCCGTAGCTGCATTGACATCAATATTATCCACACCGACACCGGCGCGTCCGACAGCCTTCAGGCGTTTGCCGGCTGCCAGCACTTCTGCTGTGACCTGTGTCTGGCTGCGAACGAGCAGCGCATCGTAATCTCCGATGACCGTTAGCAGGTCGGTAGGGGAGAGGCTTGTGTTGCGGACAACTTCTACATCTGGTGCGTCCAACAGCTGTTGGATGCCGTATTCGCTGAGCGGATCCGTAATCAATACTTTATACATGAGTAAGGAGCACCTCCTGGGCAGCTTTTACACCGGCTCCCAATTCTGCGGGAGCGCCGATTTGGCGAAGCGACAATTCAATGGCGGCAACGACCTGAAGGACATCAAGCGGTTCGCAATAACCCATATGGCCGATGCGGAAGATCTTTCCTTTCAGATGCTGCTGACCGCCGGCAATTACGATGTTGTGATGATTTTTCAGCACCTTTCTCAACTGCTCGGGGTCGAATGCATCCTGCGGATGGCAAGAAGTAACGGTAGCGGCAGCGAATTCATCCTGGGCCATCAATGGGATGTTCAGCGCACGCATCGCTGCACGGGTCATATCACGCATGAGCTCGTGACGTTTGATGATCGCCGGCAATCCCTCTTCCTCGAGCATATTGCATACCTCTGCCAGGCCAAAAACGAGCGAGACGGCTGGTGTGTACGGAGTTGTTTTGTCAGCGAAGCTCTTCCGGTACGCTTTGAGATCCAGGTAAAAGGCGAGTGGCTTTTTCCTGTCAATCACTTCCCATGCCCGCTTGCTCGCTGCCAGAAAAGCAAGTCCCGTAGGCAGCATGAATGCCTTTTGCGAGCCGGTAACCACGATGTCTACGCCCCATTCGTCCATTTCGCAAGCGACCGCGCCAAGGCAGCTGACTGCATCGACGATAAAGAGGGCATCGGATTTTTCGCGAACGACTTGTGCAAGCTCGCGGATTGGATTTTGTACCCCTGTTGAGGTTTCGCAATATGTTGCAAATACCGCTTGCACAGACGGTTTATCCGCCAGGAACGTCGCCAGCTTTTCTGCTGTGACAGCCTCGCCCCAAGGAACCTCCAGGCGATGCACCACGATGCCGTATCGCTCGCAAATTTTGGCAAAACGCTCGCCGAATGCGCCGCTGACCAGTACGGCGGCCTCTTCGCCAGGCTGAAGCGTATTCACCACGCTCATTTCCAGTGCGCTCGTACCGCTGCCGGCCAGGATAAAGACGTCTCCCGATGTCCCGAAGTAGGGACGCAGCCGCTCTGCCGTACTGGCAAACAAATCGGAAAATTGTCCGCTGCGATGGCCGATCATCGGCTGATTCATCGCTTGTTGGACACGGGGCGGGATCGGGGTAGGACCTGGTATTCTCAAAATCATTTTGTCTGCAAACATGGTTTCTCTCCTCCTTGGTTATCGATCTGTGAGTGGAAAGTAAGCAACATGACGGTTCGAGCATCGAAGATCGCCATGAAAATAGCAAATCGAAAGTGCAGGCAAACATTTGCTGAATGCAAAAAAGCCTCCCGTTCCCACACTGCTCCCAGCTTGGAAACAGTGAGGGACGAGAGGCTATGCTTCGCGGTGCCACCCTCATTTGTCCTTCTTCTCGCAAAGAAAGACCTTGGCAGGTACAAGACCTGAGAGATAACGGATCTACCGTTCGCGCCTACTGCGATACCCGGGATATCGGTTCAGCGCAACAACTCGGAAGTGCTCATCCCAACGCGGAACCACCGATTCGCAGCTACCATCGGCTCTCTGAGGGTTTCCGGGCTAGGCCTATCTTCGTCACCGTTGTTGAAGTATTCGCTAAGATTTGTATCTACGATAACACGGGTAATTATAGTCGTCAAGCACAAAAAACAGAAAAAAAGAACATTGATACAAAAAAACAATATATAGTTCGTGAAATATAGGAGGTTTTACCAAAAGGGATTAATGAAAATAACCTAAAACCGAACGTTAAGTAATAAGTTTCCTATAAAATGGGTTTTTGCGCGGAAAATGTTCGGGTTTTGCTTGATCGAATGCCCATTGAAGAAAAATGCCCTTTACCGTCAGCTCACAGAAGGGTACAGGGCATTTTTCTCAAGTGCTTACGAAAGGAAGTGATGCAGGGGAGAGTGGTTACATGTTGGTCAGCGTATCCGTCAGAACAGGTACGATTTGTTTTTTCCGTGACACGACGCCTTTCAGTACCGCCTGATTATCAACAAGGCTGACGTTGTATGCCTTTTCTACCGCATTCGAAGCGCGTCCAAGAGCAAGGCCGATGGAATCGTTGTTCAAAATATCGGTTACCACGAACAGGAACAAATCCAGGCCCTTGTCGGAAATAATTGCAGAAAGTGCTTCTTCCAGCTCCGCTTTGCGTGCCAGAACGTCGTTCACATCGACTGCATTTACCTGAGCAATTTCCACCTTGTAGCTGCCCATCTGGAATTCCTTCGAGTCAAGAGAGATCAGCTGGGCGATCGATTTCGTACTCAAATCGGCACCGGCTTTCAGCATATCCAGGCCGTACGCATTCAGATCGACTCCGGCAATCTCCGCCAATTCATGGGCTGCCGCTACGTCCTGCTCCGTGCAAGTAGGGGATTTCAACAGCAGCGTATCGGAAATAATCGCAGACAGCATCAGCCCAGCCATTGTCTTCGAAATTTCAACGCCGTGTTCCTTGTACAGCTTTTTCAGGATGGTCGTTGTGCAGCCGACTGGTTCGGCCCGGTAATACAGAGGATTGCTCGTTTCAAAGTTGGCGATTCGATGGTGGTCGATGACTTCGACTACTTGGACCTTATCAATGTCGTTTGCACTTTGCTGGCGCTCGTTATGGTCTACCAGGATGACCTCGTTTGCTTCGTTTGCCACAGTCTCGACCAGGCGGGGGGCATCTACTTTGAACGTATCCAGCACAAATTGCGTTTCGCTGCTGATCTCGCCCAGGCGAACGGGCTCCACATCTGCACCCAGCTTGGTTTTGAGATCCGCATATACAATTGCAGAACAAATGGAATCAGTGTCCGGATTTTTATGTCCGAAAATAAGTGTTTTTCCCATTCTAATGCTCCTTCGTTGTTTTTGGCGAGAAAATTATACCATGAAAAGGGGGAGAAATGCGATGAAAATGAAAAAACCCCCCACAGCTGAAGAGCGGTGAGCGGTTTTTTGTGAGCTGGGAATCTTACTCTTCCACTTTAATGGAATCAGTAGGGCATCCTTCAGCCGCGTCGCGAACGTCGTCAAAAAGGATTTCCGGAATCTCAGCACTATTGGTGTTATCGTCGATCTTGTTGAAAGCAAGGCCTTCGTCATCGTAATCGAAAACGTCAGGAGCCGTTGCGCCACAAGCACCGCAAGCGATACAGGTTTCTTTATCTACCCATGTGGTCATCGTGGTTTCACCTCCCATACCTGATGGTACGTCCACTGTCATAACTCATTGTATGCTCTGTCTGGAAAGATTTCAAGAATGAATCGTATCTAAAAATGTACGACTATCGATAAAGCGGTATCTCAGGTGCCTTCAGGCTGCTGTAATGCTTGCCTTGTACCTCTTTAAAATCTCCGCTGTGCACCGCATCAGTCGCTGTCAACAGGCGAACTGCGGCGTCAACGTCTTTTATACCCAAGTTCTTGGCATCGTCAGAACCAAACAGCAAGTCGAGACGAGCGGTCAAATCCTCCGGGCTGTAGCTCTCCCATTTTTTATGGGCGCTGATGGAATGAGCCGCGATGTACGTCTTGTAGTGGAACGGCAACTGCTTCCATTGGTCTGCGCTCACATTGGCTGGGACGTCTTTTGGGAGCGTCTGCTTTGTAACGTACGCCGACTCCCAAACGGCCAATGAATGGTAGAACTGCTCGCTTCCCTTGAACCAGCCGTCCAAGGACAGCCGAGAAGAGATTGCAGCCGGAGAGAGAGCATTACTATTCTGATCGGAGAGCAATTGCTTCATACCATCCAAATAAGCCCGCACCCCAGTATTAAATTGGCTGTGTGCCTGAACGAGAAGAGGAGAGGTTGGCAAGGGAACTTCTTTGTCCAACTGTTTGCCAGTCTGCTTTGCGGCTTCGACCAGTTGCTCCAACGCATCTTTTTGCGCGGACTTGTCCAGATTCGGCCAAGCTGCCATCTTCTCAAAATGCGCTCGTTTCAATTCCTGCACAGGAGCATAAACGGCGTAGTAAAAACGGATAAAGTCCTGTTCGCTGTACAGCTTTTGCTCGCGCAACTGGCGTTCCCGTTCTGCTTCCAGCTTCTGCTGTTCGAGAACGGCTGCTTGCTGTGCTTCAATCTTTGATTTCATATAGTAGGCACCGAAAAAAAATCCGCCAACAAAGCAAGCAAGTGTTATGATGATCATGTAGGCAAAGATAAATTCTGACTTCGACAGACGCTTGTTCATACAATCCTCCACAGTTGTTGGTACGATTAAGGGATGAGTCTCGTGTTGGCAGCAGGAGAGCAATCATACACGGGTCTGTATCCCGATATGGAAAAGGAGTACCCATGAGCAGTTCAACTCTTCATGATCGGGAATGGGCTTTCATACGTTCGCTGACCATTACAGGGATGCTTCCCTTGGCAGGCGAGCGGACGGTTCAGGCCCTTTATTACATATTGCGTGGCAGAAAAGCAAACCAGACCCTGCAGGACGTTCATTTATACAGCCTTTATCCGTATTATCGGATGTTTCCCCGTCTTTTGAAAGAGGATTGGGAGAAAATTGTTTATAAATTGCAGGAGGAGTCTTTGCTGATCCCGATGCAGAGGGCGGAAAGTGGAAGAAAACCGTCATTTGTCTTGACGGAAAAAGCTCTTCAAATCGCGTCCGAAAGCGAAAGAGAGTACAACTTTTCGTACTGGTTTGAACCCTTTACCGCCGCAGATATCGCCGAGCAGATTGATTTGTTTTGGCTGCGGCTGCATCTGATCGTTCAGACGGTTTCCCACTTATTGGAAGGCGATCTTTCCTTTCAGCCGATCGTCCAGGAAAAACGCACCCAGCGCTGGGTAAAAGAGTGTCTGGCGGACAAGGAGCGGCGGGCTCGCTGGACAGAAGGCTTGGCACAGGAGCTGTTCTGTTCCATGTCTCCGCTTTCTGAGTCCGTCCAGGAAATGATCTTCCAGCGTTTTTCGGGCGTTTCCCAGTCGGGACTCACGCTGTCACAACTGAGTTTGCGAAAACGGGAAGCTCCAGCTTATATTCACATGCAGATTCGCTGCGGGCTGGCTCGGATGATCCGTACGATTCAGGACAATCGCGCTGAGTTCCCCCTGCTGTCTGCTTTGCTGAAAAATGAGGGGGGAAAAGACCCGCGTCTGACTGAAAGCGCATCTTTGACATACGTATTGGCCAAACAGGGAAGCAGCATCGAGCAGATTGCCAATAGACGGGGCATCAAGCCGGGTACGGTCGAAGACCACCTGGTGGAAATCGCTTTGCGCTGCCCGGAGTGGGACGGCTCGCGATATCTTTCAGCTGAACTGGCAGAAGAAATTGTCAAAATCAGTGAGCGGCTTGGGACGAGCAGGTTGAGACTCATTAAAGACCAGCTCGGCCCGGGCGTTTCGTATCTGCAAATCCGACTGGCGCTGGCAAGAAAGAAAGGAGGAGAAGAAGATGCAAAAAGAGACGCTTGACCTAAGACTCGGGGATCTTCTGAAGCGTCATTTCGGCTACTCCTCTTTTCGTCCGGGACAGTGGGAAATCATCGAGCGGATTCTCCGAGGCGAAAACGTGCTGGGACTGATGGCTACGGGGGGAGGCAAGTCCGTGACATATCAGCTTCCTGCGCTTTATTTGCCAGGGACGGCAGTCGTCGTTTCCCCGCTAATCTCTTTGATGACCGATCAGGTGCAGCAGCTTCGCGGGAAGAGAAAAATCCCCGCTGCGTACATCAACAGCACTATGGAGCCTGCAGAGACGCGGGAGCGCCTGTTTGAAATCAGCCGCGGAGCGTACAAGCTCATTTATGTATCACCGGAAAAATTGCAAAATTCCGCAGTTCAAAAAGCGCTGGTCCGCGCTGGCGTATCTATGCTCGCGATTGATGAAGCCCATTGCATTTCGCAGTGGGGCCATGATTTTCGCACTGATTATTTGCGTCTGCCACAGGTGGTCCAAAGCTTGGGATCGCCTCCTGTGCTGGCAGTGACGGCAACGGCGACGCCAGGGGTGAAAGCGGAGATTTGCGATCTCTTTGACATCAAGCAGGAAAATGTCATTACCCAGCCGCTCAATCGGGAAAATATCGCCATAGACGTCATCCTGGCTGAGTCCGAAGCGGATCGCAGACAGATGGTGAAAAAATCCATAGACGAATTGCAAGGACCGGGAATCGTTTATTGCAGTACCCGGCAAACAGTGGAACTGCTCGTTGCGGAGTATCAGCTTTCCGGGAAAAAAAGTGTGCATGGCTATCACGGCGGGATGAGCAGCATGGAGAGAATGGTTGTGCAAACGCAGTTTTTGCGGGGGGAGCTCGATGCCATCATAGCTACCAATGCGTTTGGCATGGGAATCGACAAATCCGATATCCGCTTTGTTCTGCACTATCACTTTCCGCCAAGTCTGGAAGCCTATGCGCAGGAAATCGGCAGAGTCGGAAGGGATGGAAAAGCAGGCTATGCCGGGCTTTACTACGTCCCGGAAGACAGGCTGATTCACACCCATCTGCAGGAGAAGGAGTATCCCACCACGGAGCAGGCGCTTCGGTTTTTGCAAGGGCTTTCCCAGGCAGGGACCAAGCCCATCTCCGAGCTTGCGATGCATGACATCCCGGAAGAGATGGCAGCTCTCTTATTTTTCTATGCAGAGCTAGCGGGGATCGTCAGTGACGTGGCAGCGGGACGAGAAGAATACCGCTATGAACTGAGTGATGCCTCGCAGATGGGGAACCTCGCCGAAAAAGCATCCCAAATGATCGAAGCGATGGAAAAGCCGAAATGGCTAAAGCGTCAAAAACTGTTGGAAATGCTTCGCTGGCTCGAAGGGAACGAATGCTATCGGATGCGATTAAATAGATACTTTGGCGAGCTCGATCATACTTCATCGGCTGCCTGCTGCAGTCATTGCGGGTTGGACAGATCCGCCTATTTGGACAAGTCCGGATCGCGAACGGAAAGAACAGGGAAAAACGCATGGAATCTGAGGAAGGCATTGGAAAAGCTTTTGCCGAATAAAAAGGGAGGAAGCATCTTTTGAAGCGCGTGCACCATGGTCTGGACGATGCGACATTGCGATTTAATCTCTGGCTGACACAAGTCGTCGTCATTGGTGTGGCCCTGATCGGCAGCCTCTTTGTCCACGGATGGGCAGACACGCTTTCCCTGTTTCGCTTTCCAGGCATCGGGTCGTTGATGTGGGCGATAGGGGTTGCTGCTGTCGTCGTCGGGTCAAGCATTGGCATGGACCGTTTTTTGCCTCCTCGCTGGCAGGACGACGGGAGTATCAATGAACGCATTTTTTCCGGGCTCTCTATCGGCGGCACGTTCGTTCTCTGCTGCGTCATTGGCATTGGCGAGGAATGGCTGTTTCGCGGTGTCGTCCAGCCGGTTATCGGCAATGTGTGGACGAGCGTTCTTTTTACGCTGGTTCACGTCCGCTATTTGTCCAAACCATTGCTTGTCGGGAGTGTATTTGTCACCAGCTGGCTGTTGGGGTGGCTGATGGAGACGAGCGGTTCCCTGCTTCCGTCCATTCTGGCCCACATCGTCATTGACCTTTTGTTGGCCTTCTATATTCAACATGGATATTCCCGTGAGAGGAGGAACCTGGAGTGACACCAAACGAGAACAAAAAACAGCCCGAGAGCATAGAAAGCTTTGAGTACGGAGCAAACGCTCAGCATGGAGGCTTGCCCCCCAGGAGAACAAAGCACAAGCAGGCCGGTCAGGTGAAGATGCCAGCCTTTTCTTACAGGACCATCCTGCAATCAGGGCTTGCTGTCTTTGGAACTTTGTTTTTGATTCTGATCGGATTCGAATTGTACAAGGCGTCACAAGCAGTGCCAGGTGCCGTTTCCTTTGTAGAGAGTTCGCAGGGAACAGAATCTTCGCAAGCAGAGAGGGGGCCAGTCGAAGCCTCAGCAGAGGGAGCGGTACATCCACAGGCAGATACGGCGTCGGGCCAAGACTCGTCAACCCCTGGGCAACAGCAAAATGCGGAAAACCAGTCGCCTGGATCACAAAAGCTCGGTTCTGCCTCCCAGTCTCCTTCTGCGAGCCAAGCGGAGACCAATGCTGTTGCGGGAGGAGAAAAACAAGCAGAGAAGGCTGCTTCGGAAGCCCATCAGGGAAGCGGCAGCAGTTCCCCGGCGACCAAACCGGAAGACAAGCCTGCCGCTGTGGAAAAGCAACAGGCTTCTTCGCCGCAATCCGAAGTAAAACAGCATAAAGTGAAAAAAGGGGAGACGCTGTTTCAGCTTTCCCGGATGTACTACGGCCATAACAGCGGGGTAAAGAAAATTGCAAGTTACAACGGGATCAGCGCGGAAGCACAGCTTTTGGAAGGGCAAATCGTACAAATTCCGCTTTCCCGGTAATGAGCCGGGGATGTCTGGGGAAAAATAACGGAAACCAGACAGACGAGGTGGAATGACCATTGACATTTGACACCGTGATAATTGGCGGCGGGATCGCTGGCTGGCAGGCTGCCATTCAATTGAGCCGAAGCCTGCGAAAGGTAGCGGTGATCGATGACGGTGGCGGGCGTTCGTCTGCGGCCAAGAGGTATCGAAACCTGTTGGGCTTTCCCGCCGGAATCAGTGGCGACGAATTGCGGCAGGCAGGACGGACGCATGCGATGCGCTATGGAGCGGAGTACTTCGAGGATGAAGTGGTCTCCCTTGTTCAGGATGCTGATCAGCTCTTTCGCGTAGAAACGAGACGTACGCGTAGTACAATCCGGGGGCGCACAATCGTGCTGGCAACGGGAATCGCAGACCCGTTCCCTGATATCGACGGATTGCACGAGTGCCTCGGCATCTCGGCTTTCATCTGTCCTGATTGTGACGGGTATGAAACCGTCGGCAAGCAAACAGGGGTGATCGGCCGGGCAAGGCAGGCAGTTCAGATGGCAAATGCGCTTTCTTATTATACGGACAAGCTGCAGCTTTTCATCTCGAGCACGGAGGAAGAAACAGCGGACGTTGACAGCGCCAAGAACTCTTCGTACCCCTGTTGCTTTGAACCGGTAGTGTCGCTTGAACATCAAGCCGGTGAAGTGCGGTGCTTGCATTTGGCAACCGGAGAGCAGGTCGAGCTGTCCAGAGTTTTTCTCGCATTCCCAGGAGCACGTGCACAATCCCATTTGCTGCGGGCGTTTCCGGTTGAGATGAATGAGAAAGGGCATGCAATCGTGAATCCCCGCACGAAAGAGACAAGCTATCCCGGCATTTGGGCGATCGGTGACGTTGCTGCCCATTCTCAGCAGGTAGCCATCGCTATGGGGGATGGTTCCCAGGCGGTCATTTGGATACATAAACGGTTGCTACAACAAGATTAGGTGTAGACGGATTGCATTTTGACAGGTGCAATCTTTTTTCATGGGTTGATAGGCACAAGTGAATAGGAACGCCATATAATTTGATAGCAAGTATGGTATTGAGGAGGATGGGGGAGAAGTGACGGCGTACCTGAAGGATTTGATAGCCGGCGTTCTTGCCTGGTGGTCTATGAATGGCGCTTACAAATTGTTTCCCGTCAAGGAGCTGGCTGCACGCGGCTTGGGAGAAGGGATGACATTACTGTTGTTTAAGCCCATCGAATTGATCATCTCTGTTTCCTTGTTTTTAATTGCTTCGCTCCTGTGGGGAAAACCATTTGTAGGCCATTTTCTCCGGTTGACGCAGCGGCCTCTCTCCATGGACAGCTTCTTGCATCTGATGATGTGCGGGTATTTCTCGCTGATTGCCTACATCCAGTATGTGAAGATGCCCGGCCCGACAGCTGTACTGCTCATCTTTCTCTTGTTGTTTTCAATAATCAAGCTCATACGGCGAAGGGCACTCTATACGGAAATCACTCAACTGACGCGAAAGAAATGAGTGCGAAAATCTTTCCTGGGAAAGCGCAGGAAGCGACATCCCCCAACCTTGCAAAGGTGACAGTTCGCTAGCTTTCGACACGGTCAAAGTGTTCTCCCCGATTGAAAAGACAGGTAGAGCGCTATGTACTTGTCCATAAATGTGATATGATATAGGTATGACCGAAATGTAGGAAATTGGGTCATCCGCTGCCAGGTATTCGTCGGAAAATGCGGAGAACTCTTACAGGCTTTCATTCATAATTTGTAGTACGACTGGATGGCGAGGAGGGGACGGTCATGCGTGTTGAACGCCTTGGTCAAGACAAGATACGAATCTTTCTCACGTTCGACGATTTGTCGGAACGAGGAATCGAAAAAGAGGACATGTGGCGTGACATTCCCAAAGTTCATGAACTGTTCAACGATATGATGGAGCAGGCTTACCAGGAACTTGGTTTCGAGGTGTCGGGTCCTGTCGCCGTTGAAGTGTTTGCCTTGCCAGCTCAGGGGATGGTCGTAATCGTAACTCGCGGAAAAACAGGCTCAAAGACTGAAAAAGATGAGGAAGAGTACGACGAGGACGATGTGTACGAACTCGAGGTCACACTCGAGGAAAGCGATCTTGTCATTTATTCTTTCCGCGACTTTGAGCACCTGGTTGAAGCCGCTCATCGTATAAACGCATTCCTGATCAACGGAGGCGCAGCTTATTTCTATCAAGGGAAATACTATTTGGTACTGGAAGAGCTCGACCTGGATCAGGACCGCTACCAGAAAATGATTGCGATCCTCTCGGAATATGGAGAGGCGACGCCAACGACCGTATACGTTTTGGAGGAATACGGGAAAGTGGTTGTCGCAGATGATGCTGTCAAGGAAATATGCAGGCACTTTACCTAACGAACTTCCGCATATACGCGTGAAAACAGCACCTAGTTGCGCAACTAGGTGCTTTTCCTGTTTTCATCAAAATGTAGGCTTCTACGTCGTTATGCCGCTGAAAAGGTCTGTTTCCTTTTCCTCTACAGAGGTTTCCCGGGGACGGTCGCCGACGAGAATGAAGTGATTGACTGTACGAACATAAGTCGTATCGCCCTGCAGGACGCCAGGGAAGACACGGCTGACGGACAGGTGCTGTGTCCGGTGGGCGGCCAGTGCTTGGGCTACCTGCGGTACATAAGCAGGCGCGGAAATAATCGTAGTGATGCTGTCGATCGGATCGGTATAGGGAGGTGACGCTATGCCGAAATTCTGGTCCGCAGCATGAGTAACATAATACAGTTTCTGGGTAACTGAGCCGGCAGGCAAGGCTTGAACCGCGCTCGTAGTTGCGGCTGATATCGCCTGATGGTCCGGATGGCCGGAGATGCCATGCGGAGCAAATGTAATGACGACCTGTGGCTTGATCCGCTCAATCGCTTCATTGATCTTCTGCTCTAGCTCCGCCGGAGGGATATTCGATAGTTCTTTGTCTCGGTAGCCCATGAATTCCACACGGGAAATGCCGAGGATGGAAGCAGCCTTTCGCAATTCGGCTTCCCGTTCCGCCGGCAGCTCCTCCATCGTGCAGATGGGCGGATCTCCGGGCTTGCCTGCCTCTCCTCGGGTTGCGCACAAAAGATGTATGGATACATCGGGCTGGGCTGCGTACTTGCAGATCGTGACGCCAGAGGTAAACGTTTCGTCATCGGGGTGAGCAAAAACGAACAAGATTCTTTTCTCTTTCATGATGAACCTCCGTTAGGCAGCATGGGGTGATAATCTATATTATGGCACAGAAAATCGGTTTTGACAGTCGGGGAAGGCAGCAAAGGTAATGTTTTTCCAATAAAATGGGCAAGCTAACGACACGTCTGAAAGGAGGAGCAGCCTCCCTTGAATTTGCTGTCAGGACAGGCTTTCAAGCATATTTACCTGCTGAATAAACTGCTGAAAAAAACGTGCCGGGTCTAGCCCGAAAGTGCCTATTCCGCATGAAAAGGGAATTTTCATCTTCTCATCCCTGATACAAGCGTGTATACTTAACGATGGGTTTACCGACAACTATTTTGAGGTGAATAAGTAATGGGTAATCACGAAGTGGTAACCGAAAACACCCAAGGGAAAAAAGAACAACAAGAAAGCATGAACTTGCTGCATTCGACCCAAACGGTGATCAAAGAGGCACTGGAAAAGCTAGGTTACCAGGAAGCAATGTACGAACTCTTGAAGGAGCCGTTGCGCGTTCTGACCGTACGTATTCCGGTTCGCATGGACAACGGAGAAGTTAAGGTCTTTACAGGTTATCGCTCACAGCATAATGATGCAGTGGGTCCTGCCAAGGGGGGCATTCGTTTCCACCCGGAAGTTACAGAAGATGAAGTTAAAGCGCTTTCTATTTGGATGAGTTTGAAAGCGGGTATCGTCGACCTGCCATATGGTGGCGGTAAAGGCGGTATCATTTGTGACCCGCGTGAAATGTCGTTCCGCGAACTGGAGCGCCTGAGCCGCGGGTACGTCCGCGCGATCAGCCAAATCGTAGGCCCGACAAAAGACATTCCAGCACCAGACGTGTTCACCAACTCGCAAATTATGGCCTGGATGATGGACGAGTACAGCCGCATCCGCGAGTTTGATTCGCCAGGTTTCATTACAGGAAAACCGATTGCGCTGGGCGGTTCCCACGGCCGCGAAACAGCTACCGCCAAGGGTGTAACTATTTGCATCCGCGAAGCTGCAAAACGCCGCGGCATTCAACTGGAAGGAGCTCGCGTAGTCGTTCAAGGCTTCGGTAACGCAGGAAGCTACCTGTCCAAATTCATGCACGATGCAGGTGCAAAAGTCGTCGGTATTTCTGATGCTTACGGTGCCCTGTACGATCCGAACGGTCTTGATATCGACTATCTCCTCGACCGTCGCGATTCTTTCGGTACTGTTACAAAGCTGTTCAACAACACCATTTCCAATAAAGAATTGCTGGAACTGGAATGCGATATTCTCGTTCCTGCTGCGATTGAAAACCAAATCACGGCTGAAAATGCGCACAACATCAAAGCGCAGATCGTGGTGGAAGCAGCAAACGGACCAACCACACTCGAAGCTACAAAAATTCTCACAGAGCGCGGCATTCTGCTGGTACCAGACGTATTGGCGAGCTCTGGCGGGGTAACCGTTTCCTACTTCGAGTGGGTGCAAAACAACCAGGGCTACTACTGGTCCGAAGAAGAAGTTATTGAAAAGCTGGAAAAAGTTCTTGTAAAAGCGTTTGAGAATGTATACTCCCTCGCTCAAACACGCCGCATCGACATGCGTCTGGCCGCCTACATGGTGGGTGTACGCAAAATGGCAGAAGCTTCCCGCTTCCGCGGTTGGGTATAAGACAGGCTTTGTTCCGAAAAAAAACCTCCTTGCGTATGCAGCAAGGAGGTTTTTTTATTGCTCGAACAATTGTTGAAGCTCTTGAAAGTCGCGGGTTTGCTGCAGGGCGACCATCAATTTCAGGCGTGCCTTCTGGCCATTCAAGCCATTTGAAAACAAGACGCCCATTTCCTTGAGCTGGCGGCCGCCGCCGGCGTAATCGTAGACATCCTGGACTTGGCCGTTGTAGCAGCGCGAGACGAGGACGATCGGGATTTTCTTGTCCAGCAGCTCTTGCAGGACAGGGACGATCGCAGGTGGCAGGTTTCCAAGCCCGAATGCCTCCAGAACAAGACCGTCAACCGGCTGCTCCAGCAAAAAGCCAAGCCAGCGAGGGTCCATCCCGGAAACAGCCTTCAGCAGCGGCACATCGGCCTGGGCGCTGGCGATCGGGTAGTATTCCCTGACCAGTGGAGCATGATGGTAACTGACGCTTTTTTTGGAAATAGTCCCGATCGGACCGTATTGCGGCGATTGAAAGGTAGCGACATTGCTGGTGTGGGTCTTGGTTACATGTCTGGCTGCGTGAATCTCATCGTTAAACACGACCAGTACACCTTTGTTCCTGCTCTGGGGATCAGCGGCAGTTCGTACGGAGGAGATCAGGTTTACAGGTCCGTCAGCTCCCAGCTCATTGCTGCTCCGCATGGCGCCGGTCACAACGACTGGCACGGTCACAGGCAAGGTTAGGTCGAGGAAATAAGCGGTTTCTTCCAATGTATCGGTTCCATGGGTGACCACGACCCCGTCATAGCCGTGCTGGCTCAACTCGTGTTGAATGAAAAGGCGAAGCTCATTCATAATCGCAGGAGTGATATGGGGACTTGGCAGATTGATGTGATTGATCATGGTTACATCGGCGTACCGATCCAAAAAAGGCAAAATTTTTTCGACAGCGTGATCTTCCAGAGGCTTGACTCCTTCTGATTCGTCGACGGACATGGCGATGGTGCCGCCTGTGTTAATGACTAAAATTTTCTTTTGCATAAAGTCTCTCTCCTGTAGCGGTTTTCAAGTAACCATTATTCATGGTACGATGAATAATAGTCTTGTGTAAAGGAGCAATACTCAGATGCTTGCTGTCATTGGGGCCGCTATCGCCCCCGGTATCGCCATCCTGAGTTATTTTTATCTCCGTGACAATTTGGAGCCCGAGCCGATATCCATGGTGATTCGGACCTTTATTTTCGGGGTTCTCTTAGTCTTTCCCGTGATGGTCCTGCAGCATATTATGCAGACCGAGTGGAACTGGCGAAGTGAGCTGTTTGCGAGTATTTTCCAGTCAGCGGTGGTAGAAGAATTTTTTAAATGGATGGTCCTGTATTTCACTGTCTATAAACACGTGGAGTTTGATGAGCCTTATGACGGAATTGTGTATGCGGTAGCCGTTTCCCTTGGGTTTGCCACATTGGAAAACTTTATTTACCTGATCATTAATGGGGTGGATATTGCCTTTTGGCGCGCTTTTTTGCCCGTTTCCAGTCACGCGCTGTTCGGCGTGTGGATGGGGTATTATTTAGGGAAAGCCAAGTTTTCGGGAAAAGCAAACCTGGAGCTGAGACGTTTGTTTGTCTCCCTTGCATTGCCGATCATTTTGCACGCGTTGTACAATTCCATCTTTTTGACGACAGAGCACTGGATTTGGATCATAGTTCCCTTTATGCTGCTTCTATGGTGGCAAGGGCTGAAAAAAGTGCAGAGGGCCCACGATTTCGGTTCTAAAACACTAACTTCCCGTCCACAATAAGTAGCGAGGAGGAGAAGAGACGTGTCTAGGAACCAACGAACGAAAGTGACGATTCGCTGCAATGAATGCGGAGAAAAGTTTACGCTCCGGGGACGGCGAGAGCCCAGCGGAGAAGTGGAGACCGGCTTTAAACAATGTCTTTGCAACAACGACAGACATTTCAGCATTCAGGAACAACCATAGTCTTTGCCCTAATCGAATAGCGTTAGCTTCGACGAGATCGCGGAGCAGAGAAGAATCGGCCATGATGCCGGTTCTTTTTTTCTGCCCGGAAAGGTGGATTCGTGAATAAACATTTCTAGCTCCACTAACACTATGCAAAGATTGCATGATATGTCAAGGAGGATGTGTACCGTGGGAACGAAGCTGATCGCAGGGGTACTGGCAGTGCTGGCTGCAGTTGCCGGGTACTGGATTTATTCAGACGAACCGGATAAACAGGTGGCGACTGCACAGGAAGTGGAAGTCGCTGCACCGGCAAAAGGAAAGGCGCAGGCAAAGACGCAAAGCTTCCATCCCTCCCGCTTGTCGGACAATGAGCTGAAGATGATGGCCAATGCTGTTTACGGTGAAGCCAGGGGAGAGCCGTATGAGGGGCAAGTAGCGATTGCGGCAGTCATTTTGAATCGGGTGGAAAGCCCTTCGTTTCCCGATACACCCTCCGGTGTCATTTTTGAGCCAAGAGCATTTACGGCCGTTGCAGACGGGCAAATCTGGCTGACTCCAAATGCCCAGGCGAAAAA
>k87-220984_pt1 | contig 16831 bp, 17 predicted proteins | sample MGYA00084031_6733416 | MGnify analysis MGYA00084031
GACTACGGCAAGTTCAAATACGAGCAGAGCAAGAGGGAGCGGGACGCCCGGAAGAAGCAGCGGGGCGCCGAGTTGAAAGAGCTCCGCCTTCGCCCCAAGATCGACGTTCATGACTTTGCGGTAAAGATGAAGAGCGCCAGGAAGTTCCTGCAGGACGGGAACAAGGTCAAAGTGGCGATCCGCTTCCGCGGCAGGGAGATCGTCCACCAGGAACTGGCCCAAGAGAAGCTCATGAGCATGGCGCGAGATCTCGCGGACGTAGGCTCGGTCGAGCGCCAGCCGGTGATGGAAGGGCGCCAAATGGTGATGATCCTCGCGCCCCACAAGACCACGTAGGGCGTGCGGGCCGGCGGGAGCGAGCGGCCCCGGTCGCGGGGCCGGCGAGGCGCCGGATCATCCGGCGGAGGTGACCGGCGCCGGCGGCCCGATGAGGGACCGGAACGTGTCGCCGTCCAGCTTTTCCCGCTCCAGCAGCAGGAGCGCCGCCTCGTGAATCCGGTCGCGGTGCGCTTCGATCTGCTGGCGCGCGAAGGCCTCCTGTTCCTTCACGATGGCTTGCATTTCGGCGTGCAGCGCCTCACTGGGCAGCACTTCCATGTCCACCACCCCCAGCCGCGACATGCCGGCGGCCACCAGCTGCTGGGCCAAGGTCATGGCCTGGCGGATGTCTCCGGCACAGCCGGTGCTGCGGCTGCCGAAGAACACCTCCTCGGCGCAGGCACCCGCCACGCAGACCGCGATCTGGTCGAGCAGGTCCTGCCGGGTGTGAAGGTACGGGTCGTCCTCCGGCGCTTGGCGCATGTAACCCAGGGCTTTCCCCCTCGAGGTGACGGTGACGGACGAGACCGATCCCGGCCGCACCAGCTCGCTGATGAAGGCGTGACCCGCTTCGTGGTGCGCGATGCGCGCCTGCTCTTCGGGGCGGGGCTTGCGCTCGAGCCGCTCGCCCATCATCACCTTTTCGATGGCTTCCTTGAAATCTTCGCGGCGGATCTCGCTTCTGCCCGCTCGCAGCGCGTGAATGGCGGCCTCGTTCACGGCGCTCTCGATCTGCGCGCCCGAAAAGCCGTACATCTCCCGGGCCAGTTCCTCCAGGTCCACGTCGGCGGCCAAGGGCCGGTTCCGGGTGTGGATCCGCAGGATGTGCAGGCGTCCCTCCCGGTCCGGCATCTCCACGTGGACCGTACGGTCGAAGCGGCCCGGACGGAGCAGCGCCGGGTCCAGGAGGTCCGGCCGGTTGGTGGCCGCCATCACCAGCACCCGGACGCCGTCATCTTCCGTCAGCCCGTCCATCTGCACCAGGAGTTCGTTGAGGGTCTGGTCGTACTCCATGTGGCTGGCGCTGCGGCCTCGCTTGGCCCCCAGCACCTCGATCTCGTCGATGAAGATCACGGCGCAGGACTTCCCTTCCTTCTGCGCCGCGGCGCGGGCCTTCTGGAACAGGCGGCGCACCCGCTGCGCGCCCACGCCGGCGTACACTTCCACAAACTCCGAGCCGCTGGCGGCCACGAACGCGGCGCCGGCGTAGCTGGCCGCCGCCTTCGCCATCAGCGTCTTGCCGTTTCCCGGCGGGCCCGCCAGCAGGATCCCCTTGAGCGGCCGGATCCCCAGGCGCTTGGCAGCCTCGCTCTCCTTTATGAACTGAAGCGCCTCGAGAAGCTCCCTCTTGGCCACCTCCTGTCCCCCGATATCTTCGAAGCGGACTTTGGGGACGGAGCGCGCGCTGACGGCGAAACCGGGACCGGCCGGACCGCGCGCGAGCCCCTTGCTCTCCCAGGCGTACCAGAAAAAGAGGAGAAGGCCGCCCAACAGGAGGAACGGGGTGACGTCCACGCCCCAGAGGGCCAGGAGGACCAGCATGCCCGCGGCCGAGCCCAGCACCACTTCCTTCACCATTCCGTCCACCCCTTCGAAGCGAAAGCCGCCTCCAGGAGCGCGATCCGGGGAATCACCCGCACCAGCTCCGCCCCTTCCTCACGCAGGTGGACGAAGAGGTGCTCGTCGCCGACCGCAACCCGGTACTCGAGGCCTTCCTCGTCCCGCAGGGCCTCGTCGATTTCCCGGGCCATGGCCGCGAAGCGGCCCGTGGCGGCCGCCTCGTACAGGGTGAAGTGGATCCGGTGATACGCAGCCTCCAGGCGAGGGCTGGGATCATCGACGATGACGATGCCCCCGAGCCGCGCGCCGAGGCGCGCCTTGGCCACCGCTTCGAGCCCCGGATACACCTCTTCTACCCGGGCGTCCCGGGCGAGGACTGCCCGGACTTCCACCCGGCCGTCCCGCCCCGTTCCGATTTCGACCGCCGCGACGCCCGGCAGGGCGGCCGCGTCCGAGGAAAGAGGATCGAGGATGCGCGCGGCGACATACGCCTGGCGCAGGCCCACGCCCAAGGCGACGACGGCGGCAAACGTGGCGACGATGACGGGAATCTTCAGCTGCCGCATGCAGGCGATCCTCCTTCACCCGGATGTATCATCCCAGCTAGAGTGCCTAAATTATATCACAGGCTGCTCCTTGAGGCCCCGGCCAGGACGTGGAAAAGGAAGAGCCGCCTGCCTTCCCGCCGCTGGGACAGGGCGAGCCGCACCGGTGCGGGCGGCATGCGGGCGGCAACGGCGGGTCTAACACAAACTTCCTGCTAGAGGCGGCATAATCCAGTTCAGCTCTGTAAAAAACTAGGAGCAGGAGGTGTCCGGCCCATGAAGGCGACAGGCATTGTACGACGCATCGACGACCTCGGCCGCATCGTGATACCCAAGGAGATCCGCAGAACCCTCCGGATCCGCGAGCGGGACGCCTTGGAGATCTTTACGGACCGCGACGGCGAGGTGATCCTCAAGAAGTACTCGCCCATCGCCGATCTGGAGGACTTCGCCCAGGAATACGCGGACAGCCTCTTCGAATCCACCGGTCACGTCGCGCTCATCACCGACCGCGATGCCTACATCGCCGTGGCCGGCACCGGCCGAAAGGCGTTCCTGGGAAAGAGCCTCCCGGAGGAGTTGGCGGAGGCCATGGAAGCGAGGCGCCCGTTCCTCTCCCAGACCGCCGGTTACCAGCTGCCCATCCAGGGGTTCGAGGAAGCCAGCCAGGTGCTGGTGCCCATCGTCCACGACGGCGAGGTGGTGGGCTCGGTGATCCTTCTCTCCAAGGAGAAGACCCTCGGCGATCTCGAGACGACCCTCTGCCAGACGGCGGCCGACTTCCTCGCCAAACAGCTGGGATAGGCGGGGCCGGCCACTGGACACCGCGGGGCGGCGGGACGGCCACTGGGGCCCGCCGCCCCTTTCTCTTGCCCGTCTGCCGCTTCCCCGGATTCCCGCCGGGCTTCGAGTTCACACAGAGCTGAAATTCGTGCATAACTTGAACCTGATTTGAACACACAAATAGTGTGCGGGGATCGCAACTTTAGAAGGAAAGGGGCGTCGCCAATGAACCAAAAGGATAGCTACTATGCCGCGCTGGAGCGCCAGCGGGCCGGCGAGTCCACCATCCGGGACCGCTTTCAAAGGACGGCCCAAACCCGGGACGAGTCGGAGATCCTGGAAGGCCTCTACGCCGAGCTGGGCATGAAGGCGTATCTCGCCTTCACCAACTGCCTCGATTGGATGAGCCACTTGGGAGGCGGCGGCGGGCTCTCAGCCGAGCGGGTGGAGGACGCAGTCAAGCGGGCCGTCGCTTCGTCGCTGGAGACCATGGCCCGGGATGTGGCCGCCCTGCGGGAGCGCATCGATCGCATGGAACAGAACCTGGCCGCCGTCGAGGCCGGGATGCGGCGGATCGACAAGTTTACACTCGAAGCCTTCCGGAACATCCAGGAAATCGAGGAGCGAATCCGCCAGCGGCCCGCGGCCGCGGCGCCGGAAGAGGAAGCCGCGGGCCGGGGGCGGCTGGCAAAGGAGGACGCCGCCCGGCTGGCCCTGGATGCGGCACGCCGGATGAAACAGGACGGCCGCCGCTTGACCCTGGCATCGGTGGCGCGGGAGGCGGGCTTGAAATACGGTCAGATCGTCTATGCGTTCGGCAACAAGGAGGGCTTTCTCAAAGCCCTGGGGGAGCTGGATGCCCAGGAGCGTGAGAGCGCACCCGAGCCCGCCGCCGAGCGGCCGGCCGGGGGCCGGTTCAGCGAAACCGCCACCGCGTAACATGCGGAGGCGCCGTGGTGATGGCGGTGCCCTCGGGAGGCGGCCGCCATCACCACAGGTGCTTCTGCGCCTTGAAGAAGTAATCAATACCCGACACGATGGTGATCCCCACGGCGATCCACAGCAGGACCGGCGCCCCCGGTACGTCCAGCAGGAGCGCCACGATGGCCACGATCTGCGTGAACGTCTTCAGCTTGCCCAGGAAAAACGCGGGAAGCACCACGCCTTCCGTCGCGACCACCATCCGCAGGCCGGAGACGGCGAACTCCCGGCCCAGGATGATCATGACCACCCAGGATGAGATGGTGCCCAGCTCCACCAGGGCGATCAGGGCCGACGAGACCAACAGCTTGTCCGCGATGGGATCCAGCAGCTGGCCGAACTTGGTGATCTCCTTGCGCGCCCGGGCCACGTAGCCGTCGAGGCCGTCCGTGAGGGCCGCGACGATGAAGACGGCCACCGCCCACATCTCTCCCGTGCGGGTCAGCACCAGCGCCATAAAGACGGGGATGAGGAAGATCCTGCTGAGAGTGATCAAGGTGGCCAGGGTCATGCCGAGCCATCTCTCCGGCTCGCGGAAAGGCCCGTGAGGCTCATGAGACGACCTCTCCTACCAGATCGTAGTCGTGCGCCTCGACGATGCGCACGTCCACCATTTGCCCCGGATCGACCCATTTGTTCGCGATGTAGGTCACACCGTCGATCTCGGGCGCGTGACGCTGGCCGCGCGCCACCAAGACCAGGTCGCTTTCGGACGACGGCCCGTCCACCAGCATGGGGAACACCTTCCCCACCAGCGAGCGGTTGATCGCGCGCGAGATGGCGCGCTGTGCCTCCATCGCCGCCTCCCGCCGCTGGAGCTTGACCTCCTCGGGAAGCTGGCCGTCCAGTTCGGCCGCGGGCGTCCCCTCTTCCCGGGAGTACGTAAAGACGCCTACATGGTCAAAGCGGACCTGCTGGATGAAGGACAGCAGCTCCTCGAAATCCTCGTCGGTCTCTCCTGGAAAGCCGACGATGAACGAGCTCCTCAAGGTGACCCCGGGGATCCGGGCGCGGATCTTTTCGATGAGCCTGTCGATCAAGGCCCTGTCTCCCTTGCGCCGCATCCGCCGCAAGACGCGGTCGGACGCGTGCTGCAGCGGGAGCTCGATGTACTTGCAGATCTTCGGCTCGTCCGCGATGACGTCGATAATCTCATCGCTCAAGTGGGTCGGATACGCGTAGAACACCCGCAGCCAGTCGATCCCCTCGACCTTTGCCAGGCGCCGCAAGAGCTCGGCCAGCTTGTACTCGCCGTAAAGGTCCCGTCCGTACCAGGTGGTGTCCTGGGCGACGAGAACCACCTCCCGCACGCCCTCGTCCGCCAGCCGCTTCACCTCGTCGACGATGGACTCCATGGGACGGCTGCGGTGGCGGCCGCGCACCGCCGGGATGATGCAGAAGGCGCAAGGGTGGTTGCACCCTTCGGAAATCTTCACGAAGGCCGTGTGCGGAAGGGTCGCCCGGACGCGCGGCGCGGTGTGGTCGTAGATGTAGCTGGGCGTCCCTACCTGGACCAGCTTTTCTCCTCCCAGCACTCTCTGGACCACGGCGGGGATCTGGTCCACCTCGCCGGTGCCGATCACCGCGTCGATCTCGGGCATGGCCTCCATGAGCTGTTCCTTATAGCGCGTCCCCATGCAGCCGGCGACGATCAGCGCCTTACATTTCCCTTCCTCTTTATAACGTGCCATCTCTAGGATGGTGTCGACCGACTCCTCTTTCGCCGGTCCGATGAACGTGCAGGTATTGACCACGAGGACGTCAGCCTCGCTGGGATCGTGGGTCAGCTCACACCCCGCCCGCCCCAGCAGGCCCATCATCACCTCGGAGTCGATCAGGTTCTTGGCGCATCCCAGGGAGACCATCCCCACCTTAATCGGTGAAGCGGAGAGAGAGCCGACTGGCGTGGACATAAAGGCCACCTCTATTCGTAGAGATGTACCGGGCGCCCGCGGCGCGCGAAAACCTCAATGTTTCACTATAACACATGGACTGCCGGCGAACCAGAAGCGGCGCCGCACCGATCGACATTTTCCCCGGCCAGGGGAGGATTCCAATCCCCGGCAGCGAATGAGGCCATGTATCGGTTGCACCCGTTTGACCTGGGCAATTCGGGCTTTTGCGCCATCTGCTGGCGTTGACAGCCATCAGGGCAGACATTATAATTAGCCCTGGCGTCAAAGGGCAAAAGTCCTGCTCCGGCCTGACAATTGTCCCCATCGGCCGTTTTTTTGGGGCAGGATTGTGAAAACGGTAATAATCCGGGAAGGGCGCCGTGCGCCCACGAGGCACGAGGAGGCGGCTGCATGCTTGACCAGTACACCGGTGTGGGAGTCTTCCTGGCGGTGGGTGCCCTCTTTGTCGCCGTCACGCTGCTGGCCGGAAAGCTCCTGCGGCCGCACAATCCCTATCCGGAGAAGCTCGCGACGTACGAATGCGGCGAGATCCCCGTCGGCGAGGGTCAGATCAAGTTCCACATCCGCTACTACATCTTTTCTCTCATTTTCGTGGTCTTTGACGTGGAGACCGTCTTTCTGTATCCCTGGGCGGTCGTCTTCGAGGAGATGGGCCTGTTCGGCTTCGTCGTCATGATGCTCTTCATCGGCACGTTGGTGGAGGGGCTCGTCTACGCGTGGAAGAAGGGGGCATTGCGATGGGTTTGATCGACCACGAGGAGCTGCCGGGCATCGTCACGGTTCCCCTGCGCCGCCTCGTCAACTGGAGCCGTAAGTCGTCCCTCTGGTACCTCCTCTTCGGGATCGCTTGCTGCGCGATCGAGATGATGGCGACCGGAGCGTCCCGGTACGACTTCGACCGGTTCGGGATGATCTTCCGGGCCTCTCCCCGGCAGTCGGACCTGATGATCGTCCCCGGCACCATCAACGAGAAGATTGCGGACCGGGTCAAGGTGCTCTACGACCAGATGGCCGAGCCGCGCTGGGTGATCGCCATGGGCGGCTGCGCCATCAACGGCGGGCCCTACCACGGCGAGTACAACATCGTCGACGGCGTGGACCGGGTGATCCCGGTGGACGTGTACGTGCCCGGATGTCCTCCCAGGCCGGAGGCCCTGATGCACGGCGTGCTGCTGCTCCAGGAGAAAATCGCCCGCGAGGGGCTGGAGTCCAGGGCCGCCGCCCGGGCGTGACCGCGAGAAGGCGTGAATCTTTGGCAGCATACGGCGGGCTTCTCCACGAAAGCCCGCCGCTACACTGTGTGCCGGCGGGGCCGGCCGGTGTAGCTAGGGGGTGCACTTTCGCCGATGTCAGAGGAACGCAACACCGAGCACATGGAGGAACAGGGCGCGCCCAAGGCTGCGGCGCCCTCTCCCGCGCAGCAGCAGCTGGTGGACGATCTTCGGGCGGCGCTGCCCGGCCTGGAGCCGGCGGTGCGCAGCGACGGCTGGGTCGAGCTGAACGTCCCCCGGGAGCGATGGCTGGACGTCGCCCAGACGCTGCGGGACGACCCGCGCCTCGGGTTTGACTACCTGAGCATGGTCTCGGCGGTAGACTACATGGAAAAGGGCTTTCAAGTGGTCTACCACCTCCTGGCTCTCTTGGCCAATAAGAAGCTGGTGGTCAAGGTGGATGCCCCCGAGAGGGACAACCCGGTGGTGCCCTCCGTGGTCTCCATTTGGCCCACGGCCAATTTTCACGAGCGCGAAGCGTGGGACTTGATGGGGGTCCGCTTCGAAGGGCATCCCAACCTCAAGCGCATCTTGATGCGGGAGGACTGGGTGGGGCACCCCTTGCGCAAGGATTACGTGGATGAGCGGCCCCCGCGGGAGCGGGTCACGCGGGAGACGTACTACGAAGACCTGCGCCGCAGCAGAGAACGGTGACCAGGAGGTGGAGGTCGACGATGGCTGAGATTGCCACCCGCGACGAGCAGCTCGGCGTCCGTTCGGAAGAGCTTTTCGTCAACATGGGCCCTCAACACCCCAGCACGCACGGGGTGCTGCGCGTCCTCACCCGCCTCGACGGCGAGAAGGTGCTCGAGGCCGAAGCGGACATCGGCTACCTGCACCGGTGCTTCGAGAAGATCGCCGAGAAGCGCAAGCTCTTCCAGGTGATCCCCTATACCGACCGCACCGACTACCTTGCCGCCATCACCAACGAACTGGTCTTCGTGATGGCCGTCGAAAAGCTCTTGGAGATCGAGGTGCCGCCGAGGGCCCAGTACATCCGGTTTATCATGTCCGAGCTTCAGAGGATCGCGAGCCACCTCCTCTGGTTCGGCACCTTCGCCATGGACCTGGGCGCCACCACCGCCTTCCTCTACGCGTGGCGTGAACGGGAGCGCCTCCTCGACATTTTCGAGGCGGTGACCGGAGCGCGCATGCTCTACAACTACTTGAGGATCGGCGGCGTCCGCAACGACGTATTCGACGGGTTCGAGGCCACGGTGGAAAAGTACTTGCGGGACTTTGAGAAGCGCCTGAAAGAGTACCATGACCTGGTGACCGGAAACCGCATCTTCGAGGTGCGCACGCAAGGTGTAGGCGTCGTCACCGCGGAGGAGGCCATCGCCTACGGGGCCAGCGGCCCGGTCCTCAGGGCCAGCGGCGTCAAGTACGACGTCCGCAAGGCCGATCCGTACCTGGTCTACGACAAGTACGATTTCGAAGTGCCCACCGGGCAAAACGGCGACTGCTACGACCGCTACATCGTCCGCATGAAGGAGATGGAGGAGAGCGTCAAACTGGTCCGCCACGGGCTGGCCGACATGCCGGCGGGCGACGTGATGGGCAAGGTTCCCCGGCGCATCAAGCTGGAGGGTGACACGTACGCCCGCATCGAGTCGCCCCGCGGGGAAGTCGCCTGCTACCTGGTGGGAGACGGCTCCGATCAAGCGTACCGGCTGAGCTGGCGCTCCCCGTGCTTCGTGCACCTGCAGCTCCTGAACATCATGGCCAGGGGCGGCCTGGTCGCCGACCTGATCGCCAGCATCGGGAGCATCGACATCGTCATGGGCGAGGTGGACCGGTAGATGGACTTCTTCTCCGCCATGCACAGCGGTCTGGTGAGCGCGGGCTGGCCTCTCTGGCTGGCGAACCTGGTGCCGCCGCTGGTCAAAGCGCTGATCCTCCTCCTCTTCATCCTGCTGAACTGCACCTTCCTCATCTGGATGGAGCGGAAAGTGGCCGGCCACATGCAGCGCCGGATGGGGCCGATGCGGCTCGGTCCCCACGGGATCATCCAGACCATCGCCGACGTGGTGAAGCTCATCGCGAAGGAGGACGTCATCCCGGCGGGCGTCGACCGCTGGGTGTTCGTGCTCGCGCCCATCGTCGCTTTCGCCCCGGCTTTCGCCGTCTTTATGGTGATCCCGTTTGGGCCCAATCTCATCGCTCAGGATCTCAACATCGCGCTGATCTTTATCGCCGCCCTCACCTCCTTCGTCGTCATCTCCTTCCTGATGGCGGGCTGGAGTTCCAATAATAAGTGGTCGCTCTTGGGTGCCATGCGGGCCAGCGCGCAGCTCATCAGCTACGAGGTGCCGCTGGTCATTTCGGTGGCCTCCGTTGCCCTGCTGGCGGGCTCGCTCAGCCTGCAGGACATCGTCAGGGCGCAGTCGCAGAGCTTCTGGTACATCCTCGTCCAGCCCATCGGCTTTCTCGTGTTCCTGACGGCCTCTTTGGCCGAACTCAACCGGTCGCCGTTCGACATGTCCGAAGCCGAGCAAGAGCTGGTGGCTGGGTACAACACCGAGTACAGCGGCATGCGCTGGGCCATCTTTTACCTGACCGAATACGCGAACTTGATCACGTTCGCCGCGATGGCCTCCACCCTCTTCTTCGGGGGTTGGAGCGGGCCCGGCTTGCCGCCGTTCGTCTGGTTCATGATCAAGGTGTACTTCTTCATCTTCCTGGTGATGTGGATCCGGTGGACGCTGCCCCGGGTCCGTATCGACCAGCTGATGGACATCGGCTGGAAGGGGCTTCTTCCCCTCTCCCTGGTGAACCTGGCGTTTACCGGGATCTACGTCCTCTTGCGCTGACGGGGGCGTCTTGCGCCGCCGACGTCCGCGCGGCCCGATCCCACCAGGAGAGCTGACAAGGAGCTGATCGCTCATGGGCAGATTCTTGGCCGAGATCTACAAGGCACTGAAGAGCGCGGCGCTGGGTTTGAAGGTGACGGTGAAAAACCTCTTTTCACCTGCCATCACCCTCCAGTACCCGGACGAGCGCCTGGATCTTCCCGTGGGATTCCGGGGGATCCCCGTGCTCCTCAGCGACGCCGAGGGGAATCTCAAGTGCACCTCGTGCGAGCTTTGCGCCCGCGCGTGCCCGGTGCAGTGCATCGAGATCCAGTCGCACAGGGAAGAGGGACGGAAGCTCAAGGTGCTGGACGTCTACAACCTGGACGCGACGTGGTGCATGTACTGCGGCCTCTGCGTCGAGGCGTGCCCCTTCGACGCCCTGGCGATGTCGGACCAGTTTGAGCTGGCCGATTACGATCTGACCAACCTGGTCTTCGACCGCGACCGCCTCGCCGAGATCGGCCGGCGCCAGGTGACGGAGACCATCAACTTCGGCATCAAGACGGGAGGAGCGGCGACGCGATGACGGTGACGGATTGGGTGTTCCTCGCCATCGCCCTGGTGACGCTCTTCAGCGCGTACCGGGTCGTCACGACGCACAAGATCATGCACGCGGCCCTCTGGCTCGGGCTGACGTTCGTCGGGGTCGCCGGGATCTTCCTCCTGTTGGGTGCCGATTTCCTGGCCGCGGCCCAGGTCTTGGTGTACGTCGGTGCCATCACTACCATCATCATCTTCGGCATCATGCTGTCGTCGGTGGAAGACCTCCGCGGGGAGTCGTTTGACAACGTGTGGAAGCGGCTCTCTTCCCGGCTCACTTCGAGCCGGCGGGGAATTTGGCCGCTGCTGGCAGCAGTGGGCCTTGCCGCAGCCATGGTGATCGTGGTCAGCCGGGGGCAGTGGCCGGCCTCGCCCCACGCCCCGGCCCTGGACACGCCGCGGCTCTTGGGCGAAGCCCTGTTCACCCGCTTTGTCATCCCCTTTGAGGCGGCGTCGATTGTCCTCCTGGTGGCCCTGATCGGCGCGATCGCCTTGGCGCTGAAGGAGGAGAGGACCGAATGACGCTTTCGCTGCCGGTGGTGTTAGGGGTCGGGGCGATCATGTTCGGCCTGGGCGTCTACGGCGCGCTGACCCAGACCAACGCTATCCGGGTGCTGATGTGCATCGAGCTGGTGCTGAACAGCGTCAACATCAACCTGGTCGCCTTCTCCCGCTTCACCGCGGACCAGGCCCTGGGGCAGATCTTCGCTGTGTTCGTCATGACGGTGGCCGCCGCGGAAGCCGCCGTGGGCCTTGCGATCATCTTGATGATCGCCCGCCGGAAGACACAGATCGACATCGACCAGATCAACCTGTTGAAATGGTAGGTGGCAGTAGATGGCAGAGCTCGCCTGGCTTATCCCGATCTTGCCGTTAGCCTCCTTCGTCTTCATCTCGCTGGCGGGCCAGACCGTCAAGGGCGACGGCGACCGGGTCGGCGTCGCGGCCGTGGGCGCGTCCCTCATCCTCTCGATCTTGGTCTTTGTGGACGTGCTGGACGGCGCCCGGGTGTCGGCGGACTTCGCGTGGGCCTTCTTCGGCGGTACCCAGCTGCGCCTAGGCTACCAGGTGGATCCGCTGACCGCGACCATGCTGGTGGTCGTGACGCTGATCAGCTTCTTGGTTCACGTCTACAGCCTCGGCTACATGCACGGCGACGTGCGGTACAAGCGGTACTATGCGATCCTCTCGCTCTTTACCGCGTCCATGCTGGGGCTGGTGCTGGCCGACAACCTCCTGTTCCTCTTCGCCTTCTGGGAGCTTATCGGCCTGTGCTCGTTCCTGCTCATCGGCCACTGGTACGAGAAGCGGGACGTGGGCTTCGCAGCGCTCAAGGCGTTCCTCACCACCCGGGTGGGCGACATCGGCATGCTGGTCGGCATCATGCTGGTGTTCTTCCACGCCCGCAGCTTCCAGTTTGACGCCATCGCCGAGGTGATCGCCTCCGGGCAGTGGGTGGGGCCCGCCTTGGCGGCCGCCGCGGTGCTGCTGTTTGCGGGCGCCGTGGGCAAGTCGGCGCAGTTTCCCCTGCACGTCTGGCTGCCGGACGCCATGGCCGGTCCCACGTCGGTCTCGGCCCTGATCCACGCGGCGACGCTGGTCGCGGCCGGCGTCTACCTGGTGGCCCGCTCCTATGCCGTCTTTTCGGCCGCGCCGGAGGCGCTGGCCACGGTGGCCTGGGTGGGCGGGATCACCGCGCTGTTTGCCGCGAGCATCGCCCTGGTGATGGAAGACATCAAGAAGGTGCTGGCCTACTCCACCGTCAGCCAGCTGGGCTTCATGATGGTGGGGCTCGGCGTCGGCGGGTTTACCGCGGGCGTCTTCCACCTGGTGACGCACGCCGTGTTCAAGGCGCTGCTCTTCCTGGCGTCGGGCAGCGTGATCCACGGCGTCGACACCCAGAACATGCACGAGATGGGCGGCCTGCGCAAGAAGATGCCGGTCACTTTCTGGACCTGGGCCATCGGTTCCGCGGCGCTGGCCGGGATCTACCCGCTGGCCGGTTTTTGGAGCAAGGACGAGATCCTGCTCTCCGTCTACGAGGGCCAGCACACCGCTCTGTTCTGGATCCTGGTGATCGCTGCGACGCTGACGGCGTTCTACATCACCCGGGCCACCCTTCTCACCTTCTTCGGAGAGCCCCGGGACCGCAGGCGCTACGAGCATGCGCACGAGTCGCCGGCCACCATGACGGTGCCGCTGGTGATCCTGGCGGCCCTCGCGGTGGTGCTGGGCTTCGCCAACTCGCCCTACAGCGGCTACTGGTTCGCCCGGTTCGTCTACTTCGACCACCCGCACGTGCCGGAAGCGGCGGGCTTCGTCCTCTTCTGGGCCACGGCCAGCTGGGTCGTGGGCGTGGGCCTGGCCGTCCTGGTCTACGGGTTCGGGCTGATCTCGCGGCGGGCGCTCATCGACAACCTGCGGCCCGTTTGGGTCCTGCTCAAGAACAAGTACTACTTTGATGAGCTCTACTACCTGGTCTTCGTGCGCGGGACGGTGGCTCTGGCTCGCATCGTCGGCTGGTTTGACCGGGTCGTCGTCGACGGCGTCGTCAACCTGGCGGGCTACGGCACGGCCAAGCTCAGCCGGGCAACGGGCGAATTTGACCGGGACGTGATCGACGGTGCGGTCAACGGCATCGCAGCTCTGTTCAAGGCGGGAGGTGCGGTGCTCAGGAGACTGCAGACAGGGTACGTCCAATCGTACGTGCTGGCGCTCTTTTTGACGGTGGTCGTCGGCCTCTTGGTCTTTGCCATCGGCTGACGCCCGCCGAGGCCTTCCGGCCGAAACCTGGTCAACGCTGGTCCTTCGCCGGGCTCGCCCTGGTGACGACAATGGCGAAACAGGGGGTTAAGAACGAATGACATTAACGTTCATCGTGTTCCTCCCTCTCTTGGGGGCCCTCGTCAGCCTGTTCCTCCCCAAGGAGAATCACGACATCCACCGCAAGTGGGCGCTCATCGTCTCGCTGGTGGCTCTTGCTGTGGTGCTCGGCATGTGGGGGCCGTTTGACGCCGGCAATCCCGGCATCCAGTTCGAACAGCGAGCGAACTGGATCCCCAGCATCGGCGTGAGCTACCACGTGGGCGTCGACGGCATCAGCTATCCGATGCTGATCATCACCGGGCTGGTCAGCGTCCTGGCCATCCTGGCGTCGTGGAACATCGACCACCGCCAGAAGGAGTTCTTCGCCTGGATGCTGGTGCTCCAGACGGCGATGTACGGCGTGTTCGTCGCCCTGGACTACATCCTCTTCTTCCTCTTCTGGGAACTGCTCCTGGTGCCCATGTACTTCATCATCGGGATCTGGGGCGGTCCGAAGCGGGAGTACGCGGCCATCAAGTTCTTCATCTACACCTTGGTGGGCAGCGCGATCATGCTGGTGGGCATCCTCGCCACCTACCTCAAGGCGGGGCTCGGCACCTTCGACATCGTCACCATCGCCCAGCAGGCCAATTTCGATCCGCGCTTTCAGTTCTGGGCGTTCCTGGCCTTCTTCATCGGCTTTGCCGTAAAGGTGCCCATGTGGCCCTTCCACACGTGGCTTCCGGACGCGCACGTGGAGGCGCCTACGGGCGGCTCGATGCTGCTGGCCGGCATCCTGCTGAAGACGGGAACCTACGGCTTCTTCCGGATCGCGTTCCCCACGTTCCCTGAGGGAGCCGACGCGTTCAAGTGGCTGATGGCGCTGCTGTCGGTGATCAGCATCATCTACGGCGCCCTGGCCGCCATGGCCCAGAGGGACCTCAAGAAGATGGTGGCCTACTCCTCCGTCAGCCACATGGGCTTCGTCACGCTAGGCCTTGCGGCCGCGGCGGGCGCGGTGGCCCAGGCGAAAGGCGTCGGCGACGCCACAGTCATCGGCCAGCTGCTGGCCAACGGCTCGATGGCGCTGAACGGCGCCATGTACGTCATGATCTCTCACGGGCTCATCTCGCCCCTCCTCTTCTTCCTGGTGGGCAGCGTCCTCTACGACCGGGCTCATACCCGCATGATGGACGAGATGGGCGGCTACTTCTCCAAGATCCCGGTGGCCGGCACCATCCTGGCCTTCGCGGCCTTTGCCAACCTGGGGCTTCCGGGGCTTTCGGGCTTCGTCGGCGAGTTCTTCACCTTCGTGGGCAGCTTCCCCGCCTTTAGGACGCTGGTGATCATCGCCGCGCTGGGCCTGGCCGTCACCGCCGGGTATCACCTGTGGATGATGCAGCGGGTGTTGATGGGCGAAGGCAAGAAGGAGGAGAGCTTCCCCGACATCAACGGGCGGGAGCTTGCCGTCAGCGTGCCGCTGATGGTCCTCATCGTCCTCCTGGGCGTGTATCCGGCGCTGGCGTTGAGCATCCTGGACCCGGCCGTGAGCCAGCTCATGCTTAAGCTGGGAGGGATGTAAACGTGCAGCAGTACTCCCTGCTCCTCCCGGAGATCATCCTAGCGGGGCTGGGACTGCTCCTGCTCGCGTTGGATCTGACCGTCTCCTCCAAGAGGACGTTGGCGGTGGCGGGGGTCATCGGGACCCTCGCCACCTTGGCGGCGGTGGTCGCCAACTTCGGGGCGCCGGCCACTGAGATCTGGAGCGGCACCATCCGGGTGGATGCCTTTGCCCAGTACTTCAAGCTGATCTTCGCCGTCATCTTGGGGCTGGTCTTCCTGTTCTCCGGCGAGTACCTGGAGCGGCGCGAGGTGAAGGTGGGCGAGTTTTACATCCTGGTCACCTTCGCCACGCTGGGCGCGTTCCTGATGGCGTCGTCGCTGGAGCTCATCACCATTTACATCGGGCTCGAGCTGATGACCATCTCGTCGTACGTCCTCGCCGGCATGCTGCGCAACGACGCGCGGTCCAGCGAAGCGTCCATCAAATTCTTCCTGATGGGCGCGCTGACGTCCGGCGTGATCCTTTACGGGCTCTCGCTGCTCTACGGCCTGACGGGATCCACCCATCTGGCAGAGATCGCCGCGGGGCTCGCCGCCTCCCCCAACGCGAGCCTGATCACCGCAGCGGGCGTCTTCATCATCGCCGGCTTCGGCTTTAAGATCGCGGCGGTGCCGTTTCACATGTGGGCGCCCGACACCTACGAGGGCGCGCCTACACCCGTTTCGGCCTTCTTGATCACGGCTTCGGAGGCCGCGGGCTTCGCCGCTCTCCTCCGGATCCTGCTGGTGGGCCTGGCTCCTGCCCTGCCCCAGTGGCAGGCGGTGCTCGCGGTGATCGCCTTCGTGACCATGACCTTCGGCAACGTCACCGCGATCGTGCAGACCCGCACCAAACGGATGCTGGCCTACTCGGCCATCGCCCAAGCGGGGTACGTCCTGGTGGGCGTCGCGGTGGCCACCCCCGAGAGCGTCTCGGCGATGCTCTTTTACCTGATGGTGTACGCCTTCTCCACCATCGGCGCTTTCGCTGTGGTCATCATGCTGAGCAACCACGTGCCCAGCGAGGAGATCGAAGACTTCAAGGGCCTGGCCCGCCGGGCGCCGGCCTTTGCCCTGTCCATGGCGTTCCTGCTGCTCTCGCTGATCGGCGTACCGCCTACGGGCGGCTTCTTCGGCAAGCTCTCCCTCTACCGGGCGGCCGTCGACGGCGGGATGGTGTGGCTCGCCCTGGCGATGGTGCTCAACTCGGCGATCTCGGTGCCGTACTACTTCAACGTGATCCGCAACATGTACCTGGCCGAAGGGCCTTCGACGGCGCTGGGGGCCCGGCCCGGGCTGAAGATCGCCTTGGGCATCTCCGTAGCGGCCACCTTGCTCCTGGGCGTCTTCCCCGAGCCGCTGGTGGGGTTGTTGCGCACCCTTCACATCATGCCGTAACGGGGCTCTATGCCGTCGCTCTCCTCAAGGCCTTGGGCGTCGCGGCCCAAGGCCTTTTTCGTGCTCCCGCGCAGGAATGTCTGGACAAACGGGAGTCGGCGTGATAGAGTTGACCCATACCGGGCGCCAGTCCGGAAGAAAGAGGAGGTTTTTCCTTGCAAGAAGGTATCGTGAAGTGGTTCAGTGCGGAGAAGGGATACGGGTTCATCGAGCGTGGAGACGGTCAGGGCGACGTGTTCGTCCACTTCTCCGCCATC
>k87-357653_pt1 | contig 16823 bp, 19 predicted proteins | sample MGYA00084031_6733416 | MGnify analysis MGYA00084031
ATCCCCGCGCAGTCCCGGGATGCTGAGGCAGCCTTCCGGATAGTCAAACTGCTCTCCTTTGTGGTCAATAATTTCCGGATTGACCACTTCGATCAGACCGTCGCCGCAGTCCATGACGATGACGCGTTTGGAAATGCCTACCTGCGGCGCCGCCAGGCCTACTCCGTCAGCATCGTACATCGTTTCCGCCATATCATCGAGCAGCTTGTGCAGGTTGGCGTTAAAATTTCTTACCTGGATTGCTTTTTCCCGCAGGATTGGATCTGGGTGTTTGACAATTGTGCGAATAGCCATTTGTTGTTTATCCTCCCTAAAGCAGTACGTACGGATCGACGTCAATCGTCATCAGTACCTTCTGCTGTTTGTTCCATTCTTCAAATGCGGATGTCGCCTGGGCCAAAAGGTCCGGCAGCCGCGATTCATCACGATATTTTAACATGATTTGGAACCGAAATCTATCTTTCACGCGTGCAATGGGCGAAGCGACAGGGCCCAGCAAAATCGTCGTCTCCGCCAACCGGGGACGTAGATAATCGGCGACCAGATGTGCTGCTTTGATGACGACCGGTACTTCCTCATGGGAAAACGTGATCAGCACGAGCCGGAAATACGGCGGATAGCCAGTGCGCCTGCGCTGCAGCATCTCTTCCCGATAAAAAGAAGGGTAGTCATGCCTTGTCGCGTGCATGATGCTGTAATGCTCCGGGGTATAGGTCTGAATCACCACATCCCCTTCCAATTCGTGGCGTCCGGCGCGTCCGCCTACCTGGGTAAGCAGCTGAAAGGTCTTCTCGGCGGCGCGAAAATCGGGTAAAAAGAGCGACGTATCAGCGGCAATGACGCCGACCAGTGTGACGCGGGGAAAATCAAGCCCTTTGGCAATCATTTGCGTACCGAGCAGCACATCTCCCTGACCGGTGCGAAACTTGCGGAGCAGCTCTTCATGCGCCCCTTTTCGCGAGGTGGTATCCACGTCCATGCGGATCACCCGGATCCCGGGAAACAGGCGAGCCAGCTCCTCCTCGACCTTTTGCGTTCCCGTTCCAAAAAAGCGGATATGCTCGCTCTGGCACTCCGGGCAGTGGCTCGGCTGCTTGATCGTATACCCGCAGTAGTGGCAGCGAGCCGTGTGATTGGTCCGATGGTAGGTAAGCGAAATATCGCAGTGTACACAACGAAGCGTATAGCCGCAGGAGCGGCACATGACGAATGTGGAAAAACCCCTGCGGTTCAAAAACAGCACCATCTGCTCCTGACGCGCAAGCCGCTCTCCGATCATCTCATGCAGCTGACGGCTGAACATCGAGCGGTTTTCGGAACGCAGCTCTTCTCTCATATCGACGACGTGAACGCGGGGAAGCGGGCGGTTTCCGACGCGGTCAGGCATCGAAAGCAGCGTATAGCGGCCCCGTTCGGCCAGCGCATAGGTCTCCAGGGCAGGTGTCGCGCTGCCCATGAGAAGAACGGCGTTGTTTTCCTTGGCCCGCCAGATGGCGACCTCCCTCGCATGATAGCGCGGCGTCTCCTCCTGCTTGTACGAGCTTTCATGCTCTTCGTCGATGACGATCAGCCCGACGTTTTGGAACGGGGCAAAAACAGCGGAGCGGGCCCCCACGACGACGCTTACCTCTTTGCGGATGATCTTGCGCCACTCGTCATACCGCTCTCCCTGGGACAGGGCGCTGTGCAGGACCGCTACCTCATTGCCGAATCGGGCCTTGAATTTCTCCACCATTTGCGGAGTCAGCGAGATTTCCGGCACCAGAAAAATCGCTTCCCGCCCTCTGGCCAACGTCTCTTCGATCGCTTCGAGATACACTTCTGTTTTGCCGCTTCCGGTCACTCCATGCAAAAGAAAGGCGCCGTACTCGTTTTTTTTGATCGACAGCTGCACGGCTTGCAGGACATGCTCCTGTTGGTCGGTAAAGACGGGCTTTTGGGCTGCCGCAAAACGCCTGTGCGCATACGGGTCTCTGTATACCTCCAGTTGTTCGATCGCGATCCAGCCTCGGCTCTCCAGGCTTTTCAATGGAGAGCGGGTAATCCCGAGCTCTTCCTGCAGCATTTTTACGGAGAAGGACTGGCCTTCCTGCTCGATCAACAGCTGAAGAACCCGCCGCATCTGCTCCGCCCGGGCCGGCAGGCTCTCGGCCGCTGCCGCAAGCTCCTCGCGAGTCAGCAAACTGCGGACAAACGATTGCTGTTTGCGGGTCACCCGATCGGTTACTTGATAGCCTGTGGAGAGAAGTCCGCTCGAAATCCACCCCGGCACGAGCATGGCTTCTTCGGGAAAGTGCTTTTCCACCTCGGCAAGCGGCAGCTGCTTTCGTCTGAACAGCTCCCACAGCAGCGGAGAGCGGCCGCACATCTCTTCCTCCAACTGGTCTGAGGCGAGCAGCCATTTCTCCGACTTCCCCTTCAATACCGCCGGAATCATCGCCTGCAAAGCAGTTACCCATGGACAAAGGTACTGCTTCGACATCCATTCCCCCAGTCTGATCAGCTCGTCTGAGAGCGGCGGCTGATCATCGAGAACCTGTTCGACGTCCCGCAGCTTGTCAGCTGCTCCCTGTTCGGCCGCTTCCTCCAAGCCGATGACATATCCCTGCAGCTTGCGGGGGCCAAATGGAACGATGACTCTGCTGCCCGTTTTCATCAGCGGCACGAGCCACTCAGGAACGCGGTAATCGAACGGCCGGTTCGTCCGGTTTACGGGAACATCTACAATGACACGGGCGATCATAGCTTTTCGGGCAGAGGCTGATGGTCCAGCTTGAGCAAGATCGCATCAAGCAATTTATCCGCTACTTCCCGCTTGCTCAATTTGTCCAGCGCCACCTGCTCTCCCTCCCTTGTCAACAGGGTGACGATATTGGTGTCGCTGCCCATTCCGGCGCCTTCCAGCGAGACATCGTTTGCTACAATCATATCCAAATTTTTTCTGTCCAGTTTCCCCTTTGCATGCTGCAGCACATCCTGCGTCTCTGCGGCAAAACCGACGACAAACTGCTTTTCCTTTCTCTGCCCTACCTCTTTGAGGATATCGGGTGCCTTGTCCAGCTCCAGGACGAGTGGCCCCTCTCCTTTTTTCATTTTATGCTCGTGCACCACTTTTGGCCGATAGTCGGAGACTGCGGCTGATTTGATGACAATGTCGCTGATCGGCAGTTCAGCCATGACCGCATCGTACATTTCCTGCACCGATTCTACCGGTACGAGCTTTACTCTGGCGGGCGGAGGCAAATGTGTCGGACCGCTGACCAAAACGACATCTGCTCCCCGTGCCTGAGCGGCTTCGGCGATCGCATAGCCCATTTTGCCCGAAGCATGATTGGTGATGTAGCGGACCGGATCGATCTTTTCTCGCGTCGGGCCGGCGGTTACGAGCACCCTTTTCCCTTTCAAATCCTGCTTTTCCCGTGTTTGCTCAGCAAAAAAGCGAATAACCGCTTCTACGATCTCCTCCGGCTCGGCCAGCCTGCCCTTCCCGACCCAACCACAGGCAAGCAGCCCTTCGCCCGGTTCGATGAAGCGATAGCCGAAATCGGTCAGTTTTTGCAGGTTTTGTGCAACTGCCGGATGATGATACATATTTACATTCATCGCAGGTGCCAGCATGACCGGCGCTTTCGTGGCGAGCACAGTGGTTGTCAGCATGTCGTCGGCGATCCCGTTGGCCATTTTTCCGATCACATTGGCTGTAGCCGGGGCGATCAGCACCAAATCCGCCTTGTCCGCCAGATCGATATGACTGATCACGCTTGGTTCCGGCTCCTCAAATATATCTGTATACACCGGCCCATGGGACAGCGCTTGAAAGGTGAGCGGCTGTACAAATTTTGCGGCGTTCTGGGTCATGATGACACGCACCAAAGCCCCAGCCTGGGTCAGCTTGCTGGTTAGCGCTGCAGCTTTGTAAGCGGCTATTCCCCCTGAAACACCCAATACGATTTGTTTGCCTGTCAAAGGAAGCATCCATATCTCTCCTCTCTAGGTGGGTATCTCCAGTCCGAAAAAAAACAACCTGCGCGAGGTTGTTTCGTAACGAGGTACGCGGTTAACGGTCCGCTTATTTCCGAGAATCAATCGTATCGTGGATCAGCTTGTCTTCGATCAGCTCTTCCAGCGCTTGGCCAACAAACTTCTTGGACTTTGGCTTATCCACCTGCACAGCGCTGTTCTCGCGGATTTGGCGGGCGCGCTTGGAAGCGATCGTCACCAGCGTATATTTGCTTTCAGCCTTTGCGGTCAGCTTGTCAATCGAGGGGTACAACATGATTCATTCAGCCTCCTTCAACCATTTGCGAAACTTGTGGATTTGACGTTCTTTCTTTAAATGTTCGGCTGTAATGATCGATTGAATACGTTCGCAGGCACATTCAATCTGATCATTTACTACTACGTAGTCGTACTGATCCATCAGTTCGATCTCGGTGCGAGCCATTTCCATGCGGTGACGGATGGTTTCCTCTGACTCCGTGCCTCTGCCCACGATCCGATTTTCCAGTTCGGCCAAATCCGGCGGAGCCAGGAACAAAAACGTCCCCTGCGGGAACTTTTGCTTAACCTGCAAAGCTCCCTGCACTTCAATTTCCAGGATCACGTCACGCCCGCTGTCCAAGGTCTCTTCCACGAACCTGCGCGGCGTTCCATAGTAGTTTCCTACGTACTCTGCCCATTCGAGCAGCTGGTCCTGCTCGATCATCCGGCGAAATTCTTCCTTGCTCGTAAAAAAGTAGTTCACTCCCTCTACTTCACCCGCACGCGGCGAACGCGTCGTGGCAGAAACAGAGTAGACCAGGTCCGGCATGCGCTCCCGAAGGGCTTTGCAAACCGTTCCTTTCCCTACGCCTGACGGTCCAGAGAGAACCAGAAGGAGACCCCTATCGCTCATGAATGCATTCAACTCCTGCTTTATTCGTCCGATTCATCGTCTTTGTTCGTCAGCCGCTGCGCGACCGTTTCCGGCTGAACCGCGGACAGGATGACATGGTCACTGTCGGTGATGATCACTGCCCTTGTTCTTCTGCCGTATGTAGCATCCACCAGCATGTTGCGGTCTCGCGCTTCCTGGATGATCCGCTTGATCGGCGCGGACTCCGGACTGACAATGGAAATAATACGGTTGGCGTTGACGATATTGCCAAATCCGATATTAATAAGCTTAATGGCCATGACGGCACCGTCCACCCCTTCATCGCTACTCGATGTTTTGAACCTGCTCTCTCATCTTTTCCAATTCTGTCTTGATCTCGATGGCCAACCGTTGAATGGAAAGGTTGTTGGCCTTGGAAGCTATGGTATTGGCTTCCCGATTCATCTCCTGCAGCAAAAAGTCGAGCTTCCGTCCAACTGCTTCCGGCTGTTTCAGCAGCTCTGAAAACTGTGTGCAGTGACTTTCCAGACGGGTAATCTCTTCGCTGATATCGCTTCGATCTGCGAAAAAGGCAACCTCCTGCGCCAGCCGCTGCATGTCAAGCTCAAACGGTGCGCCTTGCATCCATTCACTGATACGCTGCTGCAACCGGGCTCGGTACTCCTCCACTACGACAGGAGCGCTCTGGGCGATTTCTCTGGTCCAGGAGACAATGTCGGCAAGCCGACTGCTGATATCTTCCGCCAGCTTTTGTCCTTCTTTTTTCTTCATCGAAAGAAGGTCTTTCGCGGCTTCTCTCGTCACTTCCAGAAGCGGCTCACAGAACGACTGGGGCTCTACCGCTACTGTCTCCTTCTCGGAAATCACCATCGGCAGCTGCAGCAAGTCTTTCGCTGCCAACGGTTCGCTGAGAGAAAACCGATCGTTCATTTCACGCAACGCCCTGACGTACTTTTCTGCGGCGTCCCAGTTTACTTGAAACTCTGCCTCGCTGGATGCCGCCTCATCGATCGAAATCATCACTTCTACTCGCCCGCGGCGGACGTATTCGGCCACCAGCTTGCGAACCGGATCTTCCAGTACACCGTAGGCTTTCGGCAGTCGAACGATGATTTCCGCATAACGATGATTGACAGCCCGCATCTCCACGGACAACCTGAAAGCCCCGTACATGGTTTCCTTTCGGCCATAACCAGTCATGCTTCGGACCATGGATATCACTTCCACTGTCGTAAAATCGTTAATTCATTATAGGAGACAACTCTTTGCAGTGTCAACCAAAGCCGCCCATGCTTCCAATACCGTCAAAGGGGGTAATATGTTACACTGTGTCTGACGCTAGGCGACAATCATCCTTATTTATGAGAAGAGGTCATGAACCGTTCACAGCGTATTTTGTATTTTTTAAGAGCTAGAGGTGAAGAAAATGGCTTTTGACGGTGTTGTGACTCGTGCCGTTGTACAAGAACTAAAGCGATGGGAGGGCGCGCGGATTGCCAAAATCCACCAGCCCCATTACAGCGATATTGTCATGCAATTGCGAATGCAGGGGGAAACGGGCAAGCTGCTGCTCTCTGCCAACCCGACCTATCCCCGCCTCCATCTGACTACCGAGGATTTTACCAATCCGATGGAAGCCCCGATGTTTTGCATGCTCCTTCGAAAGCATTGCGAAGGCGGATTGATTGAATCGATTGAGCAGGTCGGTATGGAGCGGATCGTCCATATGGATATCCGTGCCCGCGACGAGCTGGGCGATACGACGCGCAGGCGGATCGTGATGGAGATCATGGGAAAACACAGCAACATCATCCTGCTCGACCCGGCGACCGGTGTAATCCTGGACAGTGCGCTGCATGTGACTCTCGCCATCAGTCAGTATCGGCAGGTGCTTCCAGGCAAAACGTATGTCGCTCCGCCCGGTCAGGACAAAAAAAATCCCCTGCTTGTATCCCAGCAGGAGTTTATCTCGCTGTTTAACTGGAACGGCGGCCGTTTCGACAAGCAATTGGTCGATACATTTACGGGGATGAGTCCCCTGCTCGCAAAAGAAATCGTTCACCGCTCCGGACTGCCGACCCGCGAAGCATTGTGGCAAGCGTTTTCGCAAGTGATGCAAGACATTGCCCGACACGACTACGTCCCTCATTTGGCCGTGGCCAAAGACAAAACATACTTTCACGTCGTTTCCCTGATACATCTTCAAGATGCTGCCATCACTTCCTTTCCCACCGTCAGCCAATGCCTGCAGGGTTATTTTGAAGGAAAGGCACAGCGGGATACGGTCAAGCAGAAGGTTCACGATCTGATCCGCTTCGTAACCAATGAACGGAACAAAAACGTCAAAAAAATCGAGAAGCTGGAGCAAACCCTGGTGGATGCCCAGGAAGCGGAGCAATACCGCCTTTACGGCGAATTGATCACGGCCAATATGCATCTGCTGAAACGCGGAGATACCGTGCTGGAAACAGTCAATTGGTACGACGAGGATGGCGGTGTCGTCCGCATCCCGCTCGATCCCCTAAAAACGCCTTCGGAAAACTTGCAGGCGTACTATAAACGATACAACAAGGCCAAAAACAGTCTTGGCATTGTAGCGGAACAGATCGCGCAGGCTGAAGAAGAAATTGTTTATCTCGACGGCCTGCTCGTTCAGTTGGAGCATGCGACTGTACAGGATACGGAAGAGATCAGAGAAGAGCTGGCGGAGCAGGGCTACATCCGCAACAGGCAAAAGCGTCAGGCCAAAAAGAAAAAAGACCACCGCCCCGAGCTGGATACGTATACGTCCTCAGAGGGTGTGGAAATCCTGGTAGGCAAAAACAACAAGCAAAATGAATACTTGACCAACAAGCTGGCGTCCTCGGGTGATACATGGCTTCATACCAAGGATATCCCCGGGTCCCACGTCGTGATCCGCGGGCGAGATTTCTCGGAACAAACACTGAAAGAAGCGGCACTGCTCGCTGCCTATTACAGCAAAGCCCAAAACGGCAGTCAGGTTCCGGTCGATTACACACTGGTGAAGCATGTGAAAAAACCTAGCGGAGCCAAGCCCGGATTCGTCATCTACGAGCAGCAGCGCACTCTTTATGTCACACCTGACGAGAACAGCGTGCGCCGGTTGAAATCGAATTTCCGCGATACGAATAGCAAGACTACCTAGGATCATACTAAGAGCATGAAAGGAGGTGTTCGTTCTTGAGCATCTTGATAAAGCTCCTCTCAAACGGGATTATTGCCGTTCCGGGGCTAATGTGGTCGGGAACGTCACTCTCATTTGCGCTCGTCACCAGCGTAGTCATCAGTCTTATCTCTTATGTGGCCGGGGATCTGTTTATCCTTCCGCGTACAAACAACACATTCGCCAGTACGGCCGATTTTGGGCTCGCCTTTGCCCTTCTCTGGCTGAGCTGTGCCCTATTTGCAGTGCCCTACCGTCTTTCGGGAATATTTTTAACCGCTTTTGCCATCTCCATCGTGGAGTATTTCTACCATAATTACTTGCAGCACCGCGGTGTCCACCATTCCAGACACCCGGGTTGATACACGACTTTGACAGCTAAGGAGGATCGGGATGAACGTCATCGGGATCATCCAGACGGACTTGAATGAATTTAGCGTCCTGTTCGAGCCTGAGCAAGGTGGACAGCAGCAAGGCGGACAGGGGCAGGGACAAGGACAGCAATCACAGCAGCAGGGTGGCGGAGATCAGGACGACTCCATGTTCCTCAGCTTTTTGGAGGACCAAACCGGCGACAGCAGCGGCGGTCAAGACCAAGGGGGAAACAGCGGCAATCAGCAGCAGAATGGTCCCCAAGAGCTGACTGTTCGGATCAAAGGCATTCCCGAGGGCCAGAAAGCAAACTTCCTGCAAATGTACCAAATCATCCAGGATGCAAAGGACAGCAAGGACCTGGAGCAGACGCTGACCATCGTGAACAATGGCGATCAGCAAAATCAAGGCGCAGGCCATAACATGGCCGGCGGGAATAACGGAGGCGGCGGCAGCAGCTTTTCAGGAGGCTCCAATTCCTCCAAAAACCAATAGCGTCCCACATCACGAATAACAAAAAAACCTGAAGCGACGAGGCCTCAGGTTTTTTATGTACAATTTTTGCCACATAGGAATGGAAATTGCTTTCCAGGCTTGGACAAAAAAATCCCCCGCTCTGCCGTCCGACCTAATGTTTCTGTAACCTGTGCTCACACAGGTGGGCGACCCGTCCACGTTTTTGCCTTCCCATGCGTCCCATACAGGGAGGTGGGCCTGACATCCGCGTGAAGTTCTGTCTCCCAGAAAATACGTATAAGGTTAGAAACATATACAGCCTAACGAACATCGCAGGATCTGGTTGTTATTTACTTTACCATAGGTATGCCCTGTTCTCAATGGATAATTTCCCCTGAAAGGCCCGTTCTTTGATGAAAAACTCTCTTGGCGCTTTACTCTTTTTTCAGCCGCTGGCGGATGACCGTCTGAAACTCTGGATGGGCGATCAGTTTGGGCTGCTGCTGTTTTTCCCAGGCTAGAGCCTCCTCCATGTTGAGCTCCAGACATGCTGTCAATCCCATTTTGGTGGTCTCCCACGCCAGCTTCGGCATCCGCAGCAGGACTTTCGCAAGCTGGTTTGCTTCTTGTTCAAGAGCCGCTGCATCGACTGCCTTGTAGATCAACCCTATCTTCTCGGCTTCGCTTCCGCTGATTTTTTCTCCCAGCAAGGCCAGTCGTTTTGCCTGGGCCATACCGACCAGCCTTGGCAACAAATACGTGCCGCCAAAGTCGGTAGTCAATCCGATATGGACAAACGGTTCCTGAAGCACGGCCTCCTTTGCAGCCAGGACAAAATCCGCATGGAGAGCAAGGTTTAGTCCTGCTCCTACCGCCGCGCCTTCCACAACAGCAATCACAGGTTTGGGCATATGATGCAATTGCAGCAGAAAGTCGTTGATGATGGTCAGCGCCTGATGGGCTTGATCTGATTCACTCAGCATGCTGAGCACGCTTAAATCGGCGCCGGAACAAAAATTTCCGCCTGCTCCCCGAAAGATCACCACTCTTACTTCTTCCTTGGTAGCCGCAAAGGAAATCGCATCTTTCAGGAGAGAAAACATCTCGATCGTCATCGCGTTCAATACGCGCGGACGATTCAGCACAATAGTCAGAACCCCCTCATGAAGCTCGGTATAGAGAGGAAGTGTCTGTTGGTCATTCATTCACAAAACCTCCGTTTATGCTAGTATTCAAACGAAAATGACTCCGTCCCTTCCCAATTGGGCCAACTCTTCAAGCGACAGCCCCAGCTTCTGCGTCAGTACCTGGCGGGTATTCGCTCCATAACCTGGCGGAGGCGATAGGTCCCGGACCGGCTCGTCCCTGTCAGAAAGACTGGCTCGGGTGCGAACCTGCAGTCTCTCCCCGTATTCTCCTGCTTCAAGCGTAAACGTCAGTTGTCTGTTTTTTATAAAAGCGCTATCCAGCCAAGTATCTATCTCCTCTACGGGAGTCAGGCAGCAGTCCACCTCGCTTCCCAGTTCCCCCCACTCGGGCTGTGTCCTTGATAGAAAAAGCTTTTTCATTTCTTCGTACACATGCGGGTGTTCGTCGAGCCCCGCCCCGTACAGGTCTTCCCAATCCTCGCGGCCGACTGCCCTGCAGAAATTGAGCCAGAACTTTTCCTCGAGGGCCGCGAGAACGACGTACTTTCCTTCCGCTGTTTCAAAGATCTGGTAGGCAAGGCGACCTTTAAAAAACCGGGCCATCTCTTCTTCCCGTGCATGTTGGGCGCAAAGGACGTGCATGCCCATCCAGGAGGACAATGCGTCAACCAACGAAATGTCCAGATACGCTCCCTGGCCTGTTTGGTACCGCCTGATCAATGCCGCGCAGATTTGCTCGGATGCGTACATGCCGCCCGCATAATCGGCAATCGGGACCTCTGCAGCCACCGGTTTTCCGTCCTCGCCGCGGATCGCAGCAAGGAGTCCGCTTGCGGCCTGGAAGTTGAGATCATGCCCGCCTAGCTGATGCATCGGGCCGCTCTGTCCATACCCGGTAAGGGAGCAGTAAATGATGGAGGGATGGCTTTTGGAAAGTCTTTCGTAGTCAAGGCCCAAGAGCTTCATTACTCCGGGCCGAAAGCTTTCGACAACTACATCGGCCTGCCTGGCCAACTCATACGCCAGCTCTTTGCCTTTCCCCGTACGAAGATTGAGTGCCACGCTTTGTTTATTTCGGTTGGTAGAAAGAAATATTGCTCTTGCCTCCCCGATTCTCGGTCCCATTGCCCGTCCAGGGTCTCCGGACGGATGCGTCTCCACCTTGATCACTTCTGCTCCCAGGTCAGCCAGTCTCATGGTGCAAAACGGTCCGGGAAGATGGCGCGAAAAATCGACTACCGTAATCCCTGTCAACATGGCTTTGACCGCTCCTTTCCAACCCTTTCCATGTTCATTTCGTTTTGAATGCCTTCAATCCTCTTTTTTTCAAAAAATAAAACAGTCTGACAACAAAAAAAGCGCCCGACAGAAAACCTGTGTACACACAGCTTCTGTCGGCGCTTTTGGTGAAAGACGGATCGCATTCTTTCACATTTGGAGGTATGACCGCTGGCGGTCAGCACATGCTCCCGCTTAAATGGGAAGCATGTTATTTCTGTTAATAGCGGCTGTCGTAACCACCGCTGGAGGAAGAGGAGTCGTGACCGTAGCCGCCACCATACCCTTTTTTATAGCTATGGCAGTCGTACTTATAAACAGGTTTGTAATAGCATTTTTTCTTGTAGTATTTCTTTTTGCAGCATTGTTTGTGATAGCAATGGCCGTAAGACTTTTTGCATCCGCAGCTCACTCGCTTCACCCCCTCTTCACTTGGTACAGTTACAAAATATGTCGAGGGGAGTGCTTCGGCACGGTACATGTATCTATTCAATGGGAAAATGAGCATCCGCCCTACGCGCTGCGCTAGAGGCTTTTTGACTCGAGAAACGGTTCCGCCGGGGAATTCCTTTGTTTATTTCGCTCCGCCCAGGCCACACCGATGAGAACGAGAAAACCTCCCAGCACAGTCATTGCGGTCAAAGGTTCGTGAAGAAACAGAATAGCCGTCGCCACATTGATCAATGGTGTTGCATTCAGGTAGATGCCTGCCCGGGCTGCGGACACTGTCTTCAATGCCTGATTCCACAAACTATAGGCACAAACCGTGCAGCCGAGCGTCAGGAAGAGAAAGCAGGCAAAGGTCTTTCCGTTAAAAACAGGGGGCCCGTACATCCAGACCTCCGCCAGGGCGAACGGAATCACCATGATTCCTCCGATCAAAAGCGTCAGGCAGGTAAACCATTCGCTCGGCATCTTCTCTTCCCCTGCGGGCCGTTTTTGTTGAATCACATAGATCGCGAAAACAAATTCGCCAGCCAAAACGAGCAAATCCCCCAAAACCGAGAAGCTGGCTTTGCTTTGAGATTGCAGTGTGATCATGAGTACGCCTGCCATTCCGATCAGCAGGCCGAGCCACTGGGAGATTGTAACGCGCTCTTTTAAATAAAGAGCCGCGAGCGAGAGTGTAAAGAGCGGCAGCATCGCAGCGATCATGCTGGCGTGCACCCCGCTGGTAAGAGACATCCCGGAAAAATTGCAGAGAAAGTATCCCGCGACACCGGTAAATGAAAGCATGGCCATTCGCTTCCAGGGAATGATAAGTCCTTCTTGCTGGGCGCCAGCATGACGCCTTGCTTTGGCGTTTCGTTTGGCAAAGAAAAAAAGAATGAGTCCGGCTGTAAGAAGTCTCATGCACATCAGGGAAAAAGGGTGCAATGTTTCCATGGCCCATTTTACCGGGACGACCGTCAGGCCCCATAAAAAAACGGCTCCCAGCAGCATCCAGCTCGCTTGTTTCATGAAATTTTCATCTCCGTTGGCTTTTACTGGGTGACGATTTTCCTTAGCTCATTGATCCCGTGGTGGTCAGGAATTTCCTGAAATTCCTTCACCTTGGGCAGCGTCAGGAGATGCGGCCGGGTCATGTAGCCCGGTTTGGAGATGTAAACGACGTCGCAATGGGCTATCAGCTCGAATACGTCCGGGGAATTGGCTTCTATCGTTCGCAAATCCAAGTGGGTAATACCGGCATTATGCAGATCGGCGATCATTCCTTCGGCTCCACGGAGGGTTGCGCAAATGAGACCTACCTTGGTTTGCCGCGGGTACGCCTCCATGGCAGGAATCACGGTAGTCGGGTCCGGAATGAAATCGAGACTGACAATCGGCGGTGATTCGCGCGGCAACGCCTGCTTCACTCTGGCGCTGACCGAAGGATGCGTGACAATTGCTTTATACTGACACAATAGTCCTCCTTCTTTCTCCAGCCAATCCCAAAAGTCATCCAGTGTTCGCCCTTCCACCATCGCACTGGGCAAGTGATATTGGACCAAACGCAAATATTCGGCCAGCTCCAGCTCTGTAAAACGGATGAAGAGGACGGGAAACTGATTGATCTCATGCATCACTACGGAAAGCACCCGCGTGAATTCCTCCATCGAATACCCCATAGCCTTTACTTTGTGAATCGTCTCTTTGGCCAGCAAAGCTAGATGGGCGGGGTTGCGGGTCAGCAGGGGATCATTGACGACATTGCTGACAATCGTTCCTCTTCCTTGCCTGGAGTCGACCAGGCCCTCCTGTTGAAGCCGCAAGTACACGCTGCGAATCGTGTTGTAGTTTACCTTGAGCTGTGCCGCCAGTTCTCTAACCGTGGGGAGCTGTGCATGAGGCGGCAATTCACCGCTGCGTATGGCCGCTGCGATCTGCTGGTACAATTGTTCGTGATACGAAACATTGGAATCCTTTTGCAAAGACAGGCGAAGCACGTGGCAACCTCCCCGTATATCATTTAATTTCAATCGTAAATCAATTCTGAATGTATCGTCAACATGAACAATCAGGATGAACCACGCTGCCGTATGAAATACTAAGCGTGACGATTACATCGCATGGAAAGAGGGGAATATAGATGGGCGAGCGCAGCCGTTTTCACGAGGGAGACAAGTCTCCGAAAAACGCCGTATACATGGAAATCGGGGAGACTGGAGCGAGTGTCCAGGACCCGATGATCATCGAACTGGGGAAAGGCGACAAATTTCCTCCCACCCGGAACAAGAATCGGGTTTGGACTCAAAAGTAAAGAATAAAGAGAAGAACCAACCCCCACCGGAAGGTTGGTTCTTCTTCATGTATCAATCAGCGCCTTCGTCTTCCTCGCCTTCTTCGTCATCATCGGTCACGTAAATAATCGAAACCCCCATGCTCTCAAGCAGCTGGAGCACTTCCCGGTTCAGCGTCTCGTCCCAGAGAAGCCCCAGACTCTCAACCAGCTCCAGCTCCTCCAGATCACCCGTTTCCGCATCTTGTATCAGTTCAATCACATCTGTCAATTGCTTCTCTTCCAGAATGGCAAGAATTTCTTCTTTGGTCATTTTCTTTCCTGCACCTCGTTTTCTGTATGTATCCTCCTCTATAATAGTACATAGTGAAAACGGAAAACAAAAGAGTGAGGTCATCGTTATGTACCCCCAACCCTATCTGGAATACCTGATACAGTTCCATGCCGAACGGGATTATTTTGAATGCCACGAAATTCTGGAGGAATATTGGAAAGAAAGCCCTCCCGGAGAAAGAAGGGCGGTTTGGGTCGGCTTGATTCAAGTAGCCGTGTCGCTCTACCACCAGCGCAGAGGGAATTTTGCCGGAGCCATCAAAATGATGGACAGCGCGATCAAGATCCTCAATAGAGAGAGGACCGACGTCCAGTCGCTTGGCCTGGACCCGGATGCAACCATCCAAACGCTCAGCCAGCTCCTTGCTGAGATGAAGCAAAACAGTCCCTATCACAGCATCCGATTGCCTATTGCCGACCCGGCCTTGCTGGCCGATTGCCGGAAGCGTTGCGAAGAACGAGGCCTTCATTTTGACAGCGAAAGCGATCTGTTCAATACATTTTTGTTACATAAACATACACAGCGGGACCGGTCGGATGTAATCGCCGAAAGGCTTCGCCGGCTCGATGAGCGCAGTCAGCGGCGCTCAGGCAGCACCGATGCGGATAAGTAAGCAGCAGGAATGGCCTCGGCAAAAAAATAACGTTCCGAGCCTTGATAAAAGCGTATCTTTTGCTGCCATGCATCGTGGGCACTGACTGCAAGCAAGACCAGTGTACCTTGCTCCTCACCGATATCGGCCGGGCTTGCAGCCAACTGCACATGTTCGTTTGCAATTGGCAGGAGTCCTCCCTCGGCTATTTGCGGGATCAGCTTTCGATGCGTACCATAAAACAGCTGCGGCGGCGGCTCCACCTCCTCGCCCCATTTTTTCGGACCTGGCAAAAACCCGTACGTAGCGCGGATCAACGCTCCGCCATCCCAGTCGATCCGGTGCTCCGGATCGTGATCGACCACTTGCCGGATGTCGTTCAGGGTGACACCGCTGCAGCCTTTTAACGTGCGGATGTAGGCCAGCAAGGCATTCACAGGCGTATATCCATATGTATCAAAATAAAGCAAAGGCTGTTCTCCGTTTTGTCTGAGAGCCGAGAGCAGCCTTTTCCGCAGCCGTTGTTCTTCATAATCCTTGAGCATTCGGCACCCTCCTATGGTCAATTCAGTAAACCCAGATGTGCAGTGCGAGAATGATCCCCAAATCGGCCATGAGGTGGCTCAGCCAGGTCGCGTAAACGGTCGGGAACAATCCTTTCAGCCAGCCCCACAAAAGGCCCGTTCCAAACACAAGTCCCGTGATCAGCACTCCCCATAACAATCCAAACAAAATGACTCCGACGACGAGATGATACAAGCAGTAAAAAAAACCGCTTATCAGCACAGCGACAGGCCGGGCCAGCGCATCCAGCAGACGCTCCAGAACAAAGCCGCGCCAGAGCAGCTCCTCCAACAAGGAATTGACAACGACCAAATACAGGGAAAACGGGAGAAGCCAGTCAGGTGTCACTCCCCAATCATTTAGCGTGTATTTGACGTGACTGGCGTTCACTATTCCCCCGCTGATCAAGAGCCAGGTCCCCGCCATCACTCCCGTCATGAGCATCGCTCCTAGGCCCAGACCGTATAGCATTCCTTTTTGATCAAAGGGCACCCATGCCCGCTTCCACTGTGCGGACAGCTTTTCTTCCCACATGCCGTGAAACAGCGGCACCAACAGACAAACGAGCAAGTGAAACAAGAGAAAGGTGGCAAACAGGCTGCGTTTTTCCACCAATCCGTAAAATATCGCCAAGGTAGCTGAAAAACCGTAAGCCACCAATAAGAGCAAAGCTCGCTTTCGTTTCACAGAGGAACACCCTTTTCCCTTTTGACAAATATAGGGTTCCCCATTTTCCGTCGCGCATACGACAGCCGGGAATCAATATACAAAATTTTGGGCAAATGCTATACTGTGTGAATCCAATTAATAAAAAAATTTTGAATAGGCAGAAGGAGTGGCTTAGATGTTGTGGCGCAATCGTACCTTTCTCCTCCTAATGACCGGAGAAGTGATCGCTGGTGCCGGTATGTGGATTTCCATTATCGCCAACCTCCAGTTCATGCAGCACATGATCCCTTCCGACACGGTCAAGGGATTGATTCTGATGAGCGGACTGATCGTCAGCATTCTCTTGTCACCAAAAGCCGGCGTCATGATCGACCGTTACGACAAAGGAAAGATCATGCTTTATGCGAGCCTCGTGCGTTGTCTCAGTCCGATATGCATGCTCCCTGCGATCTACTACGGCTCCCTTTCATGGATGGTCGTCTCTCTGGTCATCATGCAGGTCTCTGCCGCTTTTTATTTTCCGACCGTGCAGTCTTCCCTGCCAGCCATCCTCAGTCCGGCTGACTTGTTGAAGGCAAACAGCGTCTACCTCAACCTCTCGACATTGTCACGGATTGGCGGAACAGCC
>k87-391619_pt1 | contig 16812 bp, 16 predicted proteins | sample MGYA00084031_6733416 | MGnify analysis MGYA00084031
AAAAAAACGGCACCGCCTCCAGGAACTGTGGAGAAACGCGAGCCGCTAATACGCCGAACTGTACCCCGTGGAATGTTGGGCATTCCCACCCGCTCACGTACTACACTTCGGAACTCATTCCCCATCTGTTGGAAAAATATCCGTCATCAACCCGGAACAACTGTAGATTTTGGACACCGCCAAAGTATGGCGGGTTCTGGAAAAATACAAAATGTCCTGTAAAAGGACAAATGGCGTTTACTAATCGAGCAACACAATGAGCACGTACGCAGCGACAGCCGCGTATAGCCAAAGGCGGTCGTTTTCACGGCAGGCGAACCATTTTTTCAATGGGACCATCTCCTTACAGAATCTTACGTTTGAGAATATTTTAAATACCGCAGTCCGATGGTGTCAAACCCGGCTTTCTCCATTGCTTATGGGGGCAAGCCGGTTTTGCCTGAACCGCAGCTCATGTAAAATATTCGATTCGCGCTTGGGGAAAACAGCGGGCAATGGCCGCCTCTAACACGTGTTGTAACTCGGCGGCCTCCTCGTCCCGATACACGTACTTGGCCCGGCCGTATTTCCCCCTTTTGATTTTCCGCTTCTCTTCATCCATGACCAGCTTCGTTTTCGGATACCGTTGTAAGATAACCGATTTAGCCACCGCCGTAAACCGATGCTGGATGAGTTCAAACGTCACATCGTCGTGATTCGTCAACGACGGCCTGCGGGCCAACCGCTCCAGCAATTGAACATATTGCTGTTGCCAGCCCTCGAACCGATACAGCGGCGCAACAATGAAACCGATAGGGTATCCGGCCCGGGCCACTTTTTCCGCCGCTTCGATTCTTAAATCCAAAGGAGAAGTAGACGGTTCAAAATATTTCACCACAAAATCGGCATTGACACTAAAGCGGATGCGCGTATGCCCCCCGTGGGGAATAGAAAGCAACGGTTCGACAAAGTGAAACTTGGTGACAAAGCGAAGCCTCCCGTACAGTTGGTCCGCCATGAACCGAATGGCCTGTTGCAAGCTGCCGGTCAAATGTTCCACCGCCAACGGGTCCGACGTACAGGCGGCTTCAAAACGGGTCACCTCCGGCGCCCGCTCTTCGATGTACCGTTTCGCCTGGGCCAAAATTTCCTCGACGTTGACATACACCCGGACGTAAGGCTTTGTGCTCAAATTCGTGTTCAAATAACAATAATGGCAATGGGCCATGCAACCGGTGGCCAAAGGCAAGGCATATTCCGCCGACGGTTTGGACGGCTCGAATTTCAACGACCGCTTAACCCCAACCACCAACGTTTTCTTGGCGATGCGATACGTCTGGGCGTCGGTTTTTCCCGACAAACCCCGCACTTGATTATGGCTCGTCGTCATGCGGATGGGCACACGAGCGTCCAGCATCCGTCGATACAACGTTTTCCCTAAAGGGTATTCCAACGCGTCCGGTTCAAAATACACTTGTTCCGGCATAAACAGCGTCGGAGCAATAACATTCATTTTCGGGCGCTCCTTTTTCCGCAGGGGATGAATTTAGTATGACGCGGCGGAGCGCCCGATATCATGGAAAACGTCCGTCACAATTTGAACCGTTCGACCAACGTCTGCAGGTTGCCGGCCGTATCGTTCAACGCCGTCGCCATGGACGTCACTTGTTCCATGGCCGCCGACTGTTGTTCCGACGAAGCGGCCACCTGTTCCGAATACCCCGTCGTCTCTTGAGAAATTTTCCACACTTGTTCCATAACCGTCACAAGCTTTTCTGCCCCGTCCCGCATCATCGCCATGGCGTCACCGACTTGGTGGATCCGCTTGTTCAACCCGCTGATTTGCTCTGCGATGGCCCGGAACGATTCCCCGGCCTGCTGGGACAGCCGAATGCCCGACTCCACCGCCGCCGTATTTTGTTCGACGGCCCCGACGGTACGGGCCACTTCCTGTTGAATTTGTCCGATCAAAGCCACGACTTGATCGCCGGCGGATTTCGACTGATCGGCCAATTTCCGCACTTCATCCGCCACCACCGAAAATCCGCGGCCGTGTTCGCCCGCCCGCGCCGCCTCGATGGCCGCATTCAAACTCAACAAATGGGTCTGTTCGGCAATGTTGGTAATCCACGTGACCACTTCACCGATGCGGGCCGCTTTCTCTTGCAACGAGCGAATGACTTCGTTCATCAGCCGGTTCGTCTCCCCGATGCGGTTCATCTGTTGCTGCGACTTGGCCATCATCTCGCGGCCTTCTTCGGCCAGACGAGCACTCTGCACCGAATCATGCTGCACCTGTTCCGCTTCATGGACGGCGTGGGCCAACCGCTCCATCATCTCGCCCACGACCCTGTTGGCCTGTTCAATGTGCTCCGCTTGCTTTTCGGAACCGTCAACCACATGATTCATGGCCTCGCTGATTTGCTCCGCGGCCTGTGTCGTCTCTTCGCTGCTGGCCAGCAGTTGTTCTGACGCGGCCGCCACTTGCGCCGCCGTATGGTTCACTTGCTGCAACATGGCCCGCAATTGGCCGACCATCTCGTTGACGTGACGCGTCAAGTCCCCCAGCTCGTCACGGCTGGAAATGGACAATTCCGGCAACGTCAGATCGCCGCCGGCCACCGCTTCCATCTGCCGCACCAACTGACGAATCACCTGGGACACGCGGTTGGCATAAAAGTAAGCCCCCACCCCGCCCAGCAGTATGACGATGCCGAGCGTCAGCACCAACACATTCACGAGCAAGTTGGCGTAGCGGTTAATTTCTTTCGTGTACGCGCCCACCGCCACAACCCAACCCCAATCGGGCTCCAACACCGAGTAGACGACCTTTTGTTCAATCCGATTCGGGTTTTGGGGCAACGGCCAATCGTACGTCGTCAATCCGCCGCCTTCCTGGGCCCGTTGGATGACTTCACGGATGAAATACCGGCCCCGCTCGTCTTGTTCGTCCCAAAGACTTTCGCCTTCCCGATTCGGATGCGCCAGCAACACGCCGTTGACGTCCAATATATAAAAATAGCCGTTCGGCCCAAAATCCATTCCTGTATTCATGGGACGCGTCCCGTCCGCCTGTTTCGGCCCCAACAACGTCTCTTTGACGAATTCCTGGGCTTCAGCCAAGGAACGTTCGCCACTCTTGACCAACTCCTGCTGCGCGCGGATGAGTTCCACCGCCATGCGCACACTGTTCTGTAAATTGGCTTCCATTTGCTCATGAAGCCCTTGGCGGGACAGAACGTACCCGACACTGCCGACGACGACGCTGGGAAAAATCAGTAAGAGACAACAGACGACAATGAATTTAAACTTGATTGAAAATTTCAAAACAACTCCTCCCTATAAGCCGCATCCTGATGTCCCGTAGGATAATGATGAAATTAATAAAAGCGCTATAGTTAAAATATACCATAAATCTATGTATATATACATCATAATTCCATTGACGAAATGGATTTGTTGAGAAATGTTCACAAAAAAAGCCGCCGGACGTTTCTGACATCCGACAGCTTCATCCACGCACATCGACTTCAGGCCCCTCCGTCAAATCCTGAGCGTCTTTATCCCTCCACCTCATCCTTTTTCCCGGGACGAGGAAAACGGGGCGGTTTTTTGTCGACAAACGAGGCGACGCCGACAGGAAAATCCACCGGATCCACAAAACGGTACTGGGAATCTTCCCAGGCCACTTCCGGACGCGGCGACAGTTGCGCCACATTTCGCTTCACCGCCCGCAAGGAAGCGGCCGATTGACTTGCGATCAAATACGCTTTTTCCACGGCAAACCGGTCCAGCTCTTCTTCCGCGACCAAGTAATTCAACAGGCCGATTTGCAAACATTCCTCGGCGGAAAAAATTCGGTTCGTGTAGACCATGTCTTTCGTCCGGCTGGGGCCGATCAAGTCGACCAGCCGCTTCGTAAAGCTCATATCCAACGTGATGCCAAGGCGGCTGACCGGCATGCCCATTTTGGCCAACGGGGAACCAATGCGCAAATCGCACGCTAACGCCAATTGCAAACCGGCCCCCATGGCCGGCCCGTTGATGACCGCCACCGTGGGAAAAGGAAGCCGTTCCACGGCGGAAATCGCCTGGTCCATGACGCGGAAAGCCGCTTCGGCTTCGGCCAGTTCCATCTGATAAAACTCCTTCAAATCCGACCCGGACGTAAACTGTTCACCCGAACCCCGCAACAGCAACACCCGGTTTTTCGGATTGGCGGCCGCTTTTTTCACCACTTCTGCCAATTCTTCCCACATTTGGACCGTTAACGCGTTGCGGGATTGGGGCCGGTGCAGTGTCACGATGGCCAGCCCGGCCGTTTCCTGCAACGTGATTTTGTCTTGTTGGTTGAGGCGACGAATCTGCACCCGCATGCGTTTCACTCCTTGCATCCAACCGTGCCGTTCGCTCCGTACGTCTACGCGTCGATATTTGCATCATGAGCCACGTTGGGTGTCTTCGTTGGTTTGAACCAATCCCGTTCCAACAACAGCCACAAGATGATGCCGACTCCGAGTCCCCAAGCGGCGCCTTTGCTGGCCAGCACGGCACCGGTAATGGCGGCAATCCCCATTTGCAGCGTTCCTTCTTCCCGCAACATCTCGATGGCCAAATAACGCATAGATATCACCGATCATGATACCAAAAATGTAGGCAACGGCGAAGGGAACCGCGATCCCGTATTGGGCGACGTAACGGAAGAAACTGTATCGTTCCCGCAAAGGAAGCGGTCTTGGAAAACATCATGAAAAAGCCCAGCGCCGCCCGGTCAAAATCGTCACCGGCATCGTCCAAACCCGTCCGGTAGCCGCAAACTCGTTGTATATGGCCGCCATGACGCCCTTAAACCCTATCACGAGAAAAATAAGGGCCACTAACAATTGCAAAGCAATCAGAGCCTGGATGCGCGCTTCGCCTTCCGGGCATTTACTTGAAAATATTTTGTTAATTTTAGGAAGGCAAAGCCGGACGTTCAGGCTTTGCCGAAATGTTCCCGAAATTTTCGGATCGCTTCCACAAACGCCGCCGGTTGTTCCAACATAACGTAATGACCGGCCTCGGGAATCGTCACCACTTGCGCGTCCGGCTTCAGTTGCCGCAGCTCCTGCTCCGCATCCGGCGGCAGCAAGCGGTCTTCGGCACCGTAAACCGCCAGCACCGGCACGTTCAGTTGCCCGAGTGTTTGGGGGCCTTGACGGTAGTTGTCGCAACTCAAAAAATCCGCATGGATGACCGCAATCGGATTCAGCGCCAGCTCTTGCCGTTCCTCTTCCAACAACGCGGCGTCCACCGTCTTGCTGTAGGAAGCCCGAAACAGCGATTCGGGAAATTCCCCTTCGGCCAATTGTGACAAAATCTTGGGATGGACGGGCAAGCGGACGTGGCTGGCGGCCAGGACGACCCCGGCCACTTGAGGCGAGCGCACCGCCAACTCCAACGCGATCAAACCGCCCATGGAATGGCCGACGACAATGACCTCCTCCGTCAGCCGGGGTACGAGCGATTCGGCATAGGCTTCGATACTGGGCTGAATCGTGTTCACCGCTGGACTGTCTGGACCGTGGCCCGGAAGGTTCACCGCCTGCCACGGCACATCGGACAACGCGGGTGTCGTACGCCGCCATTTACGGGCCGTCCCCCCTGCTCCGTGGATGAAGAAAAATCCAGGCTTTGACCGTTGTGTTGTCATCGAGCTGCTTCCTCCCGTTCTTTCTTCAGCTTGTCAACGCAGTTCCGGCAGCAGCGAACGGGCGATGATCAGGCGCTGAATTTGGTTGGTTCCTTCATAAATTTGCGTGATTTTGGCATCCCGCATCATCCGCTCCACCGGATAATCTTGAATGTAGCCATATCCGCCCAACACTTGCACCGCATTGGTCCTGCATGGCCGTATCGGAAGCAAACACTTTGGCCATGGACGCCAACCTCGCCTGTTCGGGATTTTTCCCTCGAAAATCCACATGGTTCAAAACTGTGGCCGCCCGATAGACGAGACCGCGGGCTGCCTCAATGCGGATGGCCATTTTCAATAAGAAATCCATCCATTCATAATAAGTGAAATTTTCCGTCTTTTATGGGCACGCATGCACCCCGTGCATGCGTGCCATGATGAGGCGTTGAATATGGCGCTTATTTGTACTCGTAAAAACCTCGGCCGGTTTTTCTGCCCAGATGGCCCGCCCGGACCATTTTGCGCAGCAACGGAGCAGCACGGTATTTGGAATCCTGCGTTTCTTCATACAACGAATCCATCACGAAGAGCAGCGTATCCAAACCGATGAGGTCGGCCAAGGCCAGCGGACCGATGGGGTGGTTGGCGCCCAATTTCATCCCTTTATCGATGTCTTCGGCACTGGCAATGCCTTCCTGCAAGACAAAAATCGCCTCGTTGATCATGGGCACCAGAATCCGGTTGACGGCAAACAGCGGCGATTCTTTCACGTCAATGGATTCTTTCCCCAACGAATCGACGAATTGTTTCGCCGCCTGATACGTCTCTTCCCGGGTTTCGTACCCGCGAATCAGCTCTACGAGTTTCATGACCGGAACCGGGTTGAAAAAGTGGACACCGATGACCCTTCCCGGATCCGAAGTGACGCTGGCCATTTCGGTGATGCTCAACCCCGACGTATTGCTGGCCAGTACCACGCCGGGGCGGGTGTATTGGTCCATTTTCTTGAACACGTCTTTTTTCAACGCCATGTTTTCCGTCACCGCTTCGATGACGAAGTCGGCTTCGGACAAACGGGCGAAATCCGTCGTCATGACGAGCCGCGACTCGTATTCGGCCTGTTGTTCCGCCGTCATCCGTCCCTTCGAAATGGCCCGTTGCCAATTTTGTTTGATCTGGTTCAGGCCCCGGGAGAAAAACGCTTCCTCTTGTTCGACGGCAATCACTTCATATCCGTTTTCCAAACAGACTTGCGCAATGCCTGAACCCATGGTGCCAAAACCGATGATCCCGATTTTTTTGTACATCGCGCTGTCTCCTTTCCGACGATGATGTGGTCTTAGGCCTGTGCCAATGCTTTAAGCACAAAATAAACAACCATTGATTGTATAAAAAGAAAACATCGCCCATCGTTATTGTATATGTTTGGAACCATTCTGAACAATAGCATTCCCGCAACGCAAATTCCGGCCGATGATTTTTTGAGCCGGAACGCCAAATTGGGTCGTATAGGCACGGTTGACGTAAACGATGGTGCTTTCTTTGTCAATGACAATTACGGCGTCGTACAACGACTCCAGAATGGCTCACAAATGTTTTTCTAATTCCAGGCGCACACTCCCTGCCGGCTACTTGTGGGAACCGCCGAAAAAGACATGGCCTCGGCTTCGCAACTCCAGATGCCGGACGACGATGACGGGCGGCGGAATCAGTTGATCCAACATCTGTAAAAAAATGTCCCGGATAGCGGCTTGCAGCCGTTTAGCCACGACGGGAATGGGGATTTCATCGTACAGCGATAAATTCAGAACCATCGCCTGATCCAGTTCATCGGGAATCGTCACCGACAAGATCTCATGCACCTGCGGATCTTGTGACACGACGTAACGCACGAGGGATTTCAGACATGCTTGCGTCACCTGGATTCGTCCCCCTTGAAAACGGGGAAAGACTATGGTATTTTCGCCTATTTGCCCGGCCTGGGGTACAAAAATCGCCCGCACCCGCTCGATCAATTGCTGAAACCGGTCTTTTTCCACCTGAATCCGTGGAATGGGAATGACGTGTTGCCCATGAAATTTGCGGTAGTATTGCGCTTGTTGAATTTCTTCCGCTTTTGCCACGTCGCCGATGTACACCCAATGGGCCGGGCTCGGCAATGACAACCGTTCCGCAATCCGCCGCACCATTTTGCGGGACGTGCCGACGATCAAGATTTTTTCCGGGTTGTACTGGTCGATGGCCTGCCGAACCATGCGGGCGTGTTCCGGATCGTCGAAAATGGCCCGGCGGATGGCGGCCATTTTGTTCGGCTCATATTTGGCCGAAATCCCCGCCACTTTCCGGCCGTGGCGGATATACAACCCGTCATCGATAAAGTCGTCAATGCCGAGTTCGTGGCATAGGCGCAAAACATGATGGCTTTTTCCTGTCCCGCTGGGGCCGTAAAACCCATACACAATCATGACATCACCCGGTTCCTCGCATTCCAATGGCTAACCAAGCTGCTCACCGTTGTTGTCGGTACGCCCAGTGATTGGTCGGCCCGTGCCCTTTGCCGATTCCCAGCGTATCCCGAACGGCACACGTAATAAATTCCTTCGCCAACGCCACCGATTCAAACACCGATGCGCCCTTGGCCAGTTGCGCCGTAATGGCGGCCGAAAACGTGCATCCGGTCCCATGGGTATGGGGCGTCTTCACTTTCGGCGCAGCCAGTTCTTCCATCACTGAACCGTCGTAAATGACATCCCGGGCCTCGCCGTCCAGGTGTCCCCCTTTGACTACGGCTACTTTCACGCCATATTCTTCCACCAGCCGCTTGGCCGCGTCGCGCATGGCCGGCAAGTCTCGAATTTCCCGTCCGAGAAGCACCTCGGCTTCCGGTAAGTTCGGCGTCACGACTTCGCACAACGGCAACAACACCTCGGCCAGCTTGCGCCGAGCATCTTCCGCCACCAGCGGGTCGCCGCTCTTGGCCACCATGACCGGATCCATGACATAGTGCTGTACCCGATATTGCTTCAATTTCGCCGCCACCAGCTCAATCACCGGCGTTCGGGACAACATGCCCGTCTTCACTGCATGGGGCGGAATGTCCTCAAAAACAGCATCGATCTGGCTTTCAATGAGCTCCAGCGGCATATCCAAATACATTTTGACACCCATGGTGTTCTGGCTGACGACGGCCGTAATGACGCTCATGCCGTACACTTCCAGTTCCTGAAACGTTTTCAAATCCGCCTGAATGCCCGCACCGCCGCTCGGGTCGGTTCCGGCAATGGTCAGCGCCGTATACACTTCCTTCATTACCAGTGCCTCCCGCTTTTTCCATCCATTTTCTCCGTCCCGTTGCATCGGAGCTTTCCTTTTTCCGGACATATCCTTATTATAAAAGAATCAGGCACAGATTTCTTCCCGGCCTGCCCTCAACCGCTCCCCAACATTTGAATAGATTGTGACCGTCAAAAAATTTATCTTCAAACATGAGAACGTCGTGTGTTATAATGTAACAGTTAATGCAAAACTCCATTCGAGTTTTTGCAAACCATGCAGTCCGGACTGCATCCATTCGCCTCTTGGAAAGAACCGTTCATCCTCACGCTTCGTTATCACCCATCCAAAATGATCATCTTCTAAACTTTATTGGAAACGGAGGTCGATCGATGCATAACCCCTTTGAAATTGCCCAGTATCAAGTCGCCCACGCAGCCAAATTGCTCGGATTGGATCAACATGTCACCGAAATTTTGTTGCATCCGATGCGCGTGCTGTGCGTGTCGTTCCCCGTCACCATGGACGACGGGACAACCCGCATTTTCCACGGCTTCCGGGCCCAGCACAACGACGCCATCGGCCCGACCAAAGGAGGCATCCGTTTTCACCCCAACGTCACCATGGATGAAGTCAAAGCGTTGGCCATGTGGATGACGTTTAAATGCGGTGTCGTCGGATTGCCTTACGGCGGCGCCAAAGGCGGCGTGATCTGCAATCCGAAAGAACTGTCAAAAGGAGAATTGGAACGGATCAGCCGCGGTTTTATCCAGGCCATCGCCTCCATTATCGGACCGGAAAAAGACATTCCTGCGCCGGACGTCTACACCAACGCGGAAGTCATGGGTTGGATGATGGACGAATTCAGCCGCATCCGGCAAGCGTATACCCCCGGTGTCATCACCGGAAAACATCCGATTATCGGCGGTTCCCTCGGCCGTGACAAAGCGACGGCCCGCGGTTGTGTCTATACGATCCGTGAAGCCGCGGCGAAGCTGGACATTCCCATGGAAGGCGCGACGGTGGCCATTCAAGGATTTGGCAATGCCGGCAGCTTTACGGCGTTCCTCTTGAAAGAATTGGGATGCCGCATCGTCGCCGTCAGCGATTCGCAAGGCGGCATCTACAATCCCGACGGCATCGATCCGCAAGAGGCGTTGACCGTCAAACAAAAAACCGGCTCGGTCATTTACTTGAACGACAAAACGCAACGCATCTCCAACAACGAGCTCTTGGAATTGGAAGTCGACATTCTTGTGCCGGCCGCCTTGGAAGATCAGATCAATGAGGAAAACGCCGACCGCATCAAAGCGAAAATTGTCGCCGAAGCGGCCAACGGCCCGACGACGCCGGAAGCCGATAAAATTCTCTACGAAAAAGGCATTCACGTCATTCCCGACATTTTGGCCAATGCCGGCGGCGTGACCGTTTCCTACTTTGAGTGGGTCCAGAACTTGGCGAACTATTACTGGACGGAAGACGAAGTCAACCAAAAACTGGAACAAAAAATGGTCGACGCGTACCATCGCGTCTACAACATGCATGAGGCCAAAGGGGTCGACATGCGGACAGCGGCTTATATGGTGTCCATCGCCCGCATTGTGGAAGCCATGGCGGCCCGTGGCTGGATTAAAGACAACATCAGCTTCTGAGTCTAGACGTAAAATCGTTTCAGCAGAATATGGTCAGCGCTTGCCTTCGTCTCCGGCCGTCAAGGCCGGGGGGCATCGGCAAGTGCTTTTTCTATACCCATTGCCTTAATTTTTATAATGCTAAGTTCAGAATCTAGCCTATCCCGGAGGGACACCATGACGGAGCATGCGGCCAAAGCAACGCCCTATCCCCAAGATACGACCTACCCATCTTGGCGCACGATGCTGGCCTTTCTCATCCCGTTGATGCTGAGCAACTTCTTGCAATCCATCAGCGCCACCGTCAGCAGCATTTTTCTGGGACAGTTTGTCGGTGTGAAGGCGCTGGCCACCGTGTCCGTATTTTTTCCCGTCCTGTTTCTCATGATCTCCTTCCTCATCGGCATCGGCAACGCCAGCACCGTCTTGATCGGCCAAGCCTATGGCGCCCGCGACGAAAAACAATTGAAAATCGTCGTCGGCACCTCCTTGAGTTTCAGCTTTTTGTTGGGTGTGACGGTCATGGCCATCGGCATCGTCTTCGATCGGCCAATTTTCCAACTCATCGGCACGCCGGCGGATATTTTCGACATGGTGGTCGGTTACGCCAAGCTCATGTTTTGCGGATTGCCGTTGCTGTTTCCGTACATCATGTACACCACGTTCTTGCGCGGCACCGGCGATTCGAAAACGCCGTTTTATTTTCTCGTCATCTCGACGGTGTTGACGGTGGCCTTGACCCCGTGGTTGGTGCTGGGCGGACTGGGCCTGCCGTCTTTGGGGATTTACGGCCCCGCATTGGCCTTTATCATCTCCGACGCCGTCACGCTGGTCTTGCTCTTGATCTACTTGGAACGGAAAAAACATCCGCTGCGGCTGGACAAACAGACGATGCGCCACTTGAAAATCAACCCGACCATTCTCAAACTGTTGTTTAAAATCGGCATTCCGACCGGTTTCCAGATGATCATGGTGTCACTGTCCTCCATCGCCCTTGTGTCGTTGGTCAACCGGTACGGTTCCAGCGCCGCCGCGGCCTTTGGCGCCGCCAACCAAATCATCAGTTACGTGCAAATGCCGGCTGTCAGCATCGGCATGACGGTCTCCATTTTCGGCGCCCAAGCCATTGGCGCCGGACTTGTCCACCGGCTGCAGCCCATTTTGCGCACCGGCATCAAGCTGAATTTGGCGGTCAGCGGCACCCTCATCCTCGCCGTTTACGTAACGGCCAAAATGCTCTTGTCGCTGTTCATCACGGAAGCCGAGACGTTGTCCATCGCCATGAACTTGTTGATGCTCACCCTTTGGAGCTATTTGTTGTTCGGACTGATGAACGCCATTACCGGCATCATGCGCGCCAGCGGCGACGTCTTTTGGCCGACGTTGTTGTCGGTGATGAACATTTGGGGGATTCAAGTGCCGGTCGCCTATCTCTTGTCCCAACACTCGCCGTTAGGCCTGCAAGGCATTTGGTTGAGTTTCCCCATCGCCTTTGCCGGCGGCTTGCTCGTCCAAGCGGTGTATTATTTCTTCTTCTGGAAAAATAAAGAAAAAACGCGGCTCATCCAGCCGATGTGACGGACGGCTCCAACGCTTAGCCGCTTCCCCTTGGTCGGCTCTCTTCCCCCTCTTGCTCCCCTCCACCCGTGCTGCCGCCGATCCTTCGCTCCATCGTTCACGCTTCCCATGGGAACTGACGCCCCATCCGACCATCCATCGATTGGATGCTTTATTTTCTCAATTTATTGCGATTTTACGTTGACGTAAACGTAAATTCATGGTATAGTAGGCCTAGTCAAACAGGGGAGGTTGGAACCGGTTGACCAAGGACGGCGAAAAACGGCTTTTTTCCATTTCCGAGTTGGCGCAAGAACTGGATATCAGCACCCGCACCATCCGGTATTACGAAGAAGTGGGGCTGATTCATCCGCATCGGAGCGGCAAGGGAACCCGCTACTACACCCGCCGCGACCGGGCCCGGTTGAAGTTGATTCTTCGCGGCAAACGCTTCGGCTTTTCGCTCCAAGAAATCAAAGAAATGATCACGCTGTTCGACGAAGACCGAAGCGGCCGCAAACAACTGGAACGAACCATCCAGTACGGCGAAGAAAAAATCCGCGAACTGAACGCCCGGATCGACGAACTCATTCAGTTGCGGGATGAAATCATGGAATACAAAACCCGTTTCGAGCAAAAATTGGCCGCTTTGGACAGCCCGTCGACACCACCGGCCTCCCAACCCTCCAGCCCTGATTCCGAATCCACGACGCAAACCGAACAGGAGGAATGCGATGAACGTATCGAAGCTGCTCGCCATCAACGGGAACAAATATCCGGATAAAGAGGCCCTCATCTGCGGGGAACAACGGCTGACATATCGCCAGTGGAATGAGGCGGCCAATCATTTGGCCCGCCTTCTGGAGCAAAGAGGGGTACAACCCGGCGACAAAATCGTCCTCATGATGCCCAACGTGCCCGAATTTGCCATTCTGTACTTTGCCATCATCCGTGCCGGCGGCATCGTCGTTCCCATCAACCCTCGTTTCAGCCATGATGAAGCCGCTTACATTTTGGACGATTGTCAAGCCAAAGCCCTTTTCGTGCATGAAGCCGTCTACCCTGCCGTGCGTCGGCTTGCAGAAAACGCCGACGGACGCCTCTATGTCAAAACCGGACCGGCCGAAGGCGCCTGGGAAAGCCTGGATGACTGGAAAAACACCGCCGTCACCGAAGGTCCGGCCTTTGATCACTGGGCTTTGACGGAAGACGACGAAGTGGACATTTTGTACACCTCGGGCACCACGGGACGTCCCAAAGGCGTCCGTTTCACCCACCGGAACTTGCTGGCGGTCAGCACCATGATCGCCGTCGAATTCGAATGCAATACGGACAGCCGCATCCTTCATATGATGCCGTTGAGCCATTCGGCGCCGTTGCACCTCATGTTCATAGCCGGCGTCGTCGTCGGGGCCGCCCATGTGTTTCATCCGACCTTTGCCCCGGACATTTTCCTGAAATTGGCGGAACAAGAACGCATCACCCATTTCTTCGGCGCACCGGTGGCGTATTTGTTGAGCATGCAGTTGCCGGATTTCGACCGGCGGGATTTGTCGGCGGCCAAATATTGGATTTACGGCGGCGCCCCGCTGTCCAAGCTGCAAGCCGACGCTATCGCCGAAAAGTTCGGCAAGGACAAACTGGTGTGCGTCTACGGCCTGACGGAAGCCGGACCCAGCGGCACGTTGCTGCGCCATCGGGATCACCATCACAAGTCGGGCAGCATCGGCAACCGGGCCGCCCTGTTTACCGAAATCGAAATCGTCGACGAACAAGGCCGGCTTTGTGCTCCCGGTCAAGTGGGCGAAATTCGCCTGCGGGGCGAAGGCACCATGATCGGTTATTTAAACCGGCCGGAAGAAACCGCTCTCACGATCCGAGACGGCTGGGTGTATACCGGCGACTTGGCCTATCGGGATGAAGACGGTTTCTTCTGGATTGTCGACCGGAAAAAAGACGTCATCATCTCCGGCGGTGTGAACATTTATCCGAAAGAGGTGGAAGATGCCCTCATCGCCCATCCCGACATCCAGGAGGTGGCCGTCGTCGGCGTGCCCCATGAAGTGTGGGGTGAAACGGTCAAGGCGTTCATCGTTCTCAAACCGGGCACGCCGGAACGGGATGAGGCGGCGTGGCTGAAACAAATTCGGGAATTTTTGACCGGCAAACTGGCCGATTACAAAATGCCGCGCCTGGTGACCACATTGGAACAACTGCCGCGCAACGCCAACGGCAAAATTCTCAAGCACCAGTTGAAAGACCTATCCTGACATCGCCCTGGTCCTCAAAAAAGCCATCCAATCAAAACCATCAAGGAGTGACAGCGATGCGGAACATCCAGCGGGAAATCGATGAACGGCAATACGGGGACAACATCCCGTTGCCCCCGGAAAATCCGAACTTTTACCTGGAAGATCCGAACTTGCAATACTTGATGCGCCGTTATTTGCCCGCCTCCATGCACGCATGGGCGGAAAAAGAGTTGACCCGCTTCGGTGCCATGGTGGCCGGGCCCATCGACGAACGGGCCGCTTATACCGACAAAGAAGGCAAACCGCGGTTGGTGCGGTACAACCGGCGGGGCGAAGACATTTCCCTGATCGTGAAAAACGACGGCTATTTGCAGACGGTCAAAGACGTCTACGGTGCCGGCATTGTCGGCTACTTGTACCGGGACATTCCCGAGCTGGGCCGTAAAGCGCCGTATGTATACTCCTATTTGCTCGGGTATTTGCTCAGCGAAAGCGAGCCGGGCTTCTACTGCCCCGTCACGCTGACCATGTCCGCCGCCCACCTGGTGCACCGTTACGGCACCGAGGAGCAAAAAGCGACCTATTTGACGGGGCTCACGTCGCTGGACGGGGACACCCTGTTTGAAGGGGCCACCTGGTTGACGGAACGGCAAGGCGGATCCGACGTCGGGGCCAACTTGACGGTGGCCGAGCCGGATCCGGAAAAAGAAGGAGTCTGGCGTCTCACCGGCGAGAAGTTTTTTGCCAGCAATGCCGGGGCCATGGTCGCCACCGTCCTTGCCCGGGTCAGCGACAAGCCGGGCACCAAAGGACTGGGCCTGTTCCTCGTGCCTTGGGTGAAACCGGACGGCACCCGCAACCATATCACCGTCCGGCGGCTGAAAGACAAACTGGGCGTCAACGCCGTTCCTTCGGCCGAGGTCATCCTCGAAGGCGCGGAAGGATACTTGATGGGCGAAGCGGACAAAGGGTTCAAATATATGGCCGAAGCCCTCAACATTTCCCGTATTTGCAACGCCGTGGCATCCGTCGGGATCATGCGCCGGGCGTTTTACGAAGCGTTGCATTACGCCCGCGGACGCCGCGCCTTTGGCCAACCGATCATCCGGTACGCCATGGTCAAAGAGACGCTGGCCCGCATGCTCACCGAATTGGAAGTGAACACCGGTTCCACCTTTGAGATGATTCATTCCTTCGACCGGGTCAACGACGGCACGGCGACGGCCGATGAAGAAATCATGACCCGCATGCTCATCTCCCTCATCAAATACCGGACCGGTGAAGTGTCCAAACAATTGACCCACGATGCTATTGAAACCTTGGGCGGCAACGGGTACATCGAAGAATACGTCACCCCGCGGCTGCTGCGGGACGCGCAAGTGCTCACCGTCTGGGAAGGCACCGCCAACATCTTGGCGTTGGACTTGTGGCGGGTCATTACGAAGTTTCAGGCCGACGACGTCTTCCTGCGGGTCATGAGCCGGGAGGTCAACGCCCTGTCCCATCCGCTGTCGGCCCCGTACAAGCCGCTGCTGCAAACGACGCTGGAGGAAATCCGGGAAAACGTCGCATTCCTGAAAACCCAGCCGGAAGACATCCGGACGTACCATCTGAAACCGTTGGCCGATCTCATGATCGATGTGTACCAGTTGGTGTGCATCTTGAAAGAGGCCGAAGATCAAGCCGCCAACGACGGCAACGGGCGCAAATTCATCGTCGCCGAGCTGTTCAAGCGGGCCCATTTCGACGCGGCGCCGAAACGCCGCATCCAGGAGACGGACTTGCCGGACTTGACCTACTTCGACGCGCTGGTGGACTATCGGCCGGTGCCGGTAGCCGCTCTGCTGGAAAAAATGCAACAACACCAGATTCAACAAGTTGGATAACGGATCGTCCCAAAAAATCAACCGGCCTCACGTTCGAGGCCGGTTCGTTTTTTCTCCGACTTTGTTTTCAGGGCGTTTTCCCTTCCAATTGGGCCAACAAAGCCTCCGCTTCGTCCAACTGTTCTTCGCTGAACACCGGAATGCCATGCCGCCGCAAGAGCGCCGCCGTCACGCCTTCCCCGGGAATTTTTGTGCCGGTAAACGTCCCGTCATAAATCCACGAACTGCCGCACGACGGACTGCGTTCTTTCAAAATGGCCAACGCCACGTTGTGTTGCCGGGCCAACTGCAGGGCCGCTTCGGCGCCTTTGCGAAACGGTTCGGTCACATCGACGCCGTGGACGTTGATTACCCGGTCGCCTTGAATTTCGGCCGGCGGCCGCGGCGTCGGCAAGCCGCCGGCCACTTCCGGGCAGACGACGACAAACCGGCCTTCCCGCTGCCATCGCTGAAAGCGGGGATCGCGGCACGTGTTGTCGCCCTCATCATACCGCACATTGTACCCTAACAGACAGGCACTCACCAAGATTTTGTGCACGGCCTTCACTTCCCCCTCGCTG
>k87-61327_pt1 | contig 16789 bp, 15 predicted proteins | sample MGYA00084031_6733416 | MGnify analysis MGYA00084031
AACCATAAAAGGATATCGCGTTTTATCTGACTTTAGAACTAGAACAGGATTATTGAACAATCGATATATTAAAAACCATTTCATCATTAGAGAACAATCTAATTGATGAAATGGTTTTTTAGAATGATTATTTACTTTATAGCAACTAACTTTAAATAAGTAGAGAATAAAGCATCTTGTTTTGATTAATATAAATGTACTTAGGATCAAATTCGCTGACGTTTTTGTATAGTTGGTCAAGGTCATTATGATCTTTAAGCTGTATGCCGATAATAACAGAACCAGTATTTTGACTAGATTTTTTTAAGTATTCAAATTTAGTAATATCATCATGGGGCCCTAATACGTCATTTACAAATTCTCTTAATGCCCCTGGTCTTTGTGGGAAATTAACAATAAAATAATGTTTCATATCTTCAAATAAAAGAGATCTTTCTTCGATTTCTTTCATTCTATTAATATCGTTATTACCACCACTTACGATACACACGACATTTTTACCTTTAATCTCATTTTTATAATGATTGAGGGCAGTAACACTTAAAGCTCCTGCTGGTTCAGCTATAATAGCTTGTTTTGAATACATGTCTAGAATTGTACTACAAACTTCTCCTTCATCAACAGCAACAAAATCATCTACGACATTTTTTGAAATCTCAAATGTTAATTGACCAACTTTTCCAACTGAAGCACCGTCTACAAATTTATCTATATCAGTTAGCGTAACAATTTTGTTTGCTTTCACTGATTGAGCCATACTACTTGCGCCTAGTGGTTCTACGCCAATGACTTTAGTAGTTGGCATGTTTTCTTTTAAATATGTACCAACACCAGAAATAAGGCCACCGCCACCAATTGCTGCAAAACAATAGTCGAAATTGATACTTTCTTCATTAGCAAAGTCTACCATTTCTTTAGCGATAGTGCCTTGCCCAGCAATCGTATTAATATTATCGAATGGGTCAATAAAGCTTAGGCCAAATTCATTTGTGTAATCTAAAGCATGTTTTAAGCAATCATCAAATGTATCGCCAATTAATTCTATTTGAACAAATTCACCGCCGAAAAATTTCACTTGATTAATTTTTTGTGCTGGAGTTGTAACTGGCATGAAAATAACAGCTTTAATTTCAAGTTGTTTAGCAGTAAATGCAATACCTTGCGCATGGTTACCAGCGCTAGCACAACTAACACCGTTTGCTCTTTCTTCATCAGTTAATTGATTAATAGCATAATAAGCACCACGTAATTTAAAAGAACGGACCCATTGTAAGTCTTCTCTTTTTAAATATACATTGCAATCAAATTTCTGTGATAAATACATATCTTTTTCTAATGGTGTTTGTTTAACAGTGTCTTTTAGTTTTAAAAAGGCTTCTTCTATATCTTCGGCACTTAAACGTGTTTTTAAGGTCATTCTATCACTCCTAAATTAGTTGTGCATTTTTTCATATTGGCTTATTTGATCTTCGTAAGTTAATGTAATAGCTATGTCGTCTAATCCATTAACAAGTTTATTTTTCCATGTTGCATCAATATCAAAATGATATTTCGCTTCAGGAGTAATGATCTCTTGATTTGGTAAATCAATTGTTATATCACTATGCTGAGCAATAGCTTCTCTATCAATTTTATTTTCTATAACAATAGGTAACATACCATTTTTGGTACAGTTCATATAAAAAATATCACTAAAGCTACCTGCAATAATAATAAAGAATCCGAAGTCTTTAAGAGCCCATGCGGCATGTTCTCTTGATGAACCACAACCAAAATTGTCACCAGAGATTAATATACTTGCGCCTTTATATTCAGGTTTATTTAAATTAAAATCTGGATTCTCAGAACCATCTTCAAGATAACGCCATTCGTCGAATAAAAATGGACCAAATCCAGTTTTAGAAATTCGTTTTAAAAAAACTTTAGGAATAATTTGATCAGTATCAATATTATCATTTAGTAGGGGAACGGTCTTTCCATTAAATATATTAATTGGTTCCATTTAAATGACCACCTTTCTAGTATCTACAAATCTTCCGTTTATAGCAGCGGCAGCAGCCATTGCTGGAGATACGAGATGTGTTCTAGCACCTTTACCTTGGCGCCCTTCAAAGTTACGGTTACTAGTAGATGCGCAATGTACACCATTAGGTACTTGATCAGGATTCATGCCAAGACACATTGAACATCCAGGTTCACGCCAATCAAAACCTGCATCTTTGAAAATTTTGTCTAATCCAAGCGCTTCAGCTTGCAGCTTAACACTTCTTGAACCTGGTACAACAATAGCTGTAATATCTTGGTGAACTTTATGTCCATCAACTATTTTACTTGCTTCAATTAAATCTGAAAGTCTCGCATTTGTACAAGAACCTAGGAATACATAACCTAATGGGATATCTCGAGCTGTTTGACCAGGTTTAAGTCCCATATAGTTATATGCTCTTTCATCGTTTATATCTTTAACATCTGGGAAAGGTGTGCTAAAGTTTACGCCCATTTCAGGACTAGTACCCCAAGTAACTTGCGGCTCTAGATTACTTATATCAACTGTAATAACTTTATCGTAAGTAGCATCTTCATCAGAATATAGCGTTTTCCAATCTTCTACCATTTCTTCAAAGTTTTCAGGTTGATATTCACGACCTTTGACATATTCAAAAGTTGTTTCATCTGGTTTCATTATTCCGTATTTAGCACCAGCCTCAATGGCCATATTACATATAGTCATTCGCTCGTCCATTGTCATATTGGAAATAGCTTCACCTGCGAATTCTAGTGCGTATCCAGAACCAAAATCAACTCCATATTGATTAATTAAATATAGAATTATATCTTTAGCATAAACACCTGTTGGTAGGGTACCGTCTACTTGTATTTTTAAGTTTTTAGGTTTAGTTTGCCATAGTGTTTGAGTTGCAAAGACATGTTCTACTTCACTTGTCCCTATACCAAATGCAATTGCACCGAATGCGCCATGCGTAGCTGTATGTGAATCACCACATACGATTGTTTTACCTGGTTGAGTTAAACCTGTTTCTGGACCAACCATATGCACGATACCTTGTTCATCTGAACCCATATCAAATAACTTTACACCAAATGCTTCACAGTTCTTTTGTAAAGCATTAATTTGTTTATTAGCAATTTCATCTCTAATATTGAATATATCAATTGTAGGAACATTATGATCAAGTGTTCCAAAAGTTCGATCAGGGCGTCTCACTTTTCTATTTTGCAATCTTAAGCCTTCGAATGCTTGAGGAGATGTAACTTCATGGATAAGGTGTAAGTCGATGTATAATAATTGGGGATCACCTTCTTTACCAGCTATTATATGTCGATTCCATACTTTATCAAATAATGTTTGAGACATGTCGTTTTCCTCCTTCTAAATTGATTGTTTAATTGCTTCGAAGACTTCAGATGTGCTGTTGTTGCCACCTAAATCCTTTGTTGCAATACCATTTTTAATTGTATTAAAAACAATATCTTCTAAATGTTGAGCACATTCAGGTTGATGTAGACTTTCACGAATACACATTGCTAAAGATAAGAGCATACCACTAGGATTCGCCTTATTTTGACCTGCAATATCCGGTGCAGAACCATGTATCGGTTCATATAAACTCGGTCTATTTTCACCAAAACTAGCAGAAGGTGATAACCCTAATGAACCTGGAATGACAGAAGCTTCATCACTTAGAATATCTCCGAATAAATTTTCTGTTACGATAACATCAAATTGTTTTGGATTCGTTATAAGATGCATACTGCAAGCATCAACTAATAGATGATTCAATGTTACGTCTGGGTATTCTTTTGAAACTTGTTCCAAAGTTTTTCTCCATAATTTAGAAGAACTTAAAACATTTTCTTTATCCACCGATGTTACAACTTTATTCCTTTTTGATGCTAATTTGAAAGCTATATGAGCAATTCTTGTAATTTCATCTGTAGTATACGTTAATGTGTCAACGGCTTGATCTTCGTTGAAATACTTAGGTTCTCCAAAATAAAGGCCTCCAGTTAATTCTCGAACGATTATAAAATCAGTATCTTTAACTATTGATTCTTTAAGAGGAGAAAGGTGAGCAGTTGATTCAGTAACGATTGTTGGTCTAATATTAGCAAATAGGTTTAGAGCTTTTCTAATACCTAATAAGCCATGTTCTGGTCTGTTTTTAGGATCCGTCCATTTCGGACCACCTACAGCACCTAACAATATTGCGTCACTATTTCGACATGCTTCTAAAGTATCTGGAGGTAAAGGCTCGCCATGTTTATCAATGGCGATACCTCCAAAATCTTTAGTAACTAAGTCATATTCAAACTGAAACTTTTTTGAAAGTGTTTCTAATATTTCAATACTACCTTTTAAAATCTCTGGGCCGATACCATCACCGGGTAGGGCAGTGATTTTGTATGTCATGACTTTACGCCTTCTTTCACTGTGTTTTCACTGTGTTTTGCGTGCGCTTCTACATACGCTTTGCAAGATGCATATAAGATATCATAATCAATACCTATACCAGTAAATATTTCATCTTCAAATTGTACTTGTACATGTACTTCAGCTTGTGCATCTGTACCTTCTGTAATAGATTCAATTCGATATTGTTGTAATTCAGGTGAATAATCAAATATTCTATCTATTGCATTATAAATTGATGTGATAGAACCTGAACCAATAGAAGAATCTTGATAAGTATTACCTTCTTTATCTTCAATAACGACTACAGAACTTTGTAGTCCATTAGATACAAATTGTAGTTGAAGAGCTTTCACTTTATAATAAGCATTCTCTTCATGTTCAGTACCTTGTAAAATGGCGTGAATATCACGATCTGTTACTTGTTTTTTCTTATCTGCAACTGATTTGAATTGTTTGAACACTTCCACTTGTTCATCAGGAGATAGATCATATCCTAGTTCAACAAGCTTTTCACTGAAGGCATGTCTTCCAGATAATTTACCAAGAGGTAATGAATTTTTAACAACACCAACAAGTTGTGGCGTCATAATTTCATATGTTTCAGGGTTTTTCAGAATACCATCTTGATGTATACCTGATTCATGACTGAAAGCATTTTTACCAACAATTGCTTTATTTCTTGGGACTCGAAGGCCTGAATATCTACTTACCATATCACTCGTATTTTTAGTCTCAGATAAGTTGATATTAGTTGAGAGATTATAATGATCTTGTCTAACGTGAAGTGCTAGGGCAATTTCTTCTAATGCAGTGTTGCCTGCACGTTCACCAATACCATTAATAGCACCTTCAACTCTACGAGCGCCATTTTCAAAAGCAGCAAGGCCATTTGCTACAGCAAGACCTAAATCATCATGACAATGAGAGCTATAAATGACTTCATGATCACTTTTAACTGTTTCAATTAGAGTCTTAAAGAGTTGACCATATTCTGAAGGATACGAATAACCAACAGTATCAGGAATATTGATAATATCTGCACCAGCATCAACTGCCGTTTGAACAGCTTTAATTAAAAATGGTAAAGGTGTTCTCGTTGCATCTTCTGGTGAAAATTGTACTTTTTCAAATATTGTTTTTGCATAAGTAACATTTTCAGTGATAGATGCTATAACTTCATCTTCTGTCATTTTTAATTTGTATTCTAAGTGAATAGGGCTAGTAGCTAAAAAGATATGAATTTGTCTATGTTGTGCTTCTTTTGTTGATTCATGAACAGCATCAATGTCTGACTTTTTACATCTAGCTAAGCCACAAACTGCAGTTGTCGTTAATGCTTTCGCAATACTTTCTACTGATTTAAAACTGCCTTCGCTAGAAGCGGGGAAGCCAGCTTCTATTACATCGACTCCCCATTTTTCTAGTTGTTTTGCAATTTTGAGACGTTCATCAAATGAAAAGTTTACGCCTGGTGTCTGTTCTCCGTCTCTAAGTGTTGTATCGAATATTTGAATATGATCTGACATAATAATCCTCTCCTTAAGTTCTAATACGTTTATTTAGACTGAATACTCTTAGCTTTAACGAACGGCATCATGTCACGTAATTCTCTACCAACTGACTCAATTTGATGTCCTTGTTGTGTTTTGCGCATTTTCAAGAATTCTTCAAAGCCATTTTCATTATCTTTAATGAAGCGATCACTGAAAGCACCAGTTTGGATATCTTTTAGCACTGCTTTCATATTATCTTTAACATCTGGTGTGATAACACGTTCACCTGATACATAGTCACCAAATTCTGCAGTATTTGAAATAGAATAACGCATGTTTTCCATTCCGCCTTCATACATTAAATCAACAATTAATTTCATTTCATGTAATACTTCGAAATAAGCGATTTCTGGTTGGTATCCCGCTTCAACTAATGTTTCAAAGCCAGATTGAATAAGTTTTGTAACACCGCCACAAAGTACTGCTTGTTCACCGAATAAGTCTGTTTCAGTTTCTTCTTCAAAGCTTGTACCAATTACACCAGCTCTAGTTGCGCCGATACCTTTTGCATAACTTAATGCTAATTGAGTTGCTTTACCAGTAGCGTCTTGGTATACCGCGTAAAGTGCTGGTACAGCACTACCTTCAGCGAATGTACGTCTAACTAAATGACCAGGTCCTTTAGGTGCTACTAAGAATACATCAACATTTTCAGGTGGTTGAATGACTTTAAAATGAATGTTAAATCCATGAGCAAATACTAAAGCATTACCTTCCTCTAAGTTAGGTTCAATTTCTTCTTTATATACTTGTCCTTGAATTTCATCTGGTAATAGAATCATTACAACGTCAGATTGTTTAACTGCTTCAGCTACTGGATAAACTTCAAAACCATCTTCTTTAGCTTGATCAAATGATTTACCTGGACGAATACCAATCACAACATCATAGCCGTTATCTTTTAAGTTTTGTGAATGTGCATGTCCTTGTGAACCATAACCAATAACTGCAATTTTTTTACCTTGTAATGCGTCCTCTGTTACCGTGTTGTCATAATATACTTTAGTCATAATAAATGCCTCCATTAAATTGTTTTATTTTATAGTAATCCTGCAGAACCTGTTCGTGATACTTGTGTCACTGGATATATTTTTAAATCATCCAATAGATTTTCTATTGTTTGATGGGTTCCAAATGCTTGTAAATAAATATGATCTTCAACATCTTTTAAAATAGTAAGTTGATCCTCATAAGGCTGAATCAATTTTTCGAAAGATTTATAATCTGTAGGATGACCTAACTTAATTAAAATAAGCTCTCTATTAAAAAGATTCGTTTCTGTAATATCTAAAGCTGATATTACATTCACCTGTTTTTCTAATTGTTTAATAATTGTTTCTGTACTGCTTTCATCTGAAACATCTACGATAAATGTAATGTTCGTAATGCCCTCAGTTTCAGTTGGCGTTGCTGAAAGAGAAACAATGTTGTATTGTCTCCTTACAAAAATGCTTGTAAGTCGGTTGAGGGTACCCGCTCTGTCGAGTACTTGAGTCTTAATTGTTCTTTTCATTATTCCACGCCCTCCATCTTATAGTTTGGTTGTCCACTAGGAACCATAGGAAGTACTGGCTCAGAAGGGGAAATTCTAATTTCGATTAGGGCAGGACCTTTATGAGCAAATGCTTCATCTAATGTTGATTCTAATTTCTCATTAGAATCAATCATGAAACTTTGAACGCCATAGCTTTCTGAAAGTTTCATAAAGTCAGGCTGTCCTGAAAATACAGAGTGAGAAAAACGTTGGCTATAAAACTTATCTTGCCATTGTTTAACCATTCCTAATGCACCGTTGTTAATTAAGACAATCTTAATGTCATTATCAAATTCATTGAGAATGGCCATTTCTTGATTTGTCATTTGGAAACCACCGTCACCAACAACTGCAACAACAGTTTTATCTGGAAATGCAAACTTTGCACCCATTGCTGCTGGAATACCAAAGCCCATTGTGCCTAAACCACCACTTGTAATAATCTGACCATGTGTCTTAAATGGATAATATTGCGCAACCCACATTTGGTGTTGCCCTACATCTGTAGCGACAAGTGCATCACCGTTAGTGATTTTACCAATATACTCAATTGCTTGTTGTGGTTTAACAAAGTCGTCAGTTGGTTTGTCATATTTAAATGGGTATGTTGCTTTGTTAGATAGGCAATGTTCATACCATTCATGATGCGTAATTTCGTGTACATCATATTCTAAAAGCAATTCTAGAGTTTGTTTTGCATCGGCAATAATACCTAAATCAGTAGGAATAATCTTGTTGATTTCACATGGATCAATATCAACATGAATGACTTTAGCGTCTTTAGCAAAATCATCTGGATTGCTTGCTAGACGGTCATCAAATCTGCTACCAATATTAATTAGTAAATCACATTCTGTTAACGCCATATTACTAGCGTATGATCCGTGCATACCGCCCATACCTAAAAATAAAGGGTCAGAGTAGGGGATAGAGCCAAGACCTAACAAAGTGTTCACTACAGGTATTTTGTATTTATTCGCAAATGCTGTAAGCTCTTTTGAAGCTTCAGCGTGATTAACACCTGCTCCAGCTAGAATCAATGGCTTTTCAGCTAAACGGATCATTTTAATAAACTGTTCGATTTCTTTATCTTCAGGATTTAAGTCAACATGATAACCCGGTAAATCAAGCTCTCTTGGTGAAACTTCAACTGTTTCAAGTACGCCGATATCTTTAGGGAAATCAATTACGACAGGTCCTTTACGTCCAGTTGAAGCAATATGGAAAGCTTCATCAATAATTTTTGGAATATCTTTTACATCTGTTACTTGATAGTTATGCTTCGTAATAGGTGTTGTCATTGAAAGTAAATCAGCTTCTTGGAAAGCATCTTTACCAATGCCAGGGCGATGAACTTGGCCAGTGATTACAATGAGAGGAATTGAATCACTCATTGCATCAGCAATACCAGTAATCGTATTAGTCGCGCCAGGTCCACTTGTTACAACTACCACGCCAGGTTTACCAGTAACTCTTGCATATCCTTCAGCAGCGTGAACAGCACCTTGTTCGTGTCTCGTTAGAATATGAGGCACTTTACCTTCATAGAAAGCATCATATAAAGGTAAGACTGCACCACCAGGATATCCAAAGATGTAATCGACTTTTTGGTCAATAAATGATTGTACGAGCAGTTCAGCACCCGTGTAAGTTATTGCCTTTTCTTTAGTTGCTTCATCTGGTTCTTTGTATGATTTAGTAGTTAGTGCCATGCAAATCACTCCTTAAATTAGTTCGTCTGGTACTTTCAAGACGCCACCTGTATTTGCACTTGTAACAAGGGCTGTATATCTTGCAAGATAACCAGTCTTAACTTTAGCTTTAAATGGTTCAATATGTTGTTTTCTAGCATGTAATTCAGCGTCAGAAACACTTACATCTAATTTACGGTTAATTAAATCAATGACGATTTCATCACCGTCTTCGATTAATCCAATAGGACCGCCAGCCGCAGCTTCTGGTGAAATATGTCCAACCGCGACACCTCTTGTAGCTCCTGAGAAACGACCGTCCGTTATTAATGCGACATCTTTACCTAATCCTCTACCAACGATAGATGAAGTAGGGGCTAACATTTCAGGCATTCCAGGTCCGCCTTTAGGTCCTTCGTATCGAATGACAACTACGTGTCCTTCTCGAACAGTGTGGTTATCAATAGCTTCTACTGCTTCATCATGTGAGCTAAAGCAAATTGCTTTGCCGACGAATTTTTTGATTGAAGGATCAACGCCACCAACTTTGATTGCCGCACCATCCGGCGCAATGTTACCAAATAGCATTGATAATCCACCAGTTTCAGAGAAAGCATTATCTCTTGTATGAATGACATCTTTATTTTTAATTTCTCTATTTTCGTTATTTTCTCGTAATGTTTGACCAGTAACGGTAATGCGGTCTGGATGAAGCACATTATCCATTTTTAATAGTTCTCCGATAATGGCTGGAACACCACCAGCTTCATGGACATCGTGCATTGAGTATGAAGAACTTGGTGCAATTTTAGATAGGTAAGGTGTGCGTTTAGCAATTTCATTGACTCGGTTTAAGTCGTATTCAATACCTGCTTCATTTGCTAAAGCTAATGTATGAAGGACGGTATTAGTTGAACCACCCATTGCCATATCTAGAGCGAAAGCATCGTCAATTGCATCTTTAGTAATAATATCTTTAGGTTTAATGTCTTTCTTAACTAAATCCATTAGTTTAAATGCTGCTTCACGAATTAATTCTCTTCTTTCTTCACCGACTGCGATAGCTGTACCATTAAAAGGTAATGCTAATCCTAATACTTCCATTAAACAGTTCATTGAATTAGCTGTGAACATACCTGCACATGAACCACAAGTAGGGCATGCATTCTGTTCCATATCTAAAAATTCTTCTTTCGACATTGAACCACCTTTGAAAGAACCGACCGCTTCAAACATTGATGATAATGTTAAAGCTTTACCAGTAGCTGATAATCCAGCTTTCATTGGACCGCCTGAGCAAAAGATTGCAGGTACGTTAGTTCTTACCGAAGCTAATAGCATACCCGGTGTAATCTTGTCACAGTTTGGCATGTAGAACACGCCGTCGAACCAGTGAGCATTGATTACAGTTTCTGCTGCGTCAGCAATTACTTCTCTACTTGGTAATGAGTAGCGCATTCCAATATGGCCCATTGCTATTCCATCATCGACACCAATCGTATTAAATTCGAAAGGTATACCACCTGCTTCTCTAATCGCTTCTTTAGCTACATCTGCTAATTCTCTTAAATGAACATGTCCTGGGACAATATCAATGTAAGAATTACAAATCGCGATGAATGGTTTGTTCATATCTGTCGGGTCTTTGATTTGTCCTGTTGCATGTAATAAGCTTCTTGCAGGTGCTTGTTGGTCACCTTTTTTGATCATGTCACTTCTCATAATTACACTCCTCTAGAAAAATAAAAAAGCAACGCCCCAATAAATAACTGGGACGCTGCTTTCAGTCCCATTCAAGTAGAAATAGGACTTAAACCATACAGTAAATTAATGCTTACTGTTGTTCGAGTCCTTCTGAGCGTAATAAAATTACTAATATGCTGTATTCGATTGTCGGTTTGTTTGCTGTCATATTAAAATTCATTACAACTCTTCCTTTCTTCTCAAATGTGAACGATATTTTGTATTAAGATTTTTGAATAGTTAAAAAATTTATGTTCTAAATTTAACCCATATATCATTACATGTCAACAGAGAATTTAGATTTTTCTAAAAATTTAGATAATGAAAGCGTTTTAGTTGTGTTTAAACCATTCATTACCCAATTAATTAAATATTTGTTATAATAATTCAGTTAGTTTAAGTAAAGTAAAAGGTAGGTGCCAAATTATGTTTATTCAAGTTGAATCATTAGAAATGACGAAAAAACTAGCTGAAAAATTAGCTCAAGTCGTAACTGAAAACGATGTTATTTTATTAAATGGCGATTTAGGAGCTGGAAAAACAACTTTTAGCCAATATTTCGGAAAGGCTTTAGGCGTTAAGAGAACAATTAATTCACCTACCTTTAATATTATAAAGTCATATAAGGGAAGATTGCCTTTTCATCATATGGATTGCTACAGACTAGAAAATAGCGATGAAGATTTAGGCTTTGATGAGTATTTTAATTCGGATGCAGTAACACTCATTGAGTGGAGTGAATATATTGAAGACTTCTTACCCGAAGAGCGTTTAGAAATTAACATTAAATATATAGAAGAAAACAAAAGATTGTTTGAAATCATTCCAAAAGGTGAACACTATAAACAAATAAAGGAAGTGTTAGATGATGACAACATTATTAATTGATACTTCAAATCAACCGTTAGCCGTATCACTTGTTAATGAGGGGAATGTCTTATTAAACTATCAATCAAATATAAAGAAAAATCATTCATTACAATTAATGCCTGTTATAGAATCTTTAATGGAAGAAGCGAATATTTCACCTAAAGCTTTAACGGAAATTGTTGTAGCCAATGGTCCAGGTTCTTATACAGGATTGAGAATCGGTATAACAACAGCCAAAACTTTGGCGTATTCGTTGGATATACCACTATATGAAGTTTCTTCATTAAAAGCTTTAGCCAAGACATGCGATCATAAAGCAGATTTAATCGTCCCTATATTCAATGCAAGAAGAGATCATGTGTTTACAGGTGTTTATAAATATCATGATGACAAGTTAATAGAAGTTAAAGAAGATTGTTATATTTCTATTGAAGAATTAAATGACTACTTAAAGCATACGAATCAATCTTATATGTTTGTGGGCAGTGATACAGTTGCTTTAAAAGATAAATTAGAAGGTAGAACCCAATCTAATTTACCTGATGCTTCACTTATGTACCAAATCAAAGAACAACCAGTTACAAACGTTCATGAATTGAAACCACGATATTTAAAACTATCAGAGGCGGAGCAAAATTGGAAAAACAATCAAACGAAGCATTAGAAATTAGAAAAATGACTATTGAAGATGTACCTCAAGTATACAAAATTGAAAATAAAAGTTTTACAAATAGCTCGTGGTCGTTAGAAGCTTTTTATCATGAATTAGAAAAAAATGAATTTGCACATTATTTTGTAGTATCTTTAGGTGACGAAATTATTGCTTATTGTGGAATATGGCTTGTTATTGATCAAGCACAAATAACGACTATTTCGGTAGATCAATCATATAGAAGTAATGGAATAGGGCAATTACTTTTAGAATATGTCATGAATTTTGCAAGCGCGACTTGTACGACAATGAGTTTAGAAGTAAGAGTAGAAAATAAAGCCGCTAGACATATTTATGAAAAAGCAGGTTTTACTTATGGTGGTGTCAGAAGAAATTATTATGGCGACGGAGAGGATGCAAAAGTGATGTGGGTGAGTTTAAAAAATGTCTGAATCTATTATATTAAGTATAGAAACAAGTTGTGATGAAACAGCAGCTAGCGTAATTAAAAATGGTAACGAAATTATAAGTAATGAAGTGGTAACGCAAATGATGACTCACAAAAAGTTTGGTGGCGTTGTACCAGAAGTAGCAAGTAGACAACATGTTGAAGTCATGACCCAAGTTATAGACGAAGCTTTAAAAAATGCAAATATGAAAATAGATGATATAGACGCTATAGCAGTAACTGAAGGACCAGGCTTAATAGGTGCATTATTGGTAGGTGTAGCAAGTGCAAAAGCATTAGCTTTTAGCCATCAAAAACCACTCATTCCTGTTCATCATATTGGTGGTCATATTTATGCTAATCATCTCGTTAAACCATTACAGTTTCCTTTAATCGCGCTTATAGTATCTGGAGGACATACTGAACTAATATATATGAAAGATCATCTTGATTTTGAAATTATTGGTGAAACACGAGATGATGCTGTAGGAGAAGCTTACGATAAAGTTGCAAGAACAATAGGCTTACCGTATCCAGGTGGACCTGAAGTTGATAGACTCGCTCAAATAGGGCAAGATACATTGAATTTCCCTAGAGTATGGTTAGAAAAAGGTAGCTATGATTTTAGTTTTAGTGGATTAAAAAGTGCAGTGATTAATACATTGCATAATAAAAAACAAAAGAATGAAGAAATCATTAAAGAAGATGTCGCTACGAGCTTTCAAAATAGTGTTGTTGAAGTATTAGTTGGTAAAACAATGTCTGCAGTTAAAGAATATGATGTTGAACATTTAATTGTGGCTGGAGGAGTAGCAGCTAATAAAGGCTTAAGAGACGCTTTAGAATTAGAAACTAACAAGCTTGGTATTGAATTAAGTATTCCACCTTTAAACTTATGTACAGACAATGCCGCAATGATAGGTTCTATAGCGCATTTCTTATATGAAAAAAAACGATTTTCCGATATGAAATTAAATGGAAAAAATTCTTTAGATCTTGAAGACTTTAATTAAGTAGCAATTGTATTATTGCACTAAAAGCGTTAAAGTAGCTAATGCATATATAGAATAGTAAGAAGAGCTTAGGACATTTATGTCTCAACTCAAAATAAATAACAACTCATTTCACTGATTTATTCAGCTAGAAATGAGTTGTTATTTTTTACATAATATACGATTTTGAAAGTGCATGCTTGCCTCAACGACTTCACGCTCTTTTATATTAATCTAGTAAGTTAATGTCCCAAGCTTTTCTTATTTTCTAGAATATTTGCCTTCACTATTCGTATAATCCGTGTAGTCTTTAATACGTTGTTCGTACTCTTCCTTAGTTATAATCTTATGTTTGAGCAATTCTTTAGCTTTTGATGTGTAACTCTCAATGTTAGTATTATTCATAAATCATCATCCCTTCTGTATTAAACACAAGACCAATTAATCAATGAAATTTAACTCTAAACACTTAAGTAAATTAAATAATTTAGCAAGTGCAACCTTATAACTAAAGTGTACAAAACAAGAAAATTGGCTATATAAATTATAAAACTATTTCATTATTAAATCTAGTAAATTTTTCAATGATATTAATTATTTAATCTTAATATCATTGTGAATTTACAATATTTACGAACCTTAAATAAAATGCACGCTATATTCATAAAGTCAATACAGAACATTTGTACTTGTGCACAAGTTAACCACAAATTGTGGATAACCTTTGTATATCTTTTAATGTGTTTGTGGATAACTTCGATGAGAAATAATAGCTTTTTACATTTTACCTGTGGATAACTAGGATAACTCTGTGGATGACTTGCAAAACAAGACTTTATAGTGTGAATAAAGATGTGGTTAATATTTCACATAAAAAATCACTAAGGTGTAAAAATGACCTTAGTGATTTTGTGTTAATTGAGCTTACTTTCTATTTCTTCCCATTTTTCCATGCTTTCTTCGAGCAAACGTTCTGCTTCTATTCTGAGATGATTTATTTCATTACTTTTCTCAATATCATTAAATATTTCTGGTAACGTAAGTTGATGCTCATAGTTAGAAATTTGTTCTTCATAAGTAGAAATGTTATTTTCAATTTCTTCTAATTGTCGTTCAAGTTTACGTTTTTCTTTTTTTAATTGTTTTTGATTGGTATAGAAATTATCATCTTTAGTAGTTTGAGTAGATGTGCTTTCATTCTGTTCGTAATTACTGATTGCCTCACGTTGTTCGAGTTTTTCTAAATAGTATTGGTAATCTCCCTGGAAAAGTTCATTACCTTCTTGTGTGATATGAAATACCTTGTTCGCAAGTTCATTAATAAAATAACGATCATGTGATACAAAAAGTAAAGTGCCTTCATAATTTTGTAATGCTTGTTCTAACATTTCTTTAGAGTCAATATCTAAATGGTTTGTGGGCTCATCTAATATGAGAACATTATTTTTCTCAAGCATTAATAAAGCTAATTGAAGTCGTGCTTTTTCTCCACCAGATAAGTCATTAATAATTTTTTTTACTTCTTCTTGTGTAAATAAAAATCTTCCTAAAATAGTTCTAATATCTTTTTCAGGCATGTGTGAATATTGATTCCACACATAATCTAATACTGTCATATTTGATTTGAATTCCGCTTGTTTTTGATCGTAATAACCAATTTGGATATTAGAACCGAAAGTGATATCACCGGATAAGGCGGGAATTTTTTGAGCAATCGTTTTAATTAATGTCGATTTACCGATTCCGTTTGGTCCGATGATTGCGATACGGTCATGACGTTTAATTTCTAGATTAATGGCTGACGTTATACTTTTAGAATATCCAATTGCTAAATTATTAACTTTTAAAACATCTTCTCCTGTTGCTCTATTAATCTCGAAAGAAATTTGAGCACTCTTTGCATCAAGCCTTGGTTTATCGATTCGTTCCATTCTCTCTAATACTTTACGACGACTTTTTGCCATACCACTTGTAGAAGCACGTGTTATATTCTTTTCCACAAATGTTTCTAACTTTTTAATTTCACTTTGTTGTCTTTCATATTCAGCCATTACTTTCTCATAATGTGCGTCACGTTCTTTTAAAAATTTACTATAATTACCAACATATTTTTTTACAGAACCTAAGGCAACATCATAGACTTGATTGACTATCTTATCTAAAAAGTATCTATCATGACTGATAATTACGATAGCGCCTTTAAAATGTGCTAAGTAGTTTTCTAACCATTCTGTTGTATCCATATCTAAATGGTTAGTAGGTTCATCAAGTAATAATAAATCAGGTTCACTTAATAGCATTTGTGCCATTGATAATCTAGTCTTTTGTCCACCACTGAAAGATTGGATTTGTCTATCGAAGTCTGATTCGACAAAGTTCAATCCAGTTAATACTGTTTTGATCTTGCTTTCATAATGATAGCCACCCATTACTTCAAATTGATTTGACAACGATTCATATTGGGATAATTTTTCTTGATAAGTATTGCTATCATAGTCATCAGCATGTTGGCTTAACCAATCTGTTAATGATTTCATTTTTTCTTCAATTGTTATCACATGTTCAAATGGCTTTCTCATTTCATTCATAACGGTATCATCGGAATCTAAAGACATTTGTTGTGTTAAATATCCCATGGAAACTTGTTTACCTTTGGAAATGTGACCAGCATCATAACTTTCGACACCGGCAATAACCTTCATGAGCGTTGTTTTTCCTGCGCCATTTCTTCCAACGATTGCAATTCTTTCACCAGTTTTAACTTCGAAATCGACATCTGAAAAAATAACATCACCGTCAAAAGATTTTTCTAACTTATTTATTTGTAAAAGTATCATGTTTACACCTCTCTATTAGTTATTATTTTACATG
>k87-100323_pt1 | contig 16787 bp, 17 predicted proteins | sample MGYA00084031_6733416 | MGnify analysis MGYA00084031
CCTTGTTCAAGAAGCGGAGCATATACGGGTTTTGGATGAACTTCCAAATAATCATAAAATCGGGCCATCTCCTCTACTTCTTCAGGAGCTTTTTGCATCATTCCCACAAATACTTCGCCTTTATCGCAGCCGGATCCGACAATGATGCCTTCTCGGTATTGTTGCAGCTTTGAGCGCGGAATCCGCGGAACCCGGTAGTAATAGTCGATATGGGCGATCGACACCAGTTTGAATAAGTTTTTTAATCCTTTTTGATTTTGCGCGAGCAGCGTGCAATGGAACGGACGGCTCCGCTTATAGGCCTCTCCTTCCCCCATATGCTCATTAAACTGGTGATGGTATTCAATTCCTTTTTCTTTGGCGTCCTTCAGCATTTTCAACAACAAATAACCGGTTGCTTCCGCGTCATAGATCGCTCTGTGATGCTGCGTCAATTCTACATCAAATCGTTTTGCCAACGTATTTAACCGGTGATTTTTCAACTCCGGATAGAGAAATCTGGCAAGTTCCAGAGTATCGATAACCGGATTTTTTGCTCGTTCCAGCCCAATTTTTTGGAAACCGACATTTAAAAATCCCATGTCAAATGTAGCATTGTGGGCTACTAAAATCGAATCTCCTGCCCATTCAAAAAATTCTTTTAGAACGACCTCATCATCCGGTGCATTTTCCAGCATTTCATCCGTAATTCCCGTCAATTCGATCGTTTCCGCTGATAACGGGTGATGCGGATTGGCAAACCGTTCAAATCGATCAATAATTTCCCCATCACGAATTTTTACGGCAGCCAGTTCAATTATGGTGTCGTATACAGCTGAGAGTCCCGTCGTTTCCACGTCAAAGACAACAAATGTATCATCGGCAAGCAGGCGGTTTGCGTCGTTGTACGCGATGGGAACACCGTCATCCACTAAGTTTGCTTCCAATCCGTACAGCACTTTGATGCCATGCTTTTTGCTGGCGCTGTATGCTTCCGGAAAAGCCTGTACGACGGCATGGTCTGTGACCGCAATCGCTTTATGACCCCATTTTTTTGCCTGAGCAATTAGGTCGGAAACACTGGTGACAGCGTCCATCTGACTCATTGGAGTATGAAGATGAAGTTCCACTCTCTTTTCATTTTCAGGAGCTTTGTCTTCCCGCACTACCGCTTTCACTTCATTAATATCATTGGCGATCATCACAAGGTCGCGGACAAACGTATCGTTTTGTACAGAACCGCGAACCCTGAGCCACATCCCTTTTTTCACCTTGTTTAACAGAGCAGCATCTTCTTTATCTCTTGAAAACATTTTGACTAAGATCGAACTAGTGTAGTCGGTGATTTTAAAAGTAAGAAGTGTTCTGCCGCTTCTTAACTCTTTTGTTTCCGCATCAAACACATAACCTTCGATCGTAACTCGACGTTCCTCATCTACGATATCTTCCAGCTTCCGGAAATCAGCATCATCTTTTATGGCATATCCGATCATTAGCGGACCATCATCTTCTGCACTTCCATTGGCCTCTTCATTCTTACGTTCTTCTCGTTTCCGCATTTCCGCAATGGCTTGCTTCGCTCTCTCTTCATCTTCTTTTTGTTTTTCCTGCAAAAATTGCGCATATTCTTGCATGTCTTGCTGCTGACTGATCTCGACATCCACCTGCAAAAGGGGGAATCCATAGTTTTGATAGTTTGCTTGAATGAAAGAACCATATTTTCTTTTGATCGTCAAAGCTTCCATTTCGCCGGGGGCTTGAATCAACAGTTTGTTTCCTTGGAGAACCGGTTCCTGGGTTTCAAGAATTTTTCTCACCGGCGGAGAAATTCCATCCAAATTTCGAATACAATCTTGCCAGTAACCTCTTATCAAATCTTCTGTGAACGAAGGATCGAGCACTTTTGCAGAAAAGGTGACATCCGCGATTTCCCGAAAAGCAATGGATAGCTGCTGCTGCAGTTGTCTCCAAATGGCCGCCGGGATGATTCGCTCAAACGTAAAATGAAAATGCCACTTTTTTTCTTTCCGCAATACGGTTAATTTATCGATTTCAGCGTTGCAAAAATAGGTTTCAAGCTCTTGGTTTTTCAAATTCAACTGCTCAAGAAGCAGCTGAAACCGTTGCTTTTTCCCTTCGGCCTTTTCATTCATTTGTGACCTCTCCCAATTCGTTTAAATTTCTTCATACTACTATCATCTTAAAAAAAGACCACTAGTCTTTCAATAGAAGGAAACTTTCCTTTCTATAAATCCCCCAATTCATTCCATTCAAAAGAGAAAAAGGCGCCTTTCAGGCACCTTATAAGCATCGACCGGCTTGTCCAAAAGATTTTTTACAAGCGCTCAAAAATAGATGCAAGTTGAGAAACAATGTCAGATGCAGGGACTTCAAACGTTTCTTGTGTTTTACGCACTTTTACTTCGACAATGCCTTCAGAAGCTTTTTTTCCGACGGTTACACGAACAGGAAGCCCGATTAAATCAGCATCGGCGAATTTCACACCGGCACGTTCCGGACGATCATCAAACAACACTTCGTACCGCTCTTTTTGAAGCGATTGATAAAGTTGTTCCGCCAGTTCTCTTTGAACTTCATCTTTTGTATTGACCGCAATTAAATGTACATCGAACGGAGCAATTTGTTTAGGCCAAATAAAACCTTTTTCATCATTAAATTGTTCTGCCACAGCTGAAACCGTTCTGGAAACTCCTATTCCATAGCATCCCATAATCATCGGTTGAGATTTTCCGTTTTCATCTAAATAGTAAGCCCCCATCGCTTCGCTATATCGCGTGCCAAGCTTAAACACGTGGCCGACTTCAATTCCTTTCGCAAATCGAATCGTTCCTTTTCCATCCGGAGAAGGGTCGCCTTCTTGAATAAAACGTAAATCTGTATAGGCTGTCACTTGAAAATCTCTTTCCGGATTCACATTGACAAAATGCCATCCATCTTCATTCGCGCCGCAAACTCCGTTGACAATAGCTTGGACTGCATGATCGGCAATCACTTGAATACCTTCTTTTACTTCTACAGGTCCGAGTGAACCAATAGGACAGCCTAAAACGGATTTCACTTCTTCGGGACTAGCCAATTCCACTACACTTGCCTGAAAATAATTTTTTACCTTGACGTCATTCACTTCGTGGTCTCCACGTACAAGCACAAGTACGTACATATCATCCACTTTGAAAAGAAGCGTTTTAATGCAGCGTGTTTCTTCTACGTTTAATAACTTTGAAACTTCTTCAATCGTTTTGGCATTTGGTGTGGAAACTTTCTGCCTTTCTTTTAACGGTTCATCCGGTTTTTCGTATGTAGACACTACCGGCGCCATTTCTATGTTTGCTGCATAATCAGACGAGTCGGAGTAAGCAATGGTGTCTTCACCGATTTCAGAGAGCACCATAAATTCGTGCGTATCTTTTCCACCCATGGCCCCAGAATCGGCAATAACAGCACGAAAGTTCAATCCTAATCTCCTGAAAATATTAGAATAAGCTTGAAAAATACGATCATAGACTTCGTCTAAACTTTGTGTATTAGAATGAAAAGAATAAGCGTCTTTCATGATAAATTCCCTGCCGCGAAGCAGTCCAAAACGAGGACGCTTTTCATCACGAAATTTTGTTTGAATTTGATAAACGATGAGCGGCAAGCGTTTATATGATTTGATTTCATCACGAACAATGCTCGTAACGACTTCTTCATGAGTCGGTCCTAGTGCGAATTCGCGGTCATGTCGATCTTTTAAACGCATAAGCTCCGGGCCGTATGTATACCATCTTCCGGATTCTTGCCATAATTCAGCTTGTTGCAAGCTGGGCATCAACATTTCGACTGCTCCGGCTGCATCCATTTCTTGACGTACAATTTCTTCTACTTTCTTTAAAACTCTCTTCCCTAAAGGCAAAAAAGTATAAATTCCACTTGCTGTTTGGCGGATAAATCCCGCTCTAAGTAAAAGCTGATGGCTTTTTGTTTCCGCATCAGCAGGAATTTCTCTCATAGTTGGTATAAGCGTTTGACTTTGTCTCATCTTTAGCACCCCATCATTTCTAATACTTCTATCTTGTTTCAAATATCGCTGCTTCGCAGGGAGTCTCCTCATCAGGCAACAAACGATCGATCATTTTTTCATACATACATCCATGATTTTTCTATTGGTCGTGAATAAACTTTCAAACTTATCTTTCGTTTCATCGCCTTTTGAGGAATTTTCATTTCGATTATGAAGCATTGATTTATAAAAAGAATCTTTGGATGTCATTCCATGTTACCACAATCATCAGCAGCATTAATAGAGCAAATCCGATAAAATGAACAAGTCCTTCTTTCTGTTGATCGATCGGTTTTCCTCTAACTGCTTCAATGGCAAAAAACATCAAACGGCCTCCATCCAACGCCGGAATGGGAAGCAAGTTCATAATGCCAATGTTAATACTTAGCACTCCCGCCCATTTGATTAAATAAATAATTCCTGATTTGGCGACGGTCTCGGTGGATGCGTAAATACCAACAGGTCCTGACAACATGTTAATGGAAAAACCGCCCGTGATAAGTTTCCCTAACAAGTGAAAAATCTCAACGGTCCAAGAATACGTTTCTTCAGCCGCATAAGTAATAGTGCCGAACACTGACTTCTCAACAGGGTTATAAACGCCAATAATCCCAATCGTTTTCCCATCGATTTTCTTTGCTTCGGGAGTTACAGGAACTTCCAGCGTTTTCTTGCCTCGTTCTATACTGAAACGAAGTTCTTGTTCCGGATGTTTTTGAATAATGGACACAATATCGTTCCAGCTGTTCGTTTCTTTTCCATTTATGCTCAGTACAACATCGCCTTCTTTTAATCCAGCTTGTTTTGCAGCGCCATTATCCGTTAATTTCCCCAATTCAGGTTGATTGGTTGGAACTCCTTGCAAGGCGGCAATTAACAAAAAGGCAATAAACGCTAAAACAAAATTCATCATAGGTCCGGCAAAAATCGTCATCGCTCTTTTGCCAAGAGACTTGGAAGCAAATTGACGGTCTAAAGGCGCAATTTGCGTTTCAATGCCATTTTCAACGATAACTGCTTCTCGATGGACAGGAAAAGTTTTTAACTCTTCTTCGCCATCTTCATAGCCACGGATCAACAACTCTTTTTCCAAGTCAGCGTACTCTACTTCCACTACTTTTGCATTCGAATAGCGGTCTTTTCGATTTAATATGATTTTCACCGCTTCTCCTTTGTCATTAAGGATGAGACCGGCGCGATAACCAGGTTTTAATTCAACCGTTTCCGCATCTTCGCCGGCCATTCTGACATATCCGCCGATCGGCAATAAACGAATCGTATAGACGGTTTCCCCTTTTTTGTGTGCAAAAATCTTCGGACCAAATCCAATGGCGAACTCACGGCAAAGGATCCCTGCTCTTTTAGCAAAAATAAAATGGCCAAATTCATGGAAAAACACGAGAGCTCCAAAAATCACAACAAAGGCTAAAATTGTACTCAAATGAATAACCACCTTTTTATAATAGTGAGTCGATAAATCGGCGTGTTTCTCGATCGATGCATTGAATGGATTCTAAATCCGGGTCTTTTATTAGTGTATGCCATTCTAGCGCTTTTCCGATTAATTCTTCAATTTTGAGGAAAGAAATTTTTCCATCCAAAAAGGCTTTTACTGCCACTTCGTTTGCCGCATTCAACACAGTAGGCATGCTGCCTCCTGCTTTTCCTGCTTCATAAGCAAATGCAAGACAACGAAAACGGTCAAAATCTACTTCTTCAAAATGAAGAGACCCAATGGCTGCTAAATTGAGCCGCTTTGTAACAGGTAATGGAAGCCTTTCAGGATAAGTTAAAGCATATTGAATTGGAACACGCATATCAGGAGTTCCGAGCTGAGCAATGACAGAATGGTCCTGATATTCTACCATAGAATGAATAATACTTTCACGATGAAGTATAACATCGATTTGTTCATATGGCATTTGAAAAAGCCAGTGCGCTTCGATGACTTCCAATCCTTTATTCATCATGGTAGCCGAATCAATGGTGATCTTGGCACCCATCGACCAATTCGGATGGTTCAAAGCTTCTTCACGAGTAACGTGTCGCAGCTCTTCTCTCGTTCGATCACGAAAACTTCCTCCTGAAGCCGTTAATATGAGCCTAGCAACATTTTGGCTGTTTTCACCTTGAAGACATTGGAAAATAGCCGAATGTTCGCTGTCCACAGGCAAAATATCGACATGATATTTTTGAGCAGCTCTCATCACCAAATGGCCAGCTGTAACGAGTGTTTCCTTATTGGCCAATGCAATTGTTTTCCCCGCTTTGATCGCTTCCAACGTTGGAATCAGTCCAACGCTCCCCATGACTGCATTGACAACCGTATCCGATTCAGAAAAAAGGGCTGTCTCCGTTAAACCTTTTTCTCCATATACGAATTGAACGAAAGGAAATTCTCCTTTCAGCCTTAAAGCATCATCTTTTTCCAATACGGACACAAGCTTTGGAGAAAATTCTTTAATAATTTTTCGCGTTTCCTCTATATTTCGTCCGGCTGAAAAAGACGATAATCGGAAATAGTCTGAATGCTGCCGGATAATATCCAATGTTTGCCTTCCGATAGAACCGGTTGCCCCCAATAGACTGATGTTCTTCAAAAAACTCATCTCCTCCATATTGGTTCCGCCGTCTTATATGATGTGAAAAATATGTATCAACGGCAGAACAAACAGCCAGCTGTCACAGCGATCTAAAATTCCGCCATGTCCAGGCAAAATATTCCCAGAATCCTTAATATTATAATGCCGCTTCAGTGCGGATTCAACCAAATCGCCAATTTGTCCAAAAACAGCCATCACGAGAGCCGCTATCAAGAGCTTCGCTAAAGGCACCTCCAAATGGATCGAGAACGCAAAGACAAATGCGACTACACAGGCGGAAAGAATGCCGCCAAAAAAACCTTCGACTGTTTTTTTAGGACTGATTTCAGGCCACAATTTTTTCTTTCCAAACGATCTTCCTATTAAATAGGCGCCGATGTCAGTCGCCCAAATGATAAACAACGCCAAAAATACATAAGCCACTCCCGCATTTCTCGTTTCGATTAAATAATAGAACCCGAACCCTACATACAGTGCGGAAAGAACTCCAAACGCCGCATCATCAAATGTAAAACGATTTTTGGTGACGACTGTATACATTAAATAAATCAACACCAAGAAAAGCAAAAGTTCAAGCTTATGATACCCCCATTTTTCTATGAGGTTCTCATACCGATTCGGAATGAGCAATAGCCATAACATAATGAAAGGGATCACGCTTTCAAGCGACAATAGCCGAATTTTCTTCATTTTCAGTGCTTCATAAAGCCCCACGGACGCCATTAAATACGTTAATATTAGAAACGGCCATCCTCCATAAAGAACAATAGGCAAAAAGATGGCTGCCGCTATGACACCAGTTATAAATCGCTGTTTCATACGATTGACTCCTCACTTTTCTCCATACCAACTTTGATTACATACGCTACTATTCCATATTAAATCCCTCGATCACCGAATTCATCTTTCTACGTTATCTCAGACAATGCCATTTGATTTCAAATAATTTTTTCAAGCTCTTCTATGATCTTCATTCCTTGATCGATGATAACGGATCTTTACAAACCGCTTTGCTTGATCATCCTCTTTCGTGAATGGACATTAGCCTAATCCACCAAAGCGGCGTGACCGTTTTTGATAAGATTCCACCGCTTCAAGAAAATGGTGTTCTGAAAAATCCGGCCAAAGAGTATCTGTAAACCATAGTTCCGTGTAGGCCAGCTGCCAAAGCATAAAGTTGCTTAAACGGATTTCCCCGCTTGTACGTATCAACAAATCCGGATCAGGCAGCTGTTTCGTCATTAAATAGCGGGAGAAAGTTTCCTCATTTAAGAGCTTTTCGTTCATTACGCCGTTTTTAATGTCTTCCAGTACATGATGGACGGCTTCCATAATTTCTGCTCTGCTTCCATAATTCAAGGCGAAATTAAGAATAAGCCCGTTATTCTGTTTTGTATCATTGATCGCTTTTTTAATGGCATCTACCGTATAGGAAGGCAATTGCTGTTGGTTGCCCATCATTTGCACTTTTACATTTTCTTCAACCAGTTCTGGCAAAAACGTTCCAAGAAACTCTTGGGGAAGCTTCATTAAATAGTCCACTTCCTTTTTGGGACGTTTCCAATTTTCGGTTGAGAAAGCGTAAAGGGTCAATGCTTTCACGCCTAAACGATTGGCGAGCCGAGTGATTTTGCGAACGGTTTTCATTCCCTCGTGATGACCGGCAATTCTCGGTAAGGCGCGTTTTCTCGCCCATCTTCCATTTCCATCCATAATGATGGCGACGTGGCTCGGAATGGGGCCTTTTTTAACAATCTCCATTCGTTCTTCCAGTGAGAGATTGTTATGGGTTTTCCAAAGCTTGTTTTTATTAATCATATAACATCCTCCACTTCGCATCCTTACCAATCATTTATCGCGATAAGCGCTCATTGGTGTTTATTTTTCACACGGTGCAAATCTATAATACCAAAAACTTGTGACAGTATCTCTATTAATTACCGATCTTCCTCATTTTTTCGATGGAATTTCACAATCCATCCCAGCGATAGACACATCAATAAAAACGAAGTATGTATATAACGGAAAAACCCCCTTTTGGCAAGAGGGTTTTCACACGATCAAACTTCCATAATTTCTTTTTCTTTCTTTTTCGCCATGTCGTCAATCTTTTTCACATGTTCATCGGTAATCTTTTGGACATCTTCTGTATAGCCGCGTAAATCGTCCTCTGTAATTTCCCCGTTCTTCTCTAATTTTTTCAAATCTTCGTTTGCATCCCTGCGAACATTCCGTACTGCTACTTTCGCTTCTTCCGCTTCTTTTCGCACTAATTTTACTAATTCTTTGCGGCGTTCTTCGGTAAGCGGCGGAATCGTGATGCGAATGACGCTGCCATCGCTCGTAGGCGTCAATCCAAGATCCGATTTTAAAATCGCTTTTTCCACTTCTCCGACAACGGATTTGTCATAAGGCTGAATGACAAGCAATCTAGCCTCCGGAACTGAAATCGATGCCAGTTGATTCACCGGTGTAGGCGCTCCATAGTAATCCACTACTACTTTATCAAGCAGCGATGCGTTTGCACGCCCTGCCCGAATCGTCGCCAATTCCCTGGATAAAGCTTGAATCGCTTTTGACATTTTGTCTTTCGCTTGCTCAATCACTTGTTTTGTCATTCGGCTTTCCCCCTTATCATCGTTCCAATGGATTCTCCTAAAACAGCCTTTTTAATATTGCCTTTTTCCATAATAGAGAATACAATGAGCGGTATATCATTGTCCATACATAACGAGGAAGCAGTGGAGTCCATTACGGCCAGACCTTCTTTTAACATATCCAGATAGGAAATCTGATCGTATTTCACAGCCGATTTATCCACTTTTGGATCTGCAGAGTAAACACCATCTACATTATTTTTGGCCATTAAGATGACTTCTGCTTCAATTTCCGCCGCACGCAACGCAGCCGTCGTATCCGTAGAGAAATAAGGGTTTCCGGTGCCGGCGGCAAAAATCACAACCCGTTTCTTTTCCAGATGGCGAATGGCCCTTCTTCTTATATAAGGTTCCGCCACCTGTCTCATTTCAATGGAAGTTTGTACACGAGTTTCAATTCCAAGCTGCTCTAAGCTGTCTTGAAGCGCCATTGAATTCATGACCGTTGCCAACATTCCCATATAATCAGCGGTGGCACGATCCATTCCCATTTCGCTTCCGGTTTTCCCGCGCCAAATATTTCCTCCCCCAACGACTACTGCCACTTCGACACCAAGTTCAGCAATTTCTTTCACTTGTTCCGCAATGGATTTCACGACTTCCGGGTGAATGCCAAAGCCCCGATCCCCAGCCAGCGCTTCACCGCTTAATTTTAATACAACACGTTTATATTTTGGAACGCTCATAAGAACCTCCGTATGTAAATCACTAGTTTTTATCGTTTAGCTGTGTACCTTCTTAATTTAATGTCATGCCATTCTGAAAAAAAGGGAACACATTGTGTTCCCTCTATTCCCTCGATTTCCGAGAACAAAAAACGTTCATCTTGTTTTCAAATAAGGCATAGTGAGTATCTTCTCACTCAGATATTCTTGGAAAGGTCGAAATTATTTTTTCATTTGATTCATTACTTCTTCAGCGAAGTTTTCTTGGCGTTTTTCAATTCCTTCTCCTACTTCGAAACGCACAAAATCTTTGACAGTTGCACCTTTAGATTCAACGAATTGGCGAACTTTTTGATCAGGGTTTTTAACAAAGGATTGTTCAAGCAGACAAATTTCTTCGAAGAATTTGTTAAGACGTCCTTCAACCATTTTTTCAACAATTTTTTCAGGTTTTCCTTCATTGAGAGCTTGCTGTTTCAAAACTTGACGTTCGTGCTCTACTTCTTCTTGCGGCACTTGGTCGCGAGAAACGTATTTTGGATTCAAGGCAGCAGCATGCATAGCTACATCTTTTGCTACACTTTCATCCGTTGTTCCACTTAAGAGGGCAAGAACGCCGATTCGTCCACCCATATGCAAATATTCACCAAAAACTTCATTTTCGCCTTTCGTCTTCACTTCGAAACGGCGAAGAGTTAATTTTTCACCGATTTTAGCGATGGCTTCATTGATGTATTCACTTACTTTTGCGCCATTTTCCATCGTTTGGTCAAGAGCTTCTTCGACTGTTTTTGGTTCATTTTTCAAAATATGTTGAGCCAATTCTTTTACGAGATTTTGGAAGCTTTAGTTTTTAGCCACGAAATCTGTTTCGGAGTTGACTTCCAAAATAACGGCTTTATTTCCTTCGCTTAACAGATAAGTTGTTCCTTCAGCTGCTACGCGGTCAGCTTTTTTGGCAGCTTTGGCCATTCCTTTTTCACGAAGAAAATCGATCGCTTTTTCCATATCGCCATTCGTTTCTGTCAGCGCTTTTTTGCAATCCATCATGCCGGCGCCCGTTTTTTCACGTAGTTCTTTTACCATTTGCGCAGTAATTGCCATCTTTTTTTCCTCCTTAAGAATATATGTACTAAGCCGCAATAGCCGAAACAGCCATTCAGCTTTTGATTTCACCGTAAAATTTCTTAAAAAAAGGTGATAAGGGCCTTCCCTCTTATCACCTTTTCATTTTTATCTTGATTGGCGCTGGAGCTTATTCAGCAGCAACTTCTGCCGTTTCAGAAACTTCAGCTGTTTCTTCACCTTGTTTAGCTTCTAAAATAGCATCCGCCATTTTTGAAGTCAGAAGTTTAACAGCGCGAATCGCATCGTCATTCGCAGGAATGACATAATCAATTTCATCCGGATCACAGTTCGTATCAACAATACCGATAATCGGAATATTCAATTTCCGTGCTTCTGCTACTGCGATACGTTCTTTGCGTGGATCGATTACAAACAAAGCGTCAGGAAGTTCTTTCATATCTTTAATGCCGCCAAGAAATTTCACAAGGCGTTCATGTTCTTTTTTCAGCTGAACGACTTCTTTTTTAGGCAATACATCGAATGTGCCGTCTTCTTCCATTCTTTCGATGTCTTTCAGACGTTGAACACGTTTTTGAATCGTTTGGAAGTTGGTTAACGTTCCACCGAGCCAACGATGATTTACATAATACATTCCGGAACGCTCTGCTTCTTCTTTTACGGATTCTTGTGCTTGTTTTTTCGTACCAACAAAAAGAACTTTTCCGCCGTTAGCAGCCAATTCTTTAACGAATTGGTAAGCATCTTCTACTTTCTTCACGGTCTTTTGAAGATCGATAATATAGATGCCGTTGCGTTCTTGGAAAATGTATTTTTTCATTTTCGGATTCCAACGGCGTGTTTGGTGTCCAAAATGCACACCTGCTTCTAATAATTGTTTCATAGAAATGACAGACATTTTTTCTTTCCTCCTATGGGTTATTATCCTCCGTCCTCTTCATATTTAAACAGAGACTGACAAAAATCAGCACCCTCTGATTAAATCCGAGAACGTGTGTATTCACACCAAAAGTTACTATATCATAATCAAATCTAACTATCAAGCTTATCATTGCCCATTTGCTCGAAATTTTAAAAGCAGTTGTATTTCTGTTGTACCTTTATTTAATTTATGCGCAATTTCTTCAATCGTTAAACCCTTTTTTTGTAAAAACAATACATTTTCATATAAGTCGTCTTCCGTCCAATCCAATACGTCCATCTCCGTTTTGGATTCTTTAGGCCCAACGACCGACGGTTCTTGCTGGTATTTTTTCAACGCTTCTTTTTTCGAAACGATAGGCTGTTTGGACTGGGTCCATTTCCGTTCATCCTGTTTCGACTGAATCTCGAAACTTTCCTTTTTATGCTTAAGCTGCGGCTGTTCAGCATCCATGGACGATATTTTTTTCAGAAATGCTTCATTTTCATCTTTCATTTGAAGAAGATAGGTTGATAACAATTCTTCCGTATCTTGAATCATTTTTTCTTGCTCCTCTTTTAATCCGAAAAGGCGGTTTTGTCTCATGTAAAGGAGCACAACAGCAAACAGTGTGATGACATTAAAAATAATGGATATGAAAAACAAAAAAGTTGACACCATGATTCCCACCTGAATTTCAATTCTTTTAGCAGCGAAAAGGGATGCCGCTGACTTTTTTTAGCTTGTTCCGCAATTTAAAAAGAGCTTTCGAATGGATCTGTGAAATTCGTGAAGTGGAAAGATTCAGAATCTCTCCAATTTCAGTCAATGTTAACTCCTCCTGATAAAATAGGCTCAGCACTAATTTTTCTTTCTCAGACAATCCCGCTATTTCACGGGATAACTCTTGGATTAACTCCTCTTTGACAACCTCTTCTTCAGGAGTAGAGATTCGGTCATCTTTGATATCGTAGCCTTTTCCATCCATTTCCTCTTGATCTTTTATTTGATCGTCCATCGATAATATGTTGGCCGTATAATATTCAGCCATGATTTGTTGAAGTTCCTCTACGCTCATGTCTAGTTCGTTTGCGACTTCTTCCGCCGTGACATGTCTTAAAAATTGCTGCTCTAATTCTTCGATTTTGGCTTCGATTTTTTTCGCTTTTTCCCTCGTCCCTCTTGGAAGCCAGTCCTCTTTTCTGAGCCCATCTAATATTGCTCCTCTAATACGAAAAGAAGCGTATGTATCAAACTTTAAATCTCTGGACGGATCAAATTTTGTCAACGCATCCACCAAGCCTAAAAATCCGAGGCTTTTGAGTTCATCCCGGCTTACATTTTTCGGCATGTGAACAGAGAGGCGCTGAACATGATAACTGACAAGCGGAGTATATCGTTTGACAAGCAAATCCCCGGCATCCGGATCTCTTGATGTAAGCCATAAATCCCACCATTTTTTCTCCTCTACAAGTTGTACATCTATCATGATTCTCCTCCTCGAATGTTTCCCAGGGAAGTTTGTGATTCATAGCGAGGCTGATATTCGGTTTCGTACAACCATCTTTTGTTTGCCTGAATGAATGCGGTAAAAATAGCAGAAAATAGATGATCTTTATTGCGACGGATGTGATTTCGAAACAAACAACAGTCGAGCGAAGCGAATGAAAAATCGTCTATTGCTCTTTGAGACAGTATCCGAGTATACGAAATGATAATACATCTAGTATTCTACTATTTTTTCGATCAGAAGTTTCCTTTTCCCGTCACACACATCTAAAATAACAAACCCTTTCGTCGCCCCTACACTTCGCTTAAAGACGGGCTTCTTTCGAAAAAAATGTTAAATGATGGACACGCCTTTATTCACGGTTCTGATTTCCAAAAGGCCAGTGGAAGGATCAAACTCAATGGTTCTTCCACTGTTACCGCCAACGTCCTCGGCTACGATGGGAATATGTTCTCTGTTCAATTGTTTTTTCACTGCCTCGACATTTCTCGGTCCGATTCTCATTATTTCATTTTTGGACGAGAATTGGAACATTTGTGCTCCTCCGGCAATTTTTGCTTTTAATCGTTTACGCAGCGCACCTTCGTTGATTAACATATCCGTTAATTGGGGAATAGCTGTATCAGCAAATTTGGCTTTATTAAATGTTTCCGTCTTGGCTAGCGAAGAATCCGGCAGCATAATATGAGCCAACCCGCCAATTTTTGTTTTTTCATCAAATATGACAATTCCAACGCAAGAACCTAAACCAGCCGTTCGAATTCGATCGGGTGGGCGCACCACATTTAAATCAGCGATACCTACTTTAATGACTTTTACCGTCTCATTCATCTAGCGGCACTCCCAATGCATCCAAAACTTTCCAAAAGGAATTCGGGTCAGGCAAGAGAAAAAAATGTCCTTTCACGGAATCAGAGGCTTTTCCATCTGCTTCTTTCAAAGTCGTGTCAATAAAAATGGCATAATCGCTGTATTGGGATATTTCAAACAATCCATCACTCATTACGGCTCCCACCATATCAATGGCCAAGGCGGGTACGGACGGAAAAACATGCAGACCCGTAAAATCTCCCAAAGCAGACAAATACGAACCGGACAAAATATTTCCTAATTCTTGAAGCGCCGATAAAGCCATTTCCGAATAGGGCGGATGGTCAAAAGAAAAAGATTGGTCGCCAGTCAGCTTTTGTATAAAAAGTGCTGCCTGTTCCAGCTGGAGGACGAAAAACATGCTTCCTTCAATATCTCCTTCAATCCGCAAAAAAACGCTTGCTACAATGTTGTCCGGTCCGCCCGCCATTTCCATCACGTCATCAAAGTGAAGAATTTGTACAGTGGGAACCACCATATTTATTTTTTTATTCATCAAAGTGGACAAAGCAGTGGCTGCATGGCCCGCCCCGATATTTCCAATTTCCTTGAACGTGTCTAAATGAGCGTTTTGTATCCGATCTAAGTAACTCATCAGCTTTCATCCTTATTTTTCTAGAATTTTTTCAAGACTTAATAAAATAAGAAGCCTTTTTTCCCATTTGACAACACCCGTGATATATTCTGCTTCAATTTCCCCTACCATTTCAGGCTGGGGTTCGATGAACTCTTCGGAAATATCTAACACATCATTCGCTCCGTCCACAATGAACCCTACTTCCATTTCATTAAGCGTCGCAACAATAATTCTTGTACCATCATCAAACTCTTTTTCGGGAAGCCCAAATCGTGTTCTTAAATCAATGATCGGGGTGACCACTCCCCTTAAATTGATCACACCTTTGATAAACGGGACCGTCTTAGGTACTCGAGTAATAGGCATCAATCTTTCGATGGATTGGACTTGATGGATTGGCAGCGCATATTCGTTGTCGCCTAATTGAAAGGCAATAACCTTCAGAACAGAAGGTGCTGATATTTTGCTCATTTTTTCTCTCCCCTTCCCTATTTGATTAGTGCGTTACAATCAATGATTAATGCTACTTGACCGTCTCCTAAAATAGTCGCTCCGGATATGGCAAATACGTTCGTTAGATAATTCCCGAGACTTTTCAATACCACTTCTTGCTGCCCAATAAAAGAATCCACGACCAATGCCGCCATTTTGTCGCCTTTTCGGACGATGACAACTGACAAGTAATCATCTTCCGCCTCTTCTTTCGGTACCTCGAAGAGCTTTTCCAAAAAGAGAAGAGGCACGACTTTCCCTCTAAAATCAATGACTTTTTTACTATGCGCACTTAAGATGTCTTCTTTTTTGATAATGGCTGTTTCGATGATGGAGGATAACGGTATGGCATATTTTTCATTTCCTACTTCGATCAGCATGACTGAAATAATAGAGAGTGTCAGCGGCAGCTGAATAGAAAAGACGGAACCTTTGCCTTCAACTGAGTTGATATTGATGGATCCGCCAATCGATTCAATCGTCGTCTTGACTACATCAAGTCCCACACCTCTTCCGGAAATATCCGTAATACGGTCGGCTGTCGAAAAACCGGATTCCATAATGAGGCCAAATACTTCACTGTCCGTTAATTTCTCCGCTTCCTCTTGAGATACAATTCCTTTATCAATGGCTTTTTTTAATACTTTCTCACGGTTGATTCCCGCTCCATCATCCTCCACTTCAATGAAAACATGGTTTCCGCTTGTATAGGCTTTTAACTTTACTGTACCTTCTATCGGTTTCCCCTTCGCTTTTCTTTCTTCTTTCGTTTCAATTCCATGATCGACAGCATTTCTGAGCAAGTGGACAAGCGGATCACCGATTTCATCTATAACCGTCCGGTCCAGCTCCGTTTCCGCCCCGATGATTTCTAAATTAATTTGTTTATCTAATTCGCGGGCTAGTTTACGAACCATCCGCGGGAAACGATTAAATACCGTTTCAACCGGAATCATCCGCATATTTAAAATAATATTTTGCAAGTCTCCGGAAATTCTGGACATCCGTTCCACTGTTTCAGTCAATTCAGGGTGATTTAACTCACGGGAGATTTGCTCAAGTCGTCCGCGGTCAATCACCAGTTCTTCAAATAAATTCATCAAGCTGTCCAAACGTTCGATGTTGACACGAATCGTTTTATTGGAAACATTTTTGGATTTTCTTTGTTTGCCTCCATCTGCTTGATGATCTTTCGCGTTTTTTTCTGCAGAGGCCTTTTTCTTTTAATTTTATCAGACCATAAGTCCCATCTGAACCCATTCCAGTTAAAATAACGGCACTTTTTTTATAAAATTCCAATTTGCTAGCTGACTCAAAAAGAACATCTACATAAGGCTTGTGACCATTCATTCGGGGAGATTGATCAAGCGAGATGGCAAGAGAC
>k87-909393_pt1 | contig 16747 bp, 17 predicted proteins | sample MGYA00084031_6733416 | MGnify analysis MGYA00084031
CAGCGAAGCGTATGTTGTCTTCGCCTTGAAAGCAGCCAGCTTTCTATTCGTTGCCGCATTGGGGGCTGTACTCGCCATTCCCTCTGCGGAACAAATACCGATGGCCACTCCTCACTCCTCAGTACATGACAAGCAGGGGCCCGAATTCTCCGTTGCGGCTCCCAAGAAGCAGCAGGCTGATCAGAAGCATTCGCAGACTGAGACAAAAGAGCTGGATGACGCCTCAAGGAAAACAGCAAATCCGCAGCCACCCCAAAGCCGCAGACCATCCATCTCTCCTTTGGGCAATGCATCCGGGAACACACCTTCGGCAACAGCACCAAGCCTGCCAGATTCTCCCGGAGACGGTACCGACAGCGCAGTGACTGACAATCATCCGGCGGCAGCGTACCTCCAGCAAATGATCGGCCGGGAGAGCCGGCATTACCGGCTCATCGAGGCATTATCCGATCCGGCAAAGCGGCAATATGTCTTCACCCGAATGGTGAATGGCGTTCCGTTTCTTGATGATTGCTTTGTCGTAACCCTGGATAATTCCAATCAGGGTCAAAAGCTGCAGTCGAGCAGCAACCGCAAATGGACGGACGAGCGCGTGTTTCCCGATCCGGCCAAGGCGATTCCCAGGGAAAAAGCCGAGCAGCTTATCGCTGACAAACTCAGGCTCTTCTACGCCGGTCAAACCGGAGAACAATCGCCGGCGGGCGCTTCGGCCATGGTTTACGATCCCGGCCTGATGGGCTATGTACATGCACTGGACGGCCAACCAGCCGGGTCCGGACAGGAACATTCCCGGCTGCTCGGAAAGCGGATGGAAATCGTGCCTGCCGAAAAGCCCTTGATTGCCCGTACAGCAGAGGAGGCTGCTGCCGTGCTGGAAACGGATTTTGGCATTGCGGTTGGGGGCAAGCCGCAGCGCTTAAACGATGGGATCAATCATGTAAAAGAGTATCGCTGGGCCGTAGGGAATGACAGCGCAGTCACAGTCGTGACAAAGGAATCATCGGGAGAAATTGTTGAAATCGAATACGTGAATCATCACCCTGTCGGAGATACCAAAACGACCGCAGAAAAAGCTGCCGAAATTGCCGCCTCCTTTCTTGAAACATACCTTGATTCCGATACGAAAATGCTGCAGATAGCCAAGGTGGAAAAAGAACCGTCATTTACCCGGATTACGTTCACCGGGATTTACCGGGAGCTTCCTATATGGGATGACACCTACTCGGTAGATGTCGATCCTTCATCCGGAAAGGTAACCGGGTTTAAAGGAGACTTTTCCCGAAAAAACCGTGAGCGTAGGGCTGATGCAAGCCTGCAGTCGGCCGGGGAAGCCGCGCGGGAATTTGTGAGCAAGCATCCGGCTTCACTTGTTTACGTTTGGCCCAAAGGAACTCCTGCTCCCTCGCTTGTTTACTTGCCATTGAACCCTCGTATATTGCCGACCGGGCAATAATTTTAAAAGTAATCTGACCAACAGACTTCCTTCCATCGAAAAGGGGAGAAAAACGCATGGGCTTCTTCCGGCCCTCGCATTTTTCTCCCTTTTTGCTCTTTGCCTTTTGGAGGGCTCGGAGCTCCCCGCCTGTTCAACGAACCTGGAGCACTTGCTTTTCTCCGCGATCCTTCCCATTCTTCCTTTTGCAGGTAGCGGGATGGACATCACTCTCCGCTGAGGTGTCTGCGGGAGCCTGCCTCTTTGCCAGCATGTATGATGCTTGAAGCGTTGTTCTTGACGGCAGCATAGTTGTAAGCGTCAGCCTGTTTTTACGTCGCTTCCTTTTTGCAAAAGCTGCTCGATCGCAAACGGCAGCAGGTCGGTCAGCACCTCAAACGCACTGTGAACATCCAGCCGCTCTGTCCATTTGTGGGCATCCTTGCCAAACGGTCCGAGATTCATCACAGGCATATTCAGGGCGACCAGCTCCTTGATCGGCAGCGCGTACCCTTTTTCCCAGAGCGGCATGTTGTCCACCAATGGCTGGATGGCCTGAGCAGCTTCCGGGAGACCGGTGTAGCTCAGATCGGAGAGACCCGGAAAGTAGTGCTGGTGCTTCAGCTCCAACTGGTGGCTTGCAGCGGCTCGGGCGCTGACCTCCCCGATCACGTGCTGGATGAGCGGATCGTTCCGCGAACTGACCGGCGGATAGTACGGAGGCGCATAAAACAGCACGATCATCGGCGCCAGCTCTTTGCACAACAGACCGAGCTCGTCGATCAGGCGGATCGTCACTTCGCGGTCGTCCAGCTCGCCTCGGCCTGCCATGACCTGCTCCTGGATGCTCTCCACCTGCTCCCGTCCGACTTTCCCGATGAGATAGGCAAGCAGCTCCTCGTATTGCAATACCTTTACTTTCATCGAGATTGGCTGCGACTGGTTCAGACTGGCGAAAATTGCCGCCCGCTCTGCGTACTCCCGCTCGATTTTGTCTGCGGTCCTCTCCGCAAGCTGACGGAGCTGTTTTGTCACCTCGTCGATCGGTTTTTCCATCACGAACATGTTGTACAAGGCGACGGCACGGTCGGGGATTTGCACCGAGTACTCTTTCTTCAAATCCTTTTGCAGCAGACTCGTTGGCGGCGGCGTGACCTCTCCTTCCACCACCTCGCAAAAATCGGTGTTGAGCTCCAGTTCGCATGTAAGCCGGGATACCATCGCGTTGGCATTCAATCCCGAGAACGGCTCGCCCACATGGGTTTCCTTGCCGTAGCAGTAGAAGCCGGGCAGCACTTTTCCCAGCGATCCGCTGTAGATGTACGTGTTCTCATCCCCCGGATACGTGGAGAAGACGGGCTCGGAGTTGAGGCAGGCGCGATAGTCGAGATCGTGCTGCTCGGCAAGCTGCAGCAATACCGGCACAGCCGCACGCATGCCGAGTGAGTTCACCTCTTCATCCGGTACTGTCAAAAGCAGCACGTTCCCGTCAAACTCGCCGGCACAAGCCCGCTCCAGCATCGACATCTGCAGGGCCAGTCCTGCTTTCATATCCATCGAGCCGCGTCCAAACAGCCATTGACCTTTAGCCAGGTCCTGCTGGACATGCTGCGGTAGCTCATCCCGGTGCCGCAAATACTCATCGGTCAATGCGGTGAGATCAAAAGCAAGCGGCTTCCACTCGCCAAAGTCCTGTACATCTACCACGTCGAAGTGGCTGACCAGGACAACGGTAGGCTGAACCCCTTCCGCTTTTTTCGCCAGCGCCGTGACGAAAAACCGGCCGTCGCCTGTCGGATGAAGCTGCACATGGCCCGGATTGGCCTGGAAATAGGGAAGCGCTGCAATTTCTCCGGCGACAAATCGGGCCAGCTCGATTTCAGCTTTAGAGCCCGTGACGGACGGATAGCTTACCAGCTTGCCCAAAAGCTCGATCAGTTGTTCTTTTGTTTGCCATTTCCATGCATTTCCCATAATGGAACCCCTCTACTTTCCGTATCATGGAATCATTTTCTGAATGATGGTGAAAAAATAGGCGGCCAAATATGGCCACTGGCTTCGGTCATATTGTGCTGCTCCGATCTTGCAGACCTGTTCCGCCATACAGTCCCGCCCCGGTCGTGTAGACTTGTTCCGGTCTTGAAGTCCATTCCGCCATGCAATCCCCGTTCGAGTCACAATATTGCCGCTCGGGTCATCTATTCCCGCTCAGCAGCGAGATTTCCTCCGCCGCCTCTTTGACTTTCCCGATCAGCATGGGAAGCCTTTCGTCGGTGATGCGAAAAGCAACGGCATTAATCGAGAGGGCGCCGGCTACCTTCTGGTTCCGTCCCATGATCACAGCGCCGATCGCCGTCGTTCCCTCCGTCCGTTCTCCAGAGCTGATGGCATAGCCGTTTTCCCGGATCTTTGCCAACTGTTCGATAAACTCGCTTTGCTGATGGCGAGGAAGCAGCTGGCTGACGATCCGCTCCATGTCCGCCTGCGGCATATGAGCCAGCATCGTCTTGTTGGGAGCACCGATCGTGAGCGGAATCCGGTCGCCCAAATCCTCCGCCACGCGCAGCTTGAGCGGACTCTCCACCTTTTCGATCAAAATGGCATCCAGGCCGCTCGGAATGTTCAGGCAGATGCTCTCCTCCACTTCCCGGGCGAGGCGCTCCATCACCGGCTTTGCGACGACGCGAATATCGATCTTGTCCAGCATGCGCATGCCGATGGTCATCCAGGTGTAACCGATCCGGTAGTGCTTGGTCACCGGGTCCTGACTGATCAATCCGTGTGAGCTCAGCGTCCCGAGGATGCGATGAATCGTACTGAGCGGCAGAGAGGTGGCGTGTGCTAGCTCCGAGATGGACCAATCCGACTTCGTTTCATCGGAGACAAGCACATTGATAAGTTCCATTGCCCTGTCAATTGACTGTACCATTGGCTAAACTCCCCATCCTTACCCCGATTGTACCGACATTCCTCACACGGATTGAGATGCCGAATCATAGCCTTTGCTCTTTTTCTTTGCCGCCCCCGTGTTCAAGCGGTTTTCCAGTCGATTTACCACGTAGGTGAAAATGAGGACCAGCACAAGGTAGTAGAGACCGACTACCAAATACGTATCGAGCTGCCGGTAGTTTGATGCCGCTTCGCCCAGCCCGGTACCCCAGAGCTCCTGCATCCCGACGTAAGCGACAAGCGACGAATCCTTCAACCCGATGATAAACTGGTTGCCGAGCGGAGGGATGGCCCGTTTGAATGCCTGCGGCAGGATGATCCGGCGCATCGCCAGCGGATAGGACATCCCCAGCGATTTGGCTGCCTCCATCTGTCCGCGGTCGATGGACTGGATAGAGCCGCGAAAAATCTCGGCAATGTAGGCCCCGTTGTGGATGGCGAGCGCAAAAGCGCCGGCCCAAAAGGAAGAGAGCGTGACGATCTCGGTTATCCCGAAGTAGAGCACCATGATTTGTACGATCAGGGGCGTTCCGCGGATGACCGTTATATACACGTGGGCAATCGTTTGCAGCGCCTTGGAATGAGAGATGCGGAAAAAGGCAATCAGCAGACCGACGCCACACCCCATGATCAGGGAGATCGCCGTTAACCGGAGTGTTAAGAATGTCGCCTCCAAAAACATGGGATAGCTGGACAAAAGGATGTCAAACATATTGGTTCACCCCATTTTTAAAAATAGGGGCGCCCGTAACAGACGCCCACTGGCCGCGGAAAGGGTTATTCACTTCCCAAAATGTTGCGTCCAAACCATTTCTCGCTGATCTTCTGATAGGTGCCGTCCTTGATGATCTCGTCCAGAGCCTTGTTCACCTTCTCCAGCAGCTCTTTATCGTCCTTGCGCAGCGCAATCCCCTGATTGTCATGGCTGAGCGGCTCCCCGACATCCTTGATCTTGTCCGGCACTTCCTTCATGTAACGGAAGCCGACCATCTGATCCGTGATCACCGCGTCCAGGCGGCCTGTCGGCAGATCCATCAATGCCGTGACATCGCTGTCATACGTCGTGATGTTGCTTTTGTCTGTCAATTTCAGCGCCTGCTGTTCATAGCTGGATGACTTTTGGACACCGATTCGCTTGCCTTTCAAATCGTCGGCTGACTTGATCGAGTCGTTGCCGGCCGCGACGAAAATTTGAGCGCCGGAGCGATAGTATACGTTGGAGAACGCAACGGCTTTTTCCCGCTCAGGCGTAATCGTCAAGCTGCCGATGACCGTATCGTATTTCTTCGCTTGCAGCCCCTGGATGATCGTTTCAAACGGGTTGGTGATCGGCACGGGGTTCATCCCCATTTTTTCTGCCAGCGCCTGCCCGATCTCCACGTCGAAGCCCATCAGCTCCCCGTTTTCTTTAAAGTTAAACGGCTTGTACACACCGCTCATCGCGTACGTAAAGTCTTTCTTGTTCGGGTCTTTGGCCCCCTGTTCCCCGGCTGTTCCCCCCGTGCTCTGGGACGTTCCACAGGCCGACAATACGAGCGAGCCAAAAAGCAAGGTGGAGAGTACCCCCATCGTCCATTTCTTTTTCATTTTCATCGTGATGCCCCCTTTTATCGTTGTCTTTCCTTGCTTTACAAAATGCTGTTTAAAAACTGTCGGGTTCTTTCCTGCTGCGGGTTGGTAAAGAAATGCTCCGGCTCCCCTTGCTCCAGGATCTGCCCGTTGTCCATGAAAACAGCCCGGTCGGCCACTTCGCGGGCGAAGCCCATCTCGTGCGTGACCACGACCATCGTCATGCCTTCCTTCGCCAGCTGCTTCATCACCTGCAGTACCTCCCCGACGAGTTCGGGATCGAGCGCCGAGGTCGGCTCGTCAAACAACATGATTTTCGGCTTCATCGCCAGTGCCCGCGCGATGGCGACACGCTGCTTTTGTCCGCCGGAGAGCATGTCCGGATAAACGTCGGCCTTGTCCCTCATTCCCACTTTTTCCAGCAGGGCGTACGCTTCTTCCCGCGCCCTGTCGGGGGGAGTCTTTTTTACGTGGACAGGCGCTTCGATCACGTTTTCCAGGACCGTCTTGTGCGGAAACAGGTTGAAGTGCTGAAAGACCATCCCGACTTCTGTCCGGAATTTGTTCAAATCCGTCGTCTTCGGGTCGATCCTCTGGCCGTTGACGTGAATCTCCCCCTGATCATGCATTTCCAAAAAGTTCAGACATCGCAGCAAGGTACTTTTTCCCGAGCCGCTGGCCCCCAGCAAAACTACCACTTCTCTCTCGCCCACCTGCAGATCTACGCCTTTCAAGACGGTAAGCGAGCCAAACGACTTGTACAAATTTTTCACTTCAATCATTTTTGTGCTTGCCCCCCTTCCGGTAATTCGTGGTGAATAATCAAATCATGAAAACGCATACATATACTTTTCCGAATTGTGAAAATAGTTTCTGTTTTGATTATATTTACTCAATAGCATTCTGTCACCCTTTTTTTCGCAAAAAAAGAAAGGCTCGTCTTTTCGGGACAAATAAGCCTTTCCAGTTGGGACTGTATTCTCTATGCATCTTTGAAACTATTTTGCGAGCAACCGTCCAGGCCAAATGCGCTGTATCAACAAAAAACACCCCGACCGAAAGCGGCCGGAGTGTTTGGGTTTTGTTATTCAAATCGTTGCCGGCGCTTTGGCCAGTTGTTACTTCACGACAAGCTTGGCGATCATTTTGCCGTGGTCAGGTCCGCAAATCACGTTACAGAAGATCTTGTACTCTCCTGCTTTGTCGATGGTCATCGTTTTGCTGCCCTCGTTTTGGATATCTACATCCAGGCCTTCGATGCCGATCCCATGGAAGCCCTCAGTCGATTTGAAGTTGATCGTGAACGGCTCTCCTGCTTTCACCTCGAAAGATTCCTGGTTAAACTTCCAGTTGCTAGCTTCGATGTTGATTGCGTTTTCAGTGGCTGCTGCAGGCGCTTGTTCGCCTCCTGCCGCTGCTTCTTTTTTGTCTCCTCCGCAGCCCGCAAGCATAGCGGAAATGGCCACTGCCGAAATCAGTAAACCCCACGTTTTTTTCATAAGGCACCCTTCTTTCATGCAATTTCTGCAAGTTCTACAATTTCATTATAACGAAAGAAGGCCGTCCAAAATCTGGGAGTCTGTGAATGAATCTTGACGAACCTGAGAACGATTGGTGAACTTTGGCAAAAACTAGGAAAGCCCTTACCTTTTACTATGTTTCCCTGCTCTGCGACAGGAGAGATATAGAAGACGGTCATTTCGGGAAAGCACTTCCAGCGAAAGGGCTGTCCCTGAGCCGAAAGAAGAGAGTGAGCCTCAAGATTTGATCGCAAATCAAGTTCGACACAACTTCACGAGTTTCTTCCTTATTATGGCAAACCACGCACTGAGCTGTACATCCTAAAAGCTCGCCCTTTTTGTTTTAACGACGCGCACCAGATCTTCAACCCCGATCCACTGCGCCTCCCAGTCGTTGACCAGCTTGAATTTCTTTTGTCCCACATCGATATTCCGCACGACCCCCCAGGCTGTCTCGACCACTCCCAGTCCCCCGGCTGTTTCGCGAAACCAGGAAACGGTGATCGCGTAGTCGTACTGCGTCGAATCGTAGACGCGGAAGCACATTTCGCCAAAATCGTCTTCGTCCACGACCGGGCGTCCAACAAGAGGCAGCGCCGGGCTTTCCTCGCCGCTTTTCGTCAGCGACAACGCGTGTTTCAAAACTGCCATCTCCATACTTCCTGAAAAGTCTTCGATGTTCTTAGCCATTCCGGTACCCTCCAACAGGAACATTTGTTCTTATTCTACTCCTTTTTTGCGAATATGCAAATGGAGGATTTTGTAGCGCTCTTGCCTCCAGCTTCGTCAAATAAGCAATGAGCAAGGAGGTGATTCCCTTCGAACCGCTAGCCAAGAGAAGAGAGCAGGTCATCAAGGAGTGGGTGGCCACGCACCATGCCCTGATCTTTCGAACAGCCTATTACTATGTAAAAAATAGAGCAATCGCCGAGGATTTGACCCAGGAGGTGTTCGTGAAAGCCTTTCAAAAATTTGATTCCTTTCGGGAAGACGCCAATCCGAAGACCTGGCTTTACCGGATTGCCATAAACACCGCCAAGGATTATTTGCGATCATGGAATCATCGGCATCTTTTTTTTACTTCCGTTTTTTTTGAAAGGAGCTCCTCTCAGTCTATCGAGGAGCAGGTTATGCAGCAGTTTCAAAATGACGAGCTGGTCCAAAACGTCATGGGGCTTCCGACCAAATACAGGGAAGTCATTGTGCTCTACTACTTTGAAGAGATGCGAACGCCCGACATTGCCGAGCTTTTGGGACTGAAGGATTCAACAGTGCGGGTCAGGCTTTCGCGAGGCTTGGAAAAGCTGAGGCAATTGCTGAAAGGAGGAGATCAGGATTGGACATCCTTGACCGACAGCTGAAACAACGAAAGGAACTGGTACACGACTCGCTCAGACTGACCCAGGAGGAAGTGTCCCGGCTGGAGCAAAGAACGCTCGCTTCCCAAGCAATGGCTAAAAGTGGAAAAAAACGATTCCTTGTCCGCACATGTGCCATAGCTGGCGTCGCGGCAGTGGCCGCCATCCTTCTTTGGGCCGGTCCGCTCGCTCAGCTTCCGGAAGAAAATCCAAGCCAGTTGGTTTCTCCTCCTGTGACGACGCCCAATCACCAGCAGACGCCAGCCCCTGCACTGCCCGAAGCACCCAAACAGACTGTCGCCTGGCAGACAGAAGCGGATAAACTGGCTTTTTACCGCGTATTTTCGCTCGGCATGACCTATGACGAAGCAAAGGCGCTCTTCCCCGAATTGGGAGAACTGCAGCCGCTTGGGGGAATTGAAAGCCTGGGTGCGGACGGCTTGCAAGAAGCCTTCATGCCCGTCACCTTGGGAGACGAGCAGGTACAGCTGACGCTCTCTTTTGAACACGGCTTCCTCTATGCTGCCCGATACCAGATCGAAAGCAAAGACGAACAGAGGATCATGCAGAAAAAAGCCGAGCTGGAGACGTTCTATGCAAGCGATTTTGGCTCGCCAAAAGAAGAAGCGCTTGAATCGGGAACGAGTTCGGCATGGAGCCCCTTCTTTGGGCTCGGTCTGACGAAAAACTGGGACGGCCGCTACATCCTCATCTGGGGGCTGCAAGGAGGTGAAGAGGCATTGGAGGAGCTGTACCGGGATCGAGAGTTTACCGTCCAGGAAGCGATTGAGCGGGCGCTGTCGGAGCAGCCGGAGTTTCCTGCCCGCACAGGTGAAACCAGGCAAGTCCGTGTCGAAGGAATACCCGAGACACTGGCAACCACCAGCCTGCGAACGAAGGTAAAGCTGCAGACGAGAGACAGCTATCTCGTTACATTTGAACGGATGTGGACGATTCAGGGTGGCGACAATCGCCAAATGACGATCCCTAGCTACTGGACCTACGAGGTAACAGAGAAACAGGTGAAGCTGGTGGACAGCTATGTTGCAGATCGAGAGGTGATGGAGTATCTACATGCTGCTGCGCCCCCGCCGAAAGGCTGATCGCAGCTCGTGGGGTGGCTTGCTGAAACAGGAAAAGGCGCGTATTCGCGCCCTACCCTTTCTCTATATGTCTTTGAGATCGATGACGTAATAGTGAAACTCGGCAACAGCTTCAAAACCTATCGACTGATAGAGGTTCAAAGCACGCCTGTGATGAGTGACCACTCCCAGACGAACCTGTTTGCAGCGCTCTGCCAGGAGTTTCCCTACACGCGCAAGCATATCATGGCCGTAGCCTTTTCCTTGGTATTGCGGGAGGACGCAAACACTACATTCAATGAGAGTCAAGGGGTCCCGTAAGGTCTTCGTTTAGAGGTTATAAGACTGCAGGAGCAAAACGATATTCTACAAAAAACGGACTCGCGTGAAACCTTTACATTCTTAAAAAATTTCCCAGCAAGTAAAATAGCAAAACAAGTGTAACGATGGTTGGAACCAAGGTGATTCTGTTCCATTTGTACTTACGCGAAAGCACACAGCTCCAGATAACAAAAACAATCGCCACACTCAGCATTGTGACCATGTAGATCATAAGATTCAGATTCCCCTCCCCTGCAAGACCGATCTTTTCCTTTTGCCAACCGGACATGTCGTAGAGATAGATCTGCATGATTGGTACAAAAAAACTCCCTGGGCAATGCATCCAGCTTCTGCATATGCCCAAGGAGGTCTCTCGTTTCAGCTTTTGTCTTTCCTTAGTCGTCGCACTTCTCCGCTTTCCCCTCAGCCAGCGCGGTCTTGAAAGAAGAACCGCAGCCGCAGGAAGCGACCGCGTTCGGGTTTTGGATGGAAAACCCTCCGCCCATCATCGATTCCTTGTAGTCGATTTCCGTGCCTTTGATATATAGGTAGCTGTCTTTGTCGACAACAATCTTGACTCCATTTTGTTCAAAGGTTTGGTCGCCTTCTTTGATTTCCTGATCCCAACCCATCCCGTAGGTAAAGCCACTGCACCCACCCGGGCGGACACCTACGCGCAAAAACAGGTTAGGGTTGTTCTCTGCCGCCAGCATTTCTTTTACCTTCAGGGCGGCTTGCTCGGACATGGTAATCATTCGTTTCCCTCCTTGTCAGCCGTTGTTACTATGATGCGGCGTTCTCCTTACAGTATACCGAAGAAGCACCTGTGCTCTCAAGACTGCGCTGCACTTTGGCGGGCCTAAAAAGGCAGCAAAAAAAGAGGGTTGCCCCCTCTTATGCAAAATAGGCCTTTTTATCCAAAATATAAAAGCAGTAGGACTGCTTCTTTTTACCTACCTTGGACAGATTATGATCCATTTGGTTCAGCTCGTTGTGAAGTTGATCAATCTTCTTGCTGTATTCCAGTACTTCTGGATGATCCAACCCAAACTCTAACCCCATACTAACCATACGCTGTCGAAGGAGTTCAATTTTTTCAAGCAAAACGTCCCGCATTGCTGAAGCTCCTCCTAAAGATCATTAAGGCTTTCGTACCTTTATTTTACAAGATGATAAGACATTAGGCAAACAAATTTTCCTTTTATAACCATGAAAGATCTGGAAATTTGGCGACATTTGTTATATTTTTACAAACAATACTTCTCAAAACTTCTCATATTGTTCCCCTTCCTGAAGAGGTTTATAATATAGGTGCTTTTGTTATCGTGAGGAAAAGGGTAATCATTGATTACAGATCACCAGACTGCTCATGTGAAGAGTAGAACTATTGTCGTTGCTTACGGGGCGCTGATTGTGGACGCTCTCGCTGAACGGAAGGCTTCATCTGGAGGAGTGTTCCTTGGCTTTTAGTGCCCGGCAGAGACTGATACCCTTTCGAACAACATCACAGGATTGCGAGTAATTCTAGCTGAAGGGAAGTGTTTATGATGGCACTCGACACCCTTGTTCTTCAGGACAAAAATTTGTCCACAGTGGCCAACAAGGTAATTGCCGGTGAACGACTTACATTGGAGGACGGTCTCACCCTTTTTAATTCTAATGATTTGCTGACGATCGGCCAGCTTGCCAATCTGGTCAACCAACGGAAAAACGGAGACAATGTTTACTTTATTCAAAACCTCTACATTAATCCGACCAACGTCTGCGAGGCTCATTGCAAATTCTGCGGGTTCCGCCGCGACTTGGGCGAAGACGGCGCTTATACGATGAACACCGAAGAGCTGCTTCACTATGTAGAGACTCGCTACCACGAAGGCATCCGCGAGTTTCACATCGTCGGCGGCCACAACCAGCATGTGCCGTTTGATTACTATCTCGACAACATCCGCACGCTGAAAAAAGCGTATCCGCATGTCACGATGAAGGCGTACACCGGTGCCGAGATCGAGTTCTTTTCCCGCATCTCTGGCCTGTCCATCCGTGAAGTGCTCGAGGAGCTGCGCAAGGCCGGAGTGGAAAGCTTGACGGGAGGCGGCGCGGAAATCCTGACCGAGCGGTACCGCATGAAAATGAGTCCGGAAAAGGCATCGACAGATATGTATCTGGAAGTGCACCGTACTGCCCATCAAATGGGTATGAAAACTCACTCCACCATGCTGTACGGATCGATCGAAACATTGGAAGAACGCGTGATCCACATGCTCCGCCTGCGTGAATTGCAGGATGAAACCAACGGATTTTTGGTATTCATCCCGCTGGCGGTCCAGCCGATCAAAGCGACAGCCGGCATCAAACGCCGCAACTCTGCTATCGACGACCTGAAAACAATGGCGATCAGCCGCTTGATGCTGGACAACTTCCCGCACATCAAGGCTTACTTCATCAACATCGGCACCCAGCTGACCCAGTTGTCCCTGACCATGGGGATGTCCGATGTGCACGGAACGCTGATCGAGGAGCGCATCAGCCACTCCGCCGGGGCGCTTACACAGCAAGCGCTCACTGTCGATGAGCTGGTCTGGCTGATCAAGGGCGCCGGCAAACGCGCGCTGGAACGCGACACCTTCTACAATGTTGTCAAAGAACACTAAACGAATACGCTGTTGAAGTCTGCAGACGGGACGCCTTAACCGGTGTCCTGTCTTTTTATTTGTTTTTATCAGCCATTTTTGTTACGTTACTGATTGTAAGACATTTTCAAATGTTCAGGAGGTGTGAACCGTGCCGCTCTTAATTGTTGCAGCCCCCCGGTTAGGCAATTCATAACTTGGGGGGATCTCAATTGATTTTCTGGAAAATAGCAAAAAATGAAAAGATGTTCCGACGCTATCTCGCTGCCTTGTTTCTGTGGGAGTGGACGCAGTGGATGCTGGTTACCGCTATCCCGCTGTTTCTGCACCAACGCTACGGACTGGGGAAAGAATTTGTCTTCAGTATTGTCATTGAACTGCTGCCCGGCATCCTGCTCGGTCCAATCATCGGCTCCTGGATTGACCGCTGGGGCGCAAAAAGAGTGACGACCCTGGATATCGCGGCTTACAGCATCCTGGTCACGCTCTTGCCCCTGTCATCCTCGCTGTGGCAGGTGCAGCTCATTCTGCTCGGCATCGGCATCGCGAAAACAGCAGGGTCTCCCGCTTCGCTCACCTTGCGGGCCAGGGTCATCCCAAAAGGGCTGGAGATTCAGGGAAACGCAGCAATCATGGGTATCGAGCGCCTCTGCAAAATCATCGGGCCCTTGGCCGCAAGCATGGCCATCCTCGTTTTTGGCATCGGAACGATGCTTCTGCTCTGCTCCTTTGCCGGACTTGCTGCATTTGCCCTGTTTTACATGCTTCCGGCAGCGGAAAGCCAAAAGCAGGCAGAGAACGAAAATGGCTTTACAAAAGCGATTTTCTCGGCGCTCCCTGCCTTTTTCGGATTGCTTTCTCGTGACCGGATGATCGCTGCTTTTGTCGTGACAGCCATCGGGTATTCCCTTTTGTTGGGAATGCTGAAGATCTTTCTGCTGTCACTTGCCGGCTTGTACGGAGATCCCCAGCAATACTGGGGGCTGCTTCTGGCAGCACAGGGGTTGGGGTCGCTCGCAGGAGCACTTGTCTGCGACAGGGTTGTAAACCGGCTGACACGGACGTACTCCCTGACCTGGGTCTATTTCCTGTTTGGACTGGGGGAAGCTGTCCTTTTGACCGGCCTTGCCTTTCCGCTCGGGCTTACCTGGACCCTTTTCGTCCTCGTCCTGGCTGCTGTGTTTGAAATCGTGGCGACGATCATTTACTTTTCAGTGATACAGACGCGGATTCCGTATGAGCAGCAAGGTTTGTTCAATAGCATGACCTTGCCGGTACTGGATACATGCTATGCGGCTGGCATCATGTTATCGGGCGCGCTCCTCAGTACACTGCCGATCTTCTCTGTACTGCTGGTGTGCCTCGGATTTATGCTGGTCACCCATCTGCCGTTCGCCAGGCTGTTCTTTCGCGACAGGGCAGCCGAAGCAAGCACTGGCAGCGAGTAGCCGTTTCCTATAAAAAGCACTCGCATGCAATGAAAAAGGGCTGTCCCGCTCGTAAAGACTTACGAGGGGACAGCCCTTCACTATCGCAACAGGTCAAACGAAGCTGCTCATTTCCCTTCCCGATTGCTCAAAAGGGAAAGTCCTCCTGCTCTTCTTCATCTGCCTTGAGCTTCGCTTTGATTTTTTCCAACAGCTCATTGGCCGTTTCCGCTTGCACCAGGTCCCCGTTTACCAAGGCAAAGGGCTGCATGTAGCATTCGCCGCAGTATCCGAGGCAGCCGTATTCCAGCACGTCGACATCCAGCTCCGGGTCATTTTCGAGCGCTTCCATTACTGGCTTTGTATAGGAAGAAACGTTACTCGCGCAAAATTCTACTAAGGGCTTCATCTATTTCTCACCTGCCATAGTTATTGGCTTCGTATTTCGTTCTTTATTGTACCGCTTATCAAGGAAAAATTCAGTACACAAGTGCACCGTTATCTGGGAAAAAGATTCTGCTTGCAATTTAAGCGAAAGAGAACAACAATAGAGTGGGTGCTGTAAAATAACGGACAGAAGAAAGGATAGACCTTCTATGAAACGACTTGTTATCCTTGGCGGAGGATACGGGGGTCTGCGAATTATTGAGCGCATCCTGTCCCCTGATTTACCAGATGACGTCTTTGTCACGCTTGTGGACCGGATGCCGTTTCACGGATTGAAGACGGAGTATTACGCTCTGGCTGCAGGTACGGAGCCGGAAATGGCCGTACGCGTCGCTTTTCCCAGCGATCCTCGTTTAACAATCAAGTACGGAGAAGTAGCAGGAGTGAACCTGGACGAACAAATCGTCAATTTTGACAACGGCGATACGCTTTCCTATGACTGGCTGGTGTTGGCACTGGGTTGTGAAGACCGTTATCACGATATTCCCGGAGCCGAAGAGTTCACCAATTCGATCCAGACCATGGCCGCAACAAGAAATACGTATGCGGCAATCAATAACCTCAACCCATATAGTATGGTTACCATCGTCGGTGGAGGACTTAGCGGCGTTGAGCTTGCCTCCGAACTGCGGGAAAGCCGTGCCGATCTGAACATTCGCATCGTGGACCGCGGCGAGAGCATTCTCAGCCCGTTCTCCAAAAAGCTGCAAGAATACGCTTCCCAATGGTTTATTGAGCACGATGTCCAACTGGTCTCGATGGCGAATGTGAATCGCGTCGAACCGGGTGTGGTGTACAACCATAACGAACCGGTTGAGAGCGATGTCATCGTCTGGACCGCAGGTATTCAAGCAAACCGGATCGTCCGCGGGCTGCCGATCGAAACGGATAACATTGGACGAGCCAAGCTGAACGCCTACCACCAGGTTCCCAACTACCCCAATGTATACGTAGTGGGCGACTGTGCGAGCCTTCCTTATGCGCCGAGCGCACAAACAGCGGAACTGCAGGGAGAGCAAATTGCACTCATGCTGAAAAAGGATATGAAAGGCGAAGAGTACCCTGCCTCGCTGCCTGTTATCAAGCACAAGGGAATGTTCGGCTCTCTGGGTAAAAAAGAAGGCTTCGGCGTCCTCGGAAAAGTATCCCTGGTCGGCCAGATGCCTCGTGTCATAAAAAGCGGCATTCTCTGGATGTACAAGAAACATCTGGGCTAGCCCGGCAATAGAAAGCCTATCGGTTCTCGTAAGCCGAGGGCTTTTTTGTTTGCTCTGCTGCATGGTTTGTTGATGGTCTCCTCATACTAACGGCATATTCGTACGCAAAGTCTTCCCCCGTATAGGTGAGTCAATGAAACATGCACTCCTTTTCCTTTTGTTGGTCCCTGTAACATTTACTTACAGATACATTGACGCTTCAATAGCCGGGCGAGTGCCGCATTACACTTCTGCTTCGGAATCTGAGCGAGTGCCACTTCACACTACCGCCGCGGCATTTGGGCAAGAACAGCTACAAGCTGCCGCCGCCGCGTCGGAGAAAGTACGGCTTTCATTTGCATCTCCCGCACCTGGCCGCGAGCAGCTTCTCGAAGGCGCCCTGCTAAACCGCTACCTGGAGTTGATCGGCAGCACTCTTCAAAGGCCTTTTGGCTGCGGAAAAATCGCCGGCATCAAGCGTTTGGGCGACCCCAGACTCCCGGCCTTCGAGGTAGTCATCGAAGTCGTTACATTCGGCGAGGCATTTGGACAGCCCCCGTATGGTCTCGTCTCCCTAACCGTACGGGATCGTCCGGACCTCGTAAGCCTGACCGGAATTGAAAAGCAGCGGAATCTTTCCGAGGACGAATATAAAAACCGATGCCGCTGGTTCGTGCGGTAAGTGTTCAAAGAAATTTTCCTTCATTCTCTAAAACCGCACGGTAGAAAAGATTCACAAGTTCGGTACTATACGACTGCGGATCGATACTGCCGTTCAGCTTCCTGTTGAATATATATTCGTCAATCGCTCCTCGA
>k87-599450_pt1 | contig 16740 bp, 16 predicted proteins | sample MGYA00084031_6733416 | MGnify analysis MGYA00084031
CCGCCGTTTTGCGAAGAGGTCACCCGCTGCAGGAGATTTACTTTGCCGGCAGCCATGACTTGTCGCTCGACCTGCTCACCCGTATGATCGCCAGACGCGGGGTAACGCTGTTCCCTGTCTATTCCGGGAGTATGGACGGATTGATCGAGCTGTACAAAGGCCGCGTGGACATCGCCGGCTGTCACCTGCTGGACCAGACGACCGGCGAGTATAACCTCCCCTATATCCGCTCTCTGCTGCCAAACGAGGAGGTGGCCGTCGTCAATCTCGTCACCCGTTGGCAAGGGTTTATCGTGCCTCTGGGCAATCCGCGGATGATCACCAGCTGGGAGGAGTTTCTCTCGGGCCGTCACCGCATCGTCAACCGTCAGCGAGGCTCAGGCACTCGGGTGCTGCTCGACTTCAAGCTGCGCCAGCTCGGCCGCTCCGCCGATCGCGTACCCGGCTACTACCGGGAAATGAACACACACTACGAGCTTGCTTCCGCTGTCCTGCGGGGAGACGCGGACACTGCACTGGGAATCGAAAGTGCCGCCCGCGGGCTTGGACTAGACTTTTTCCCTGTGCAGGAAGAGCGGTACGATCTCGTATTGCCTACGAGACTGCTCGATCAGGAGCGATTCCGCATCATGCTCGAGGTGCTGCGCGACCCGGGCTTTAAACAAATGGTCGTCGCCATGGGAGGCTACGGGGTGTCCTCAACCGGAAAAATAATTGACAGAATGTAAAAATGATTTCAACAATAGGGAGATGATTAGATTGAAGCGTCTTTATGTCTCTTTCTTCGCTGCCGTTCTTTCTTTGCTTCTCGCCGCCTGCTCGCAGGAGCCATCGGCAGCAACGCAAAGCTCGCAGCAGCCTCCGGCAGGAAATCAGCAGCAGGCCACCGCTGCAGAGCCGCGGCAACCGGCAGCTCCCGAATCGAAGCCGTCGGAATCGTCCGCCAAGGAGATCGTTTTGGCCACGACGACCAGCACGCAAGATTCCGGCCTGTTGGATGTGATGCTGCCCGCCTTTGAGCAAAAGAGCGGCATCAAGGTAAAGGTCGTCGCCGTCGGAACCGGACAGGCGATCAAGCTGGGCGAGGACGGCAATGCCGACGTGCTCCTCGTGCACTCCCGAAAGGCGGAGGACGAATTCGTATCCAAAGGATTCGGAACAGACGCCTATGACGTCATGTACAACCAGTTCTACATCGTAGGTCCCGCTGATGATCCGGCCGGCGCAAAAACAGCGAAAACCGCAGCAGAAGCGTTTGCCCTCATCGCGGAAAAGAAGGCTCCATTCATCTCTCGCGGTGATGATTCGGGAACGGACAAGAAGGAGAAAAGCATCTGGAAGGAAGCGAAGCTCACTCCCGAGGGCGACTGGTACCTCTCCTCTGGTCAAGGAATGGGGGCAACCCTGCAAATGGCGGATGAGAAAAATGCCTACACGCTCACAGATGAGGCCACCTATCTCTCCCGCAAGCTGAATTTGCAGGTCGTCATGCAGGGAGATCAGTCTTTGCTGAATCCATACGGCATTATCAAAGTAAAATCGACTTCCAAACCGGATGAAGCGATGCAATTTATCCAGTTTTTCACCGGCGAGGAGGGGCAAAAAATAATCGGCGAGTTCGGGAAAGACAAATACGGAAAAGGGCTGTTCGTCCCTTCTGCCAAGAAACGATAGGGGCTCTGCTTCATGCTCATGACCCCTGAAGTATGGGAGGTTGTCTGGCTCTCCCTCAAAGTGACAACGACTGCAATATTGCTCGGCTCTTTGATCGGCATTCCGCTCGGCGCCTGTCTCGGTCTTTATTCTTTCCCGGGAAAACGGCTGGTTATCGTATTGATTTACACTTGTATGGGTCTTCCCCCGGTGTTGGTCGGGGTCATCGTCTATTTATTGCTCTCCCGATACGGGCCGCTCGGTTCGCTCGGCCTTTTGTTCACTCCGGAGGCGATGATGCTTGCCCAGGTCGTCTTGGTCACTCCGATCCTGGCTGGATTAAGCCTGTCTGCCGTCCAGGCAAAGGAGAGGGCCTATTGGGAAACCGCGAAAAGTCTCGGTGCCAGCCCTCTGCAGCTCGTCTTTACCATCGTCAAGGAAGCGCGCAAAGGCATCTGGGCTGGCGTAGCAGCCGCATACGGCAGAGCGATTTCCGAAGTTGGCGCCGTCATGCTCGTGGGCGGTAATATCGAGCACCATACACGGGTTATGACCACAGCGATCATACTCGAAACGAGAATGGGCAACTTCACGGCAGGACTGCAAATGGGATTGGTCCTTTTGCTGATCAGCTTTTTGTTCAACAGCTTCTTGGTTATCGGCGTGCTGAACCAATTAAAAACCGGGCGGAGATGACAGGATGAACAAGCTCAAGCTCAGCGACCTGGAAGTCGCCTACAGAGGAAAGATCGTATTGCGTGTAGACAAAGCCGTATTTGAACATAGGAAAATCTACGGCATCGTCGGTCCCAGCGGTTCGGGCAAAAGCACCTTGCTGCGTGCGATGACGCTGTTGGAGCAGCCGGCTGCAGGCAGGATGGATGTGTTTGGCACGGTTGTTGACCTTTCTTCGCTCACCCACGCAAAAGGCTTGCCACTGCAGCGGCGGATCGGTTACGTCCCGCAAAAGCCAACCATGTTTGACTCCACCGTCTTTGACAATGTAGCACTGGGGCTGCGTTATCGCGGAACAGATCGGACGGCGATCCGTTCGCTCGTCACGGAAGCGCTGGAACTGGTCGAGCTGGGGCATACGGCCAAGCAGCGTGCGCATACCCTATCGGGCGGAGAGGCGCAGCGGATCGCCCTGGCAAGGGTGCTGGTATACCAGCCTGATCTGCTCTTTCTCGATGAACCGACTGCAAACCTCGACCCTTATCACATCGCCATTTTCGAGCGAGTGCTGAAAGCGATCCAACAGACGCGGGACATCACGATCCTGATCGTGACTCACAATTTGCAGCAGGCAAGGCGGTTGACCGACGAATGCTTGTTTATCCACAAGGGACGGATCGTTGAAAACGGAAGTACGGAGGCGTTTTTTACCCGGCCGAAAAGTCCCGAGCTGCAGGACTTCCTCTGCGGCCGGATGATTTACTAAAAAAGGGGGCCTGGATAATGAATCCGGATTGGATGCAGCGCTATTCCAGACAGATGCTGTTTGCCCCGATCGGCAGTGCGGGACAAAATATGCTGCAACAGAAAAAAGCGGCAGTCGTCGGGATGGGAGCACTGGGAACCGTCCTCGCCAATCACTTGGCGAGAGCCGGCGTCGGATACCTGCGGCTGATCGACAGGGATTTTGTGGAGGAAAGCAACCTCCAGCGGCAAATGCTCTACGATGAAGCGGATGCCAGGCAGCATCTGCCAAAAGCGGTCGCCGCAACTGCCAAGCTGAGGCGCATCAACGCTGACATTGCTGTCGAAGGAATCGTCGCAGACATCAGCCCGGTCAATGCGGAAGCCCTGCTAACCGATGTGGATGTCATTCTCGACGGGACAGATAACTTTCAGATTCGTTATCTGATCAACGACGTAGCCGTAAAGCATTCGATTCCCTGGGTTTACGGCGGCGTTGTAAGCGCGCGCGGAATGTTCTCTGTTATCCGCCCCGGCATCACTCCCTGCTTTCGCTGTCTATTTCCTACCGCTCCCGCAGGACGGGGAGAAACATGCGATACAGTCGGCGTGATCGGCCCTATTGTTCACATTGTCGCATCCTACCAGGCGACGGAAGCGCTCAAACTGCTCATCGGAGCGGATGACATGCTGAATCCCCATCTGGAACAGCTAGACATCTGGGAAAACGACTTCATGCAGATGAATGTCGCAAATGGCCGAAATCCTGCATGCCCCGCCTGTGTCGGGCGAAGCTTCAGCAGTCTCGAGTGGCAAGAAGGGGCTGAGGAGTTTGCCGCGCTGTGCGGCAGAGATACGGTCCAAATCAGCCCGCAGCGCCCCCTCTCTGTCAATCTCGACCGAATGGCCGAGCGCTTTCGCGTCCTCGGACGAGTCGAAGCCAATCCGTTTCTGCTCCGCTTTCATGTGGAAGGCTGCACGCTCGTCTTTTTCCAGGACGGACGCGTGCTCATCCAGGGTACAGATGACATCGCAGCTGCCCGGAGACTGTACGCCAAGTACGTAGGACATTAACGGACAGTCGGGAGCAAAAAAGCCCTGGTCTGCAGATCATTCCAAGAGGGGGTCCGGATCGCTCGTCGCCCGAGTTCGCTATCCCGAGTTTGCAGTCCCGGGTTCGCTTTATGAAAAAAGGTGCTGTCCCGGCTCTTGCGGACAGCACCTTTTTCATTTCCGATTTCAAACGGACAGCTTGTTTGTTTCTCCCCTGTACTGACCCAAGCGGTCTGTCAGGTTTACTTCATTTCGCTAATCTCGGCTTTAATCTTGTCGAGGAAGGCATCTACGCTCATGCCGCCCTCGTCGCCTACGCCGCGCTTGCGGACGGACAGCGTCCCTTGAGCGACTTCGTTTTCACCGATAACCAGCATGTAAGGCACTTTTTGCACCTGTGCCTCGCGGATTTTGTACCCGATTTTTTCATTGCGGGCATCAAGCTCCACGCGAATGCCGGCTTGCTCCATTTTTTCCTTGACCTTTTGCGCGTATTCCACATGCACTTCATTGATCGTCATCAGGCGAACCTGAACCGGAGCGAGCCAGACCGGGAATGCGCCAGCATAGTGCTCGATCAGGATACCGATAAAGCGCTCCATCGAACCGTACATGGCGCGGTGCAATACGACCGGACGATGCTTCTCGTTGTCTTGGCCGACATATGACAGGTCAAACTTCTCAGGCATTTGGAAGTCGAGCTGGATCGTACCGCACTGATGGCGGCGTTTCAGCGCGTCCGTAATCTGGAAGTCGATCTTCGGTCCGTAGAACGCACCGTCTCCTTCCTTGATTTCGTACGGCAATCCCGCTTCTTCCAACACGTTTCTCAAGGATGTTTCGGCAATCTCCCACAGCTCATCGGAACCCATCGAATCCTCAGGACGAGTGGAAAGAGCTACGCTGTACTCAAATCCGAACACTTTGTAGATCGAGTCGATCAAACGGATCATGCTCTTGATCTCTCCCTCGATCTGGTCCGGACGAACAAATACGTGGGCATCGTCCTGACAGAAGGTCCGTACCCGAAGCATCCCGTTCAGTGCGCCGGAATACTCGTGGCGGTGCACCTGACCGAATTCGGAGTAGCGAATCGGCAGATCGCGGTAGGAGTGCATTTTGTTTTTATAGATCAGCATGTGGCCGGGACAGTTCATCGGCTTCAATGCATAAGTGGTATTGTCTACCTCGGAGAAGTACATATTCTCGTGGTAATGATCCCAGTGGCCCGACTGCAGCCAGAGGCGCTGGTTCATAATAAACGGAGAGCGCACTTCCGTGTAGTGGGCCAGCTGCTGCATGCGGCGGGAGAATTGCTCCAGCTCGTTGCGGACAGTGAAGCCGTTCGGCAGATAAAACGGCATGCCTGGCGCTTCTTCGGAAAACATGAACAGCTCCAATTCCTTGCCCAGCTTGCGGTGGTCGCGTTTTTTCGCTTCTTCGATAAAGTGCAGATATTCATCCAGCTCCGCCTTCTTCGGCCAAGCCGTGCCGTATACGCGCTGGAGAACCTGGTTATCCGAATTTCCGCGCCAGTACGCCCCAGCCACACTCATCAGCTTGAATGCTTTGATGAAACCGGTGGACGGCAAGTGCGGTCCGCGGCACAGGTCGAAGAATTCACCCTGCTCGTAGATGGTGATAGTGGCATCTTCCGGAAGGTCGCGAATCAACTCCAGCTTCAGGTGATCGTTGATTTCCTTGAAGATCGCGACTGCTTCGTCACGGCTTACTTCTTTGCGGCGGATCGGCAAGTCTTCCTTGATGATCTTTTCCATTTCCGCCTCGATTTTTGGCAGATCATCCGGGGTGAGTGCCACCGGGATATCCATGTCGTAATAAAATCCGTCTTCGATCACCGGACCGATGCCCAGCTTTACCTCTTTCCCGTACAGGCGTTTAATCGCCTGAGCGAGCAAGTGGGCCGTGCTGTGACGATACACTTCCACACCATCCGCGGAATCAAGCGTAACGATCTCAACGGCCGCATCCTCCTCGATCGGTGTGTAAAGATCGACTACCTTGCCGTTTACTTTACCGGCAACCGCCTTTTTCTTCAGACTGGAGCTGATCGAACCGGCGATCTCTTCGACAGTGACGCCTGCGTCATACGGACGAACGGCGCCGTCAGGGAATGTAACGTTGATTTGTGCCACGATCCATACTTCCTTTCTCCATCGTATTTGCTTTGTTTAGGGAAAATAAAAAAGCACTCATCCCTGAAGGGACGAGTGCTTGTAACCCGCGGTACCACCCTACTGGCCTGTAGACATGCCCTGCCCATAAACGGGTCAAAAGCAGGTCGATTCCAGACCTCTCGAAAACGTAACGGTTTGAACCGGCTCGCCGATACTGTGAGCAAGAAGCTCTTTCCCGGCGGCTACTCGAAGGGGGTAGATCGATACGTGTACGCAGCGGGCTTCCAGCCTGTGTCCCGCCTCTCTGGAGCAACATGGGTATCGTCCATGTCCTTCTCATTGTATTTTCCGTGTTAGGTTGTTTTTCGTATTATAAAGGAGTTGGTTTGTTTACGTCAAGTACACGTCTGCCGGACAGACACAGGGAACACGAATGGCAGGTGATCAGCCGGTTTTCAAAAATGCTGCGAACGGTCTGTGTCAATGCGGGCCTGTCCTGCGCCATGTGAAAAACGATACGTTCCGGCGCAATCGCTACCAGAGCGCTCACCAGATAATCCTCTTCCCGGCATTTCTGTTCATCCGTAAACATGACGGCGTCCAGATGGTCCAGCCAGATTCGGTCTCCGTGTTTATCATAGAGATGGAAAGGTTTGTCCACACTAGGAACAACGTGAACGACTTCCTGCTTGGCTTCCTGATCGGCGATAAAAAAGCGCAGCAGGTCAACGAACTCCTGATACTGCCTGTCTTCGAGATAATCGTCAAGGCCGGTTTCGATCAGCTCAAACAACTCATTCCAATGCTCCTGCAGACGGAAGCGGACAAACCCGAGTACGTTCAATTCGCGCTCGTCCTCCAGGTAGTCCCGCACTTTCCGGTATATCCTTGCTTTCCGGGTAGTCGCTTGCAGAAGATCGGCTTCTTCTTCCCCTTCTGCAAAAAGCCGCTGGACGAACGGAATAACGTAAGGCCACTCATCTTCAAGCTGCTCGGACTCGATCAGGTCGCCGGCTATTTCCTCCATGACCTCCGGTTCCTTGACCCGAATGACCCACTCGGCTACAGCCAGCGAGATAAATGCACGTGCCCATTCTATCGTCTCCGCATCGTATTCTTCCATACACCAGCTTTGAAAGCGAAACATCCTGAAATCGCCCTGATCGCGTTCTTCATATGTAATGCGCACCGGATCGGTGTTGACCCGCTCCTTCATCTCATCGATGATCGAGCGAAAAGCATCACAATGCGCAGGGACATTTTCAAAATATAAGGCGTACGTTTGCATCGTCCATCTCCCCAATCCGCAATGTAGTTACAGTATATGTCCTGCTTGAGGCGATATACTTTTAAACGGATGGAAACAGAGGGAAGGTTGCACATCGAAGACAGCGGTCGCTTTTCAAAGCAAGAAAAAACAACCCTACCTCTTGGCAGGGTTGCGCTGCGAATAATTATTCAAAGCCGATCTCCTCATACACTTCAGGGTCCCAATAAATAACCGATTGCTCCAAGGGAACGTTCATCTCGCGTGCTCCGTTGGGCTTTCCGTTGAAGTAGATAATTTCCGTAATGGCCAAACGATCGCCTCGTATGTCGATTTCTCCCTTAAATTCAAGAGTGGTTCCATTTGGTGCAAAAAAGATGACTTTCCCCGATCCCAGTGTTTTCATTGGGTACCTCCCGTTGTATGGTCTGTACCCTTATAGTAGTAGACAATCTTTCCCAACGTCAACAATTCCTAGAGACTTTTTACCCAATTGTCGAATCTGAAGCTCCTTTTTTTCTGCTTCGCCCCTGTCTGTTGTCGGTCGGCTGAGACAGACTGCTGTAGGCTTCCGCTGTCAAAGTTCCCTCGGCATCAGCCGCGACCTGCGTCTCCTCGCTCACTCCGTAATGCTCCTGTCTGTACGTGGGAGAGGAAAAAATTTGGCTTGCATTCGCTGGCCGCTGCAGTGTTGGGCTCGGGTAGGACACGCCTGAGATGGCGGAGGTCTGCTGTGAAGCAGGGCCCTCGGGCTCAACCGCGTTCGTAATCACCGTCCCGTTATGAGGCGAAGGCATAGCCGCGGGAGGCGGTGTCATTTGCTGCCCCGCACCCTGGCTCCCTTCGGACGCCGGTTGGTAGCCGCGCAGCAATTGCGCATTGGCGGTCGGCTGCATCGTCAGGAATGGATAGTATCCCTTTCGCTGCATATAGCCCCACATTTCGTAAGCCTGGTTGGCGCAGTTGACAGCACTCTGCAGCAGCATGTTTCGGAGCTGTGGATGGGCAGCCTCAAGCGCTGCCGCCATTTTGCATGTTGCCCCTGACTTGTGCAGGCCCAGCATTGCCGAAGAAACATCCCGATCGTCCATCTGATTGGGATGAACATTCGGCTGTTGTGTTTGCGGATACGTTTGCGGGTACATTTGCGGCATTTGACCGGACTGCATCGTGCCCATGACTGCATGTGCCGCCGCTATCGCTGAAGCAGGACGGTATGGCAGCGCCTCTCCCGCACCCAGCCCGTGGACGGTATGGACCATGCTGTTGTACTCATTTTGCATGAATTGCAGCTGATGGCCAAGCAGGTGACTCAGTTCAGGGTCGCGAACATAAGGAGCATACAGCTGGGCCGTATTGATCGCATTGACCGCCTCATTCAAAACTTCGTGCAGCTCCATCACTTCATGTGCTCCGTACGCGTGAGGTTGCATGTGACCAATTCCTCCTTTTCACAAATCCCTAACAGTATGTCCTTTTCTGTTGGCAAATAGAAGCAAGTTTCTTTCTGCATTTTCCATGTTTTTCTGTAACTCTTTTCGCCGACCAACGTAATACGAGACATATACCTTTGTACAAGACATATATAGAACTACAGAAACGATTTCGTTTCCTGTATAATGAAACGATAATCAAGGACTTGAGGAGACGCTCATGTTTGAACAAATTACACAAGTTTTCATGCAATATGGAGTCTGGGGGCTATTTGGACTTTCTTTTTTGGACTCGTTTATCGTACCCGTCCCTCCCTTTTTCTTGCAGATCGCGATGAGCCTGATCGATCCAGCCGCTGCCCTGCGCTATGCCACGGTCGCGTTTACCGGCTCTATCCTTGGCGCTCCGATCGGATACATACTGGGCAAGTGGCTCGGCAAACCGATCTTGAGAAAGATCCTGCCGGAAAAGTGGACAAAGCTGGCTACCGAACAGTTCGACAAAAACGGAGATGCCGCCGTATTGATTGGTTCCTTTACTCCCATCCCTTTCAAGGTGTTCACCATTTTAAGCGGCGTCTTTAACTATTCGCTGACGAAGCTTATGCTGTTTGCCATTCTCGGTCGGGGTATCAAATTTTATCTCATCGGAATATTGTTTCACCTCTATGGAAAACACGCCAAAGTATTGCTCGACGAATACCTGGAAATTGCCGTGCTGGGCATCGGTGCGGTTGTCGCTATCGCCTGGCTGGTATGGAATAAACGCAGAAAAAAAACCGCTTGATTGTCTGCTGAAAAGTGTTTGCCTTTGAACCAAAAACGCTCCGGAAAGTGCGCTGTCCCTCTTCCTGGACGCGTTTTTTTGTTTGCGGCCCCAAATACCTCGTCTCTTTCGCAATATTTCATGGACATTCACCTAATATGTACCTCCCCATATATTGTAATTGTGAGTTTTTTGGAGGAGGTGAAGCGATGGCCGTAATCAAGGTAAACTCCAGAGATGTCGACATGTTGGCTCGTCTGATCCGTGCCGAAGCCGAGGGAGAAGGGGAACTGGGCATGCTGATGGTCGGAAACGTCGGCGTGAACCGCATTCTTGCCAATTGTCTTGATTTTAGAAATATACGAACGATGCGGGACATGGTGTTTCAGTCACCGGGAGGTTATGAAGCTGTACAAAAACCTTACTTCTATCAGCGCGCCAGGGATAAGGAGCGCCGCCTGGCAAGACGAGTCGTAAATGGAGAGCGCACGCATCCCGCCTCAAACGCATTGTGGTTTTTTCGACCCAGCGGCAACTGTCCGGCGCAATGGTATAACCAGCGAAATTCGGGACGTTACAAGGCCCACTGCTTCTTCGTCCCTTCCCCCAGGGATTGCCCCCGTGTTTTCTGATTGTACTTGATGGTGCTTGCAAGTCCAGAAAAGGAGAGAGTTCATCATGAGTCAACAAATGCCTTACAATCCTTATGTCACCTACCCCTATACGGACATGTATCCTTCTTCATCCTTTCCGTACCAGATGGGCCAGCAGCCGGTTCAACCGGGACAACAGCAAGCTGTCCCCATGCAGCCAAGCGGAAGTCTGATTCCCGGAACGCCTCTGGCTCCCGGTCAGGTCGTTGAAGAATCCTACATTGAGAACATCCTTCGCCTGAACCGCGGAAAGGTGATTACGGTTTACCAAACCTTTGAGAACAATACCCAGTGGAATGCGAAAATTTTCCGCGGTGTTCTGGAAACGGCAGGGAGAGATCACATTATCCTCAGCGACCCGGAATCGGGAAAACGGTTTCTGCTGCTGATGGTAAACACTGACTATATCACCGCAGACGAGCATTTGAACTACATTCCTCCGGCACTGCCTTCAGGTATCCGCTAAAAACAAAAAACCTCATCGCTTGCAGATGGGGTTTTTGTCTGTTCAGATATACGGATTACACAACCTGCGGATCGCTTGAATCGGCTTTGGCAAAATACGCTTGCTTCTCATCCTGCCAAAACAAGCCGCTCGGCAAAGAGCTTTTTTGCCTCATGCGAATCGCCAGCAGATTGACCATGCGATTGATCTCGGCGTGGGCCCACTCGTCCATCGTAAATTTGACAGCGTATTCATAGATCGTTTCATTCCAATTGCTGTTGCGAACGACATGTCCGTACATTTTCAATTGCCGAGAAAATACCTCTGTTTCAAATTCAAGCACCAACTGATCATTTACCGGCAATTTCAAATCAGAGAGAAAGCGAAGGCCGCCACCTCCTATGTCTTCGATCAAAACATCTGCGCTCCCCACCTTCATCGTCTTTCCTTTTAACATGACGATTGTCATGCGCGAACAGAGCGGGGGAACCAGCTGCAGTCGAAAGTAGTCTCTTCGTTGCCAATTGATGACGCCATTCACCGTTTTCACCTCATGTTAAGGAATATGGTCCTGTTTCTTTGGGATCACCGTTTAGCGAGTGACTTTGGCGAAATAAACGCAAAAATGGAAAAAAACGCCGCGAACACGGCGCTTATGATATTTTCCGCAAAACCTTCCTTATTCTTTTTTCTGCTCCGGGTAGTTCATTTCCTTCTTGGTAATGGGAGAATTTTCCCATAAATGATTTTGATCAAACTTGATCGTGTCTTTGCGCATAAAGCGGAACAGGAGGTCTACCACCCACCAGACCAAGACCATGAAGATGAAAAATATGAGAACAGCTCCCCACACGGAATACCTACCCCCTCCCCTTTTACTGCCACTATATGAAGAGAAGGTAGAATTGATTCGACCTAAAAAGCGGTCGTACAGCGTGGCTTGCAAGGGACGGCAAACAACCGGTCTATCACCTCTACGTATTCGGGCCGCGACAAATGGGCCAGCCCGTACTGGTATAAGCTGTGAAAGCGGACTGCCCCCATGACAAGCGAAGAAAAATCGGAGATATCGAGTGATACTTCCGCGTCGGCTTGTGCGGGCGTTTCCGGAAGTAGCCCGGGCAACCCGTCGCGAAAGCAGATGGTATAACTCTTTTCATTATCCGGCAGAAAGCTGTCGCGAATATGAAAGGTAAGCGTGCAGCTTTCCCTTCCCATACGGTGATCCGCCATTTGACGAAAATAACCCGCTACATCAATCATTCGATACATCAGCCCGACACCGGACGCATGGCTTTCATGATAGTAGAAGGGGATCAGACGGTCAGAGCCGTTTCCCGGATCGGCGAGCAGAAAGTGAAAATCTTCTTCCTGGGTATAAAAGATGCAGCGCCTGACCTGGTCGGCTTGGCTGCGCAAAAAGGCGAGAAGTCCACGCATGGCCTCCGGCGTTTCACAGATAAACTCCTTGACGTGCAAATCGTGGATGCTGGCATTTTCCTGTCTGACCTGTTTAAACTGCAGGACCAGATAGCCGCTTAGCTGTCCATCCTTTCGGCAGCCAAAGGCGATATGCTCCGGCCGATCCAGAAAGGCATCCAGCTCGCGTGCCGTCTTTTCGATCATCCCGTGGGTTTTCGCGGCATAGCGGTTGTAGCTCCCCAGGATATCAGCGCGGTCCTCCTTGGACAGAGCAATGACGTCCTGCTTGCTCCCGGCAGGCAGGTCCAGAGGAGAAACCCGGTATTCATTCATTTTGGTTCCGGCTCCGAAGCCCATCTGTTTGTAAAAATCGACTCGGAACGGATAAAGGGAGACGAGACTGACGCCACGATCACGGTATGCCCGCAAAAAATGGAGCAGCATCGATTTGGCTATTTTCTCCTTTTTGTGCAGCAGGTCAACAGCAACGGTACCGATCCCTCCGGTGAGCAGCCGTTTTCCATGAACATTCATGTGAAAATCGAACCATTTCATCACACCGACCATCCGGTTGTCGCGAAAACAGCCGACAAAAGAAACCCCCGGATCCTCCTGCATGCTTTCGCGAATCCGATTGATCCAGCGTTCCTTCATATCCGGCACTTGCATTTCCTGTCTCGGATATGCCATTCCGACTATTCTGACGAATCCCTCCGCTTCGGAAGGCTTCAATACGCGGATTTCTTCCACCGGCATCATCCCCCGCTTCCCTTTTTTCAGTTGCGATACATCTGATAAAAAATATTTTACTGAATGCTTCCATCTTCTGGCAAGAAAAAAGAGACAATCGGGCTTTGTATCGCCCGCTCTCGAACCGCTGCCACTCTCACAATGCTCGCTATTGGAGCAGCCGAATGGATAAAAGGGCATCCCGGTAGACAAACCGGGGCCCCTTCATGTTGCCGTGCAGCCTGTTTTTATGATGTGCCGGCCAGTTTTCTGATCGCCTTGAACACTGTCTGATAGTAGCTTTTCTCATGAGCGACCAGGTCTGCCATCCCCACCTCTTGGCTTACTCCAGAGACGCTTCCGTCTTCGTCGCAGACGAATCCGCTCGCTCGAACCGAAGAAATCTCGCCGTTCAACAATCTCATCAGCTCATCAAGCCGAATCCAGAGCAAGCCGGTCAGCTCCTCCTGCTGGATCTGGTACGCTTCCAAGGGCTGGTCGGATTCATATCCGTACACGTGGCAAATCTCCCTGTCGACAATGCCCGGCTCACCGGAAACATCCCGTATGACTCCAATATGCTGCAAGCTCTCATACGAGACAGCCAGTCCCAGCTCTTCCTCCAGCTCACGCACGCCGTCCCTCGGCCCTTCACCGGCAAGCAGATGGCCCGCCGAAGTGATATCCAGCTTGTTTGGCGAGGTGTCCTTCTGAGGATGGCGTTTTTGAAATAGCAGGTAGACCCGCTCTTTCTCCCGGCGGTATATCCAACAGTGAAACGTCTGATGCCACAGTCCGAGCCGATGCACTTCACTGCGCGCTTCCGTACCGATCCATTGCCCTTTCTCGTCAAAAATATCCAGCGTTTCTTCCTTCACTTTGTTCACCTCAATCGAACAATTTGCTTCCTGCGTTGCAATCCCGGCAAGCTTCCCAAAACCGGCTGCAAATGCAAATCTGTGTCATCGCTCCGACGTTCTCAACTACTGCGCGGCCCGGGCTTCGATCCGTTCGGACTTGACATTTTCATCCTGCGTGATGTGCCTCTGGCTGACAATCTATCGGGCCGGAACACGCATATAGAGCGGTTTATTCTTTTCCATGCAAGGCCTCCAAGGCTTCCTGGACCACGAGTCCGGTATCAAAGCCGATCAGTCTCGCCTCTTTTCCATCCAGCGCATTCGCCAGCTCATCGAGCAGCAGGTGCATGCGATCCTGATCCGGCACCTGGACTTCTTCCAGCGGCTGGCCCATCCCCCCTGCCAGCAGCGTGCTCCAGTTTTTCACAGACAGCGTCCCTTTTGTACCGTAGACCGTATAAGCCAAATGCTCCTCATGAGCGATGCCTGCGAGGCCATTAATCGTGACGGGCGTTCCGTCCGGGAGACGAAGCAGCGCGGAAATACCCGTTTCACATAGCTCCTGGTTTTCCGGGTAGTCCACATCAGAGCGAACTACTTCGCAGCGGCCCAAGAGTGCATAGGTCAGGTGGAGAAAGTGCGGCAGCACTTCGCGGACAAAGCCGCCCTGCTCCCGGCCGGAAAGCCATGCTGTCTGCTGCCAAGGACGCGGCCACTGATGGAAATGAGTGACGATGTCCACCCTGCGCACGCTTCCGATCTCCGCCAGTCTCCGCTTCAGCTCGGGAAAAATCGGACGATAGAAGAGCGGAAAATTCATGGCGTGGATAACACCAGCCTCAGTTGCCGCCCGCAGCATCTCTTTTCCTTCCTGAACCGAGTTCGCCAAGGGCTTTTCGCACAGCAAATGCTTCCCTGCGGCAAGCACGTCCAAGCCAATCGGATGGTGAAATTTAGGTGGAACTGCTATGTAAACAAGATCGAGCTCCGCTTCACGGAGCAATAGCCGATGGTCTGTATGCCAAGCTGCGATGCCGAAGCGGTCTGCCACTTCTCGGGCACGCTGCGAAGCGGCATCACAAACTGCCGCCACCGTGAAGCGTTCATGGGTATTCATTGCGTGCATAAGACGCTCCCCCATCACTCCGGAACCAATGATTCCAACTGAGTAGCGTTCCTTCATAAAAAAATCCCTCTTTTCCGACTTTTTGTTCTCTGGCACAAGGCAGGCGGGACTTCCAATGTGCCAGTTATTTCCAAACCTCCCTATTGCATGTTTGCTGCACTCGGATTTCTCGCTTTTTTCGCATACACAAAAAATACAGCTTCGTTTGCGCAGTCATGCGCTTTGACCGCCTTCCCTGCCGATGTGCTCCGGCAAATGTCTTTATCGTACCGTTAGCGGCCTTTGGAGCGCTTCGCGAAAATTGCTCTTCTCTCCGGTCAATTTCTGCGTAGTCCTCACTTCATGATACAACAAAAAAGGGCCCTTTCGCCTGATGATTCCGGCGAGGGGCCCTTTGACCGTTTTACGCCACCTTGGATGTGGCTTCACGGATGTATTCTTTTGCTTTTGCCTGGTCAAACTGCCCTTCCCAGCGGGAGATAACGACAGCGGCAAGAGAGTTGCCGACAACGTTGACCACTGTGCGAGCCATGTCCAGCAGACGGTCAATTCCCGCGATGAAGGCAAGACCTTCAAGCGGAATGCCGACAGAGCCAAGGGTCGCAAGCAGCACGACGAAGGATACTCCAGGCACGCCCGCAATCCCCTTCGAGGTGACCATCAATACCAGCATCAGTGTAATTTGCGCACTGATCGGCATGTGAATGCCATACATCTGCGCGATAAACAAAGCCGCCAGCGCCTGATAGAGCGTGGAGCCGTCCAGGTTGAACGAGTAGCCCGTCGGAATGACAAACGACGTGATGGCTTTCGGACAGCCAAGGCGCTCCATCTTTTCCATGATCTTCGGAAGCACCGACTCCGAACTGGCCGTAGAATAGGCCAGAAGAAGCTCGTCCTTCAAGATCTTGATAATGGAAAAGATCGAAATCCCGCTCATGCGTGCAATGACACCGAGAACGACCACAATGAAGAACAGCATCGTCAGGTGTACCAAAATGACCAGCTTCCCGAGCGGAACAAGGGACGACAGACCGAATTTGGAAACGGTTACGCCAATCAATGCGAAAACACCGAACGGCGCGAACTTCATGATTGTGTTGACGACCCAGAACATGGCGTCCGCCACACCCTGGAAGAATCGAAGAACAGGTTGACCCTTTTCTCCGGCAGCGGCAACCCCGAGTCCAAACAGGACGGAGAAGAAGATAATCGCCAGCATATCGCCTTTGACAATCGATTCGAATACGTTTTTCGGCACGATATTGACGAAGGTATCAACAAAGCTGTGGCTTTGCGTCGATTCAGCCGTCTCCACATATTGGTGGATATCGGTTTTGGCAAGATTCGTCATGTCAACCCCGACACCGGGATGGAACAGGTTCGCTGCAACAAGACCGACAATAATCGCAATCGTGGTAACGATTTCAAAATACAATATCGTTTTTCCGCCGATCTTCCCCAGCTTTTTGATGTCTCCCACACCAGCAACCCCGACGATCAACGTGGAGATGACGATCGGAACGACGATCATTTTAATCAGCCGGATAAAGATGTCGCCAATCGGCTGCAGGTAGCTCGCCACCGCAGGATTGCCGTAAAAGATAGCACCTACCAGAATACCAAGGAATAGACCGATTACAATTTGAATGGCTAACCCGAATCGTTTCATCCTGACACCTCGCTGTCCTTTCGTAATTGTGTATATATCAGTACAAAATCGACAAGGAATTGTCGAAATTTGTCGAAGTAACAATATTATAGTAGCAGACACGG
>k87-504331_pt1 | contig 16705 bp, 20 predicted proteins | sample MGYA00084031_6733416 | MGnify analysis MGYA00084031
CTGAACGAAGCGGGCGAGCTCGATCGCGATCGCGCTGTGCGTTCCTTAAAGATTCATTTGACGGCGGTTGAACGTTTTGAACAGCGAGATGCAGCCGAAAAAGTTGTGACACACATGAACCGTTTTAAGCAGTTGCTCGACCATCAGTTCGAAAACGCGTGGATGACAGAGAAGGCATACAACATTCTCACAAAGAACGCTGACAGAGTGCTCGAACAGTGGCAGTAGACGACACGCTGCACGGCGGTTTCTCGTGCAGGCCCCCTTAAGGGGGCATTTTTGTGCGTCATGTCAAGACCCGCGTGTCGTATCCGGCACCTTTTAAAACCTTCCTTTGACGTGATAATATGGAGAAGAGTGAAATCGTGAGTGGGTGATCTTACATGAGTCATGTCGCAAACAGTGTACACGATCTGATAGGGAACACGCCGATGCTTCGCATCCGACACTTTCCCCTTCCGAGGGGCGTCCGCCTGTTTGCCAAGCTGGAGATGTTCAATCCTGGCGGCAGCGTCAAAGACCGCTTGGGCGTCGCCCTCATACAGGCCGGAGAGGAGAGCGGAAAACTGAAGCCGGGCGGAACGATTATCGAACCGACGGCTGGCAACACTGGGATTGGGCTCGCCCTGGCGGCCATCGGCAAGGGGTACCGCGTCATTTTCACCGTTCCAGAGAAATTTTCGGTGGAGAAACAACAGCTGATGCGCGCCCTCGGAGCGGAAATTGTCAACACCCCGACGGAGAAAGGAATGCGGGGGGCGATCGAACGAGCACGTGAATTGCAGCAAGAGATACCGAATGCGTACTGTCCGCAGCAATTCGCCAACCCGGCCAACCCCGAAGCCCACTACCGCACGACGGGTCCGGAAATTTGGGAGCAGCTCGACGGTGACGTCGATGTGTTCGTGAGCGGAGCCGGCTCCGGCGGAACGTTCATGGGGGCGGCCCGTTACTTGAAGGAACAGCGTCAGGACGTCCGTACTGTCATTGTAGAACCGGAAGGCTCTATTTTAAACGGCGGTGAGCCCGGTCCTCACAAGACCGAGGGAATCGGGATGGAGTTTTTGCCGGAGTACATGGATCGGTCGTATTTTGACGCGATTTACACCATATCGGACCGCGAAGCGTTTCACTATGTCAAAGAATTGGCGTTAAAGGAAGGTTTGCTCGTCGGAAGTTCGTCGGGAGCCGCCTTTGCTGCAGCACTGCGCGAAGCGGAAAAGGCGACGTCCGGAAAGAGTATTGTCGTCATTTTTCCTGACAGCAGTGAACGGTATTTAAGCCAAGACATTTACGAATTTGAGGAGAAGGGGGACAACTAGATGCGCAAAGAGACGAAGTGTGTACACGGCGGCGTGTTCGGCGACGAGGCGACCGGGGCCGTCAGTGTCCCGATTTATCAAGTGTCGACGTACAGACAAGAAGGGGTGGGACGTCACAAAGGGTATGAGTACTCCCGCACTGGCAATCCGACCAGAAGTGCGCTGGAACAGTTCATCGCCGAACTGGAAAACGGCGTGCGCGGGTTCGCTTTCGCTTCTGGCATGGCGGCGATTTCCTCGGTGGTGATGCTGTTTGAACGAGGGGACCACTTTATCGTCGGCGACGATGTGTACGGCGGTACGTTTCGGGTCTTAAGCAAAGTGTTTACCCGATTCGGTATCGACGTGACCTACGTCGATACGAGTGATGTGTCGCGAGTTAAAGCGGCTGTAAAGGATCACACGAAAGCCGTCATCCTGGAAACGCCGAGCAACCCGCTGCTAAAAGTGACAGACATTGCGGCGGTCGCAGAGGTGACGAAAGAACACGACCTGTTGCTCGTGGTAGATAACACGTTTTTGACGCCTTACTGGCAGCAGCCGCTGGACCTTGGTGCTGACGTTGTGCTTCACAGCGCGACGAAGTATTTGGGCGGACACAGTGATGTCGTGGCCGGCCTCGTCGCCGTCAAAGATGAAGACTTAGGGGAACGGTTGCATTTTGTACAAAACTCGGCAGGAGGCATTTTAGGGCCGCACGACTCGTGGCTGTTAATGCGCGGGATGAAAACACTGGCACTGCGCATGCGTCAGCATGAGGAAAGCGCGAGAAAACTGTCACAATGGCTGGCGGCAAGGAAAGACGTTCAACGGGTTTACTACCCTGGCCTTTCTACACATCCCGGTCATGACATCGCCAGCCGGCAAGCGGACGGGTACGGCGGCATGCTGTCCTTTGATGTGGGGAGCGGTGACAGGGCGGAACGCGTCCTCTCCCGCGTCAAATACTTCACACTGGCTGAGAGTCTCGGTGCAGTGGAGAGTTTGATCTCCGTTCCCGCGCGCATGACGCACGCTTCGATTCCGGCAGAGCGCAGGGCAGAACTCGGCATTACGGACGGACTCATTCGCCTCTCGGTCGGTGTGGAACACGTTGAGGATTTAATGGAAGATCTGGATCAGGCACTGGACGGTTAACGTAGTCAAGCGCAGACGGAGAAGGGGGTGTACTCAAGGCATCCCCTTTCCAGCACCTATGTGACGCGATTTTCTGCTAGTGCTGTAACGGGGGCAACCGTTAGACAACAAACTGAATGGAGGGACACGAATGACGCGGCGTTCAAAAGTGGTCGAAGTGACCGTGTACGGAGCGCAAAAACTGTGTCCATCATGTCTCAACCTGCCGTCGAGCGAAGAGACGGCCGATTGGCTGGAAGCCGCGTTAACGCGGGATTACGGCGACGGTGTCCGTGTGCGCTATGTCGATATCGACCAGCCGCACAACCGGCACAACCAGTTTGTCGAAGCTATTTTAGCGGATCGCTACGCTTACCCCCTCATCGTCATTGGCGAAGAAGTAGTCGGTGAAGGCAACCCTCGCTTGAATGTCATCCGCCGCAAACTGGAGGAGATGGGGTTGGAGCGGCACGCCTGAACGAGCTGACAGTTGGAAGAAGGGCGGTGTGGAGAACCTGCCGCCTCAGTTTCAGAAGAACGGGATTGAAACTTTTTCGGTTGCTCTTCGACTAATGGAGTGAGGCGAGGCGGCAACTCGGAAGGGAGCTTAAGGACGCGTGGACCGGTCTTTAACGTTTGATCGCCTTTACGAAGCGTACTACAACGATGTGTATCAGTACGTCTTCTACAGTGTGAGTCACCGTGCGCAAGCAGAGGATCTCACGCAAGAAGTGTTTATTCGCGCTTTGCTTGCCTACGATCGATTTCGCGGCGAGTCCACGGAAAAAACGTGGCTGTTCGCGATCGCTAGACGGGCTGTGATCGACTGGTATCGCAAGAAGAGGAAGGAAGTGCTGTTTGACTTTACCGCCTGGAAACAGCTCCCGTCACATGAGTCCCTTCCTGACGAACTCGCCGAAGCGAAAGATGACACGGTCGCGTTGTACAAAGGTATTCGCAAACTGAAACCGAACTATCGCGACGTGATTATCTTACGGTCGATACAAGATCTGTCGATCAAAGAAACCGCGGACATTATGGGGTGGAGTGTGACAAAAGTAAAGGTGACCCACCACCGTGCCATCAAAAAACTAAAGGAGATAGTGGGTCCCGAATTTTCTGCTTACACCGACCAAGAGGTGAGATCTCCGTGAATGATGACAAAGTTTTGCACGAGAAACTCAAAAACATGCCCCACATCAAACCTGTAATGAGCCGCGATGCAGTGCGCCAACACGTCCTGGCCGAAGTAGAAAAACGAGAGCGTCAGCGTCAGTCGCGCAAGCTGCGAAAGTTTCTGCTTCCAACGGCGTTTGCCGGTGCCGTCGCCGTATTCGTCTTCGCCATTTTGTCTCCGTGGATCATGCAAAAAGTTGGAAACAGCGGGGATGACGTCGGAAGTGGTGAACAGAAATTTAGTACGATGAGTGGTCAAACTTCTGAAGAAAAAAGTGTACCAGATCCGAACAGGGAGACGGCTGCCTCATCTTTCGATCGTCAAGAGTCAACTGAAGGGAACAGCGACTCCAGTCCAGCACGAGGAGATGAGGGGAAAGGCGAGCAGACGTCAGAACAGCCCACCTCCGACAACGCCAGAGATAACAGGGAAGTTCCGATGACCACAGCTCAAACGGTCGCCATCGAACCCAAAGGTCAAGTGTTCAGGGAGATTCAAATTGAAGGGATGAGGGAAGAAGCTCTCTTCGACCGCTACGTGTTGCACCCGTATAAGTTACAAGTCCTTATTCCGGTCATGTCCAATGGGGAAAAGTGGTTTGCCGAGCCGCAAATTGACGAGGGGGTCGGCCAATCTGTCGTCTTTGAAAGCAATGTCGAGACGACAGAAGGAGGAGAGTTGCTCATCAGCAGCGTGACGGTCACAGTCCATGACGATCAGTCGGTGGCCGCCGTAAAAGAAGCGGCGTTCGCCACTGAAAGGGAAAATGCAAAAGAGCTCGGGTATTCCGTCGACTCCCAAGAGGAACAGTTGCCGAACGGCGAACGCGTCATGTTTTTCCAAACCCTTGAAAATGAAGACGGAAGGTCGTACACTTATGTTCGTGAGACGTTCATCAGTGAGCAGAACAATCGAGTCTTTACGTTCCACATCGGGAGAAATGCTCGTACGAATGAGGGGTGGGACCCACGGTTGACGGACGTTGTCTACCCTGAAATGAAAATTGTCGACGAGTAGCCCCTACTGGCGCCAAAGGCCAGGCAGTCTGTTTGATACTTTATCAACATGATCATATAATAAGTTTATGTATTCGGACTGATAGTGTGTGTCAGTTGGATCATACTAAAGCTGACACTCTCGTTTTATAGTCTGAATGGAGTGATGCGTGATACGACCTCTTGTCGAGTTTTGCGTCAACAATTTGACTCCGGAAGTTAAGCAAGTCAAAGAAGACCTGGAGCATGACGACGATATAGACGTCGTGGAATACGACTGCCTGGGTCATTGCAGTGAATGTTACGTCCGTCCGTACGCCCTGTTGGATGGCGATTTTATCGCAGCTGACTCGGGACCGGAGCTTTTAAAAGCCATTCGGGAAGCGATTGACAAACAACAAGAATGGTGGGATGAACTGGACCGCCTGTTGTAGGCGATTTTTATTTGAAACTATTGACAATGATCCGGTATAATGTGAAGGAATGTGTTTTTTGGGGGTACCGTTTTGAAAGAGTTGGAAAAAGAAATTGAACATTTGCGCGAAAAATTGATGACGTCAGCGATGGAATGGGGGATGGACCACCCGGACGTCATCGCGTTGAGTAGGTGTTTGGACGAATTGCTTTTGGAGTGGCACAGGCAGAACGGCGACGTCGTGATGGATCCCCTCGCGGAGAGAGTGTATCGCATGAAACCGTTACACTCTGGTGTATGTGAAACGGCGTTCAGCGTTTTGCCAGTGTAACAGTGCAGACGACGAAGCTTGAGAATCGATTGCCTTCCTTGTATACTGTGGAATACAGGCAATATGACACACGTCGGGAGGGAAGCTCTGTGGTTCACATATCTGATGCAGCCGGTCACAAGATAAAAGAGATGATGGCCCAGGAAGAACATGCCGATGCCCTGTATTTGCGCCTGCAAGTCAAACCCGGTGGATGTACCGGCTTTACGTACGGGATGGGATTTGATAAAGAAAAGCACGAGGATGACCGTCTGTTTGAAGAAAAAGGGATTTCCGTTCTCGTAGATGAAGAAAGCATCCCTCTTATCAACGGCTTGGAAATTGACTACAAAGAATCGATGATGGGTGGGGGGTTCACCCTCAACAACCCGAATGCTATTGCGACGTGCGGTTGCGGGACGTCGTTTCGCACTGCGACGAAAGCTGGAAAACCCGAGAAGTGCTAAACTGTTAAGACAGAAAGAACCTCTTGGCGTACGAATCGCGTACGACGAGAGGTTTTTTCAATGTTTCACGGTCCTCCCAACTCTTCTTCCTCTACGCCGTGTACAGTTTCGCGCCCGCACCGCGTGCAGACAAACAGGTGCATGCACACATTTTGCTCTAGATCTACATATCCGTTTGTCATTCTTACGTCGTCGATTTCCCGGTAAGGGCTGTAGTCGTCAAACGTATCCTCTAGTCGCCCTGTGTCCGCCATTTTGTCACCACAAGCAGGACACAAACTTTCCACTTCGCGCAATCCGTTGCAGACTGGACAGCCGAATGCCATGTCAGTCTCTCCTGTTGAGCCAATTTGGGTAGACGACATACATCAGCAAGATGAGAAAGGCCAACACCGCTACGGCTACACCGTAAAAAAGGCTGTCGCCGTCGAGCCACGTCCCGACAACTAACAGCGCCGGAATCCCAACAGTGAGTAGCATGAGCAAAGCATTGTAACTGCGCGCCTTCGCTAAACGTCTTGCTCGCGTCACTTTGACCCGCCTCCTTGTGAGTAGCATATCTCAAAACGAGAGACACTACTCACGGGACAGATCAAAAACTCATGTTGGAACTGTGGGCGGGTTGTAACTTCGCATCCGGATCGATGTACTGTTTGGCATTGTTGATCGCAGTCGGGGCTTCACCAAATCCGGTTGCGATGAGTTTAACTTTTCCAGGATACGTCGCAATGTCACCGGCTGCGTAAATACCCGGGATGTTCGTCTCCATTTTGGAGTTCACCACGATCGATCCTTTCTCAATCTCCAGCCCCCATTCGGTAATGGGACCGAGGGAGGAGACGAACCCAAAGTTGACGATAAGGGCATCGATTTCGTGCTCGCTCGTTTCCTTCGTTTTTTTATCGATTAACGTCACTTGTTCGATTTTACCCTCTCCTCGAACGGCCGCAATTTCTTTAGGTGTCAGTACGTTGACACTCGATTTGCGCAAACTTTCGACGCTGTGTTCGTGGGCGCGAAATTCGTTGCGTCTGTGGACGAGGGTGACGTCGTGGGCAATCGGTTCGAGCATGAGGGCCCAGTCAACGGCTGAGTCTCCCCCGCCTGCAACCATCACCCGTTGCCCTTGGAATGACTGTAAATCGCTGACGAAGTAGTGTAAGTTCGTCTTTTCGTACTTTTCGACGCCGGAAAGTTTGAGTTTTCGCGGTTCAAATGCGCCCACACCGGCTGTAATCAAGATCGTTTTCGAGAAGTGGCGCCCTTTTTGTGTTGTAATCGTAAAGTGGTCGCCATGCCGTTCTACATTCAGTACCCGTTCGTTTAAGCAAATGGTCGGATCGAAGTGCTTGGCCTGCTCGATTAAATTGTCCACTAACTCCTGTGCGCGAACTTTCGGAAAGCCAGCGACGTCGTATATATACTTTTCGGGATAAAGGGCCGCAAGTTGACCGCCGAGCTGAGGCATACTTTCTAAAATTTTTACTGATGCTTTTCGCATTCCACCGTAAAATGCAGCAAATATTCCCGTCGGCCCGCCTCCGACAATCGTGATGTCGTATACTTTTTCGTCTTCTTCACGAAAAGCGCCGTCAGACATCGTCTGTACACCTCCAAAAAAACAAAAGACCTGTCGTCATTCACAACCTTCATTATACTGGGAACAGCTGGTGATTGAAAGGGCTTTGAAGGTGAAAGGCGTGAACATAACGTGACGGAAAAGGGTGTCGTAAATTTGAAGATATTGTTGAAAAAAAATTGTGAACGATTTATCATGTAGATGGTCCCATTAATGAAGTATGATTACCATTATAGCATTGTTTGTGAGAAATTACACAGAATTGGGGAAGTGATTAGCATGGGTGAGTTGAAGAAAGTTCTCATATTAGGCGCCGGTTATGGAGGAATCGTCACCGCCGTTCACTTGCAAAAACAGCTCGGACTGAATGAAGCAGACGTGACCCTCGTCAACAACAACGATTACCATTATCTCACGACGCAGCTTCATGAACCGGCTGCTGGCACACTGCATCACGACAAAACGCGGGTCTCAATTGATTCATTAATCGACTCAAATAAAATTCGATTTGTCCAAGGTCACGTGACCGCGATTCGCCCCGACGAACAACGGGTGAGTTTAGAAAACCGGGAGGACGAATTAGAATACGACTACTTAGTGATCGGCTTGGGCAGCGCCCCTGCCACTTTCGGAATCAAAGGGCTGCTCGAACATTCAATGGGCATTCGGAATATCGACAGCGTGCGCATGATTCGCCAACACATCGAGTACATGTTTTCCCGTTACCGCAACGAACCCGAGCGCGAGGACTATCTCACTGTTGTCGTCGGAGGTGCCGGCTTTACCGGAATCGAGTTTGTCGGCGAGTTGGCGGATCGCATCCCTCAGCTGTGCAAGGAATACGACATTCCCCGGGAAAAGGTTCGGCTCGTCAATATTGAAGCTGCTCCGTCTGCTTTGCCTGGTTTTGATAAGGAACTCGTCGACTACGCTGTGTCCACTTTGGAGAAAAAAGGTGTAGAATTCTTAATCGGAACACCGATTAAAGAATGTCATGAAAATGGAGTGATCGTAGGAGACGGTGAAGAAATAAAAGCTGCTACCGTTATTTGGACGGGGGGTGTGACCGGGAACCCCTTGGTGGAAGAAGCCGGTTTTGAAGTTCAGCGCGGGCGCGTCCCTGTCGATGAGTATTTGCGTGCGCCGAACTACGACAACGTGTTTGTCATTGGCGATTCGTCCCTCATTTTTAACGACGAAGGGCGCCCTTACCCGCCGACGGCTCAAATGGCGACCCAACAAGGCCAACACTTGGCTCGAAACCTAGTGGCACTCATAAGGGATGGACAGTTGACCCCGTTTAAATTTGAAACGAAAGGTACGGTCGCTTCACTTGGAAAAGGGGAAGCGATCGGTATTGTCGGAAAGCGCAAATTGTACGGTTGGACAGCGGCTCAAATGAAAAAGTTGATCGATTTACGATACTTGTTTATAATTGGCGGATTACCTCTTGTCTTGAGAAAAGGGAAATTTTTCTAACCGTGTCCGCTGTCGATTTCACAGCCGATTCCGAAAGGGAATCGGCGATATTTTTGTTGGACGGTGGATTCGTACACGTTTTTTCTATACACTTTAGTAGTAAACAGAGGAGTGAGGTATTGATATGGAAGTGAATATATACCAATTCATCGTGTCTATCCCGCTCTTTTTAGTGCTCGCTTTCGGCTTGGGCTTCATCATAAACATGATTGTTAAAACGACATGGGCACCGTCATACGTCTACATCCTCTTGGTTGCCTTTTTTGTGTACCGTTCGGGTGGAATGAACGGCCTGGACGCTGTCATCCTCCTAACCGGTTTAGTCGGCGTCATCCTGAGTGGAATCGTGATACGCACATTGCGAAAAAAGGGCTACCGCATGTTTTAAAGCTGACCGTCAGAGAAAGGTCAGCTTTTTTGCATAATGAGAGCAGTCTTTGCAGATCATATACTGCGGTTTACTGAACATTGTGCGTTTTGACAGGACAAAGCTGGTCTTGTTACGATGACGCAGTGTGGTCTGACACACGTCGTTGTGGAGGAGGGGGATTATGACAAACAGGTCACAAAGAAAGAAGGCGGCGATTTTGTTAGTGTTGGGGATGTCATCCTTCGCCGCCATGGGGGCCGCGTTGACGTCCCATGCAGACGATCTGGGAGACGATGGAGCTTCTTCACGTTCAGATGAACCGAGACCGGAAAATAACACATTAGATTCGTCTGTAGATTCGTTCATGATGAGAAAAATTTCAACGATCAGGCGGGATCCCGATAAGAAAACCGGTGTTCAACTGGCCTCAAGGGGCGGTGGAAAAGCTTTGACCAATCAGGGGAAAGGAGCGGAAGAAGTCGAAACATTTTCGGCTAGACGTGCTCTGCACCCCATCGACGATTTAACGCGTTACGAGGCGGTACACGTTTTGGCGACAGGATACACGGCCGGCGTCGAATCGACGGGGAAGACGGAATCGCATCCGGCTTACGGGATCACAAAATCGGGGATCAAAGTCCACCGTGGTGTGTATTCGACTGTGGCCGCTGACCCTGACGTCTTCCCCATGGGCACCATTCTCTACATTCCCGGCTACGGTTACGGTGTCGTCGCCGACACGGGAGCCGCGATCAAAGGGAACCGGCTGGATCTGTATTTCGACTCAGTGGATGAGGTGTACAATGAATGGGGGAAGCGACAGCTCGACGTATACGTGATACAGAAAGGTGATGGAACGCTCACGAAAGAACAGTTTGAGTATTACAACCGGGTAGCGGAGGCCAACGGTTTAGCGAAGCCGTAACAAGGCGGTCCACAATGCCTTCGTCAGCCAAAAATAAAGAGTGTGCCTAACGCGACAAAAATGCCGAACCAGGCGCCGACGAATACTTCAATCGGCTGATGCCCCAGCAGTTCTTTCAGGCGTGTCCGGTTTTCGATGGGAGTGCGGTTTTTCATCGTTTTGAGGCTCTCCACCACTTCGTTAAAATCGTGTACGAGCTGGTTGAGAACGACGGCTTGCATTCCCGCCTGCCGCCGGACACCGGTCGCATCGTACATGACGATGATACCGAAGACGACACAGATGGCAAAAAGGTGCGAATCAAAGCCGTCTGAAATGCCGATACTCGTAGCCAACGCGGTCACTGCCGCGGAATGGGAGCTCGGCATTCCGCCGGTGCTGAACAGCAACTCCCATTTCCAGCGGCGGTGAAAGGCGTAAAACAGAGGAATTTTCATCAATTGTGCGGCCCCGATGGCAATCAGCGCTGACCAGAGGGGATAATTGATAAGGTGACTTGTCCACAAACGGGACCACCCTTTCCAGTGTTTCGTCCTCTTATATGATAAGCGAACTCTCATGAACTTACCATAAGAATTTTTCATCCGGGAGACAGAGCACTGCGTTGCGTGGATCTGTCTCTCGTCAGTCACGAAACATCTGGTTGCGAAACAGGTCCCGTGTCGTGCGCGTTTGACTTTACGATGACGGAGCGGTTAAGCTCCCGTATGGTCCGTTTGCCAGTGAGTGCCAAGGAAACGTCAATGTCGGAAATCAAGTGTTGAAGCACGTGACGGACTCCTGCTTCACCGCCGGCAGCCAAGCCGTAAATGTAGGGGCGTCCGAGGAGAACAGCGTCAGCCCCCATCGCGATGGCTTTAATGACGTCGGGACCGCGGCGTACTCCGCTGTCGAACAGTACGGGAATGCGGTTCTGTACGATGTCACACACGGGTTGAAGGGCGTCCAGTGCAGCGACCGCCCCGTCGAGCTGGCGTCCGCCGTGATTGGAGACGATGAGGCCGTCGACGCCGCAGTCAAGGGCGAGTGACGCATCGTCCGGGTGAAGGACTCCTTTGAGCAAAATGGGTAATGGCGTTATCTCGCGCAAGCTGGCCAAATCGCCCCATGTTAGTCCCGGGTGAAACACAATGTTTAACAAGTGTTCCAGGGCAGCTTTTCGGTCAACTTCAGGAGGTTTTGTCAGTTTTTCCCGAAATACTGGATCATGAAAGAAGTTGGCGCTACCCATGCCCAGTTTCAGAGGGGAGTAGCCGGTGGAGAGGTCGCGTTCGCGCCACCCGAGGAGGGCGGTGTCGACGGTGATGACTATGGCTGAGTAACCAGCCGCTTCGGCGCGCTGTACCAGGCTTTTCGTGACATCCATATCGTTTGACCAGTACAGTTGAAACCAATGTGGGGAGGCGCCTAATTCCGATGCGATTTGCTCCAAGGTGAAAGTTGAAACGGTGCTGGCAATAAACGGCACCCCTAAAGCTTTTGCTGCACGGGCTGACGCCAGTTCACCGTCGGGGTGAACAATACCTTGCATCCCGATTGGCGCGAGCAAAAAAGGGGTCGCCATCGCTTGACCCCACAACGATACGGACATATCGCGGTGAGTGACATCTGTGAGCACCTGCGGAAGCAATCGCCAACGGTTAAACGCCTCTTCGTTGGCTTTCATCGTCTGTTCCGACCCCGCACCACTGGCGACATACGTGAATGCTTCACGGTCTATCGCTTGTTTCGCCCTTTGCTTCCAGTCAGCGTACGAGTACGGAAAAGGAAGGTGTTTTTCAACAGAAGACACGTGCGTTCCTCCTCATACTTTCGCTAATCTTTCTTCATTTTGGCCGCCAGGCGATTGCCTATGGACTGTAGACCCTGAACGAGGATGATCAGCATGATGACGGTGACGTACATGACGTCCGCCTCGTAGCGGAGATAACCGTAACGGTAAGCGAGGTCGCCCAACCCGCCGGCACCGACAAGGCCAGCCATGGCCGTCGCCCCGATGAGGCCGATCGTGGCAATGGCCAACCCGAGGACGATTGACGGACGCGCCTCTCGGATCATCACGTGCCAAATGATGGACTTCGTTGACACGCCCATCGCTTCGTACGCTTCCAAAACGCCCTGGTCCACTTCTAACAGGGACGATTCCATGAGTCGGGCGATATACGGTGCCGTGTACACGACGAGGGGGACTAACACGCCTTTGACACCGATTGTCGTCCCGACGAGGAACTTCGTGAACGGCAGGATGAGGAACAGCAACACGATGAACGGAATCGAGCGTATGACGTTAATCCCCACGTTCAGTATTTGATAGACGACCGGATTTGCCAGCCTATGTCCTGGGCGGGTTAAGACGAGCAAAACGCCGAGGGGCAAACCGATCAAGACGGACATGGAAAAGGCAATCCCGACCATTTGAAAAGTTTGGAGGGTCGCTTCCCAGATGACGCCTCCCCATTGGTTAAGAAATGCGCTTATGTTTGCGATCATGCCACTCCACTCCTTTGACTTGTACGCCCTGCTCTTTCAAGTAACGAATCGCTTTGACCGCCTCTTCGTCCTCTCCTTGGAAATGCACAGTTAAACGACCGTAAGGGTGTTCTTTCAACTGGGTGATCTGCCCGGACAGAACGTTTGGGTAAACGTCGAACTTTTTGCTGACTGCGGCGAGAGCCGGTTCTCCCGATGTCGTTCCGACAAAGGACAGTGTGGCGATAGGTCCTTTATTTCTCAAAGAGTCTAGCAATGACTGCGGCAAGTTGTGGCCGAACAGGCTGTCGACAAATTTTTTCGTCGTGTCGTGTTGCGGGGCCGTGAACAGGTCCAATACAGAGCCGGATTCGACGACTTCTCCGCTCTCAATCACCGCTACGCGATCACACACTTTTTGGATGACCGGCATTTCGTGCGTGATGAGCAAGATGGTGATGCCGAAATCGCGGTTAATTTTGAGCAGTAAATCGAGGATGGCTTCCGTCGTGTCCGGGTCGAGGGCGCTTGTCGCTTCATCGCTCAGCAACACTTCCGGTTCGTGGGCCAGGGCGCGGGCGATGGCGACGCGCTGTTTTTGCCCACCGGACAGCTGGGCGGGGTACGCATCGCGTTTGTCTTCCAGCCCGACAATCGCCAAATACTTCTCGACGCGCGCCTGAATCTCGTTTTTCGGAACACCGCTTAATTTGAGCGGTAGGGCGATGTTCTCATACACTGTCGCCGTTTTAAGCAAGTTGAACCCTTGAAAAATCATCCCGATTTTTTTGCGCGCTTCTTTTAATTTTCCGTCAGGTAAGGCAGTCAACTCGGTGCCTCCGACGTACACTTTGCCTTCTGTCGGGCGTTCCAACAAGTTGACACAGCGGATGAGCGTGCTTTTCCCGGCTCCGCTGTAGCCGATGACACCGAAGATTTCGCCGCGCTTTACGTCCAGCGACACATGGCTGAGAGCGTACAGCGGTCCTTTTTTTGTCTGAAACACTTTCGATACGTTTTGCAGTTGAATCATGCGGTTCACCCTTTCACAAATACCCCGTGCTCATCCCGGGCACGGGGAAGCCGTGTTTTGTTGCGGTTTACCAAGACGGTATGACAGAGCCCGAGAACTCTTCTTCTACGAACTGCTTCACTTCGTCAGAATGGTACGCCTTGATCAGCTTGTCGAGGACCGGGTCGTCTTTGTTTTCCGTGCGAACGGCGATAATGTTCACCCAAGGAGAGTCTTTCGGTTCGATGGCAATCGCGTCCTCCGCTGGCACATATCCGGCTTCCATCGCATAGTTGGTGTTAATGGCTGCAGCGGTTAATTCACTCAGTTGCCGTGGGATTTGGGCTGCTTCCAGTTCGACAAACTCCAAGTTGAGGGGATTTTCTTCTATGTCCTGAACGGAGGCCGTCACGCCGGCGCCTTCTCTTAATTTAATCAATCCGGCATCTTCAAAGAGAAGCAACGCGCGGGCGCTGTTTGTCGGGTCGTTTGGCAGTCCGAGGGTGTCACCTTCTTTTAGTTCGCGGATGTCTTTAATTTTTTCAGAATAGATTCCCATCGGGAAATTGACGGTGTCAGCAACGTGAGACAAATCCAGGTTGCGCTCAGCGACGAAGTCATCCAGATACGGCTTGTGCTGATAACTGTTCGCATCCAAGTCCCCTTCGGCCAGGGCCGTGTTCACCATAACGTAGTCCGTGAACACTTCAATTTGAATGTCAAGGCCCTCTTTTGCCGCCACTTCCTTCACTTTTTCCATGATTTGTTCGTGAGGGCCGGCGGTCACGCCGATGATGAGTCTGTCTTCGCTCAAGGTGTTGCTTTCTTCGCTTGAAGCTTCTTCGCCAAGATCTCCGCCGCAAGCAGAAAGCGTGACGGTGAAAATTAGCGCGATGATGAAGATGCGTGTTTTTTTCATGTAAGTTCCTCTCCAATCCTTTTGATTTAACTAGCGACTGTGCGAACCGCAGCGTCTAAGCGGTGGGCTTTTCACAATGCTCCTTGTTCCAGATGGATGTGGACGTATGTGTCAGTTGAATTAGCGCAATGAACACCGCGACGAACATACTGAATATGGTCAAGCCTAAAAGCCCTGAGGTATAGAGTGTTTCAAATGCCAGTATGTTGACAAATGCTAAAGCGGCTGTCGCGATGACTCCGAACCAAGCGAGCCACGAATCGGGGGAGCTCACCCGCCATTGGCCCCGATGTTCCCACAAACTTGTGACTATCATTAAAGCTAAATTTATTCCCATACCTACCCACACCGGATGGGTGTTAAGGAAAAAGTGATCGGGTGACCATTCGCCCAAGTGGTACCACAACAAACCTGATGCAAATCCTCCAACCATTGAGATCACAGCGCCTCGCTTCGTCACGAGCGGCCAGAACAAGGCGCCTAACACCGGTGCGAAAGTCGCCGAATTGCGCACGGTCCAAGCGAGTATATTCCACCACGCGGACTGTTCAGTGCGCAGAGTGCCAAACAGGATCATTAAACCTGTCAGTAACAACAGCGACCACTTCGTATAGCGAACGAGTCGATCATTGGTCGCGCGGGGATTTAAAGCACTGCCGACATCCCTGCCTAAACTGGTCGCCCCGGAAAACTGACACGGCGCTCCCCAGCTCAGGGCACAAGCCCATATGCCGAGGAAAAACAGTCCGGCTAAAGGCGCAGGGAGGACTTGCATGAGATACTGGGGAATGGCGATCAAGCCCTTGCCTGCGTCTGGGACGACCACGGCAGCGGCCATCCCGAAAAGCACACCGAGGATCACAAACGGTATCCCCATGACGGCTGCCATTTTTAGTCCCTTCTGGCCTTCTTTTGCGGTTCGGCAGGACAACGCCATCTGGAAGGCCGCCTGGGCCAACAATACATTGACGAGAAATGTGCCGAACCACGCAACGATCACTTGTAAACCGGCATTTCCCCATGTAAACATGTCTGGTTGTGTTTGGGCTAGCTGAACCAGACCCTCTATTCCCGGGTTGACAAAAAAAGCGATTAACCCCACCACAAACATCAGTGAGAATACGACTGCATTGACGCTTTGCGTAAAGGCAACTGACCACATTCCACCTGCTTGCAAATAGATGAAGAGCAAGAGGGATGTCAACGCAACAGAAAAAAAGAGGGGGATGCCGGTAAACACATGGATAGCAGAAGCAAAAGCGATGGCCGTCGCCACTGACCACATCGGAAAAGAGAATGCTGTAATGGCACCACTGATCAGTTTCGCCCAACGCCCGTAATAATCACCAATGAGGCCCGAGATCGTCACCAGCATCCGTTCGCGAAACGGTGCGAGCAGAATAAAGGCGATAATTAACACTTGCACCGTTTCAGCGACTCCATACCAAACAGCTGATATGCCTTTCAAGTATGCTAATTCTAAAATGGAGATGTAAGTTGAGCCGGAAAACAGTCCGGTGATACAGAGGGCGACGACAAGCGGCGAAAATTGACGGCCGCCGACAAAAAAGTCCTCTCCGCGAGCTGCTTTACGCCTCGCGACATAACCGGAAAAGATTAACAGAAACGTATAGACAACAGCTAATCCTATCAGCCACACACCGTATTCATTCATTAAATGTCATTCCCTTCACGTGATCGGCCCTTACACTCTAGATTGTCGGGCTTTCGTTTATCCGTCATTTGGTGCTCTCACCGCTTTTTCATATAGGATAAGTATGCATTTACAGTTGATGAGACATCTTCATCCTTCCTGCAAGCTGTTAAAATGAGAAAGCCTCTCTGCAAAGACAGAGAGGCTAGCGACCCGATCATCACCTCTCTTATCTTTCAAAACCTGAACGGCTTTGCAGGAATTGGCACCTTTTTGCACAGGAACCGTGCAAAGGTTGCCGGGTTTCATCGGGCCAGTCCCTCCACCTCTCTGGATAAGAGAATGTCTATCAGATTTTAAAACCAGTATAGTCACCCCCTAAACTGTTGTCAACTGTTTTTGGCGCGCTCTTTGTCATTGCCAGGGTGTAAGGTTTGTGCTATAGTCACATTAAACAGAGGGGAGCTGGGAGAGCCCGGCTGAGAGGGTACCCCCA
>k87-256047_pt1 | contig 16704 bp, 14 predicted proteins | sample MGYA00084031_6733416 | MGnify analysis MGYA00084031
GTGTCCGCACCGGCCCACCGATCCCGCCCTGCCGCTCGCCGTGGCCGGTGCGGACACCGCTCCCCCTCCCCGGCGGCGCGATCCGCATGCAGCGGGGCGGAAGCCGGACACGGGACGGCGGTGCACCGGCGCCCGTCCCGTATGCGCACCACTCGCCGCCCCCGGAACGTGGACATAGAGTGACGTACGTCACGAAGGTCGCGATTTCCCTCGCTCGCGCCCATGAGGTCCTGGAGGGCACATGACCCACATCTCGGTCACGGTGGACGGCACGGCCTACGAGGACGACGTGGAGCCCCGCCTCCTGCTGGTCCACTATCTGCGCGACCGGCTCGGCCTGACCGGTACCCCGATCGGCTGCGACACCTCGAACTGCGGGACCTGCACGGTCGAGCTGGACGGCAAGAGCGTCAAGAGCTGCACGGTGCTGGCCGTCCAGGCGGACGGATGCGAGGTGACCACCGTCCAGGGGCTGGCCCGCGACGGCGCGTGGACGCCGCTGCAGCGGGCGTTCCACGAGCAGCACGCCCTGCAGTGCGGCTACTGCACCCCCGGAATGATCATGGCCGCGCGCGATCTGCTGCGGGAGAACCCCCGTCCCGGCCCCGGCGAGGTGCGCAAGGCGCTCGAGGGCAATCTGTGCCGCTGCACCGGCTACCAGAACATCGTCCGGGCGGTGCTCGCCGCCGCCGAGGAGACGAGCGCATCCGAGGAGCGACAGAACACCCAGGAGGTGACGGCATGACCGACCAGGCCGTCGCACCCGAGGTCGGCCGCGCCCGCCTCCGCAAGGAGGACGCACGGCTGATCACCGGCCAGACCAACTGGACCGACAACATCGACGTCCCCGGACTGCTGCACCTGGCCGTCCTGCGCAGCCCCATGGCACACGCCCGCATCGAGCGCGTCGACGTCTCCCCCGCCCTCGAACGCCCCGGCGTCGTCGCCGCGTTCACCGGCCGCGACCTCGCCGGGGAGCTGGGCTCGCTGCCCTGTGCCTGGCCCGTCACCGAGGACATGGTGCTGCCCGACCACCCGCCGCTCGCCCTCGACGAGGTGCGGCACGCCGGCGACCCGGTGGCGGTGGTGGCGGCCCGCGACCGGTACGCCGCCGCCGACGCGCTGGAGGCGATCGAGGTCGACTACGAACCGCTGCCCCCGGTGCTGGACCTGGAGGAGGCGCTCGCCGAGGACGCCCCGCTGGTCCATGCCGACAAGGGCACCAACCGTGCCTATGTGTGGCCGCTGAGGACCGGTGAGGACTATGCGTCGGTCCGGCAGCGCGCCGATGTCGTGATCAAGCGCCGCTACCGGCAGCAGCGGCTCATCCCCAACGCCATGGAACCGCGCGCGGTGGTCGTCGCCCCGCTCGCCGCCTCCGGCGAGTACACCGTGTACTCGGCGACCCAGATCCCGCACATCCTGCGGATCATGCTGTCGACGGTCACCGGCATCCCCGAGCACAAACTGCGGGTGGTCGCCCCCGACGTGGGCGGCGGCTTCGGCTCCAAGCTCCAGGTGTACGGCGAGGAGGCCCTCGCGCTGGCGATCGCCCGGAAGCTGGGACGGCCGGTGAAGTGGACCGAGTCCCGCTCCGAGGGCTATCTGGCCACCCACCACGGCCGCGGCATGATCCAGGACATCGAGCTCGCCGCGACCCGGGAGGGCAGGATGCTCGGCCTCAAGGTCGATCTGCTCGCCGACATGGGCGCCTATCTGATGCTGGTCACGCCCGGCATCCCGATCCTGGGCGCGTTCATGTACCCGGGGATCTACAAGATGGACGCCTACGAGTTCACCTGCACCGGTGTGTTCACCACCCGCACCCCGACCGACGCCTACCGCGGCGCCGGACGTCCGGAGGCCACGTACGCCATCGAGCGGATGATGGACGAACTGGCCGCCGAGGTGGGCCTGGACCCGGTGGAGGTGCGGCGCCGCAACTGGATCCGGCACGAGGAGTTCCCGTACACCACGATCGCGGGCCTGACCTACGACAGCGGCCACTACGAGGCGGCCACCGACAAGGCCCTCGCCCTGTTCGGCTACGACGAGCTGCGGGCCGAGCAGCGCGAGCGCGACGAGCGCGGCGATCCCGTCCGGCTCGGCATCGGGGTGTCGACGTACACGGAGATGTGCGGGCTGGCCCCGAGCCGGGTGCTGCGGGACCTGAGGTACGGGGCCGGCGGCTGGGAGGCGGCGAGCATCCGGATGCTGCCCACCGGCAAGGTCGAGGTGGTCACCGGCACCAGCCCGCACGGGCAGGGGCATGTGACCTCCTGGAGCCAGATCGCCGCGGACGTCCTGGGCGTGCCGTTCGAGGACATCGAGGTGCTGCACGGCGACACCCAGACGGCCCCGCAGGGCATGGACACCTACGGCTCGCGCTCGCTGGCGGTGGGCGGGGCGGCCGTGCACCGGGCCGCCGAGAAGGTGGTGGAGAAGGCACGGAAGGTGGCGGCGCACCTGCTGGAGGCGAACGAGGACGACCTGGAGTTCACAAACGGGGTGTTCTCCGTCAAGGGCTCGCCCGAGGCCCGCAAGACCATCCAGGAGATCGCCTTCGAGACCTTCACCTCGCACGACGTGCCCGACGGCATGGAACCCACCCTCAACGCCGAGCACGTGCACGACCCGGAGAACTTCTCCTATCCGCACGGCACCCATCTGTGCGCGGTCGAGGTCGACACCGAGACCGGGCAGACCCGGATCCGGTCCTACGTCTGCGTGGACGACGTGGGCCGGGTGATCAACCCGATGATCGTCGAGGGGCAGGTGCACGGCGGTCTCGCCCAGGGCATCGCACAGGCGCTGTACGAGGAGGCGGTGTACGACACGGAGGGCAACCTGGTCTCCGGCACGATGGCCGACTACCTGGTGCCGTCGGCGGCGGACCTGCCCGAGTTCGTCACCGACCGGACCGAGACGCCCGCCTCCACCAATCCGCTCGGGGTCAAGGGCGTCGGCGAGGCGGGCACGATCGCCTCGACCCCGGCCGTCGTCAACGCGATCGTGGACGCGCTGCGGCCCCTGGGCGTGCACGACGTGCCGATGCCGTGCACCCCGGAGCGGGTCTGGGAGGCCATCCGGTCGGCGCAGTCGTCCGGCACGGCGCAGAAGGAGGCCCCGGCATGATTCCCCCCGCATTCGACTACGTCCGGCCCACCGGCCTGGACGAGGCCGTGCGCACCCTCGCCGACGCGGGCGAGGAGGCGAAGGTGCTGGCCGGCGGGCAGAGCCTGCTGCCGCTGCTGCGGCTGCGGCTGGCCTTTCCCGAACTGGTCGTCGACATCGGGCGGATCCCCGGGCTGCGCGGGGTCCGCGAGGACGGCGACGTGCTCGCCATCGGGGCGCTGACCACGCATCACGAGGTGGTCCACGACCCGCTGGTGCGGCGGTACGCGGGCCTGCTGGCGCAGGCCACGGAAACGGTCGCCGATCCGGCCGTACGGCACCGGGGCACCCTCGGCGGCTCGCTCGCGCACGCCGATCCGGCCGGGGACCTGCCCGCGGTGGCGCTGGCGCTGGACGCCGAGCTGGTGGCCGTGGGCCCCGGCGGGCGGCGCACGATCCCGGCGCGCGACTTCTTCACGGACTATCTGCAGACCGTGCTGGCCCCCGACGAGCTCCTGGTGGAGGTGCGGGTGCCGAAGCGGGAGGGCTGGGGGTACCGCTACGAGAAGTTCCACCGGGTGGCCCAGTCCTGGGCGATGGTCGGCGTGGCCGCGCTGGTGCGGCGCGACGACGGGCACATCGCCGAGGCACGGATCGGGCTGACCAACATGGGCGCCACCCCGCTGCGGGCCGCCGCCGCGGAGGAGGCGCTGGCCGGGGCCGGGGACCCGGACGCGGTGGCGCGGGCGGCGCAGTCGGCGGCGGAGGGCACACGGCCCTCGCGGGACGCGTCGGCCTCGCCCGAGTACCGGGCGCACCTGGCGCGGGTGCTGACCAAGCGGGCGGTTCTGGCCGCCGCCGGAATGGGGTGAGCGCCGATCGTCCCCGTCGACAGCCCCGAGCAGGTACGGGCTCGTCTGGAGGAGACCGGATATCTCGTCGACGACGGGCTGGCCGTCGCCTGCTTCCTGGCGCTCAGGCTGCACCGCCCGGTCTTCTGCGAGGGCGACGCGGGCGTGGGCAAGACCGCGCTCGCCGCCGCCCTCGCCGAGGCGTTCGACGCCCCGCTGATCCGGTTGCAGTGCCATGAGGGCATCGACGCCTCCCAGGCGCTGTACGACTGGGACTTCCCGCGTCAGCTGCTGCATCTGCGGGCCGCCGAGGCGGCCGGGGTCCGGGACGCCGACCGGCTGGAGCGCGAGCTGTACGACCGGCGGTTCCTCATCGCCCGGCCGCTGCTGCGGGCGCTGCAGACGCAGCCGTCGGTGCTCCTGGTGGACGAGATCGACCGGGCCGACGACGAGTTCGAGGCGTTTTTGCTGGAGGTGCTGTCGGAGTTCCAGGTGACCATCCCCGAGCTGGGCACGCTGCGGGCCGAGGTGCCGCCGGCGGTGGTCCTGACCTCCAACCGCACGCGGGAGGTGCACGACGCCCTGAAGCGGCGGTGTCTGTACCACTGGTTCGACCACCCCGGTTTCGCCCGTGAGCTCGCCATCGTCCGCCGCCGGCTGCCCGGGGTGTCGGCGCGGCTGGCCGAGCAGGTCACCGCGCTGGTGCAGGCCCTGCGCGCCGAGGACCTGCTCAAGCCCCCGGGGGTCGCGGAGACCCTGGACTGGGCCCGCGCCCTGGACGCCCTCGGTGCCACCGAGGTCGACGCGGAGCTGGCGGTGGCCACGCTCGGCTCGGTGCTGAAGTACCGCGAGGACCTGGAGCGCGCCCGCGGTCTGGACTTCGCGGCGGCCCTCGCCCGGCGGGGAGCGTGATCGGTGTGGACCAGCAGCGCCGCGGGGACCGGCGGGCGCCGTGCGGCACGGCACCGGCGCCGGACGGGCCGCTCGGGGCCGATGCCGTGCTGCTCGGGTTCGCACGGTCGCTGCGGGCGGCCGGTGTCGCGGTGAGCGCCGAGCGGGTGCACGCCTTTCTGCGGGCCGTGGCGGTGCTGCGGCCCGGGGTGCGGGCGGATGTGTACTGGGCGGGCCGGCTGACGCTGTGCGGGGACCGGGACGACCTGGAGCGGTACGAGCGGGTGTTCGCCGCCTACTTCGGCACGGACCGGGAGCCCGCCCGGGCGGCACCGGCCGCCCCGCCGCCCCGGTTGCGGCCGGTGGTGCGGGACGCGCCCGGCGGGCCGCCCGCCGAGCCGGCCGAGGGGGAGCGGGAGGGTCCGCCCGTCGCCTCGCTCGCCAGTTCCGTGGAGGTCCTGCGCCACCGCGACATGGCGGACCTCGGTCCCGAGGAACGTGCGCAGGTGCGCCGGCTGCTGGCCGCGTTCGCGCTGCGCGGGCAGACGCGGCGCACCGCGCGGCGGCGGCCGGCCCGGCGCGGGGAGGTCGATCCGCACCGCACCGTGCGGGACATGCTGCGGCTGGGCGGCGAGCCGGCGCTGCTGCGGCGGCACGCACGGGCCGAGCGGCCCCGCCGGGTCGTGCTGCTCGTCGACGTCAGCGGATCCATGGGGCCGTACGCCGATGCCCTGCTGCGGTTCGCGCACGCCGCCGTCCGGGGCCGGCGCACGGAGGTGTTCACCATCGGCACCCGCCTGACCCGGGTCACCCGGGAGCTGGCGCACCGGGATCCGGACCTGGCCATGGCCGCGGTCGCCGAGGCGGTGCCCGACTGGCGCGGGGGCACCCGGCTGGGCGAGCTGCTGCGGGAGTTCCTCGACCGCTGGGGCCAGCGGGGCATGGCCCGCGGCGCCGTGGTCGTGCTGCTGTCCGACGGCTGGGAGCGGGGCGATCCGCGGCTGCTCGCCGCCCAGATGCGGCGTCTGCACCGGCTTGCGCACCGGGTGGTCTGGGCCAACCCCCGCAAGGCGCGTCCCGGTTACGCCCCGCTCGCCGCCGGCATGGCGGCGGCGCTGCCCAGTGTGGACGCCTTCGTGGAGGGCCACAGCCTGGCCGCGCTGGAACGGCTGGCGGCGGTGGTGCGGGGTGCCGAGCCCCCGGCCGCGGCGGATGTGCGGGAAAGGAGCTGAGCGTGCGGGACATTCTTCCGGTGCTGGAGCGGTGGTACGCGGCACGGGTGCCGTTCGGGCTCGCCACCGTCGTCGGGGTGAGCCGCAGCGCGCCGCGCGAGCCGGGTGCGGCGATGGCGGTGGGGCCGGACGACGAGGTGGTGGGGAGCGTGTCCGGGGGGTGTGTGGAGGGGGCGGTGTTCGACCTGGCGCGGGAGGTCGTGGCGAGCGGCGAGGCCCAGGTGGCGTCCTTCGGCTACAGCGACGAGGACGCGTTCGCGGTGGGCCTCACCTGCGGGGGCGAGATCTCCGTCCTGGTCAGGCCGGTGAGCCCCGAGACCGACCCGGCCTTCGGCGCGGTCGCCGCGTCCGTCGCCACCGGTGAGCCGGTGACCGTGGCGACCGTGGTCGACGGTCCGGCCCCGCGCGGGGCGACGCTCGCGGTGTGGCCGGGGACGGTGGCGGGCACCTTGGGCACGCCCGGCCTGGACGCGGCGGTGACCGCGGACGCCCGCGGTGAACTCGCCCTGGGGGCCACGGGGCTGAGGCACTACGGTCCGCACGGCGAGCGCCGCGAGGACGCCGTCACGGTGTTCCTGCACTCCTTCGCCCCGCCGCCGCGGATGCTGGTGTTCGGCGCGATCGACTACGCCGCCGCGGTGGCCCGCATCGGGGTCTTCCTCGGCTACCGGGTCACGGTGTGCGACGCCCGCCCGGTGTTCGCCACGCCGAAACGGTTCCCCGCGGAGGCGGAGGTGGTCGTGGACTGGCCGCACCGCTATCTGCACGGCACGGACACCGACGAGCGCACGGTGATCTGTGTCCTCACCCACGATCCGAAGTTCGACGTGCCGCTGCTTCAGGAGGCGCTGCGCCGGCCGGCCGCCTACATCGGGGCGATGGGCAGCCGCCGCACCCACCGCGACCGGATGAAGCGGCTGGTGGAGGCCGGTCTGACGGAGGAGGAGCTGTCCCGGCTGCGTTCCCCGGTGGGCCTGGACCTGGGCGCCCGCACCCCCGAGGAGGTGGCCGTGTCCGTCGCGGCCGAGATCATCGCGCTGCGCTGGGGCGGCACCGGTGCCCCCCTGAGCGAGACCTCCGGGGCCATCCACGCGGCCGACTCCGTCTGAGGCGACGAAGCGAGGAGAGACGAGGAGCTGACGCCATGGAACTGCACCACGAGTTCACCGTGCCCGTCCCGGTCGACGACGCCTGGCGGGCGCTCCTCGACATCGAGCGCGTGGCGCCCTGTCTGCCGGGGGCCACCGTGGAGGAGTTCGACGGCAGGACCGTGACCGGGTCGGTCAAGGTCAAGCTGGGGCCGATCACGGTGACGTACAAGGGGACGGCGGTCTTCGAGGAGCAGGACGAGAAGGCCCGTCGTCTGGTGCTCGCCGCGAGCGGCCGGGAGACGCGCGGGCAGGGCACGGCGCGGGCCACGGTCACGGGCACCCTGGAGGAGCGGAACGGCGCCACGGCGGTGTCGGTGCACACCGATCTGACGGTGACCGGCCGTCCGGCGCAGTTCGGACGCGGGGTGCTGGAGGAGGTGGGCGACCGGCTGGTCGGGCAGTTCGCCGACTGTCTGTCCGAACGGCTCGCCGGGGCGTCGTCGGCCCCGGCCGCCGAGGGCGCCGTGGCGGGCGGGGCCGGGGAGGTCCGTGAGCGGCCCGCGGCGGAGCGTGCGGAGTCCGAGCCGCTCGATCTGCTGCGCACCGCCGGTGCGCCGGTGGCCAAGCGGGCCGCCGTGGCGGTGGGCGCGGCCGCCGCCGTCGCGCTGCTGATCATGGGCGTACGCCGGCTCCGGCGGCCCTGACGCGCCCGCGGGCCGGGGCGGGCCGTCCGTTCCTCGGGTGCGCATGAGTCGTCAGTCGACCGGCGTTGCCCTTGTGACCTGTGGTTTCTCTGTTCCGGAATTCTTCCCGTCCGGGGGATTTTTTTCCTTGATCACCGGTATGAGTCCGCGGAGGGACGGGTACGCGCGCCTGCGACGGATGAGGCATGCATGACCTCTGCAGCACATGTGCGGCACATCCTCGCCGGAAGGAGGTCCGTGACAGCGCACACTCGCAGCGCCCGGGCCGCTTCCGCACACGGGGCGGCCCGGATCTCACCGAACAGCCGGACACGAGAAAGGGAAGAGTGACCGGGGCGACCCCTGAAGGGGCCGCCCTTTTCGTGTGCCGCTTCCGTGCGCCGTTTCTGTGTGTCACCGGCTGCCGCGCCGTGCGGGCCGGCGCGGCAGCCGGTGCAGTTCCACGGCGGTGAGGCGGCCGCCGGCGACGGTGGCCGTCATGTAGGTGCAGTGGGACTGGCGGCGGCGGTCGGTCGGGGACCCCGGGTTGAGCAGGCGCAGACCGGTGGGCGCGGTGGTGTCCCAGGGGATGTGACTGTGCCCGAAGACCAGGACGTCGAGGTCGGGGAAGCGGGCGGCGCAGCGGGCCTCGCGGCCCCGGGCGGGCCCGGTCTCGTGGACGACGCCGAAGCGCAGCCCGCCGAGATCGGCGCGGGCCACCTCGGGCAGACGGGCGCGCAGCCCGGGTCCGTCGTTGTCGCCGTACACGCCGATCAGACGGCGGCTGCGGCTCTGCAGCAGGTCCAGGGCGGCGGTGTCGGCCCAGTCCCCCGCGTGGAGGACGACGTCGGCCCGGGGAAGCTCGGCGAGCAGGGGTGCGGGCAGCTCCTTGGCGCGCCGGGGCAGATGGGTGTCGCTCACCAGCAGCAGCCGCACCGCGGTCAGTCCTCGCCACGCACGATGTTCCACTCGGGGCCCGTGCGGTTCCGGGGCGGTCCGGAACGGTCCTCGACGGCCGGGAGCCAGGTGCGCACCTTCTTCCTCCCGAGGCGGCGGGCCTCCGCCCAGCCCGTCTCGGGCTGCTGGGCGGCGGGCCTTCGGGTGGCGCGCCCGGTCGCGGTGTCTCCTCGTCCTTCGTTCTCGTCCCTCATCGTCTCTCCGCCCGTGTCCTTGTCCGTGCCCTTGTGTCCTTGTCCGTGCCCTTCGGGCCCCGGCCGGGTCCCCCCGAGGGGCCGGGGCAAACCCGTGCGGTGCGCCCGCCCCGGGTCACCGGCCGCCGGGGCCTCCGCTGCCGAAGGAGCCTCCGGAGTTCCCGTCCCAGCGCGGGCGGCTCTGGTCCGCGCTGGGCCTGCTGCCGGAGGAGCCGAGCTCGTGCGGGCTCAGCCGCCGGCCGGTCTCCTCGGCGCGGGGCACCTCGGCGGGCTCGCGCCGCTGGTGGGTCTCGTGGACCGGTCCGGACTCGGGCAGCGTCGGGTGCTCACCGCTTCGGGGGGTCCTGGGCTCGTTCCGTTTGACCCCGATGCCGAGCCGGACGGCCCACACCAGGGCGGCGGCGATCACCAGGCCGCCGCCGACGACGACGGCGCTCCCGAGGACCGAGGCCGCGGCGGCTGCTTCGTACCAAGAGGCATTCATGGGGCCGCGGGTACCCGGCCCCGGCCGGCGGATGCCCGCGGAACCGGCCGGGCGCGGCTTTGGCCCGGCCGCATGGCCGGGCCCGTCCCCGTCGGCACCGGTCCCGTCACCGGCGGCGGCACACGTGCCCGGTGCGTGCTTCGCGGCCGGCGGCGGGGTTCATGTCCCGTCCGGGGCGCCGGCGGCGTCCTGTCCCGTCCCCCCGGCCGAGCGGGCCGCCCGTACCACCTCGGCCTCGACCTCGGCGCGGGACCTGCCCTCGTCGCTCGCGTACTCGCCCAGGGCGGCCTGCAGATCACGGACCAGGTCGCGCCAGGCGCGCCACGCCGTCTCGTACGTCTCGCTCTGGGGTCCGGCCCATCGCTCCTGCGCGGGCGATCCGTAGTTCTCACGCAGCTGCTCGACCCGGGTGTGCGCCTCGTCGACCGCTCGCTGCTTGGCCACGAGCTCTTCGAAGGTGTGTGACACAGCCCAGGACCCTAAGCACCCGGGGTGCGCACGGCGCCCGCGACCTGCCGTGACCGGGGCGTGGCGCACCCGTGTGGCGGCCTCGCGCGGTCCACGGGTGGTCCGTGGGCGGGTCTCACGACCCGATCAGCACCTCGCACCACACCTGCTTGCCGCCGCCGACCGGCACGGCGCCCCAGGCCTCCGACACGGCCTCGACGAGGAGGATGCCGCGGCCTCCGGTGGCCTCCCAGCCGATGCCGGTCGGCTTGACGGGGGTGCGGGGCGAGTTGTCGGCGACGGCGATGCGCAGTCTGCCGTTGACGAGGGTGAGGTCCAGCCGGACCTGGCCGCCGGTGTGCACCAGGGCGTTGGTGACCAGCTCGGAGACGACGAGGAGGGGGACGTCGATGTCCGACACCCCCCAGGAGCGCAGGGTGCGCCGGGTGAAGCGACGGGCGTGCCGGACCGCCTCGGGCACCCGCCACACCGTCCAGCTCTCCCTGAGCGGGCGGACGGCCATGCCGTCGTAGCGCATGAGGAGCAGGGCGATGTCGTCGTTGCGGCGGGCGTCGCCGAGCAGGGCGTCGGCGACCAGGCCGAGGTGGGCGGGGTCGGCGCCGACCAGGTCGTGGCCGAACTGCTCCAGGCCCTCGTCGATGTCCTTGCCGGCGGACTCCACCAGGCCGTCGGTGGTCAGGGCGATCACGGTGCCGGGCCTGAGCCGCAGCGGGGTCATCGGGAAGTCGGCCTGGTCCAGGACGCCGAGCGGGGGCCCGCCCTCGGCCTCCACGATCTCGATGCGGCCGTCGGGGTGGCGCAGCACGGGGGGCAGGTGTCCGGCGCGCACGCACCAGGCAGTGCCCTGTTCCATGTCGACGTCGACATAGGTGCAGGTGGCGAACCGGTCGGTCTCCATCTCCAGCAGCAGCCGGTTGGCGTGCGAGACCACCACGTCCGGCGGGTGCCCCTCGGTGGCGTAGGCGCGCAGAGCGGTGCGCATCTGGCCCATCAAGGTGGCGGCGCCCGCGTTGTGGCCCTGGACGTCGCCGATGACGAGGGCCGCGTGGTTGTCGGCCAGCGGGATCACGTCGTACCAGTCGCCGCCGACCTCCAGACCGGCCGTCGCGGGCAGATAGCGGGCGACGGCCTTGGCCCCGGGCAGCCCCGGCAGGCGGCGGGGCAGCAGGGTGCGCTGGAGCATGCCGACGAGCTCGTGCTCGGCGTCGAAGGCCCGGGCGCGCACCAGGGCCTGCCCGGCCAGACCGGCCGCGGCGGTGAGCAGGGCACGCTCGTCGGGGGTGAAGTCGTGCGGGGCGTCCCAGCCGATCAGGCAGACCCCGGCCATGCGGCCCTCGGCGGTCAGCGGCAGGGCCGCGAGGCCTCCGGGGCCGACCCCGGCGAGAGCCGGCTCCAGGCCGGTGCCGGCGGGCCAGATCCGGGCGCGCCCCTCGCGCAGGGCGGCGGCCAGGGTGGGCATGGCCCGCACCGGGGCGTCCGGCCACTCGGTGCGCCACTGGAGGCGCCACAGCTCGGGCCAGGCCTCCGGTTCGGGCGGGGCCAGGGCGGTGACGACGAGACGGTCGTTCTCCAGTTCGGCGAGCGCGATCCGGTCGGCCCGCAGGGGTTCGCGCAACGCGGCGACCACCGCCTGGCTGACGTCGTGGACGGTGCCCGCGGTCGCCAGGGCCGCGGCGAGCCGCTGGACCCGGGCGGCGTCGGTGACACCGGGACGCAGGGTGGAGACGTCGGCGACGGTGCCGACCAGCCGGGCGGGGCGGCCCTCTCCGCCGGGCAGCAGCCGGCCGCGCAGCCGCACCCACCGGGGCGGGCCGGTCGGCTGCAGGACGCGGAACTCCAGCTCGCGCTCGCCGCTGAACATGTGGTCGGCCTCGACCACGGACATCAGCGACGGCAGGTCCTCCGGCACGGTCAGCGCCAGCAGCGTCTCGACCCTGCCGTCGAAACCGGACCGGCTCAGGCCGAACAGTTCGAGAAGGGCGTCGCCGACCTCCACCCGCCCGCTGTCCGTCGCGAGGCTGAACGCGTCCGGCGGCAGTTCCTCGCCGTGCGTGACCTCGGCGGCGGCGGGGCAGGCGACGGCCTCGGCGATCAGTTCCAGGCACGCCCGGTCCTCGCTGTCGAAACCGACCGGGCTCTCGGTGACGGCGAGCAGGACGCCGCCCTCCGGTCCGCGCAGCGGCAGCGCGGCCAGGGACATGTTCCCGGCGGGCATCCGCCGGGAGTCGGCGCGTTTGGCGAGTTCCTCGGGTCCCAGCCACACGGCCCGCCCGGTGCGGCGGGCGTCGGCGGCCGGGGACCGCCCGGCCAGACGGTAGCTGTCCCTCACCCCGTACAGGGTCCTCGGCACACCGGCCGACTCCGACAGGGACAGCACCTCGCCCGTCGCGCCGGGGACGTACACACCGGCGAACGCCGCGTTGGCGAAGACCAGGGCCTGTTCCAGGACGCGGCGCGACCGGTCGGGGGCGGAAGTGGCGGCGAGCGTCCTGAGGGCGGATTCGGCCCGCAGCGTCCTCGTACTGCGTACCGCAGCTCCCTCACTGACCACGTGGCCATTACAGCGCGTATCACCCGGTTGTGCAGCCCCTGAGACGGTTTCGCAGGATTCCACGGCGCGGGGTGCTCGAAACGTTTCGAACGTGCGGTGGCGCACGCGTTCCGCACAGCGCTCCGGGGCGGACATGCGCTGCTGCTCCGGGGGACGGGCGCGCCGGGCCGGCGGTGCCGGCCGGCCCGCGGCCCGGTTCACCGTGCGGGCCGGGCCGTCAAGGGGGAGTCTTGGACCCAGGGCTCACCGCGCGGCCGAGCGAGGAGGTGGTCGGGCGTGTCCGACGGCAGCACGCCTCGCCGGAAACCGTCGGCCGCCGACCGGACGGTCGAGGGCCCGGTGCTGTCCTCGGCCCTGGCCGCCCTGCTGGACGAGGTCCATGCGCACGCCGGCGCGGTGTATCTGCTGGCGCCCGGCAGGCCGGTGCTGGAGATGGCGGTGATGGCGGGTCTGCCCCGGACGTTCGCCGCCCCCTGGGAGCGGATCGGGCTGAACGCGCCCTTCCCCCTCGCCCACGCGGTGCGCGACCGGCAGCTGGTCTGGATCGGCGGCGAGGAGGAGATGGCCCGCCGCTATCCGCGGACCTCCGTCGTGGTGCCGTATCCCTTCGCGATGGCCGCGCTGCCCCTGGTGACCGGGCAGACCGTGCACGGGGCCGTTTTCGTGCTCTGGCCCGCGTCCCATCCGCCGGAGCTGTCCGACTGGGAGCGCACGCGCCTGACCGCGTCCTGCGACCGGCTCGCGAGGCAGCTGGAACAGGCCGCGGCGGAGAACCGCCCGGTGCGTCCCGGGCCCGATCTGCTCGCCCTGCCCTCCGCGGACGAGGCGGCCGGCGTCCCCGATCCGGCCGAGGCGGCCCGCCTGGTGGCTCGGCTGCCGTACGGGCTGATCGCTCTCGATCCGCACGGCCGGGTCTCCTGCGCCAACCCCGCCGCCGCCGAGCTGATCGGCCTGCCCATGGACAAACTGCTGGGCGCCCCGCTGTGGACGTCGGTGCCGTGGCTGAACGACCCGGTGTACGAGGAGCGCTACCGGGCCGCTCTGGTCAGCCAGCGTGTCATCTCCTTCGTGGCCCTGCGCCCGCCCGGCCACTGGCTGTCGTTCCGGATGTATCCGAGCACCACCGGGCTGAGCGTGAGGATCAGCCGGACCCGGACGGAGGAGGAGGAGCCGAGCCGCGATGCGCCGGAGCCCGGTGCGCAGCGGACCGGGCTGATGACCATCTCGCATGTGCTGAACCTGGCCGGAGGACTGACCGAGGCGGTCAGCGTGCAGGACGTGGTGCGGCTGATCGCGGACGAGATCGCCCCGGCGGTGGGCAGCCAGGCCCTGATGGTCCTCGGCTCGCAGTCCGGGCGGCTGCATGTGCTCGGCCACCGCGGCTACCAGGACCCGCGCGTCGTCGAGATGTTCGACGGGATCCCGCTGAGCGCGCCGACGCCGGGCTCCCATGCGCTGACCAAGGGAGTGCCCGCCTTCTTCGGGTCACGGCAGCAGCTGGAGCGGCTGTACCCGGGCTGTCTCGCGCTGCCCGACGGCTTCGCCGCCTGGGCGTATCTGCCGCTCATCGCCTCCGGGCGCCCGGTGGGCGTCTGTGTGCTCTGCTACGCCGAGCCGCACCACTTCTCCGCGAACGAGCGGGCGGTGCTCACCAGTCTCGGCGGGCTGATGGCGCAGGCCCTGGAGCGGGCCCGGCTCTACGACGCCAAGCACCGGCTGGCGCACGGTCTGCAGCAGGCGCTGCTGCCGCACTCGCTGCCGCGGCTGCCCGGCTTCGACGCGGCCGGGCGCTATCTGCCGGCCACGCAGCACATGGAGATCGGCGGCGACTTCTACGACCTGGTGGCCACCCCGCCGACGGCGGCCGCCGTGATCGGGGACGTGCAGGGGCACAACGTGACCGCGGCCGGGCTGATGGGGCAGCTGCGCACCGCGGTACGGGCGTACACCACGGTGGGCCAGGAACCGGGGGAGGTCATGCGCAGCACCAACCGGCTGCTGATGGACCTCGGGGTCGAACTGTTCGCCAGCTGTCTGTATCTGCGGCTCGATCCGGCGAGCCGTTCGGCCGTGATGTCCCGGGCGGGGCATCCTCCGCCGCTGCTGAGGCTGCCGGACGGACGGGTGCGGGTGCTCGACCTGGCCGGGGGCCCGCTGCTGGGCATCGACGCGGCGGCGGCGTACACGACGACGCGGATCGGTCTCGCTCCCGGTTCGGTGCTCCTTCTCTACACCGACGGGCTGGTGGAGTCGCCGGGGACGGACATCGAGGACGCCGTCGCGGCGCTGGGGCGCCGGCTCGGCGAGGTCGGGGACGCGCCGCCGGACGAGCTGGCCGATCTGCTGGTGCAGCGCTGCATGGAGGCGCGGGAGCGGGTCGACGACGTGGCGCTGCTCCTGCTGCGCATGCGGGGCGACGGGTGACGGTCCGGCCCTCCGGCCGGAGGGCCGGACCGGGGGGCGGCTCAGGGGGGAAGCCGCCGGAGGGTGCCGTCAGTGGTTCCAGCCGCGACCGGAGCCCCGTGCCGCACCGGAGTGGTGGCCGCCGCCGGCCTGCTGATCGTCACCGCTCTGCTGGCCGCCCGCACCGGCCTCGCCGTCGCCGGCCTGGTCACCGCCGGCCTGCCGGCCGTCCGCGCCGTCGCCGGCCTGGCCGCCACCGGCCCCGTCGTCGCCGGCCTGCCGGCCGTCCGCGCCGTCGCCGGCCGCGGCACCGAGCGTCGCACCGGTCTCCTCGAGGGCCGTGGTGACCGGCTGGAAGAAGGTCACTCCGCCCTGGGTGCAGTCGCCGCTGCCGCCGGAGGTGAGACCGAGCGCGTTGCCGTCCTGGGTGAACAGGGAGCCGCCGCTGTCGCCGGGCTCGGCGCAGACGGTGGTCTGTATGAGACCGGTGACGGTGTCGACGCCGGTCGGGCTGGTGTCGCTCTGGAAGTTGACGGTGACGTCGAGGCCGGTCACCTGGCCGCTGCGCAGCCCGGTGGTGCTGCCCATCCGGAAGACGGTCGTGCCGACGGTGGCCTCCGCGGCCTGGTTGATCCGGACGGTCTGTCCGTTGCCGACGTTGACGTCGCTCGGCGCCTGGGTGTTCGGGTCGTCGTACTTGACGAGGGCGAAGTCGCTGCCGGGGAAGGTGGACTGCTCGACCGTGGCGATCGGCCGGCCGTTCGGGGCGTCCGACCACTGCGTGCCCGGGCCGCCGCAGTGACCGGCGGTCAGGAAGGCGGGGCTGCCGTCGGCGGCCGTGACGTTGAAGCCGAGGGAGCAGCGGACGTTGCCGCCCTGGGCCCGGGAGAAGATGGCGTCGCCGCCGGAGGCGAACGTCTTGAAGGTCCCGGCGGTCTTCTTCAGGGTGGCCATGCCCGAGCCGATGCTCTCGACCGTGGACTCCAGCTTGTTCCACTTGGCGCCGGTGACCGTGCTGTCGGCGGTGACCACGACCTTGTTGGTGCGCGGGTCGACGGTCCAGGCCGTGCCGGGGATGGCGGCCTTGCTCCTCAACGTCCGTGCGACGGACTTCAGTTCGGCGGTGCTGTTGTCGACCTGGCGGACGACCGCGCCCGCCTTCCTCGCCCGGTCGGCCATGGCGGTGTCGCCGCGCACCACGTTGACGACGAGCCGCTGCCTGTCACCGTCGTAGTACGCGCCGGCGTAGGAGTCGCCGAGGGTTCTGGCGAGCTGTGCGGACAGGTGTGAGGCGTCCTTGGCTTTCAGGGTCCTGGGGGTGACCTTCTCCGTCGCGCCGTCCTGGGAGGCGTTGGCGTTCGGGAGCAGTATGGCCGCCGCGCCGAGCGCCACCACGCCGCCTGCCGCAATCGCGGCCTTGCGCTTCGGAATTCGCTTGTGACTCAACTTCTCGACCTCCTGTGGACGGGGTCCTGGCCACCGTCCAGCGGTGGTTGGGGGGACGCCTGGATGGCCTCTGATACGCACGGGGCGCGTGACATGTTCAATCCCGTTCGCCAACTCGTCCTCCACCGCAAGGAATCGGCCGGCCTTCGCACACGTCCGGAGCCGTACCGGCGCCCGCCTGACGCCCCGTCGGGTCCTGTCCTCCGGGGCGGCGGACACGGGCGCGCGGTGCGGCACCGCGGCCGGCGCACTTGGCGGCGGGGCGCTGCACGGGCCTCACGGCAGGGCGCGTCATGGACGCGAATGCCGTCGGGTGGAGTGCGATCGGGCGGAGCGCGA
>k87-275200_pt1 | contig 16658 bp, 11 predicted proteins | sample MGYA00084031_6733416 | MGnify analysis MGYA00084031
ACTACTACGTGCGCAACCTGACGCCGCAGCTGAACGCGGTGGTGGCGGGCACGACGACGCCTCAAGCCGCGCTGCAGCAAGTGCAGCTGGTGATGGAGGCCCGCTTCGCCGACGTCTTCGGCCAGTGAGCCCGCGCGGCGGCGAGCAGCTCGGCGGGTAGGCCCGCCGTTAGACCGGACGGGACTTTGACCCGGGAAAGGGGCGGGAAAGGTGACCAGACGGCGCGGTCTGCGTGCGGTCGTTGCCTTGATTGTGCTGGCCTCGGTGGGCTTCTTGGCATGGGCGACGGCCGCGGCACAAGACGAGCCCAACTTGATTCTCAATTTCGACTTCTCCCTGGGACTGAATGATCAGGGACTGCCGCTGCACTGGACGCTGTTTGGGCAGGGGCCGATGACGTCCTTTGAGCTGAGCGACGAACGAGCGACCGCCGGCACCCACTCGCTCAAACTCATCGACGATAATCCGGAAGGGTCGATCGGTCTGAGAAGCCATCGCGTGGAGACCGCGCCCGGGCGCCGGTACATCGCCGAGGTCGACGTCTTCGGCGAGTCGGGCAGTGCCATGCTTTACATCGACTTTCTCGACGCCCAGGGAAGACGGGTCCAAGAGCGTGCGGAGAGAAAATCCGCCGCCATGAAGTGGGAGACGATCACCGTAGAGGCCACCGCTCCCGAGGGCGCCGCCTACGTCACCTTGATTCTCTACGCGAACATTGCCAACACCGGCGTGTTCTATTACGACAACGTCCGGCTGTACGACATTACGGACCGGCCTCTCTCCTTGGAGGAGCAGCAGCCGGCCGTCCGCCAGCTGGGGTATTTGCCGGAGGACGGGAGCCAAGCGGCCGTCAATCCGCCGCCTTTAATATGGCTTCCCGACCGTGCAGCCACCGGTTACATTGTGGAGTACGGTCCCGATCCGTCCTTCGCGCCGGGCAGCTACCGGCGGGTCGAAGGGATCGAACTCCCGCTTTACGTGCCCTCTCACACCTTTGAACCGGGCACGTGGTACTGGCGCTTCTGGGGCGTGGCCGCGGACGGGCAAGTGTACGGCCCCAGCCGGGTGCGTTCGTTTGTGATCGCCGAGGGGCTGCCGGAAATGCCGCTTCCGCCCACCGAGGAATGGATGGCTCGCATCCCGAAGGCGCACCCCAGGCTTTTCTTGCGGCCCGAACAGGTGCCATCCTTGCGGGAAAGCATCAATCCGGCCCTGTTGTCCAGCGTTTTCAACAAAGGCCATATGGCGTCGGTTCTCGGCGTTCAGCTGCCCCCCGAGCCCCGCAGCGCCTATGAATCGGGGAGTCTGGACATCGACGTGTGGCGGTCGGAGCTGAACGCGATGCTCCCCGTCTTCGAGGTGCTGGAGGAGCTGGCGTTCCTGTACGTCCTCACGGGCAAAGAACAGTACGCGCGAGAAGGAAAGAAGCTGCTGGTCCACCTGGCGCAGATGGATCCGAGAGGTTCCACCTCCTACAGCGGGGCGCCGGAAATCGCCATGCGTATGATTTACTTCATCCCGCGCGCCTACAGCTGGCTTTACGACGCGCTCGATGAAGCTGAGCGCGACATCGTGCGGGCCAGCGCTCGCGCCCGGGGCGAAGAGGCCTACCGGATGCTGAAGAACCTTCCCTACGAGACCTCGCCCTACTCCAGCCATCCCGGGCGCATGCTGGGCTTTCTCGGGCAGCTCTCCCTTGCCTTTTTGGACGAAATTCCCGAAGCCCGGGGATGGTTGGAATACGCGGTAAACCTGACGGCCGCCATATGGCCCGCGTGGGGCGGCGAGGACGGCGGCTATTCGGAAGGCCACGGGTACTGGCGGTCCTACCTCGGCTGGATGTTTGATTTCCTCGACGCGATCAAAGTGGCGGCGGACCTCGATCTTTACAAGAAGCCCTTCTTCCAAAACACCGGCTACTTTGCCCTGTACGCCCATTCGGTCGGCACCGGACAGCCTTTCTCCGACGGCCACAACGCTTCAGCGGCGGGCAACGGCCAGGTGATGGCCCACTTGGCCCGGGTGACACAAAACCCGTACTTCCGCTGGTATGCCGATCGCGTGGGCTTCGACCACCGGGCCAGATTCTTGGCGCTGCTTCCCCAGCCCCCGCTGCCTCCGAGCAAAGAGCCGGCGGATCTGCCCAATGCCCGCTGGTTCCGGGATGTGGGCTGGGTCGCGCTCCACAAAGAGCTGGCCAATCCCAGCGAGAACTTCCAGTTCACGCTGAAAAGCAGCCCGTACGGCTCGGTCAGCCACAGCTACGCCGATCAAAACGCTTTCGTGTTGTACGCCGCGGGAGAGGGGCTGGCCGTCTCGTCGGGGTACTATCCCTACTACAACAGCCCGCACCATGCCAACTGGTCCAACCAAACCAAGTCGAAGAACAGCCTGCTGATCGACGGCCGGGGACAGACGCCGAACGACATGGCGGCCAGGGGCGAAGTGCTGGGCCTGTTTCACAGCAGCCTGTACGATTACACGGCCGCGGACGCCGTCGAGGCCTATCCCCTTCCTTACCTGTCTCGCTTCACGCGCCACGTGGTGTACGTGCGGCCCGATGTCTACGTGTTGATCGACGACGTGCGGGCCGCGCAGCCCGTCTCCGTCGACTGGCTCCTGCACAGCCGTTTTCCCATTGAATGGAGCCAAGAGGCTCAGTCGGCTTCGATCCGCGGATCGCGAGCCGCCCTGGACGTGCGCCTGCTGGCGCCCGGCGGCTTTTCCGGAACCGTGACCGACGGCTTCGAGCCGCCGCCGGAGGCCACGAGCTACCAAAACGAGTGGCACTTGACAGCATCAACACGGGAGAAGGCGTCTCACGTGACGATCGTGTCGCTTTTGGCTCCCCGGTTGCTGCGGGACGACTCGGAGATCCTCGACGCCGAAGCGAAGGTCGACGGAGAGGCCGTCCACGTGCGCATCGCCCGCCGCACGGCGGACCAACAGGTCGTCACGGAGTTTATCGAAGTGCAGCTGCCCGGCGAAGGGGAGGCGTCGCTGGCCGCCGTGCGGGCGTGGGCCGTGGGTGAAGGCGAGTCCCTCCTGCGGGGCTTTGTCCATCACGCCGCGGGAGCCCCGCTCCCTGAAAGCGCCTCCGCCGTCCGCTGGATTACACCGGGCTGGGCGGCCGCGGCCCATTGGAACGCCGCCGAGCGGACGATTTCTCTGGAACTGGGGCGGACCGGCGCCGCAGACCACCGCACCGTGTTCGGCCCCGGCCAGAACGTGGAAATCGGGCTTGCAGCCCCCTTCGAGCCGGCCAGGATCACGGTCAACGGTTACACCGTCTCGGATTGGCGCTACGATCCCGAAGCGAAGGCCGTCGTCGTGAACTACTGATGGAACAATGCACCCCGGCAAGGAGGAACGCGCATGCGCACCGCGTCTAAAAAGGCTCTCACCGCCCTCATAGCGCTAACGGTTGTGGGCGTGCTCTCACTCCCCTCTTTCGCGCAGACGGACATCCGGTTCATGTTCTGGGGCGCTTCGGGAGCCGAGGCCGACCTGTGGTTTAACATCGTCGATCGCTTTAACGAGCTGCATCCCCACATCCGCGTGGAGCCGGTGCACACGCCCTCAGGGTACGAAGAGAAACTGGTGACGATGATGGCGGGCGGCGTGATGCCCGACGTGGTGTTGATCGAAGAAGAGCCGTACATCACCTTCGTGCAAGCAGAGGCGTTCTTGGATCTGACGGAGCGCTTCGAAAAGGAGTTCGACCCGCGGGCCTACAACCAGGTCGCTCTCCGCTTCCTGAACGTGAACGGGCGCTACTACGCCCTTCCCTGGGACCTGGGCATCGGCGTCCTCTTCCACAACACGACGCTCCTGGCGGAGGCGGGACTGGCCCTGCCGCCCCTGGACTTCACCTGGTCGACGTTTTTGGAGAACGCGCAAAAGCTGACGCGCGATCGCAACGGCGACGGCAGCATCGACCAGTGGGGAACCACCGTGGCGCAAACCTTCCGGGGTTTTTCGATCTACGCCGTATGGGGCTTCGGCGGCGATCTCGTCGACGATCCGGTAAATCCCCGGGAGATCACTATCACCCGGCCCAACGCGGTCCGGGGTCTCCAAGCCGTGACGGATCTCATCCACCGCTACGGCGTCGCGCCCCGCCCCGGCACGCCGCAGCCCAGGTTCGCGAACGGCAACCAAGGCATGCAGCGAGAGGGGACCTGGGCCTTTCTCACCTACCGCCAGCAGATCCGCGATTTCGAGTGGGACGTCACGTTCTTTCCCCGCGCCGACGTCGTCGCTCAAAGCGGGGGATACCTGGGCCCCGACAACATTGCGATCTCCCGGTCCACTCAGGCCCCCGATGCGGCGTGGGAGTTTGTGAAGTTCGTCATCGGGCCCGAAGGCCAGGAGATGATCGGCCGGGGCGGCCGCAGCGTCCCCGCCTTGACGGAGGCGGCCGTGCAGTTCTTCGTCGATCCGGCCAGCCCGCCGCGCAACGCGGAGGGAATCATCCTGGGCGCCGAAGGGTACGGACGCCTCGTGCCGCAAATCCTCAACTTCCGCCAGATGGAGTCGGAATGGAGCCGCGAGATCCAGGCGATGCTGGCGGCGGCGCAGTCGCCCGAGGTGACCGCCCAGCGGATCGCCGAGATCACCGCGCGCTACCTGAACGGGACCCCATAAGCTCAAGGAGGGAGCCGGTCTTTCCCGCTGGAAAGGACCGGCTCCCTCCCCTTTTACAGGTGGAAGACCACCATCTTCACTTCGGTCATCTCTTGCACGGCATAGCGGGGGCCCTCTTTGCCGAACCCGCTCTCCTTCAGCCCACCGTAGGGCATCAGGTCGGCCCGCCACTGCGGCCCCCAGTTGACGTGCACGTTGCCCGCGTCGACCCGCTGGACGAACTTCATCGCCCAATCAATGTTTTGCGTGAAGATCCCGGCCGAAAGGCCGTACACCGTGTCGTTGGCCATCGCGATCGCCTCGTCGATGTCCTTAAAACGGCCGACGGCCACCGCCGGGCCGAACAGCTCCTCCCGCATGATCCGGGCGTCGGGATCGACGCCGGTAAGGACCGCCGGGCGCACCATGGCCCGCTCCCGCTCGCCGCCGGTGACCAGGCGCGCCCCCCGCTCCACCGCCTCGCGGATCCACGCCTCGACGCGCTGGGCGTCCTTCTCCCTGGCCATGGGGCCCATTCCGGTCTCCTCCTTGAGGGGATCGCCCACCCGGATCGCCGCCGCTTTCTCCGCCAGCAGCTCGACAAAGGCGTCGTGAACCGGTTCGGCGGCGTAAATCCGCTGGGTCGAGATGCACACCTGGCCGGCGTTGGCAAAGCTGGTCATGGCGGCCAGCTGCGCCACTCGCTCGAGGTCGGCGTCCTCCATGACGATGAGAGGCGAGTTGGAGCCCAGCTCCATGGTGACCCGCTTGAGGCCTGCCACCCGGGTGATCGCCTCCCCGACGGCGCGGCTTCCCGTAAAGGAGATCTTCCGCACCCGGGGGTCCCGGCAGAGCGCTTCGCCGATCGAGGAGCCGCTGCCGGTGATGCACTGGACGGCGGCCGGGGGCGCGCCCGCCTCCAGCGCGAGTTTGACCAGCTGCAGCGCCGACAGGGGCGTATCCGACGCGGGCTTGACGATCACGGCGTTGCCGGCCGCCAGCGCCGGGCCCACCTTGTGGGCCACCAAGTGCAAGGGGAAGTTGAAGGGGGAGATGGCCACGACGACGCCGCAGGGAACGCGCAAGGTGAAGCCGAGCTTGCCCGCCGCCCCCGGCGCCGCGTCCAGGGGGACCACCTCGCCGAAAAGCCGCTTCGCCTCCTCGGCCGACAGGCGGACGATCTCGGCGGCGCGGCTCACCTCGGTGCGCGCCTCGGCCAGGGTCTTCCCCTCTTCCAGCGAGATCGTGCGGGCCAGGGACTGCGCGTCCCGCTCGATCAACGCCGCCAGCCGGGAGAGGAACTGCGCCCGCTCGTACGCGGTCAGCTCCCGCATCGCCCGGGCCCCGCGCACGGCCGTCGCGAGCGCGAGCTCCACGTCGTTCAGGTCGGCTTGGGGGACGGTGTCGACCACTTCCCCGTTATACGGATTGATCACCTCAATTTTCTCGTGCTTGTCGATCCACGCTTCCCCGACGTACATCTCCACGGTGGGATCACGCTCCTTCGCTCCTATGAAAGGGGTGCGGCAACCCCTGCTCCGTCCATACGCATCCCCCTTTGCCGCATCCTTCCAATACCGGCACGAAGCGGCCCGGCGGCGTGAAAGTGGCACGCTTTTCGCCCGCCTTTTAAAAGAGGTACTGGTAAGCGATCTGCGAATGAGTCTAGTGTGGAGTAGGAAGTAGGAAAGGGGTGGCATTGTGCACCCAGTCTCCCCGCTCTCCGAGGCGGCGCCGGAGCGTCCCGGCGAGCCGGAGTACGCGGAAGTAACTCCGGCGCTCATTGCGCAGCTGCGCCGGATCGTCGGCGATCAGTACGTCTTTAGCGAACCCTCCGAGCTCGTCGTCTACGAGTGCGACGCTTACACGCTGGAGCGCAGCGCCCCCCACGCGGTCGTCCTGCCCGCGAACACCGACGAAGTGTCGCAGGTGCTCGCCCTCTTGTACGAGGCCGGGGTGCCCTTCATCCCCCGGGGCGCGGGCACGTCGCTGGCCGGCGGGAGCATCGCGGTGCAAGGCGGCGTCATCGTCGGCCTGTCCCGCATGCGCCGCATCCGGGAGGTCGACTTGGCCAACCGGATCGCCGTCGTCGAGGCGGGCGTGATCAATTTGGGCATCACCCATGCGGTGGAGAAGGACGGGTACTTCTTCGCGCCGGACCCCTCCAGCCAGGGCGCCTGCACCATCGGCGGGAACGTGGCGACCAACGCCGGCGGCCCCCACACGCTCAAATACGGGGTGACCCTCAACCACGTGCTGGGCGTGGAGCTGGTCCTCGCCGACGGCCGGGTCGTGGAGCTGGGCGGCCGCACTGAAGATCCCTTCGGCTACGACCTGACCGGATTCGTCGTCGGCTCCGAGGGGACGCTGGGCCTCGTTACGCAGGTGACGGTCCGGCTCACGCGCTCGCCCCAAGCCTACCGCACGCTGCTCGCCGTCTTCGACACGGTCGAAGACGCCACCCAGACCGTCTCGGCGATCATCCGGGAGGGCATCATTCCCGCGGCCGTCGAGATGATGGATCAAATGATCATCCGGGCCGTCGAGGAAGCGTACCATTTTGGCTTTCCCACCGACGCCGCCGCCGTGCTCATCATCGAGCTGGACGGGATCGAGGCGGGCATCGACACGTTGACGGCTCAGGTACGGGCCATCTGCGAAGCGCACCGCGCTCGGGAGATCCGGCAGGCTCGGGACGAGGCGGAGCGCAAGGCCCTCTGGTCCTCGCGCAAGCGGGCCTTCGGCGCCATTGGCCGCCTTTCGTCCAGCTACGTGACGCAAGACGGGGTGGTTCCCCGCACCAAACTCCCGGAGATCCTGCGCATCGTCACACAGGTGGGGCTGAAGTACCGCCTCCGGGTCGCGAACGTCTTCCACGCCGGCGACGGGAACATCCACCCCATCCTCCTCTACGACGAGAATGATCCCGACCAGGTGGAACGGGTGATCGCCGCCTCCGACGAGATTTTGAACGCCTGCATCGACTTGGGCGGCTCGGTCACCGGCGAGCACGGGATCGGGATTGAAAAGGTGAGCCACTTGGCGCGCATGTACTCGCCCGAGGACGTCGAGGTCATGACCCGGCCGCGGGACGCGTTCGACCCACTGCGCCGGTGCAACCCGGGCAAGCTGTTTCCCACGGCGAAGGGGTGCATCGAAGTGAAGCGCCCCCGTCCCAAAGCGCCGGCGTAAAGGAGTCGAGCGGAGGATGAACGATCGCGTCATTGCCGCCCTGCAACAAATCGTAGGAAGCGACTTCGTCCGCACAGGCGCCGCGGCTGAAGCGTACGCCATCGACGGGAAAGCGCCGGGCGCCGTCGTCTTTCCCGGCTCCCCCGGCGAAGTGGCCGCCGTCCTCAAACAGGCCCAAGCGGCCGGGTTGGCAGTCTTTCCGCGCGGCGGCGGCACCCAGATGCAGCTGGGCAACGTCCCCCGGCGCGTCGACATCGTCCTCGGCCTGGAGCGCCTGCAGCGCGTGGTCGCCCACGAGCCCGCCGACATGACGGTAACGGTGGAGGCGGGGATCACGCTGGACGCGCTCCAACGGAGCCTCGCCCGTTCGGGCCAGTACCTTCCCGTCGACCCGCCCCTTCCCCCGGAGGCGACCGTGGGCGGGATCGTGGCGACGCGCGCCTTCGGCCCGCTCCGCTTCGGCTTTCGCACCATTAGCGACTGGCTGCTGGGCACCAAAGTGGTGACGGCGGACGGCATCATCGCGAAGGCGGGCGCGCGCGTGGTCAAAAACGTGAGCGGTTACGAGATGGGCCGGCTTTACACCGGTTCCCACGGCACGCTGGCCGTGATCGTCGAGGCCACGTTCAAGGTGCAGCCGCTGCCCCGCGCGCGGGGAGCGCTCCTCGTCCCTTGCCGGGACGGCGCGGCGGCCGCCGCCGCGATCCAGGCGCTCCTTTCCTGCGGCGTCTTGCCCGCCATCGTCGAGCTGGTCGGCCCGGCCGATGCAGCCCACGCTCCCGCGCATCGCGCCCTCTTTGACAGAGCGCGCGGCGCCGGCGCTTCCGGCGATGCGCAGGCCTTGCTGATCGCCGGTTTTTTGGGAACGGACGAAGAGGTCGACTGGCAGCTGGAAAGGACTCAGCAAGCGCTCGCCGCAGCAGGCGCCGGCGCCGGTACGGTGCGCGCCGGCTGGGATGAGGTGTACCCCCACGTCCTCGCGGCTCACCGGCTTCCTCCCGCCGCTGAGGGAGAGGGTGTCACTTGCCGCGCCCATGTGCTCAGTACGGACCTCCACCTGCTGATCGAGAAGGCCTATCGCCACAGCCCGTCCGGCTGGCCCTTCGCCTACGCCGCCCATGCGGGCTCGGGCGTCGTCCGGTTTCACTGGGGGCCGGCGCCAGCCGCCGCGAGCCGGGAGGCCCTCAAGGAGCATGTCGCGGCCGTGCGCGCCCGGGCCGAAGCGTCCCACGGCCGGCTTATTGTCGAAGCCGCGCCCCTGTGGCTTAAAGAGTCCCTCGACGCCTGGGGCGAACCGGGGCCCGACTTCTTCTTACACCAGGCGGTGAAGAAGCAGATGGACCCCCGCGCAACGCTGAGCCCGGGCCGGTTTATCGGAGGAATTTAGCACGCATGAGGGAGGACGCGCGCAGTGCTTAACACCAAGGCGGAAGCCGCCACCCGCCCTGCCCAGCGCACCAGCATTCCCATGGCGGACCTGCAGACTTGCATCCACTGCGGTCTGTGCACGTCGGCCTGCCCCACCTACCTTGAGCTGGGCTCCGAACTGGACAGCCCCCGCGGCCGCATCCATCTCATGCGAGCCGTCACGGAGGGGCGCATCGGCTGGTCCGACGACGTCGTCGCCCACCTGGACCTGTGTTTAGAGTGCCGGGCGTGTGAGACGGCCTGCCCCTCGGGGGTGAAGTACGCCCAGCTGCTGGAGGCGGCCCGCGCCGACATCGAGCGGCAGTACCGGCGACCGCTGCGGGAGCGCCTCATCCTGGGACTTTTGCGCGACCGGATCCTCCCTTACCCGGGGCGGCTTAAGTGGGCCTTGGCGCCCGTCCGCCTCCTGGGCCCGCTGGCCCGGAGCCTCGCCCGCCTCCTGCCCAACGACGCCCGGCGCATGGTGGAGATCTTGCCGCAGGCGGCGCCCGCCGGCCCTTACCAGCTGCCGGAGGTCGTCCCCGCGGTGGGCGAGCGCAAGTACCGGGTTGCCCTGCTCACGGGGTGCGTCGCCCAGGTCCTCTTTGCCCGCACCAACTGGGCGACCGCGCGCGTCCTGGCGCGGGCCGGCTGCGAAGTGGTGATTCCCAAGGAGCAAGGGTGCTGCGGCGCCCTGCACCTGCACTCCGGAGCCCCCCAGACCACGCAGGCGCTGGCGCGCAAGAACCTGCGCGCCTTCGACCTGGACGGCGTCGACGCGATCATCACCAACGCGGCCGGGTGCGGCTCAACCCTCAAAGAGTACGGGCACGTCCTGGCCTCCGACAGCGAATACGCCCGGGAAGCGGAGCGCTTCAGCGAGAAGGCGCAGGACATCTCCGTCTTTCTGGACAAGATCGGGCTGCCGCCCTTCACCCGCTCGGTCCCCCTTAAGGTGGCCTACCACGACGCGTGCCACCTGGCCCACGGCCAGGGCGTGCGCGCGGAGCCCCGGCGGCTGCTCGCTCAAATTCCCGGCCTGGAGCTGGTCGAGCTGCGGGAGTCCGAGGTTTGCTGCGGCAGCGCGGGACTTTACAATATCTTGCAGCCGGAGATGGCCGAGCGCCTCCTGGAGCGGAAGATGCAGGCCATCGCGGACACGGGGGCCCAGGTGGTAGCCACCGGGAATCCCGGCTGCCTGATGCAGATCGCCAAGGGCCTGCGGGACCGGGGAAGCGCCGTTGAGGTGGTCCACCCCATCGAGCTCCTCGCGCGGGCTTACGGGGAGTTGTGAGGCGTCATGGCAAAACCGCGCGTGTACATCACCCGGAACATCCCCCAAGCGGCGCTGGATATCATCGACGCCGCGTGCCAGTGGGAGCAGTGGGCCAGCGACGAGCCGGTGCCGCGCGAGGTGCTGCTCGCGAAAGCGCAGCAGGTCGACGGCCTGCTCACTCTCCTCACCGACCGCATCGACCAACCGCTGTTGGCGGCCGCCCCCTCGCTCAAAGTGATCGCCAACATGGCGGTGGGCTACGACAACATCGATGTCGCCGCGGCCACGGCGGCCGGCGTCCTCGTCACCAACACGCCCGGCGTACTCACGGAGACCACCGCCGACCTGGCCTGGGCCTTGCTGATGGCCGCCGCCCGCCGCCTGCCCCAATCGGAACGCGCCTTGCGCGCGGGCCAGTGGCAGAGCTGGAAACCCCTCGAGTTCACCGGCCAGGACATTTACGGCGCCACCTTGGGCATCGTGGGGCTGGGCAGCATCGGAGCCGCCGTGGCGCGACGGGCCCTGGGCTTTGGCATGAAGATCCTTTATTACAATCGCCGTCCCAACCCGGTTGCAGAAGCCGCCCTGGGCTGCCGCTACGTCGATCTGGACACGCTCCTTAGGGAGTCGGACTTCGTCAGCCTTCACTGCCCTCTGACGGACGAGACCCGCGGGCTGATCGGCCGGCGGGAGCTGGCTTTGATGAAGCCCACTGCCGTCCTCGTCAACACGGCCCGCGGACCCGTCGTCGACGAGGCCGCGCTGATCGACGCGCTTAAGGAAGGCCGCATCTGGGCGGCGGGCCTCGACGTGTACGACGTCGAACCCATCGCGCCCGATCACCCCCTCCTCCAGCTCGACAACGTGGTGGCACTGCCTCACATCGGCAGCGCCAGCATCCGCACGCGCACCCGCATGGCGACGCTGGCCGCGGAGAACCTGGTCGCCGCGCTGACCGGCAAAGAGCCGCCCACGCCGGTCAATCCCGAAGTCCTCTCCCGGGTTCGAGGGCGCCCTTAAGGGCGTGCCGGACGCGCCGGGTTGGCGCGGCCAGCTCCCTTCCGAACGCTGAAACGCACGAGATCCGTCATCACATGCCTCAAATCAGCAAAGGTGCCGGCCGTCACTTTGTAAAAGTACAGCCGTCGGCACACTTTTTCGCCGGTACTTCCTGTGCGCCAACATTGGAACTCATCAGGGAGGAATCGTGCCCGTGCAGCCTAAGGCGACCTTTCCCGCCCTCCGCTACCAAGTGCGCCGCTTCTACGGCCCTGGAATGCAAACTCCCCCGGAGGAGCGCGAAGGGTACCACGTCGATCACTTCGAGCTGGATCCTCAGCGCATCGCGATCCTTGCGATGCACATTTGGAATCTGGGAGAGCCCGACGGCCCCTACCCTTACACTCACGAAGAGCCGGACGCCGCCATGGCGACGTGGGTGCCGCGCGCTCGCCGGATCACGGAGGAGCGCATCGCCCCGCTCTTTGAGGAGGCCCGCCGGACGGGCATTTGGATCTGTCACTCCGCTCCTGAAACCTACGCGGTGCGCTACCCCCAACACCGCGCAGGCGTAGACGAGCTGGGCGAGGAGCTCCTCAAACACCCGCCCTCCGGCCGCAGCCAGGGAGGGTGCGTCCGTCCCTTCACCCTGCGGGACCGCTACGCGAAGTCGTACGGTCCATCGTTTCCGGGAGGCGTGTGGGAGACCCACCCCGACACCTTTGACATCGCCCGCTGCGTGCGCCCTCAACCGGAAGACGGAGTGATCATCACCACGCGCCAGTTCGACTACCTCTGCCGCAAGCGCGGGATCGACACGATCCTCTTCGTGGGGTTCATGGCCGACTACTGCGTGATGGGCAGCCCCGGAGGAATCGAAGACATGTGCGCCCTGGGCTACCGGTGCATCCTGCTGCGGGACTGCACGACGGCCCACGAGTACGCCGACACGATCGCGACCGGCGCCATGACCAAAGCCGCGGTGCGGCGCGTCGAGTACGCCTACGGCTGGTCGGCCCTGAGCGCCGACGTGATCGCAGCCTGCCGGGCGTACCGCGGCGAGGCCTCCGTCACGATCCCGGTCGGTGACGGAGCCCAGTACAGCCTGGAAGAGGCGTGGCGCCGGTACGAGCGGGCGAAAGAGCTGATTCCGGGCGGCTCCGGCACGATGTCCAAGGCGCCGAACCGGACTTTGCACCCGCACGAGCCCCCGCGCATCGCCTGGGCCAAGGGATGCCGGGTCTGGGACGAAAGCGGCCGGATGTTCATCGACTACCGCAACGGGCTGGGCCCCATCACCCTGGGATACGCGAACCCGCGCATCAATGAAGCCGTAAGGCGCCAGCTCGAGCTGGGTACGGTCTACGGCCACCCAAGCCCCCTCGAAGCCGAGGTGGCGGAGCGCCTCGTCAGGCTGATCCCCTGCGCCCAGCAGGTCCGCTTCCTCAAGACCGGCGGCGAAGCCATGGCCGCCGCGATCCGCCTGGCTCGCGCGTACACCCGCCGGCCGGTCGTCATCAGCTGCGGCTACCACGGCTGGCTGAACACCATGGGAGACATTGAAAAGGGGACGCCTCCCGAGATCGCCCGCCTGACGCGTACCGCCCCCTTCGACATCGAGGCGTTTCGCGAGATCGTCCGCCAAGAGGGGCCGGAGCGCATTGCGGCCATCACGGTCGCCATGCCCTACGCCGAGATCTATCCGGATCACCCCTTCTACCCCGCCGTGCGCCAGCTCGCCGACGAAATCGGCGCGCTGCTCATCTTCGACGAGATCGTCACGGGTTTTCGGGTGCGGATCGGCGGCGCTCAGGAGTTTTTCGGCGTTACGCCGGACCTGGCCGTCTTTTCGAAAGGCATCGCGGCCGGCCTTCCTTTGAGTGTCCTCTGCGGGCGCGCTGACGTGATGGAACTGGCCGCGACAGTGCCGGTAAGCTCCACCTTCTCCGGCGACACGCTGGCCCTCGCCGCCGCCCTCGAGGCGATCAACATCTACGAGCAAGAAGACGTCATCGGCCACCTGTGGGCGCGGGGCCGCGAGCTGATGGACGGGCTGAACGGCCTGTTTGTCAAGCACGGTTTTCCCGCCGAAGTGAAGGGGCTTCCCCCCTGCTCCATGTGGGTGATTCAACCCGGCGTCGACTCCGCAGCGGAGCTCGCGGCGGCGTTCATCGACGCGTGCTACGCGGAGGGCGTCAGCTTCTACCGCGTCCTGTATCCCAACTACGCGCACACGCAGGCGGACATCGCCGAGACCCTCGAGCGGTGCGACCGGGCGCTGGCCCGTCTCGCTCAGGAGAAGCGAGGTGAGCAAGCCGCTCAGGCACGATAGTATCGACGGAGGATCCGCGTGCGAAATCGTCACGGAAAGGATGGTTACCGGTGATCCAAAGGCTACGTCTGCTGTACGTTCCCCTCCTTGGGCTCACGCTGTTCCTTACGCTCAGCCTGACGGCCGCTGCGCAGCGGGTCACCTTGAAGTTCCTTTGGCCCGAATACACGCCGGCCAAGGTGCGCTTCGGCGAGGGCCTCGTCGAGCAATTCAAGGAAGCCTATCCCGACATCGACATCGAGATGATGCTCACAAACAACCCCAGCCAGTCGCTGACGGTCCTCAGCGCCGCCGGCACGCCCCCCGACGTGGGCTGGATGGGCGCCGGCTGGAAGGGGATCAAGGACCTTTGGCTGCCCCTGGACGCCTTTATCGAGCGCGACGCGGCCGAGCTCAACGTCGACGACTTTATCGCCCCCGTCTGGGGAAGCTACCGCGTCGACAACAAACATTACGCGCTGCCCCTGGGCTTTACAGCGACGGTGATGTACCACAACCTGGACCACGCCGCCGCGGCGGGCCTCAGCCCTCCGGACCAGGACTGGACGTGGACCGATTTCGTCGACCGCGCCCGCAAGCAGACGGTGCAGCGCGGCAACGACGTCGTCCAGTACGGGCTTAACCTGTATCACGGCGGCGACCACATGCCGCTCCTCTACTACGACGGGGCCTTTTGGAATGCGGACGCAACCCAAAGCCGCTTCAACACGCCGGCCCGCATCTTTATGATCGAGGAGCGCCGCAACCTGGAGTACGTCTACAACGTGCAGGCCCTTCCCGCTTGGATCAACGCCAACGGCGGGCACCAGCCGTCGTTTTTGAACGGTTTGGTCTCCATGTACGCCGGCGGCAGCTGGGCGCTGGAGCCTGTGCGCCAGGCGGTCACCTTCAGTTGGGATATCACGCCCTTCCCGATCGCCTACATCGACGGCCAGGCTTACCGCGGCACCGGAATCTGGCCGGAGGAGATGTACATCTCCGCGCAGACCGATCACCCGGAAGAAGCGTGGAAGTTCATCAAATTTGCTACCAGCGAGAGATTCCTCCGCTGGGCGGCCCGCGAGGGGCACATCATTCCCAGCCGCCTCTCCGTCGGCGCCAGCGACGACTTCCTTGCAGCCAACGAGCACCCGCAGCACATCGACGCGTTCATCCGCTCCGGCGAGATGGGCACCGTCTACATGGACCATCCCCTGGGGAACGAGATCGCGGCCCGCATCAACCCCATCCTGAACCAGGCGATGCGCGACCAGCAAAACCCCATTCCCGCCCAGAGCGCGGCGCTCGAGATCGACCGGATCATCCAGGCGATACTGGACGAGTACAACGCCCAGCAGCGATGAGCGCGTAAGTGTATCACCGCGGCGCGGGCGCCGCGCGGCCCAGCATTTCCCGTCGGGCCCGGATGGCGCCCGCGCTCCCTTTTCTGCCATGTGCGCCTGACCCAAGAAGGTGCCCTGCCCGCCGCGGCGCTCCTCGTACGAACACCCTTACTTCGACACGCCTGAAGGCGCGATGGTGCGCCGCCACTTCATCGAAGCCACACTTCCCTACGGGCGCGCCTTTGAGCTTTGGCCCGATTACCTCAACACGCGAGTTTACATGAACGTCTGGGAGCCCCTGGTGAACCAGACGCTCTCGCCGCAAGCAGCCCTCCAGCGCATGGAAACAGAGATGAACGCGGCCCTTGCCAACCTGTTCGGAAGCGACTGATCACGTGAGGTGGCGGCAAACGGCGCCCGAGGGCTACCACTGCAAAATGACGCCCAATGCCTCCCCGGGCCGTTCGTAAAGCAAATCGAAAGCCTTTTTGCCGTCGCGAAAGGGAAAGCGGTGGGTGATCATTTCCTCCGCACGGATGACCCCCCGTTCCAAGAGTTCGACGGCCTTCTCCCAGGTTTCAGGGGGGAAGGGACGTCGCGAGTTTCCGCCGATGATTGTGCGCGTCATCAAGGCGTTGGCATCGATCGTAAGCGGCGCAGTCTGGTACATTCCTACCAGCATGATTCGCCCTTGACTGCGGCACAGGGCCTGCGCCTGTTTGAATGACTCGACGCCGTGGCTGCCCCCCACTGCATCAATCACGACGTCAGCCCCACGGCCCGAGGTCGCCACCTTCACCGCTTCGACGACGTCTTCTTCGGCTGCGTTGATCACGACGTCCGCCCCGACGCGCCGAGCAAAATCGCACCGGAGCGGAAGGCGATCGACGGCGATGAGCGTGATGTCGCTGCGCGCGCGAGCCACCTGGGTCATCAGCGATCCGACGATGCCTTGGCCCAGGATCACGACCGTCTCACCGGGCTCGATCTCGACCGTGTCGACCCAACCGATGGCGGCCACCGTCAAACCGACGAAGGCTCCCACTTCGTAGGAGAGGCGTTCGCCGATGCTTTGGCACCGGAAAAGCCCTTCATCTTGCTTCGTGGCATCGGCAATCACGTACTGGGCATGGGGGCCGACGACGTACACTCGGTCGCCAACGTGGTACTGATGGACCGCTCTCCCGGTCGCGACGATCTCGCCGGCCGCGGCGTAGCCTACACGGATCGGGTCGACCCTCTCCTCCCTGAGGTACCGGCCACCCAGCTCCGATCCCCGGCTAATCAGGCTCGCGCGGGTACGAACAAGGACCTCGTGCTCTTTTGGCACAGGGACCGGCGCCTCTTCCAGCGCGATACGGCCAAAGCCTTCCTGCTTGGCCAGGCGAAGCATTGTCGCTGGCACGCCGGAACGCTCAATCGCCAAGGAATCTCCCTCCAGAACGCTCATACGTTCAACACAACGATACTGCGATCGACGAAGGGCAGCCTCGCGGCGCGCCCG
>k87-1027771_pt1 | contig 16644 bp, 16 predicted proteins | sample MGYA00084031_6733416 | MGnify analysis MGYA00084031
AATCTATTGTACCATAACTTTATCAATATAGTTTAATTGAACATAGATTTTGTTATGGGTTTATGAACATGAAATGAATTGATTTCTCGAACAATAAAGCTAAAAAATAAAGTGTCCATAAATGGTTGATTTTATGAACATTGAATGCTTAAATAAATATTTCAAAACTATTGCGTTACTCAATGTTGTATACTATTCTAAAATAAAAGGAGTGATATTTATGCTTGTTACAAAATCTAGATTACAAGGAAGTTCTGTAGTAATTACTCTTCCGTCTGATAATGGCAAAAAACCTTCAGATAACCAAGAATATATCGTGGTATATTCTGATGATGGAACAATTACGTTAGTTCCTAAAATCGATGATCCATTTAGTGGAGGAGAAGAATCTGAATATTATGAAAAAGATGAATGGGAAGATTTAACTTCTGAAGGGAGAGAAATTTTATAGTGTCAGAAGATAAAAATTACATTCCTAAAAAAGGAGATATCGTTTGGCTTGATTTTGATCTTTCAACAGGAAATGAGATTCAGAAGAGAAGAGCAGGGGTCGTTGTTTCTCGTTATGAATTCAATCGTAAAACAATGGTTGCGGTTATTTGTCCAATTACTTCTACTGTAAAAAAATTACCCACTCGATATTCTCTTCCCGAAGATCTGGATACCAAAGGACAAGTTCTGATTTCTCAATTGGAGTCATTGGATTTCAAAGAAAGAAAACTAAAAAAAATTGAGAACTTACCCTTAAAAGATATGGCTAAAATTGATCAAATTATCCAATATATATTTTAAGCCTAGTAATTAATTTACTATGCTCAGACTGTAGACAAAAAGGAGTTGGCAATTAAGCCACTCCTTTTTGTCTACAGTCTGAATAAAGCAACAATTTATCAGTATTTAGCTGTAAATTGTTGTTTTATTTTTTTATATTGTCAAAATATCCATGTGTTTTTTTCCAAAATAAACAAAGATTAATGATTTATAACTATGAATAAACGGAAAAAATATATTTTTAGAATAAAGATTTTTTCTATTGAAAGATTTCGACCTTAGCGTATTTTCTATTTTATGAGAATAAAAGTTTTTGCGTTTGGTTCTAATAGAATAGAAAAGAAATTTTTTATAGATCAATAGAAAGAATTTGATATTTTTTATTAATTCTCTTATTCTGATTCATTGTTTATTTTGGAAAAATATCAGAAAAAGCTTGCCAAAATACAAAGCGTTAAACCTTTTCAAAATGACAGGACTATAGATACACTGAGAACGTAAGGAATAGCTCTTATTATTTTTTACAAAAATAGAGATAAAGGAGAATAACTATGAAAAAGACAATTATTTCATTAGTGTCAATTTCGGTGTTGGCAAGTATTGGTGGAGGAATGGTATTTGCTGCGACAAGTGATACTGAAGGAGAAACCCCCATTGCAGCTAATCTAACTTTACCTGCAGATAAAAATGTCACACCACCAAGTGTACCAACTCCAGGTCCAGGTGAACCGGCTGTAGTTCCACCAACAGTTGTACAACAAAATGGTCGAGGCATTGTTTACTATCCAGGTGCTCAATCTGTATCTGCTACATTACAAGAAAATGGTGCACAAGATATTAAATTACAATCACAAATCCATGTAGGGGTAAAAGATACATTAAGACAAAAAGATGCATGGACATTAACTGCGACATTAAATTGGGGTAGTAATGATTTGAATGGAGTCACAATTAAAGGAAGCAATGCTACTGTTACTGAAAATGATGGTAGTGGGAAACTTTCCCCTATTACCAATGATTTAGTCACAACGCCAAATGCTGATTTAACCATTAGTGATACTCCATCTACCATTATGGAAACAACTGCTGGAAAAATGAAAAATGGTGTATATGATTATCAAGTGAATGATTTCAAAATTAATATTCCAGATGCAAGTACGGTACCAGCAGGTTCCTATACTGGAACGATTGATTGGAACTTATCTATCGTGCCTAATCCTTAAAGCAAATAATCACAGCTCTCTTGTTTCTATATTTTGATAACAAGAGAGCTACATTTTAGAAAAAAGGATGGGGAATATGAAGAAAAAAATAAGCTTCATTTTATTTACGTTACTTTGTTTCAGTAATTGGTTGACTAGTTCAGTACATGCAGAAGAAAATCAATCATCCCAGGGCGGATATAGTATCGAAGGAATTGCAAATGAACATCAAATCAGTTCGGATGTTAGTTACTTTTATCTATATGAAACTCCTGGATCTACAGATCAGTTAAAAGTGAAACTAATAAACCAATCAGATAGTGAAAAAATTTTACAAGTAAAAGTAACGAATGCGAATACTAATTCGAATGGTTTGATCGATTATACTGGAAAACTTCCTGATCATCAAACACTAAAGACTCCCTTAACTTCTCTTTTAAAGCCTAAGGAAGAACATGTAACTGTTCCTGCACATAGTGAAAAGATTGCTACACTTGATTTAGCTATGCCTCCAAAAAAACAATCAGGAATCATCTTGGGAGGGATTGTTGTCTCAGATATTACTGATAATCAAACAGAAGAAAGTCAATTATCTGTAGGAAATACGTATAGCTATACGTTAGGCGTTGTTTTGACGAACGATAAAGAGGGAAAAATAAGTGTAGATAATGGAATTGATATCACATTAGAAAAAGTTGAGGCGAAAAGTGTGTCCGGAAAACGAATCGTTCAAGCTGATATTTTGAATGATAATCCCTATATGCTTGAACAATCAACTGTAGAAGGAAAGATTCTTTCGGAAAAAGGAAATAAGGTTCTAAAAGAACGAAAAGTAGAAAATGTGCGAATGGCTCCATATTCTGTTTATCCATTTCAATTTGATTGGGAAAAAGAGAATCTTGAGGCAGGCACTTATATCTTTAAAGGTAGTGTAAAAACAGCGAATGATACATGGGAATTTACTAAAACATTTACGATCACAGATAAGGAAACAAAAGAAATCAATAAAAAATCTGTATTTAATGTACAAATTCCTTCCTGGCTGATTTGGAGTTTATTCGTTGGATGTATTCTTTCAGTTGTCAGTGCCTTATTTATGGTATTTAAAGGAGGAAAATGATGAAAAAGACAGTATTTATGAGTGTTTTTCTTAGCTTTCTGTTATTTGGTTTAACTGTTTGTACGCATGCAGATACTGTACAACAAGATCAAGCAACCACAGAATTTAATATAGAACTAAAGCGGAAAATTCTCCCCGATGTATTTCCAGAAGAAACACCCCCCAATGAACCAATAAATGGTACTAATACTAGTGGCAATACTAGTTCTAATAGTAGTAGTTCTAATTCTGATAGTCAAAATCGTTGGACTCATTCAAAAGAAAGTGTAACGATTTCTGCATCAACAGATACATTGCCAAAAACAGGTGAACAAGCAAGTTATTGGATCACAGGATTAGGAGTAGGATTATTAGGTTTCCTACTATTTTTTTTCATTTACAAAAACAAGAAAAAAATAGGAGTTGAACGTTAATGTATACTCTTCCTATTTGTCTACTAGTGATTGGACTGTTGCTTCTTATTTTACAAGTTCGTTATTTCTTGATTTTTTATGAAAGAAAAACAACTACTGCTAGTTTATTAAAATATATGAATTATTTAGGACTCGTGAGTTCATTAGGTGTAGCGGTATTGTCTATCGTCTATCTCTTTATTCTGAATAGTCAATTATAAAGGAGATGTAGGAATTTTATGAAAATAAATAAACTGGTTTGTTTATGTTCCACTGTTTTATTAGGAAGTCCAATTCTAACAACTACTACTGTTATAGCAGAAAGTATTGATGAAAATGGATGGAATCAAATGACTCCTCCTGTAGGAGGACAAACTGAACCAAACACTTTACTAGAAAGTAAAGTCAATATTCCAACAGAAGGAACTACTCAAACACTTATGGATCCATTATCTTCAAGTGAAACACCTTCTGCAAAGGAAACAACAGAGGAACTACCAAAAGGAGAAAATCTTGAAACCTCTTCTTCTTCCGTAAGTGAAACAGGTGAAGAAGAAACAAGCACTAGTTCAACAGACAATAAAGAAGAAGCCAACGAATCTAATTCTTCTACAGAAGAGGCTGTCGTTCCTTCTGATTCGGCAGAAACAGTCTCTTCAGAAGAAAAAACAAAAACAGCGACTGCTGCTGAAGCAACCACACTAGGTTGGAAAATTACAGTCTCAGGTACAGATGCAGAAATTGAAGGATACGTAGGTAGTGATGTCGATCGTGTCATTCCTACGTTGGAAGACTTGCAAGCAGCTGATCCAGCCACTTACGGTAGCTGTACACAAGTTGTGATTCGAAACAATATTCTTGGCAATGCAGCGGTTGGTGCAACATCATTAAGCATAAGCACCAATGGATCAAAAGTGAAAATGAAAGATACATCTTTAGCTTCCGCTTTTAGTCACACCGGAGGAATTAAAAGTATAAATTTGAATAATCTAGATACGTCTAACGTTACGGATATGAGCAGAATGTTTTTTGACTGTTCAGGCTTAACCAATGTAGATGTAAGTAACTTGGATACGTCGAATGTCACGAGTATGAGCAATATGTTTTATCTGTGTTCAAGCTTAACAAGTCTAGATGTAAGTAACTTTAATACGTCGAATGTTACGAATATGAGCAGGATGTTTAGTCAGTGTAGCAAATTAACAAGTCTAGATGTAAGTAAGTTTGATACGTCGAATGTTACGGATATGAGCTATATGTTTTCCTGGTGTAAGAACTTAACAAATTTAGATGTAAGCAATTTTAATACTTCAAACGTCACGAATATGAGTTATATGTTTAGTGTTTGTAAAGGATTAACAAGTCTAGATGTAAGTAAGTTTGATACGTCGAATGTTACGGATATGAGCTATATGTTTGGCAATGATATGTATGGGGATGGATTAACTTTAACAAATTTAGACGTAAGTAACTTTGATACATCGAATGTTACGAATATGAGCTATATGTTTGCTAGATTTTCAAGCTTAACAAGTCTAGATGTAAGTAAGTTTGATACGTCGAATGTTACGGATATGACCTGGATGTTTGAAGGTTGTAGCGATTTAACAAATCTAGATGTAAGTAATTTTAATACGTCGAATGTTACGAATATGAGCTATATGTTTTATCTGTGTTCAAGCTTAACAAGTCTAGATGTAAGTGACTTTAATACGTCGAATGTTACAAATATGAACGGTATGTTTGGTAGTTGTCCAGGATTAATAAGCCTAGATGTAAGTAACTTTGATACATCTAAGGTAACAGATATGAGTGAAATGTTTAGTCAGTGTTCAAGCTTAACGAATCTAGATGTAAGTAAGTTTGATACGTCGAATGTTACGGATATGAGCTGGATGTTTAGTCAGTGTTCAAGCTTAACGAATCTAGATGTAAGTAATTTTAATACGTTGAATGTTACGAATATGGTAATTATGTTTAGTGGTTGTAGTGGCTTAACAAGTCTAGATTTAAGTAACTTTAATACGTCGAATGTCACGAGTATGAGCAATATGTTTTATCAGTGTAGCAAATTAACAAGTCTAGATTTAAGTAACTTTAATACGTCGAATGTTACGGATATGAGCTATATGTTTAGTCAGTGTAGCAAATTAACAAGTCTAGATTTAAGTAGCTTTGATATGTCTAATGTTACGAATATGAACGGTATGTTTTATTGGCAATATTATAGTAGTACTACTTATCCACTTTTAATAAAAATAGACAAGTCTAATACCAAGTTACTAAATTATAACTATTCAAGTGATAATCGAGTTCCAGCTGGCCCAAATCTTGATCCTAATGGTGGCTCCTTTTCAGGTGGAACCACACAAACAAAATCTTATTTAGAAAAAGTCGCATTGACCACTGAAGAATATGCAGAAAAAGAAAAATTAGATAATTTTAAGAAGTTTATTCAAGATAACACTCCTACAAAATCAGGAGTCCGATTTGGTGGTTGGCAAGATGCTCAAGGAAACACACCTGATCAAGTGACAAATCCATTGGATCAATTAACAACTACTTATATGGCACAATGGAAACAAGATCCTAATGTCCCGCAAGGAAGTGTGAAACCTTTACCTAATAGTCAAGAATTATTGAGTTTATATTATTTACCTACTCAATTTTCTATACCAACTACACAATTAAATCAAACAGGTGAACAAATTATTCCATTTGATAATGGCAATAATTTCCATGTGGGAATAAAAGATATCCAATCTGGTACTTCTTGGCAATTAAATGCTCAACTAGTTTGGAATACTCCTGGTCTAGAAACTAGTTATATTCAAACAAAGAATACAACTGGCCAAGTGAATGAAAACCAAAATGATGGACAGACCGACGTTAAAGATACGGATTTCCAAATAACTACTGATGTGGTTGGAGAAAAAGACGTGATCATTAGTGAAACGGAAACTACCATCATGAAAAGTGATCAAACGAATTTAAATGGTTTCTATGATTATGCTCTTGGACAAGCAGATTTAGTGATTCCTGATGCGAAAATGATTCAGCCGAATAACTATAAAGGAACTGTAAACTGGAATTTAATCCAAGCACCATAAATCACTATTTATGCGAGAACAAATTTTTGTTCTCGCATATTTAAATAAAGAAAGGAATGACCAGAATGAACTGGATGGATTTAAATGAGTTAGAAATGATGATGATGAGATTAAGAAAAAAGGAATTCAATGATCTTAAAAATAAATATGTCAAAGAAAATATCCAACTTGCTTTAAAGAAAATAAAAAAACTCAAAGAAGAATGTTTAATCACAATACAATTATCAGAAAAAAATATCATGGACAACATGATGATGATTCTAAAAACAGAAGCAGAAATTGTAAGTATTATTGGTTTGGCTACGTATGGAGATTTTAATAAAAACCAAACAATTGATTTTTATTTAGAAAAAGACAAGAACTATATTTACAAAGATTATGTTATTGATATTGATTTTTATGCCAAAGAATATCAATCTGTTTGTTCATTAGCTAATTTTTACGTGAAGTTTGTTGGTTAATTGGGAAACACCTTCAATTATTTTCATTCTATATAAGATCTACCAAAAGGAGTATTTGTGAAAGAGGAGATTAAGTGATTGAAAAATATATTGAAAAAGAAATTATGAGACAAGTAAAACTAGTTGAATATCTTTATGAGTACAAAAAATTATCTATTGTAGACTTAGCTACACGTCTAGATGTCAGTTACAATACGGTGAAACGAGACATTCAAAGTTTAACTATTCATTTAAAAGAATATATTGAACAATTTGAATTTGCAAAAACACATGTTAGTATTTATTTTTATTCCACTTATACAAGATATGACTTAATTTTAAAACTATATGATCATTCGAAAGTTTTAAATGTTTGTTTAAACTATTTAAATGGAGATGATGATTATTTATCGATTGTTAAAAATGAATATGTTTCTCCTTCTAAAGCCTTTCAATTAAAAAAAAGAGTAGAAAACTATTTAACAGCGATTGGCATATGGAACGAACATGGAGAGTGGCTCGAAGATGAATATACTTTTCGTTTAGTTACCTTAACCGTTTTGTCACGAAAAATCCTCACTGATCGTTACTTAGATATAGAAAAATTGAATGTTGCAAAAGAAACTGTAGAAAAGATATTTCTTCACCTGTCGAATATGCATACTAGAAATAAACGGGAACATACTTTTTTATCCTTAGGTGTATATTTGACAGTCACTCGATTTCAAGAACATCCCCTTCCATCCGTGCCAGAAGCTGTTCATTTGAAAGAAAGTTTAGCCTTTCGAGTAATCAAACAACAACTCAAAAGATATTTTAAAGAAATTCATTTAAATGATGATGAAGTTCTTTTTCTAACTATTCTTTATAAAAATATGCCATTAGATACAGACACGTATGTAAATACTGAATTAGATTATCAATATGAACGAAAACATGTGATTGAAAATCATCCAACTATTGAATCGCTTATTTTTAAGTTTGAAGAAGAATTTCATAATCATTTATTCTATCAAATCATGTTCGAACGACCATTTATATTTTTTTGTTATTCCATGTTTCATAATGCACAAAATTTTATTTTATATCGTCACTATTATTTAAATGAACAACAGCTCCACTTACGAGACAGTGTCAAAAAAGTATTATACGAATGGAAACAAGAAGTATGTCCAGAAGCACCATTTATATTTAATGATTTAGCTATTGAATGGTTTGTTTCACAAGTGTCTTTTAGTTTGACTTTAAAAAGAAAACAAAAAAGAGTTTTTTTTATTGTGGCGGAGAATGAAGAATCGCATATTATCTATCGAGAATCGTTAAAATATTGGATTAACTTGGACTATAATATGATTGATTCCCATCTATACTATTCTTTAGATCAGTTATCTTTGTATAGTGATAAAAACCCTCATGTCATTATTTGTGAACGATCTATTTTACCTGTTTCCGAAATAAATCATCCACATTTGTTTCCAATTTCTCGTCGATCCATTCGAGAAGATATTAAGGTCATTATATTAGAAAACTGTTTTTAATGGACGGATCTTTTTCGATGTAATAATTTAAATTTATGATACTATTTTGTATTCATGAACTTGTAAACAAATATCAATCCTAGAAATTATAGAGACAAAAAAGCCCACCCTATGTAGTAGGATGAGCTTTTTATTCTCCCAATAAAGTATCAAAGCTAAAAATCATATTTATTGTTTGTGCTATTTGGCCAAATTCTGACAATGTTGCTTTTTCTATTTTTTTCCAGTGGCGTGCTTTATAGTCTAAAGTTTTTACTTGTAAAGCATTGACATAACCTTTTATCTGATGATTTTCATTTAGTGGAATAAAATGTTCTTTTTTGGTGCTTGTGATTGGGCAAACAGCTACTAATCCAGTAACTAGATTATAGTTATCGGTGCTAACAACTAGAGCTGGTCGTCTTTTTTGAATTTCTCGTCCTGCACTAGGAATATTGCCATTTAAAAAGAAAAGTGACACGTTAGATACTCGAATACTGATTACTGGCATAGTTATCAACTCCCTTTTAAGTTTATCGTAATACAAATGTATGACGAAATCAAAAAAAAATACAATTATAAAAATTGAAGAAAATCACTCAGGTGTTTTTGAGTGATTTTCATGGTGAGTACATATTTATAATCTGTGTCAAATAAATTTAATAATTTTTGCCATTCAAAAAGAAAAGTAACAAATTGTTTAAACAGGAGCTATTTTTTTTGCTAATCCTAAGCAACCTATAACACCAGCTTGATCCCTTAATTTTGGAAAAATAATATATTTTTCTAATTTCGGAAGACCAACATAATTATTCATAATTTTTGTAAATTCACGGTGAATTTTCTTTTGTAAATGTACCTGTTTCATTACACCACCTCCTAAAATAATAATATCTGGGGAAAACATCAATGTAGTATTATAAATGCATTGTGCAACATAAAAAGCTTCGATTTCCCAAAAAGGATGTTCTTCAGGTAAGTCTTGACCTTTAATCCCTATTCTCTTTTCTATAGCAGGACCTGCTGCCATACCTTCTAAACAATTTTGATGATACGGACAGTTACCTTTAAAATAGTCGTTAGGGTGATTACATACAAGCATGTGTCCCATTTCCGGATGACTAAATCCTTCAATAAATTCTCCATTTTGTATCGCACCACCACCTATACCTGTTCCAACTGTATAATAAACAACTGATGAATATCCCTGACCATTTCCAGCTATATATTCTCCATATGCCGCAGCATTTACATCAGTTGTCCAATATAAAGGGATTTTTTCGAAATATCTTTTTAGATAACCAATAAAATCAAAATTTCTCCACGGTATTTTAGGTGTTGAGGTTATATATCCATATGTTTTTGATTCAGGATGGATATCGATAGGGCCAAAAGATCCAACAGCAATACTAGATAATTCTTCTTCATATTTTTTGAAAAAAGAAACCACTTGTGGCATTGTTTCTTTTGGAGTCAAAGTTTCAAAACTCACTCTTTCAATAACATCCAATTGTTTATTACCAACTGCACATACAAACTTTGTTCCGCCTGCTTCAATTGCACCATATAGCATAAGACATTTCTCCTTATATTCTCAATATTCTCAGAGCTTTAAAGAATTCAAAATCCATATCTCATATTTTAATGTTGAATTTCTTTTAGAAACTCGATGTTTGATAGTTAATACATCAAGTAAAGCATTCTTTCAAATAATCAGTTAGTTAATTTATGTTTTAAATATAGAAAGAATCAGTATTATTACTGACTATTCCATTATTTAACTTCAAGTAAATCAGTATTTTCAGTGATTGTTCCTCTAACAAGTGGTATTACTTCTGAGTAATCACTAGTATTTGTTACAATAACCATTGTTGTATTATCAAGTCCTGCTTCTTTAATTAGCGTACTATCAAATGTTCCGAGTATATCTCCTTTTTTAACGTTTTGATTAGCAATAACTTTTTGTGTAAATCCTTTACCTTCCATTGATACTGTATCAATTCCAATATGAATCAGTATTTCAGCGCCTTTATTCGATTTAAGTCCATAGGCATGTCCGGTTTCAAATGTAACTTGAACAGTACCATCTACTGGAGAATAAACAGTGTTACCAGTTGGTTTAATCGCAATACCTTTCCCCATAGTTTCTGAAGAAAATACTGGATCAGTTACTGAGTCAAGATTAATTACTTTGCCAACAAGAGGACTAACAATTGTTTCGGCAGAACGATTTGTCTTTGTAGGCTCACCAGAAGTAACTGCGGTTTGTTTTGTTTTCTCTGAATGAGCAATCAATGTTTGTTCAGTAATAGCTTCTGCTTCAAAAATACTTGAAGCTTTTGTTTTTCCATAAAAGTAAGTAAGTATAAAGGCAATAGCAAAGCTAATTAGTTCACATAATAAGTAAAATGAAACAGAAGTTGCATTAATTGAAAGAAACCCAAGAAAACCTGCTGAACCAAGTGACACTGCAACAACTTTAAGTAAACCTGCTACTGCAGCAGCAACTCCTGAACCAATCAAAGCACAGAAAAATGGGAAACGATATTTTAAATTGACACCAAACAGAGCTGGTTCAGTAATTCCAAGAAGAGCCGATACTCCTGCAGAAGAAGCAAGACTTTTTGTTTTAGATTTTTTAGTTAGGAACCAAATAGCAAATGTTGCAGCACCTTGAGCAACGTTTGCCATAGAAGCAACTACAAATATAAAGTCTCCATGTCCAATGCCATTTGTCCACGCTGAAAGTAACTGTGTTTCAATTGCAGGAAATGATTGATGAAGACCTGTCATAACGATTAGCGAGTATGTTCCACCAAAAATACCCATTCCAATAAATCCGGTTGCATTATATAGCCAAACAATTGCGTCTGTAATTCCATTAGAAAGCAATAACATTATAGGGCCGATAATTGTAAAGGTTAGAAAGCCAGTAATGATTACAGAGAATAAAGGGGTAAATGTAAAGTCAACTGATGAAGGAAGTTTTTTGTGAAAAAATTTTTCCAATACCGATAATAGCCAAACAGCTGCTAATACTGGAATTACTTGATAAGCATAGTTTGTTTGGGAAACATGATAACCAAAAATATTCCAATATTCAGTAGAACCACCAAGATCTGGTGTTGTCATAATCATTCCAATTGCAGCACCAAGAAACTGATTTGCGCCAAAACGTTTAGCTGCTGAAATACCAACTAGAATAGGCAAAAACATAAATGGTGCTGCTGACATTAGTTGAATCATTGAAGAAATCCCTTGAATAGCAGGATACATTTCTTCAATTGATTTTGGTCCAAAAAGTCCAGCAGCCGTTAAAAAGTTTCGTAATGCCATTAATAAACCGCCTGCAACAAGAGCAGGAATAATTGGTACAAAAATATCTGATAGTAGTTTAATTAATGCCATAATAGGATTGAATTTTTTATCTTTACTAGCAATTTGCTTTAAATCATCAGTTGAAATTTCTGAAAGACCAGTTTTTTTGATAAGTTCGTCATAAACGAAATTAACATCACCGGCTCCAATGATAACTTGATATTGCCCATCAATTTTAAATGTACCTTTTACATCTGGATTTTCATCCAATGCTTTTTGGTCAACTTTCGTATCATCTTTTAATACGAGACGAAGTCTTGTTGCGCAGTGTGCAGCTGCAACAAGATTATTTTTTCCAACTGCTTTTATTACGTCGGAAGCTACTTTACTATAATTCATTACAATAACTCCTTTATAATTTTTTCACACTTAAGAAAACGCTTAACTTAATTGCATATAAATTTTAACACATTTATCAAATGTGTCAAACGTTTGTCATATTTTTTTATTTATCTATTAAAAAAATTGATTTTCAAACAGAAAACGTTTACTATGTTTCTGTAAAAAGAAAAATTAAAGGAGAACATGTATGAACTTACCTCAAGAAATACGATATCGAGCTTATTCTGATTGGAGTAAAGATGAAATTGCAAAAATCAATAGAAATGTAAAAAAATCTCCTTGGCATGCTAGTTATCATATTGAACCTAAAACTGGACTATTGAATGACCCTAATGGATTCTCTTTTTTTAATGGAAAATATACTCTTTTCTATCAAAATTGGCCATTTGGAGCTGCTCATGGTTTAAAAGAATGGGTGCATACAGAGTCAGATGACTTAGTTCATTTCTATGAAACTGGGGCTGAAATACGTCCTGATACAGAATACGATAGTCACGGTGCTTATTCAGGTTCAGCTTATGAAATAGATGGAAAACTTTTTTTGTTTTATACAGGAAATGTTCGGGATAAAAATTGGGTACGAGACTCACTACAAATTGGAGCATGGATGGATAAAAATCATAACATTATAAAATGTAAAAATATTCTTATTCATAAACCTGATGATGTAACAGATCATTTTCGTGATCCCCAAATTTTTAATTATGAAGGACAATTATATACGATTGTTGGAGCACAAAATTTAGAAAAATCAGGTTGCATCAAACTTTATAAAGCTACTGACAATAACGTAGAAACATGGGAAGAAGTTGGCAACCTTGATTTTGGCAGCACTGGTTCAGAATATATGATTGAGTGTCCCAATCTTTTATTTGTAGATGAAAAGCCTGTTCTAATTTATTGTCCTCAAGGACTAGATAAATCTGAACTTAATTATGATAATATCTATCCAAATACTTTTAAAATATATCAAACGTTTGATACAAAAGATATAAAACTTGTGGGTGCTTCTGAAATTCAAACCCTTGATTATGGATTTGAAGCATATGCGACTCAAGGGTTTAATACTCCCGACGGACGTACTCTAATTGTTAGTTGGATTGGACTTCCAGACATTGATTATCCAACTGACAAGTATGATTATCAGGGAGCAATGAGTCTTGTAAAAGAACTTTCTATTAAAGATGGTAAACTTTACCAATATCCAGTAAAAGCTATTACATCCCTGCGTGTTAATTCCGAAGAGTTCATATCAAAAGTAGAAACAAACAATACTTATGAATTAGAATTGACTTTTCCCACAAATCAGAAATCAGAATTACTTCTTTTCTCCGATAGTAAAGGAAATGGACTTAGCTTAATTGTAGACACTAAAGAAGGAAAAATAATTCTAGATCGTAGCAAAGTAGGTATTCAATATGCAACCGATTTTGGTACTACTCGTGAATGCTCAATTGATACCAAAGAAGCAACTGCTAACATTTTTGTAGATAACTCAATCATTGAGATTTTTATTAATAAAGGAGAAAAAGTATTTACTAGTCGTGTATTCCCTGAAAATTACCAAAGTGGTATTCAAATCAAATCAGGTGAACCGACTGGAAAATACTTTGAATTAAAATATTAAAATGGTAGCAAAATTAACTGATGTCGCTGAATTAGCTGGAGTTAGCCCAACAACCGTTTCACGCGTCATTAATAATAAGGGATATTTATCGGAAAAAACTAAACAAAAAGTTCATGAGGCTATGAAAACTCTTGGTTATAAACCAAATAATTTAGCACGTGGACTTCAAGGAAAGTCACCTCAGCTTATTGGACTTATTTTTCCTAATATTAGTAATATCTTTTACTCTGAACTCATTGAGTATCTTGAAATCGAATTATTTAAACATGGCTATAAAACAATTATTTGTAATAGTCAAAACGATCCTGCTAAAGAGAGGGAATATATTGAAATGCTTGAGGCAAATCAAGTTGATGGGATTATCTCATCTAGTCATAATCTTGGAATTGCTGATTATGAACGTGTTAGAGCACCTATTGTTGCTTTTGATAGAAATTTAGCTCCTAATGTTTCTATTGTTTCTTCAGACAACTTTGAAGGTGGAAAACTTGCTGCTAAAACGTTACAAAAAAATGGTTGTCAAAATAGTATTATGATTACAGGAAATGACAATACGGATTCTCCAACAGGCTTACGTGCACTTGGTTTTTCTTTTCAAAATCCAAATGGCAAAGTTTTCAAAATCCCTAATACTCTCTCTACGATTCGTCGAGAAATGGAAATCAAGTCGACGCTCCTAAGCCACAAGCCAGATGGTATTTTTGTTTCTGATGATCTAACAGCCATTCTTACTATGAAAATTGCTCATCAGCTTAAACTTAATATCCCAGAAGAGTTAAAAATTATTGGCTATGATGGAACATCTTTTGTCGAGAAATTTTTCCCACAATTGACCACAATCAGACAACCAATTGATGAAATCGCAAGTCTGATTGTTGATATTCTTATAAAAAAAATTAAAGGCGAAAAGACAAATAAAGATTATATTTTGCCGATTTCAATACTTTCTGGAGGAAGTATTTAACATCAGATTAATTTTTTGATGTAATTGAGATAGCCAAAAAGCAAAAGAAAGTCGATTCTATTTATTATAGAATTGGCTTTCTTTACTATCTTTCATAATGACAGTGCAAAAAAGCTAGCAAATGCTAGCCACTTTTTGTAAAGTTTCGCTTGTTTTCTGTAGAATTCTGTTTTTGTAACAAACTAATTGATTTTTCGTTTTATCTTATATAGATATCAAATAGATTAATATGCCGATTGTATTATAACATCCATGGACAAATATGGAATACCATATATTATTTGTTTGTATATAAACAAAACTTAAAATAATACCAATAAAGAAAATACTTAGACCTCCCCCATGAACAATAGAAAATAGAAAAGAAGAAATTAGTATTGAAATATATTGTTGTTTTTTATTTGATTGAGGATCAATCATGCAAAATCGAAAAATTCCTTCTTCTAAAAACGTTCCATAAGTAGCAGCATTTAAGAAGAATAAAGTGAGAGAACCATTTACTTCGTTAGGAATTATACCTTCTGAGAAAGGTGTATTTAGAACATTGATTAGGAATAAAGCAGAGAATGAAAAAAAACTATATTTAAAGAGTTTTTTTAGTTTTACTTCTTTGAATTCACGAGCGAAGGTAGAATGAAATAGTATAATTATCAGCACTAAAAAAAACATATCACTATGTTCAAATAAAAAATATATATTTGACGGTACTCCTAATGATGGGATAGCAAAGGTTAAAATCAAGTAAGTAATACTAATTATCCATTTTATTATCATTAGGCAGGAATATAATCAATATATTGTGTATTTGCTGTAGAAGTTTGAGTACGAATATATTTATTATCTATCTTACGATAAACTCTGTAGGTTACAGTTATTCTTGCATATTGACGATATTTTTTAAATTTTCCACTTGCAGAGGTGTTTCTAGCTATTTCGATTTTCATCCCAAAAACACTTGCACTGACAGATAGTTTTGTACCTCGACTATGAGTTTCTATACCCAAATAAGTACGGCTTCCTTTAGCAATTGACCAGCTTTGAGGTTTAGACCAAGTTCTTGTTTGAATAACTGGTTCATCTAACACATAGTAGTACTCATCGTCAGAATAAGTGGCTATATCAGAAATGCTGTCCTCACTAGCGAATATCGCTCCGCTCGGAGTAATAGCAGAACCAAAAGCTAAAATAGAAGTAGATAATAAAAATGTTTTAAATAACTGTTTTTTCATCAAAATCACCTCAAACATAAGATATTTAAAAAAACGTTTTCTCAGTGAATTATAAAATATTTTTATTTAGAATGACGACCACCTTCATAAAATACTGTTTTGGATTCATAATCGGCAAAAAACAAATAAATAATTGTTTTTTTGTAGAGTTATTAGACATAATGTACAGTATGCTAAGTAGTCCCTCTAACAACGGTGTCATTTTTATATTTAATTGGCACATTTTTTTCTAACTTATTTGTCATATTCATAGTCAACAATAGCTACAAAAGCATCTAAAAAATTATGCCATTTATCTAGAAAAATGACACCCAATTAAGTGAACTACTGAAAGTTCTATGAAACTAGCAATTAACAAAGGATCAAAAACTATTAAGTTTCTGACCCTTTTATTTTATTTCTCTTGCTCAACTTCAGTGTCATTTTCTAATTTAAGTTTTTAACAGCTAAATAGAAAGTCCAACTGGGTATACTCAATTGACCTTCTTGTTTTTCACTAAGTTAATAAAATTAAATGTATTACTAAAAAAGTAAGAAAATGCGTAAAAAAAT
>k87-1607954_pt1 | contig 16639 bp, 14 predicted proteins | sample MGYA00084031_6733416 | MGnify analysis MGYA00084031
CCGGTGCGCTTGAGCAGTGCCAGGGTGCACACGAGGGAGACCGCCGCGTAGCAGGCCGCCGCGACGGCCACACCGGTGACGTCACCGGACGAGTTGAGCAGGTACTGGGCGAGCACCGGGGTGCCACCACCGACGATCAGCGAGCACAGCTGGTAGGCGAGCGACAGGCCCGAGTAGCGGATGTTCGCGGGGAAGGCGCGGGCGAGGATGCCGGCGATGGCGCCGTAGAACATCGAGTGCGGAATCGTCGCGAGACACATACCGATTGCGGCGATCGCGAACGTCTCGGTGCGGATCGCGAAGAACATCGCGGGCATGAGGAACAGCTCCGGGACGATCATCAGGAGCATGGCCTTGCGCATGTCGATCTTCGACACCAGCACGGCACCGAAGGGCTGCACGATGAACTGCACCACGAGGGCGATCGCGATGATCGCGAGGAAGGTGCCGCGCTCGTAGCCGAGTTCGCTCGTCGCCCACGACAGCGCGAAGGTGTTCTTGAAGTAGGTCACCTGGGCGAGGGGCAGTGCGCCGGCGCCGAGCAGGACCAGGACCCAGTGCTTGCGCAGTACTTCCTTGATCGGGAGCTTGACGGTCTTCTTGCGCGCCAGAACGGCTTTCATCGCGTCCGATTCCTCGAGCTTGAGGCGGATGATCAGGCCGACGGCGACCAGTGCACCGGAGAGCAGGAACGGGATGCGCCAGCCCCACATCATGAACTGCGGGGTGGGCAGCGCCGCGAGGAAGAAGAATGCCATCGTAGACAGCAGGTTGCCTGCGGGCGAACCCTGCTGCGCGAACGCCGAATACAGGATTCCCTTGCCCTTCGGGGCGTTCTCGCTGGCGATGAGGACGGCACCGCCCCATTCTCCGCCGACCGCGACGCCCTGCACGATGCGCAGGAAGACGAGCAGGACCGGCGCCCACATCCCGATCTGCGCGTAGGTCGGGAGCAGGCCGATACCCACCGTCGCGATGCCCATCATGACGAGCGTGATGACGAGGGTGTTCTTGCGTCCGATGCGGTCGCCGAGATGGCCGAAGATGACGCCACCGAGCGGGCGGGCGAGGAAGCCGGCCCAGAGGGTGACGAACGCGAGGAGGGTCGCGACACCGCTCGAGAGTTCGTCCGAGAAGAAGATCTGGCCGAACACCAGCGCGGCGGCCGTGCCGTAGATGTAGAAGTCGTACCACTCGATGGTGGTGCCGATGAAGGAGGCGATGCCGGCCTTGCGGGCCTTCTTCGCGATCTCCTGATCGGTGGGTGTGGACGAACTCATGCGCCCTCCGTCTCTTACGCCCCCGACGAGGCGGGTGGAATGTGGTCTGCGTCTCATCAGAGGGTGGCAGGGCTCGGCTTTGCAGTCCAATACCCAATGGGACGCGGATCGATACCTCAGAGGTATTACCGGGGAGTCGGTGTTCGGCCTGGTAGACATACGCCGGACGGAACCGCGAACGCGAAAGGAACACCACGGTGACGAGCGACGGAACCAATCGGAGCGAGGTCGAGGTTTCTGCCGGCCTGCCGCTGGAGGGCATCACCGTGGTGAGCCTCGAACAGGCGGTCGCTGCGCCCCTCGCGACGCGCCATCTCGCGGATCTCGGAGCTCGGGTCGTCAAGGTCGAACGCGTCGGCGACGGCGACTTCGCCCGCGCCTACGACAGTGCCGTGCAGGGACTGGCCGCCCACTTCGTGTGGCTCAACCGCGGCAAGGAGTCCTTCGCGGTGGACCTCAAGGCGCCCGAGGGCATCGACGCGGTGAAGAAGCTGATCCGCGGCGCCGACGTCTTCCTGCAGAATCTCGCGCCCGGCGCGGTGGAGCGTCTCGGACTCGGTGCCGACGACCTGCGCGCGGACCACCCGGAACTCGTGGTGGTCAACATGTCGGGATACGGCACCGACGGGCCGATGCGCGACCGCAAGGCCTACGACATGCTCGTGCAGTCCGAGACCGGACTGTGCTCGATCACCGGCACACCCGAGACGGCAGTGAAGACGGGCATTCCCACCTCGGACATCGCCGCGGGCATGTACGCGCTCACCTCGATCCAGGCGGCGCTGCTGCGCCGGCACCGCACCGGTGTGGGCGCAACGATCGACGTGTCGATGTTCGACGCCACCGCCGAATGGCTCGGTTACCCGATGTACCTGCAGATGTATCAGGGACGCCAGGTGCCGCGGATGGGCCTGTCGCACACCTCGATCGCGCCGTACGACAAATACCCCACCTCGGACGGCGAGATCCTCATCGGCGTGCAGAACGACCGGGGCTGGCGCACGCTCACCGATGTGCTCGGCATGCCCGAGCTGGGCGACGATCCGCGCTACGCCACCAATCTCGAGCGGGTGCGTCGCCGCGAGGAGGTCGACGCGCTGGTCGGGCAGGCCACCAAGCAGTTCACCAGTGCGGAGCTCGACGGGAAGCTCGCCGACGCCGGTGTGCCGGCCGCGCAGCTGCGCGATCTGCGTGGGCTCATCGAGCACCCCCAGCTCGCGACGCGCGATCGCTGGCGTGAGGTGCAGACCGAGGCGGGGACGGTGCGCGGCATCCTGCCGCCGATGAACTTCCGGGACGTCGAACTGCCGATGGGCGCGGTGCCGGGGCTCGGTCAGCACACCGACGCGGTGCTCGCGGATCTCGGGCTCACCGACGAGCAGATCGCGGGCCTGAAGAAGGCCGGCATCGTCGGCTGATCCGCCTCGCCCGGTCCGCTCAGCTTCGTCCGCTCACCAAATGTGCGGCCATAGCTTCCGGTACTTATAGGTATCCGAAGCGACTGGCATCGTCGATTCTGATGAATTCGTGCTGCTCAGCGATTGACGATCCCCGACGGGTACCGAAAAATGGCCGTACAAATACTCGTTCGACGAGTGCGGGTCCGCGATGGCCCGATGGGCAAGGAGGCGGCGATGTACGGATCCGGCGACCGTGACTGGGTGGTCGCGGCGCGGTGCCGCGGGGTGGACACGTCGATGTTCTTCCCTCAGCCCGAGGACGGCCGCGGTGCGGTGCTCCGGGCCGAGCGGCAGGCGAAGGAGGTCTGTCGCTCCTGCCCGGTGATCGACGCGTGCCGAGAGCACGCCGTGCGCACCGGAGAGACGCACGGCGTATGGGGCGGTATGAACTACTCCGAACGACGAGCCTTCGAACGTGCGATGAAACTCGGTCGCCTCCAGTCGGTCTGACGCAGTCAGCCGACGTTGGTGACGGGGATCAGACCACCGGTGATGGAGGCGCCCGCATCGGAGATCAGGAACTCGATGACCTTCGCGATGTCGGCCGGCTTCGACCAGCGGCTCGTGTCGGCGTCGGGCATCGCGGCGCGGTTGGCCGGGGTGTCGATGACGACGGGCAGCAGCGCGTTGACGCGGATGTGGTCGTCGCGGTACTCGAGCGCCATCGTCTCGACCAGCGCCGACACCGCGGCCTTGGAAGCGATGTAGGAGGCGCCGCCCGGGAAGGGGTTGAGCGTCGCGGCGGTGGAGATGCAGACGATCGATCCACCGCCGCGGCGGATCAGGTGGGGAAGTGCCGCCTGGCTGACGGAATAGGCGGTGCGCAGGTTGAGATCGAGTTGGGAGTCGAGCACCTCGATCGGGGTCTCGTGCACCCGCGGTCCGGAGGTGAAGCCGCCGACGAGGTTGACGACGCCGAACAGGGGGGCGTCGGGGTCGTCGCACGCCAGGTTCAGGGCGTCTTCGAGTTGTTGCTCGTCGGAGAGGTCGGCCTGGACGAGCCGGAGGTTCGGATGTGTGCCCACTCGCTCGAGCTCGTCACGGACCAGCCACGGCACCACGACCCGCCATCCGGTGTCGAGTAGATGTTTCGTCACGGCGCTGCCGAGGCCGCCGGTGCCACCACTGACCAATACGGTGCGAGCCATCTGCCTGTATCCCTTTCGGACGAGCTGTCTGCCGTACTCCGATCATCCATCGGTGCACGAGAGGAACGATACCGCAAAACGGAAATGATGTTCTCATTCTTCTTGGTGGATGAGATGGACGTGGCCTGAGCTGCGGCAGCGGGTGGACGCACTGCCCGGCGGACGACTTCGTACGAAGATCATGACGAACCAACGAAGCAAGGGAAAGGACGGTCGATGACCGACATCGAGGCAGAATTCGTTCACATCGCAGGTCTGCGCGCCTATCTGGCCAGGCCGCTCGGCGGTGCCACCGGAGGAATGCTGCTGCTGCCCATGATCACCGGCATCGACGCCCAGGTCCGCGAGTACGCGCACGACATCGCCGGAACCGGTGTGACCGCGCTCGTCTGGGACCCGTGGCACGGACCGAGTACCGACGACAGCTCGCGCGAGGAACTCGTGGAGTTGATGCGGGGTCTCGACGACGAGAAGTGCCTCGCGGAGATGACGACCCTGCTCGACCACGCCTTCGGCGAACTGCGCCTGGAGAAGGTCGGCGTGATCGGGTGGTGCCTCGGTGGACGCCTCGCCCTGATCCTCGGCGCCCGCGACACGCGGGTCGAGAACGTCGTGGCCTACCACCCGTCGATCGCGGTGCCGCCCGCCCCGAACCACACGATCGACGCCGTCGAACAGGCAGGTCACGTCGCGGCACCCGTCATGGTGCTGCACGCCGGCGCCGATACGATCATGAGCGCCGAGACCTTCGCGAACCTGCAGGCGACGCTGCAACAGCGCGAGACCGGCGCGACCATCACCCACGTCTATCCGGGCGCCGAACACGGCTTCTCCTCCCGCGACCGGCACGGCAATCCCGTCAACGCCGACGCCTACGCGGTGTCGTGGCCCCAGGCGCTGAGCTTCATCGGGGATACCGTCCGCTCCTGACGCATCCGCTACAGAATCGGCTTTCCGCTACCGCAATTGCTGTAGCGGAAAGCCGATTCTGTAGCGGATGGGCAGAATTTTTCGGGAGAAACGGTTGCACATGCGCGCGTGAGGGCCACGATGAAGCGCATGGCGTCGAGCGCGAAACTCGAACAGGTCGTCATCCGCATCGCCGGCGACTCCGGCGACGGCATGCAACTCGCCGGTGACCGGTTCACCGCCGAGGCAGCCGCCTTCGGCAACGACCTGGCCACACAACCCAACTTTCCCGCCGAGATCCGCGCACCTCAGGGCACTCTTCCCGGAGTCTCGAGCTTCCAGATCCAGATCGCCGACCACGACATCCTCACCGCAGGCGACCGGCCCGACGTGCTGGTCGCGATGAACCCGGCGGCCTTCAAGGCCAATGTCGGCGACCTGCCCCGAGGTGGCACCCTCATCGTCAACAGCGACGAGTTCACCAAACGGAACCTGAGCAAAGCGGGCTACGACGCCGATCCGCTCGGCACCGATGCCGTGGAGCACCTGACCGTCCACGCCATGCCGATGAGCACGCTCACCGCCGGAGCCGTCGAACCCGCCGGCGTGGGCAAGAAGGACGCGCAGCGCTCGAAGAACATGTTCGCGCTCGGTCTCCTGTCGTGGATGTACGGGCGGCCCATCGCGCCGGTCGAGACGTTCCTCGAGCGCAAGTTCGCGTCGAAACCCGACATCGCGCACGCGAACATCCTCGCCCTGCGCGCCGGCTGGAACTACGGCGAGACCACCGAGGCGTTCGCGACGACCTACGAGGTGGCCCGCGCGTCGCTGCCGTCCGGGACCTACCGGCAGATCACCGGCAACACCGCCCTCGCCTACGGTCTCGTCGCGGCAGGTCGCGCGGCGGGGATGGACGTCTTCCTCGGCACCTACCCGATCACGCCGGCCTCCGACATCCTCCACGAACTGAGCAGGCTCGAACGCTTCGGCGTGCACACCTTCCAGGCCGAGGACGAGATCGCGGGTATCGGCGCCGCGATCGGCGCGTCCTACGGCGGTGCGCTCGGGGTCACGAGCACGTCCGGTCCGGGAATCGCCCTGCAATCCGAGGCCATCGGTCTGGCGGTGATGACCGAGCTTCCGCTGATCGTCGTCGACGTCCAGCGCGGCGGACCGTCCACGGGACTGCCGACGAAGACCGAACAGGCCGACCTGATGCAGGCGATGTTCGGCCGCAACGGCGAATCACCCGTCGCGATCGTCGCTCCGCAGTCACCCGCCGACTGCTTCGACGCCGCACTCGAGGCCGCGCGCATCGCGATCACCTACCGCACCCCGGTCATGCTGTTGTCCGACGGCGCGATCGCCAACGGATCCGAGCCGTGGCGGATCCCCGACATCGACGACCTGCCCCGCATCGACCCGCGCTTCGCCGCGTCGCCGGGTGACGACGACCCCGGCTACCTGCCCTACGCCCGCCACGCCGACACCCTCGCGCGCGACTGGGCGATACCCGGAACCGCAGGTCGCGAGCATCGGATCGGCGGACTCGAGAAGGCCGACGGCACAGGCGACATCTCGTACCACCACACCAACCACGAGCTGATGACCCGACTACGGGTCGCGCGGGTGGCCGGTATCGACGTCCCGAATCTCGACGTCGACGATCCCACCGGTGACGCCGAGGTGCTCGTGCTCGGCTGGGGGTCGTCGTACGGGCCGATCGGGGAGGCCGTGCGTCGTGCTCGACGCGCCGGTCATCGGGTGGCCCGAGCACATCTGCGTCACCTGGCGCCGATGCCGAAGAACCTCGGCGACGTACTCGGACGCTACCGGCGCGTGCTGGTCCCGGAGATGAACCTCGGTCAGCTGTCGTTCCTTCTGCGGTCGCGGTTCGACGCCGACATCCAGCCGGTGACGAAGGTGGCGGGCATGGCTTTCCGCGCCGACGAACTCCACGACGCCATCGAAGCCGAATTCGCCGGAACACTCGCCGACACCGAACGATCCCGGACTCCGGACGCGGTCGCCTCGTCGACGAAACTCGACCCCACAGCAGAGAGGGCACGAGCATGACCGGACTCCTCGGCCACGATCTCGGACTCCGCCCGCACATCGATGCGCTCGACGGTGTGCCCCGCACGGACGTTCCGCAGAAGGCGAAGGACTTCACCTCCGACCAGGAGGTGCGGTGGTGTCCGGGTTGCGGCGACTACGTCATCCTCGCGACGGTCCGCAGCCTGCTGCCCGAATTGGGTGTCCGGCGTGAGAATCTCGTGTTCGTCTCCGGCATCGGATGCTCGTCGCGCTTCCCCTACTATCTCGACACCTACGGTGTGCACTCGATCCACGGACGCGCCCCGACACTCGCGACCGGTCTGGCGGTGACGCGTCCGGATCTGTCGGTGTGGGTCGTGACCGGCGACGGCGACGCCCTGTCGATCGGTGGCAACCATCTCGTCCACGCCCTGCGTCGCAACGTGAACATGCGGATCCTGTTGTTCAACAACCGGATCTACGGCCTGACCAAGGGGCAGTACTCGCCGACCTCGGAGGTCGGCAAGGTCACCAAGTCCTCACCCGGCGGGTCGGTCGACGCACCGTTCAACACCCTGTCGCTCGCGCTCGGCGCCGAGGCGTCCTTCGTCGCACGTGCTCTCGACTCCGATCGCGCCGGACTGACAGAGGTCCTGCGCGCGGCGGCGCACCACCGCGGCACGGCCTTCGTCGAGATCCTGCAGGACTGCCCGATCTTCAACGACGGCTCGTTCGACGTGTTGCGCAAGGACGAAGCGCCGTCGCACCTGATCCGGCTGCGGCACGGCGAACCGATCATCTTCGGCGTCGACAACGAGCTCTGCGTCGTCCGAAAGGGTTTCGGCCTGCGGGTGGTGCAACGCTCCGAGGTGGACGCCGCCGACATCGTCGTGCACGACGCGCACACCGACGACCCCGAATACGCGTACGCGCTGTCGCGGTTGTCGGACCAGGACCTCCGTTACGTCGTCACGGGGATCGTGCGGCAGGTCGGGCGGACGACCTACGACGACGCCGAGCGTGCTCGGGTGCGGGTCGCGCAGGAGTCCGGCGCCGCCGACCTGCAGCAATTGTTGCGGGGCGACAACACGTGGACCGTTCCCTGACGCTCGCATCCGCTACCGTCCTGGTCATCCGCTACGACAATTGCGGTAGCGGATGACCGACGTTGTAGCGGATCAGGCGTGGTGGACGACGCGACCGGCGATGACGGTCGCGCGGACCAACTCTGCGGTGGGTGCTGCGAGGACGTCGGCCAGGGGTCGATCGAGCAGGACGAGATCGGCCGGCGCGCCGACCCGCACGCGACGAGCAGTGCCACCGGGATCGTCGAGCGGGGCCAGACACCGGTCGAGCGCGGTCGGGGCAGGGATCCGTTCGTCCACCCCGGCGACGTCGCCGGTCGGGCACGTACGGGAGACCGCCGCGGAGATCACCGCCCACGGGTCGGCGGGGCCGTAGGGGGCGTCGCTGGACAGCGCGACCGGCACATCACCGTCGAGGAGGCTCCGGCACCGATAGAGGTCGGGCAGGTCGACGGCGGGCACGTCGCGGAGGTAGGTGTCGCCGCGGTCGGCGAGGAAGCCGGGTTGGGTGACCACCTGCAGCCCGAGGCGTCGCAGGTCGCCGATCGACTCGGCCGGGACGAGCGCGCCGTGCTCGATACGGTCGCCGGGGGCGGTGCCCACCTCGGTGAAAACGGCGAGCAGGATCGCGAACGCCTCGCGACTGACGCAGTGCACCGCCACCGCGCGACCCGCATCGTGGACGCGGCGGATCGTCGTCGCGAGATCGTCGAGGTCGGGCAGTCCGGAGTCGGCGAGCACGATCTTGTGCGGCCCCGCGGCGAACGTCTCCGAGTCCACGAAATCCAGTGGTGCACCGAGAAGTCGGATGCGCTGCGGGACGGACCCGTCGACGTGGGAGGCGCGGAGGTGTTCCAGGGTCGAGGGGGTGAGGTCGGGCGTCGCGTCGGTGAGACCGGTGATGCCGTAGGACGCCAGTTCGGCACCCACGTCTGCGAGCGATGGTGGGCCGGAGTCGGGTAGCCGGTCGCGGAGCCATGTGTCGGCGCGCCACACGCGTCCTGTCGGTTGTCCCTTCTCGTCGCGTTCGACGCCGGGGTGATCGGCCGTTGCGAGTCCCGTGAGTGCGGCGGCGGTGGAGTTCAGGAACCATACTGCACCGCTTCGGTGTTGGATGCGCACGGGACGCTCGGCGTGCAGCATGTCGAGAGAATCCAGATCCAACAGGCCGGCAACGTCCTCCGAGTACCCGACACCCCGTATCCATCCGTTACCGGCCGCGGTTGCGAGTGCGCGGGCGAGGTCGTCGGCGGTGTGGACGGCAGGTGGGCCGCAGCGGACCGATGTGCGGTCGGCCGCGAGGGCGTGCAGGTGGATGTGGTGGTCGTGCAGGCCCGGAAGCAGTGCGCCTCCACGACCGTCGACGACGTCGGCCGACGCGGGTACCGGCACTTCCGATCCGAGGACTGCGACGACCCCGTCACGGATGAGGACATCGGTTCCGCCGATGCCGTCGACCTCGACGTCGCGTACGACGAGGACGCTCACGGCCGGATGCCCAGATCGGTGAGTACGCGCCGGGTGTCGCGCCCGGATTCGGCGACCTCACCGGAGATTTCACGCCTCTGGGGTTCGGCGACGGCAACGGCACCGTCCGTTGTCTGCAGCACCCACTGTTCGCCGTCACGGATGGCGGGTTGCGAGATGGTCGTGGGTTCGTCGAGAGTCGCCGCGACGACGGCGGACATCGAGATGTCCCAGAGTTTTCCGCGCCCGTCGGGTGGTGCCGACATGGCCAGCGCCGCGGCGGTGAGACCCGTGAGAGGATCGGCGATCGCATCGCCGACGAAGACGGGACCTTCCGCGTCGTACGCGATCAGTCCGGCGGAGGCGGCGATGTCGTCGCCGAAACCCACGCGGTGCGAATCCCGTCCGTGCGCGGTGATCGAGATCCATGTGGTGCAGTCGTCCACGGCTTTCACCGCGTCGAGGCCGAAACCGGCGAGTGCCCGCGGTCGCGACGCCTCGATCACGATGTCGGCCGCTGCCACCAGTTCCGCGAGTTCGCGTCGTTGCGTGTCGTCGGCGGGGTCGAGCACGACCGATTCGTGCCCGCCGTGCAGCAGTCGGTAGAACTCGGCATTGCCGCGACGCGCACCGTCCGGCCGCGACGGCGTCTCGACCTTGACGACGCGCGCACCGGCGAGACCGAGCAGATGCGCACACAGGGGGCCGGCCCACAGGGCGCTGAAGTCGACGACGAGCAACCCGTCGACCGGACGGGGTTCCGACGGCGTCGGCGGAGCGGCGACACCGTGGACGACAGGTCCTGCCGCGATTCCGAGCAGTTCGGCACGCTCGGCCAGCTCCGCCCCGGTGTGTTCGACGAGCCAGTCGGCGACGGCAGGCCACGGATCGCCGGGGATCTCCTCGCCGATCAGGGCGCCGAGCAGGAGTGGGTCGTCGGGACGTGCGCAGGAGACCGCAGCCCACCCGTCGATCGTCGGCAGCAGACGACATGCACCTCCGGCGGAGACCGCTCCACTGCGACGATGACCGGTGAACGCGGCGCGTTCGGACAGCAGGCGCGCACCGTCGACGTCGACGACGCCACCGGACGCCGCGGAGATCCACGCGGAGCGTTCGCGGGCGACGGTGGCGGCGCGACCGGATGGGAGCAGTGGGGGACCGTCGACTCTGCCGGTCAGAGAGGCAATTCCGCTGTCGGCCCAGTCGCGTACCGGGTCTGCGGCGAGGTCGGGGGCCACGACCGTGATGTTACATTTCGTGCCGGATGGGGCCTGGTGGAGTACAAGGACGGACCACATGGATACGGCACGAACGATGCTTCTCTCCGCTGCGGACCTGGCGAACGGAACGGCGGGAGAGCCCCTTCTCTGTGAGGGCGGTGCCGTGTCCCGGCCGATGGTCGTCGTCGATCTCGACGGAGGCGTTCCCCTGCTCGAGCGTGCCGTCGAACAGGCGGCACGGGCCGACCGGATCCTCGTCGGCCGCGCGACCCGCGAGATTCCCTCCGAGGTCCGTCCGTTGATCGACGCGCTCGACCTCACCTACGCGCCGGTCGCGCAGTCCCGCGGCGTGGTGGAGACGCCGGATCCGGACGCGAGCATCGCGGCGTTCGCCGAGGCCGTCGCCGCGAACCCGCAGGCCGCGCTGGTGGCACGGCAGGTCGTGCGGGCATCCGAGACGCTCGCGGTCCCGGAAGCGATCGACGTGGAGTCGCTCGGCTACTCGACGTTGCAGGGCGGACCGGAGTTCGCCGCGTGGCTCGCCGGACGCGGTCCGCGCCCACTGCCGCCGCCCTCGGACGAACCGGTGCTGATCGCCCGCGATGGCGACCTCCTGCACATCACGCTCAACCGGCCCGAGCGTCGCAATGCCTACGGAACGGTGCTGCGCGACGCTCTCGTCGACGCCTTGCGACTCGCGATCCTCGACGACAGCATCGAACGGGTCGTGCTCGACGGGGCGGGATCGTCGTTCTGCGCCGGCGGTGATCTCGACGAGTTCGGTCGCACGCCCGACATCACGCTCGCGCACTTCGTCCGGACGCGCGGGGGAGCGGGGCGTCTCGTCGCGCAACTCGCCGGTCGTATCGAGGTGCGGTTGCACGGTCACTGCATCGGTGCGGGTATCGAGATCCCGGCCTTCGCGGGGTGGGTGGCCGCGACTCCCGACACGGTCTTCCGGCTCCCGGAGGTCTCGATGGGTCTCATCCCCGGGGCCGGCGGGACGGTCAGCATCCCGCGGCGGATCGGCAGGTGGCGGTCGCTGCACCTGTTCGTCACGGCCGCGCCCCTCGACGCCTCCCGCGCACTCGACTGGGGATTGGTGGACGAGATCCGCGACATGTGAACAATCTGTTGACAACGAGTTGTTCACACGCCATCCTGGGTTCATGTCCGAGGAAGGCTTCACCCCACCGAATCCGAGTCGCGAACGCGCGCACCGTGAGTACGCGGGGCTGTTCCGGATCGCCGAACGGCACGGCAACACTCCCGAGCAGCGGGCCAGGCAGTCGCACCCGGAGATGCTCGACCCGCTCGGCGCCATCCGTCTCGTCGCGGCTCTGGCGGGTGGCGTGCACAGTCCCGGCCCCGGCGAACCCGAGGTCGACGACGCCGACGTCATCGCCGCGCTCGGTCTGGTCCCGAAGGCACGCGCCGAGATGGACCAACTCGAGGCGCTGATCCTCCGCATCGCACGGGAACGCGGGATGACCTGGCAGGAGATCGCTTTCGGCCTCGGCCTGGGAAGCACCCAGGCGGCCCGGCAACGCTACGAGCGCCTCGTCAAGCGGGTCGACGCGTAACGGCGAAACCGACGTCGTGCGCGATTTCCCGGAGGATTTCGCACACGACGTCGGTCTCGGCAGCAGTGGCCGTCAGGCCATGAGTGCGGTGAACCGCCAATCCAGGACGGGAGCCGGCTCGGCATCTCCGCGGTGCGCGTAGACGAGCGACCGCAGGTTCAGCACGCCACCGCCCTCGGCGAGGGGCTCGGCGGATTCGACGTGCAGGTCGCTGGTGAGGGTGTCGCCCTCCTGCACCGGGCCGGTGTGGTCGCACGACTTCCAGCCCAGCACCGTCACGAGATTCGGCAGGGCGCGCGTCGCCTGTGAGAAGGCCAGGCCGATGGTGTGGCCGCCGTAGACGAGACGACCGGATGCGCCGACCCGCTCGTCGTGGTGCGTCGCCGCGATGTTGAGGCTCAGGCGCGCGAGTTCCGGTGCGCTCGAGACGACGTCGCCGCTGGACTGCAGCACGGCGCCGGCGAGGGACTTGTCGAAGTGCTCACCCGGCACCTTCGATCGGTAGACACTCAGATCCCAGTCGGCGGGCGCGGACCACTGCGGTTCGTCCTGCGGCCCGATGGCCGAGAGGTCGTCGGAGTGCACCACGCGGTCGGGGTCGGGATTCTCGCTCAACGGCAGCATTGCGCAGCGGTAGAAGTCGAGGACGGTGTTGCCGTCCTGGTCGACGGTGTTCATGCGCAGCGCCGCGAGACCGGTGGGCTTGCGTCCGGGCTTGGCCGAATTCTCCTTCAGCCCCACGACTTCGGTGGTGGTGTAGAGGGTGTCGCCGATGTGCGGGAAGCGGCGGAAACGCAGACCGCGGTAGAAGAGATTGGCCTTGACGTGGTGCGTGACGAGGGTGGACTGCCCGATCGCGATGTCGGTGACGAAGCCGGCGTGCGCGACCGGCCCACCCGCGACGGCGGCCGAGAGGTGCTTGTCGAGCGGAAGACGCAGGCGGTCACCGAGAATGCTCTGGTGCGCGGCGGCGAGACCGTCGGTGAGCGTCACGGCGGGGGCGGTGTCGAAGACCTGGCCGACGGTCAGTTCGTCGAAGTAGGGTCCGCCGACGTACGAGGTGGTCATGGCTTTCAGGCTCCGATCTTCGACAGGGTGCGGCGGGCGGCGACAGCGACGGCCTCGTCGAGCATCTGGCCGTCGAGCTGGGCGGCTCCGGCGCCGCGGTTCTCGGCTTCCTCGAGTGCGGTGAGGACCTTGCGGGCGGCGTCGACCTGATCGTCGGTGGGTGTGAAGGCTGCTGCGGCAGAGGTGATCTGCGCGGGGTGGATGACCCACTTGCCGTCGAATCCGAGATCGGACACCCACTGCGCCGAATGGCGGAAGGCGTCGTCGTCGGCGATGCCGAGGAACGGCCCGTCGATCGCCTGGACACCGGCGGCGCGGGCGGCGTGCAGTACGCGGTCCTGCACGTAGAGCCAGTGCTCGGGGGCGGCGGTGCGGGCGCGGCCCAGGGAGGCGCCGAGGTCGGCGTAGCCGATGATCACGCCGGCGACCCGGGAGCCCGCGACGATCTCGTCGATGCGCTGCACGCCGGCGGGGGTCTCGATGAGGGCCTGCACCGGGACGGTCGATTCACCGAGGATGCGGTCGGCCTCGACGAGATCGTCGGCGCTCTCGACCTTGGGGATCACGATCGAGGCGAGGGCGTCGCCGAGTGCGGCGCACGCGCGCAGGTCGTCCTCGAACCAGGGGGTGCCGCGTCCGTTGATGCGCACGGAGACGGTGCGTGTGGCGCCGTGCTCGCGGACCAGCGGAGCCACGAGCTCGCGGGCGGCGTCCTTCTGGGCGGCGGTGACGGCGTCCTCGAGGTCGAGGACGACCTCGTCGGCGGCGGAGGCGAGGGCCTTACCGGCTTTGCGTTCGTCGGAGCCGGGGGCGACGAGAACGGCGCGCCGGCGGAGGTGTTGCTCGGAAGACACGGGGACCTCGGGGAGTTCGGTCGGCAATGACGGCGCTAAATGTACGGCCATTGTTGGCGGTATGCCACCCCACGGAGAGGTGTGCCCATAGGAAGGTGCAGTCGTTCGTATCGGCTAAAACTCTGCAATCACGACGTCGAATGAGTGTCTTCGCGTTGACAACGCCCGAACTTGGTCCACAAAATGGCCGTACAAAGTTTCCCGGGTCCGTGTGGCCCGTCCCCGACGAAGGGTGCCCCCGTGACCTACCTGAACGACGAAGAGACTTTTCTGGTCAAGACCGTCCGCGACTTCATCGATCGGGAGGTCAAGCCGTCGGTGCAGGAGGTCGAGCACGCCAACGAGTACCCCGAGAAGTGGATCGAGCAGATGAAGCAGATCGGCATCTACGGGCTCGCCGTGCCGGAAGAGTACGGCGGATCGCCGGTGTCGATGCCCTGCTACGTCCAGGTCACCGAGGAACTCGCCCGCGGATGGATGTCGCTGTCGGGTGCGATGGGCGGGCACACCGTCGTCGCCAAGCTGCTGACCCTGTTCGGCACCGAGGAGCAGAAGAGCAAGTACCTGCCCAGGCTGGCCACCGGTGAGATCCGCGCGACGATGGCGCTGACCGAGCCCGGCGGCGGCTCCGACCTGCAGGCGATGACGACGACCGCCAAGCGCGACGGCGACGAGCTGGTCATCAACGGTGCCAAGACGTGGATCACCAACGCGCGTCGCTCGGGGCTGATCGCGCTGCTGTGCAAGACCGATCCCACCGCGCAGCCGCGCCACAAGGGCATCTCGGTGGTGCTCGTCGAGCACGGCCCGGGCCTGACGGTCTCGCGCGACCTGCCCAAGCTGGGTTACAAGGGCGTCGAGTCGTGCGAACTGAGTTTCGACAACTACCGCATCTCCGCCGACGCGATCCTCGGCGGCGAGCCCGGCAAGGGCTTCGCCCACATGATGAAGGGACTCGAGACCGGTCGTCTGCAGGTCGCCTCCCGCGCCCTGGGTGTCGCGACCGCCGCGCTCGAGGATTCGCTCGCCTACGCGCAGCAGCGCGAGAGCTTCGGCCAGCCGATCTGGAAGCACCAGTCCGTCGGCAACTACCTGGCGGAGATGGCCACCAAGCTCACCGCCGCGCGGCAGCTGGCGCGCTACGCGGCGGAGAAGTACGACAGCGGTGAGCGCTGCGACATGGAGGCCGGCATGGCCAAGCTGTACTGCTCGGAGATCGCGATGGAGATCGCCCTGAACGCGGTGCGCATCCACGGCGGTTACGGCTACTCCACCGAGTACGACGTCGAGCGCTACTTCCGCGACGCGCCGCTGATGATCGTCGGCGAGGGCACCAACGAGATCCAGCGCAACGTCATCGCGAGCCAGCTCGTAGCACGCGGCGGACTGTGACGACCGGCCGCTAGGATCGGTCCGTCATGGACTACAAGGTGCGGGAAACGGAACCGGCCTACGCGCAACTCGCGCGCCAGCTCCGGGAGGCCGTCGAGGCGGGGCGGTACAGCGACGGCACGCGGCTGCCCACGGAGGCCGAACTCGCCGAGGAACACGGCGTGAGCCGGCAGACGGTGCGGCGCGCCTTCCAGGATCTCGTCGCCGACGGCATCGTCTACCGCGTTCCCGGCCGCGGCACGTTCGCGAACGAGTCGGGCCGGCGCTACCGGCGTCAGCTCGGCTCGATCGAGGATCTGCTCGCGTTGTCGGCCGACACGGTCATGCAGATCGTCTCGCCGCTGCGACGCGGAGTCGACATCGACGCCGCGAGCCGGCTGCGCCTCGACACCGACGTGCTGTACACGGCGGTCTTCAAGCGTCTGCACGACGGAATCCCGTTCGTGCTCACCACCGTTCACCTTCCGGAATCCGTCGCCGCCCACGTGCTCGACGCGCCGGAACTTCAAGCGGGTGCGTCGAGCCGCAACACGATGATCGGACTGCTCGAACCGCATCTCGACAGCCCGATCGTCGAGGCCGCGCAATCCATCACGGTCGCGCTCGCCACCGAACAGGTGGCGACCGAACTGAATTGCGAAGTGGGACATCCCCTGCTGCGCGTCGACCGGTTGTACTCGAACGACGACGGCGTGCCCACCGAGTTGTCGGTGAGTTACTTTCTGCCCGAGCACTACACCTATCGCGTCACCCTCAGGCGAGCCGGTCTCTGACCGTCGCCGCATATCGACAGGAGCAACAATGCGGGTTTTCAACGGAATCGACGAGGTCGAGAAGGCCGTCGGCGAGCACCTCGGCCACAGCGACTGGCTCGAGATCGACCAGAAGCGGATCGACCTGTTCGCCGAGGCCACCGGCGACCACCAGTGGATCCACGTCGACCCCGAGCGCGCGAAGGACGGCCCGTACGGCAAGACCATCGCCCACGGCTACCTGACCCTGTCGCTGCTGCCGGTGCTCGGCACCCAGATCTTCTCCCTCGAGGGCCTGAAGATGAAGGTCAATTACGGCAGCAACAAGGTTCGCTACCCCGCGCCGGTCCCCGTCGGCTCGCGGATCCGCGCCGGCGCGGA
>k87-618576_pt1 | contig 16639 bp, 14 predicted proteins | sample MGYA00084031_6733416 | MGnify analysis MGYA00084031
CGGCGCTGGTCACGCCCAGCGGCACGGGGATCATGGAGGCCGGCACGATCGCTCTCCTGGTCGCCTTCGGTGCTCCGGCCCCCGCGGCCACGGCGGCTGCGCTTCTGTTCGGGTTCTGGACCTACACTATCGAGATCCCCTTCGGGGGCCTGGCGCTCGGCGCGTGGGCTCTGCTACGACGGCGCGACGGGAACAACCGGAAGGCCGTCGGACAGGGGAATGCTGAGGCTCGAATGTGACTGGACCGAGGAGTTGGCATCCGCTTGAATGCATGTGGCGGGCTGGGGCTCGGCGAGCGTGTCCGGGTGTTCCTGCCGGTGACTCCTACATACCTTCAAGCCACTGAGAGCCCCTCTTCCACCACCTTGTATGCGATCCGAAGGCACGCATAGCGTGGCGGCTGAGATGGTGGCGTTCCGGGTTCTGGGACCGATCGAGGCGTACGCCGGTGACAACGCGCTCGATCTCGGCGGGCTGCGGCAGCGTGCCGTGCTCGCCCGGCTACTCGTCGCACGCGGGCAGGTCGTCCCGGTCGACACCCTGCTCTACGACCTGTGGCATGACGATGCCGCCAAGGGCGCCCAGTCGGGCCTGCAGGTCTACATCTCCCGGCTGCGCAGGGTGCTGGAACCGGGCCGGCCGCGGGGCGGCCCGAACCGGCTGCTGGTGACCGTCGCCTCCGGCTACGCGCTGCGGGTCGCGCCCGAGCAGGTGGACGCGCTGCGGTTCGAGGCGGCCGTGCGCGCGGCCGGCGAGCACCTGGAGGCCGACGATCCCGCCGCCGCGCGGGCCCGGCTGACCAGGGCGCTGAACCTGTGGCGCGGCACGCCGTACTCCGACTTCGCCGACCAGCCGTGGGTCGAGGCCGAGGTGAACCGGCTCATCGAGCTGCACCTGGTGGCGCGCGAACGGCACGCCGACGCCGGGCTGCGGTTGGGCCTGGCCGCGGAGACCGTGCTGGACCTGGAGTCGCTCACCGCCGAGCATCCGCTGCGCGAGGAAGGCTGGCGGCTGCTGGCCCTGGGCCTGTACCGGTCGGGACGGCAGGGCGACGCGCTGGCCGCGCTGCGCCGGGCCCGCGCGATCCTCTCCGAGGAGCTGGGCATCGATCCCGGTCCCGCGCTGCGCAAGATGGAGGCCGACATCCTGGCCCAGGACCCCGGCCTCGAACTGGCCACGCCGCCGCGGCAGGTGCGCGTGGCGCAGGTGGCCGAGACCTGGCCGCCGCGTCCGACGGACGCGTTCCCCGAGCCGCCGCCGCTGGATTCGGAGCCGTTCGTCGGCCGGGAGGCCGAGCTGAGCAAGCTGACCGCCGCCGCGGCCAGAACCGCCCGGTTCACCGTGACGCTGGTCAGCGGCGACCCGGGCGCGGGTAAGACCACGCTGGTACGCAGGTTCGCCCAGGTCCTGGCCGCGGACGGCTGGCTCACCGCCTCGGGAGCCTGCCCCGACAGCAGCACCACCCCGCCCGGGTGGGCGTGGGTGGAGATCCTGCGCGCGCTGACGTCGGCCGCCGAGCCGGGTGAATACGGACCGCTCCTGGCGCCTCTGCTGGATGACACCGCGCCCGCCCCCGACGACGACCTCGCCTCCGGGGGGTTCCGGCTGCACCGCGCCGTCGGCGGCTACATCTCCCAGGTGTCGCGGGAGAAGCCGGTCCTGATCACGTTGGAGGACCTGCACTGGGCGGACGACCAGACGCTGGCGCTGCTGCGCGCCCTGCCCAGCCTGCTGGCCGCGAGCCGGGTCCTGCTGGTGGTGACCGCCCGGGACAGCGAGCTGAGCGACGACCAGGCCGACGTGCTCGCCGCCATGGCGCGGCTGGACCCGGTGCGGGTGAGCCTGTCCGGGCTGGACCCGAAGGCGGTGGCCGAGCTGGTCCGCGCCACGTGCGTCCGGGAGGTGGACGAGGAGGCCGTCACCGCGATAGTCGAGCGCACCGGCGGCAACCCGTTCTTCGTCCGGGAGACCGTGCGCCTGCTGGACGCCGAGACGGTCGGCGACCGCGCGTCGGCCGCGGAGGTGCTCTCCGGCGTGCCGTCCGGGGTGCGGGACGTGCTGCGCCGGCGTGTCTCCCGGCTGCCCGCGCGGGCCCAGCAGATCCTGCTCCAGGCGGCGGTGATCGGCCGCGAGGTGGACGTGGACGTGCTGGTCGACGTCGCGGGCGATGAGGACGCGGTGGTGGACGCCGTGGAGGCCGCACTGCTGGCAGGCCTGGTCACCGAGCCGGGGCCGGGGCTGCTCCGTTTCGACCACGACCTGGTCCGCGACACGCTCTACTCCGACGCGTCCCGGCTGCGCCGCTCCCGGCTGCACGCGGCGGTGGCGGCGGCGATCGAACGCGTGAAGCCGTCGGACGTGGCGGCGCTGGCCCACCACTATGACGCCGCGGGCACCGCCGAGACCGCCGCCAAGGCCGTGCACTACGCCGAGCTGGCCGCCGACCAGGCCGAGCGGCGGTTCGCCCACCGGGAGGCCGCCAAACTGTGGAGGCAGGCGATCGCGGCCTTCGACCGGGCGGGCCATCCCGAAGGCGAGGAGCGCACGCGTGAGCGGCTGCGGCTCACCCTGCGGCTGATCAAGGCGCTGGGGTTGTGCGGGGACATGGCCGCCGCACGCCGTCTTCGCCGCGAGGCGATGGACGCGGCGCTGCCCTTGGGCGACATGGAGCTGACCGCGCGGGTGGCCGCCTCGCTCGCCGTCCCGCACAAGGGGATGGCGCGCGACTTCACCCGGACGGCGTGGGAGATGGTCGACGTCACCGAGCGGGCGCTGATGGAGCTGCCCGCCGAGGAGCAGGCGCTGCGGGCGAGCCTGCTGGCCACGCTGGCGCTGGAGCTGGAGGGCTCGGAGACCGGTGTGGGACGAGGGCTGGAGGCGTCGTTGGAGGCCGAGGAGCTGGCCCGGCGCAGCGGCGATCCCACGCTGCTCGCGATGGCGCTCAGCGGACGCCTGCGCCAGTCCTACAGCATCCCGGCGGTGGGCGAGCGGGAGGCGATCGGCCGCGAGCTGCTCGACGTGAGCAGGTCCTCCGGGCAGGTGGCCGTGCAGGCGCTGGCGCATCTGGTGCTGATGGAGTGCGCGGCGGCGCGCGGCGACTTCGCCGCCGCGGACGCCGAGGTGGCCGCGGCCGAGAAGCTCGCCCGGCAGTACGACCTTCCGGCGCCCGCCGCCGTGGGCGCGTGGTACGCGGGGCAGCGCCGTATGATCGCGGGCGACTACGAGGGCGCCGAGCGGGCTTACCGCGAGGCGGCGCGGCTCACCGCGCGGGCGGGCATGCTCGAGGGCCGCCAGGACCTCCCGCTGATCACCACGTTCTGCCTGCACCTGGTGGACGGCCGGTCCGCGGAGATGGTCGAGCCGCTGGCGGAGGCGCACCAGCGGGGCGCGAAGTGGACCCGTGAGGCCTACGCGCTGGCGCTGGCCTCGGCCGGGCACGAGCGCGACGCTCGGGCGATCGCCTCGGTGCGCACCCCCGTGCGGCCGGACTTCTTGTACGAGCTGGTGCTGATCTGGCGGGCGCTGACCGGCATGCTGCTGGACGACCGGACGCGGATGCAGGAGTCCTACGACACCTTGACGCCGTTCGCCGATCGGATCGCGGGCGCCGGCACGGGCGTGGTGGCGCTGTGGCCGGTGGCGCTCACCCTGGGTGATCTCGCGGTCCGGCTCGGCCTGCCGGACGCCGGGAAGGCGCATTACGACAAGGCGCTGGCCGTGGCCGAGCGGGTGGGCGTGCCGCGCTGGGTGGACGCGGCCCGGCGGGCCCTGGCCGGGCTGTCGTGAGCCGTGCGCGTTCAGCACGTCACCCGCAGTTCGTCGCGGATGGCGTGACCGTCCTCCGCCACCAGTTCGACCCGGTAGCGGGCGGGGGCGTCCGGCACTCTCGGCTCCCATTCGAGGGTTCTGCGCTCGCCCGCGAACCCGCCGCTGAAGGAGAGATAGGGCTTCCACGCGCCGGTGGTGTCGCTCCAGCGCAGCAGGCGCCATTCGTATAGGAGGGTCGTCCCGGGGGCGGGGTTGGCCAGCAGGGCGCGCGCCCGGAGCACGCAGGCGGAGGCGGACGGGGCGGCGCGTACGCGGACGTCGACGACGCCCTCCTCGGCGCGTTCTCCGGCGTTCCCCAGGAAGGGGACGTGGGCGACGGCGGTGGGGGTGGAGTTCAACGTGATGGTGCGGGCGGGCGCGGACGTGTCCGCGCGTCCCTGTCCGAAGGTGTCCCGGCCCGCTTTCACCCCGACGTACGCACCGGCGAACGCGAGCGCCGCGACCAGCAGCTTGATCATGGTCGCGGCACCGCTGGCCACCACCGGGATCATGCAGCTTCGCCTGTTCATGACGGACACCCCTTCTTCGTCGTCCTCAGGTGTACGCCAACGGGCTTGATCTCGACTTGACACCTGTTTGCACGTTGCGGAACCACGCCCCGGCCGATCCGGCGTCCGATGGCCGTGCCGGGCGTCTCGGCGGGGCGGCTGGATGAAACCTTCAGCCGGGCCGTCCCTCCCCCGCCCCCGGTGAACAGCGTGCGTTCCCCTCGCCGCCGGGTCTTCGCACGGGCGGCGGATCGAGGACGGAGAGATGTTGACAGGGCCTGCTTCACGGCTGACGATCGGGCAAATCGTTCCCCGCGCTCTGCCGTAGGCGAGCCACGCCTGAAGGGGGAGCAATGTCGTCATCGACGCGCCCGTCGGCGCTCGGCTCGGCCCGCCCGCTGACGGTGGCCCTCATCCGGTACCCCGCCCAGACGCGGATGTCCTCGGCGAGCGCGCCTCGACGGAGGGCACGGCGCCCCGCCCCGGTTCCGGCGACCTTCTTGAGCCGCTTCCCCCTCGCCGGCGTCCCGTGCGACGTGATCTCAACGATCCCCTGCCCCCGGAAACGACCCCCTCCGAGTTGATAGGTGCTGACATGTCGCTGAAGGCAGTCTTACGGTTCTGCGCGGCGTTACTGCTGACGACGGGCTTCGTCTCGGTGACCACCCCCGCCCAGGCGGCCGTTCCAGAGGCGTGGGGGTTCGCCTACGTCGATATGACCGCGACTCCTCCCGTCGCCCGCCAGGCGGGAAGCTGGCCATCGGGGTTCGGCGTCGCCGTCGGGACGGGCACGTCGCCCGGGGAGGTGCGGGTCGCCTTCCCGCAGATCGCGGTCCCCGGCGGAGTGGTCCACGTCACGGCCGTCTCGCCGGGCCCCGAGTGGTGCATGGTCAAATCCTGGGGTCCCGTCGGGCCCGACGTCGTGGTGACGGTGCGATGTCACCGCTTCCCCGGCGACCCGGCGCTCGTCCCGTTCACCGTGGTCTTCCAGCGGAGCGGCGAGGTCTTCTCCGGGCCGGGGATGCTGGGCTACGTGGTCTACGACGACGGTTCGGTGACGTCGAGCTTCAACTCCCGCGGTTCCGCGAACACCGTCACCCGCGTGAGCACGGGAAGCTGGAGGGTCACCCTGCCGGACCTGGGTGCCTCCAGCCCGGGCGGCAACATCCAGGTGACGGCGCTCCATCCCGGTTTGCCCGCCCGATGCAAGGTCGGAGGCTGGAGCCCGTCTCTCTACGCCCAGGAGATCAATGTGCTCTGCTTCGTCGCCAACACGCCGTCCGACACCGGCTGGACGCTGACCTACCATCACGAGCGGGCGATCACCGGAGTCCCCCGGGAGACGACCCCGTGGCGGCAGTTCGCCTACACCTTCGACACCAACCCGACGAACCCCCTGTACGCGCCGACACCGCCCGGGATCAACCACAACTCCATGACCGCGACGAACGTCATCCGGGAGGCCACGCCGCCGTTCCGGAAGACGACCTTCCCCCTCGTGGGCGGGACCCCCGATAACGTCCAGGTGACGGCCTTCGGGACCGACCCCGCCTACTGCAAGCCGGGAGCCTTGTGGACGCTCACCGGGACGAGCTACCTGGAGGTCTCGATCGACCCGGTGATCTGCTATCTCGCCCTCTCCCCGACGCTGAGCGGTTCCTTCGTGACCTACGTTTCGGCCCCCTGACTCCGCCCCGGCCGGTCGCCCGGCTCGCCGGTCGGCGGCCGACGGGCGGGCCGGGACCGCGGAGAACCGGCCCCGGACAGCGGCGGAACGCGGTGTACCGCTCCTCGGCGGAAGGGACGGCAGACCTGCGCGAGAGGAGTTGAAGTTAGGTTGACCTAAGATGAGCTCAGGGCCGATGGGCCGTACACCGATGACGCGGGTGATACCGATATATGCCGTTTTTCGCCGTGGACATACCCGACCTTGTGGAGGCCGTCCGCAGCCTGCCGATCTGGCTGCTCACCCTCATCGGGGCCGTCCTGCTGTTCGGCGCCTTCCAGGTCTACTACTGGGTGGGGCGCAAGCTCGGCGAACGGCTCTACGCTTCGCGCGTCGGTGAGCGGATCGGACGCGACCGCATCCTGCGGATCGAGAACATCGTACGCAGGTGGGGGGCGCTGGCCGTCTACGGGTGCTTCTGGGTGCCGGTGCTGCGGCACACCCTGCCGTGGGTCGCGGGAGTGCTGCGCGTCTCCTACCCGTGGTATGTGGTGGCCAGCGCGCTCGGCTGCGCCACGTGGGTGCCGGTGACGGTGTTCGGCCTGTACACGGTGATCTGGGGTTGGATCAGCATCGCCGCCCACTCGCCCGTCGCCGCCGCGGCGCTCGCCGTGGCGGTCGCGGCCGCCGCGGTGCTCGTCGTCCGCCGCCGCCGTCGGAGGCGCGCCTCCGACGACCGGCCCTCCAAGACGCTCACCCCGTCCTGACCCCGGGCCGGCGGTCCCCCTCCGCCCGGCTCGCGCCGCCCGTCGAGACCCGCCGCGGCGAAATCCCGGTATCCATCGGGGACGCGTGTCACGATGGCGCACATGCGCATCGGGGACGCTCGTCCGTCACGCCGCCTTCGGCCCGCCTCGCTGTGCGCCGCCGCGCTGGCCCTGGCGTGCGCCGTGACGGCCGCGCCCGCACATGCCACCACGCGCCACACCACCGCTCGGACCGGGACGGCGTGGGCCGTCCCGGTCGGCGCGCCCGCCGTTCCCGTGGGCGCGTCCATGCGGACCGCCCCCAAGGTCCACGCCCGGGCCGCGCTCCTGGTCGACGCGGCCACCGGCGAGGAGCTGTACGCCAGGCGGGCCGGCCGGAGGGCGCCCGTGGCCAGCCTCGTCAAGGTCATGACGGCCTACGTGGTCTTACGCGAGGCACGGCTGAGCGACGTCATAAAGATCACAAAGGCCGATGTGCGGCACGCGGTACGCCACGGCGCCACCCGGGCGGGCCTGCGCGCGGGTGAGCGGTTCACCGTCCGCGACCTGCTCTACGCGCTGATGCTGCCCTCCGGGGCCGACGCCTCGCACGCCCTCGCCCGCCGCTACGGGCCGGGCACCGGACGCTTCGTCGCCAAGATGAACGCCGTCGCCCGGGAGCTCGGGCTGCGCGACACCCGCTACGCCAACCCCGACGGCCTGCCGCATCCGGCGAACGGCGGCCGTTCCACCGCCCGCGACCAGGTACGGCTGGCCCGTTTCGCGCTGCGGCATCCCGAGCTGAGCCGCATCGCCGCCACCGGGCGGCACACGGTCCGGCGTACCGAGGCCCACCGCGCCCACGTCTGGCGCAACACCAACGAGCTCCTCGGCAGCCTCCCCGGCGCGCTGGGCGTCAAGACCGGCTACACCCGCGCCGCCGGGTTCTGCCTGCTCTTCGCCGCCCGGCGCGAGGGCCGGGTGCTGATCGGCGCCGTCCTCGGCGAGTCGCGATCCGACCGGCGCTTCTCCACCGCCCGGCGGCTCGTCGAATGGGCCGGCGGCGTCCGTTGACCCCGGCGGCGTCTCGGCGGGGGAAGCCGCTTCCATCCGCGAACGCCCGCCGATAGCCGCGGGCGTATCACGGCAGGCCAGCGGCCGGTGAGGTGTCAGACGCCCGTGCCGTAGCCGCCTTCGCCGCCCGGCGTGTAGACGACCGTCCAGGGGCGGGGCGTGTCCGCGTCGCCGTCCGCCGCCGGAACGGTGGAGGGGCTGGTCTCGGTGAGGACCTCCGCGGCCACCTCGCCGAAGCGCGCCGCGGCGGGGTGGGGGGACGCGGCCGGCCAGGCCGAGGAGATCCTGCGCCGCAGCGACGTGCCGGCCAGCGGCCGCCAGACGACACGCGGCTCCCGCCGGGCGATGGCCTCCTGCTCGAACGCGACGCCCCGGTCCCCCATCACCAGGCCGAGCATGAACTCGGGGTTGCGGGCGTGGCGTACCCGACCGGGCGCGAACCCGCCCGCCCGGCACGTCTCCAGCACGTGGTCGTACCACGCGGGCGCGGTCGGACGCGGGAACAGCACCAGGTCGTGTCCTGCCAGGTCGCACAGTGCGATCTCCGGCATCCGCGCCAGCGGCGACAGCCTCGGCAGCACCACGCCGAGCGGCACCTCCACCATCGGCCCGAACCGCAGGTCGCCCGCTTCGACCGGGTGGTAGACGAGTCCGACGTCGAGCTGGGCGGAGGCCAGCGAGCGAAGCTGTTCGGCCGTGGTCAGCTCCTGGAGGTCCACCTCCAGGCCGGGGACGGTCCCGGCCAGCCGCCGCAGCAGCGCGTTCATCGCCGTCGCCGGCGTCTCCGGCGGCACCGCGGCGCGCAGCGTGCCCAGCGCGCCGTCGCGCGCCTTGCGCATCAGCACCCGTAGCCGCTGCTCACGGGCCAGCAGCTCGCGCGCCTCGGTGAGCAGGATGCGCCCTGCCGCGGTCAGCTCGACCTGCCGCCGGGACCGATCGAACAGCTCCACGCCGAGCTCCCTCTCCAAGCGGCGGATGGCCTGGCTGAGCGGCGGCTGGGCGATTCCCAGCCGATCCGCCGCCCGCCCGAAGTGCATTTCGTCCGCTGTGACGAGGAAGTAGCGAAGATGGCGGGAGAGATCCACCCGATAACGATATGCCGTCGCCTATGGGAGGACGTTAAGGTTCCAGCGTGCCGATCGAGGAGCGTATTCGAGAGGTGTTCGCGCGGGTGGGGGTCACCGCCCGCTTCCACGTGATCGACGTGGCGACCGGGGACGAGGTCGGGCTGAACGCCGACGAGCAGGAGGTTCTGGCCTCACTCTTCAAGGTGCTGCCGCTTCTGGAGTTCGCCAGGCAGGTCGCGGCAGGCCAGCTCGACCCCACCGAGCGCGTCGTGGTGCGCTCCGCCGACCGCCTCGGCGGCTGGGGCACCGCCGGTTGCGCCGACGACGTGGAGCTCTCCCTGCGTGACCTGGCCTACTTCATGATGTCGGTCAGCGACAACACCGCGGCCGACCTGCTGGTGCGCCGGGTCGGCCTGGACACCGTGCGGATGCTCGTCGCCGAGCTGGGCCTGGCCCGCACGCGGATCATCGGCGGGTCGCGCGAAATGCTCGCCTCCATGTTCGAGGACGTCGGCGCGGCGACGCCCGCCGACTTCGCTCAGATCTTCCCCACGCTGAGCGAGGAGCGCATTCTGGCGCTGCGCGCCCTCGACCCCGAGCACACCACCTCCAGCACGCCGCGGGAGATGACCCGGCTGATGGGGATGATCTGGCGGGACGAGGCGGGCCATCCGGCCGCCTGCGCGATGGTCCGCGAGCTGATGACCCGGCAGATCTTCTGGACCCGCCTGGGTTCGGGCTTCCCGCCGTCGGTGCGGGTGGCGAGCAAGACCGGCACCCTCCCCGGTCTGCACATCGAAGCCGGGGTGGCGGAGTACCCGGACGGCGGGCGCTACGCCATCGCGGTCTTCGCCCGCAGCCACAACCTGCAGACCCGCAGGATCGACATCGATCTGGCGATGGGCAGGGCCGCCCGCCTCGCCGTCGATCATCTGCGCGCCGCGGCGGCCTCCTGACGTCGCACTCCCGGCCAGGAGCGGCCGGGCCTCGGCACCGGCCGTCCGCGACCCGCCCCGCCTCCGCCCCGAGAGGCGGCCGATCCCGTTCCAGACTCCCCGGGCGAACAGAGGTGCGAATCATCGCGAAACGTGCCAGGGTGATGGGTGTCGTCACCCGATCCCACCCGACGGCGCCCCCACTGGACGACACCGGAGGACCGCCATGCCATCCTCGACCGACCGGCCGGCCATCCGCTTCACCGAACCGGGGATCATGACCTCGGCGGGCCGGTTCGCGCATCTCATCGACCGGCTACCCGGCGACGTCGCAAAGCTGGCCTCGGTCGGACACGGACTGCTGATCCACGAGCACCTCGCCTCCGCGTACGGGGTCACCCTGTCGCCGGAAGACCGGGAGAGCCTGCACGTCCGCCCGGCGGAACGGCTGCTCGAGCTGATCACGACCCGTGACGACCGTCCCCTCGACGTCCCCCGCGAACCCGCCGCGCGGCTGGCGGGCAACTGCCGCCACTTCACCGTGCTGGCGGTGACGATGCTGCGGGCGCACGGGATCGCGGCCCGTGCCCGCTGCGGCTTCGCCGCCTACTTCATCGACGGTTTCTTCGAAGACCACTGGGTGTGCGAGTACCGGCCCGCCGGCCAGGAGCGCTGGGCCGTGCTGGACCCGCAGCTCGACGAGCGGCAGCGCGAGATGTTCCCCATCGACTTCGACGTCGCCGACGTGCCCCGCGACCGCTTCCTCACCGCCGGAGACGCCTGGCGGCGGTGCCGGGACGGCGCGGCCGACCCCGGCCGGTTCGGGCTCAGCATGGTACGCGAATCCGGATGGTGGTGGATAGCCGGCAATCTGATGCGGGACGCCGCGGCGCTGAGCGGCGTCGAGGTGCTGCCGTGGGACTCCTGGGGTGCGATGCCCGGCCCCGACGCCCCGATCGACGACGACCTGCGCGCGCTCTTCGACCGCCTCGCCGACCTCACCCGCGATCCCGACGCCGACCTGCCGGAGCTGCTGCGGTTGTGCGCGGACGACGAGCGCCTCCGCCTGCCCGCCGCCGTCCGCAACGACCTCCGCGGACGCGACGAGCCCCTCGTCTCCTGAACCGGGCCCCGCGGAAACGGGCTCACCGCTCCCGAGCGGCGTCGGCTCGCGTCCGCGCGAGTCCGTGCCCGTCGCAGGACGTACCGGTCGGCGAGGCGGCGGCCCGGTCCGCGGCGCTCCTCACATCCCCGTGCGCCGAGGGGTGTGACATTCTTACCCGCGTGGAGACGGAACGGCTGATCATGCGCAGGTGGCGGGAGGAGGACCGGGAGCCGTTCGCGGCGATGAACGCCGATCCCGAGGTGATGGAGCACTTCCCCGCGCCGCTCACCCGGGAGCAGAGCGACGCGATGATCGATCGCATCGAGCGTGCTTTCGACGAGCAGGGCTACGGCCTGTGGGCGCTGGAGGAGAAGGCCACCGGCCGGTTCATCGGGTTCACCGGCCTGGTCTGGCAGCGGTTCGAGGCGCCGTTCACGCCGGCGTTGGAGGTCGGCTGGCGGCTGGCCCGGCACGCCTGGGGACGCGGCTACGCCACCGAGGCCGGCCGCCGGGCGATCGAGGAGGGCTTCGCCCGGACGGAGGTGGACGAGATCGTCTCCATCACCGCCGTGGGCAACGTCCGTTCCCGCGCGGTCATGGAACGCCTCGGTCTGACCCGCGACCCGGCCGACGACTTCGACCACCCCCTGATCCCCGAGGGCCATCCGCTGCGCCCGCACGTCCTGTACCGGATCAGGCGCCCGTAGGGCCTCCGCTCCGCCTTGCCGCGCGCCGGGCGGCCGTGCCCCACGCCGCGTTGAGCGCTACGGGCCGGGGCCGGAAGGCTCGCCGTCGTCGAGCTCCGTCTCCCACGGCCGGGTCGCGGGATCGTGCGGGATGCCCTCGATGCACTCGGGGCATGTGATCACGTCGTGGCGGGGGCCGGTCCGGGGGACGTCGCGATGAGCGGTCGTCCGCGGGCCGGCCTTTCACGGTCCCACCTGCGGTGGTGTCGGTCGTAAGACGACCTTCCCCGATCTCCCCGCCTCCATCCGTCCGGACCGGGTCGCAGACGCGTGGTCACCCCGCCCGTTCCCCGACGACCGCCAGCGCTTCGTCGACGTAGTCGAGCAGTGGGCGGGTCCGGCCGTCGAGATGCCACTGCTCCAGGGAACCGAAGTAGACGCCGAACCAGTACGTCCGGGCGGCGACCCGGGCGCGCACCGGGTTCTCCCCCCTGTCACGCAGCAGGGCGGCCAGGCGGTCGGCCGCCTGGTCCAGCGCCCCGTACACGGCGGCCCGCACCGGGGGTTCCTCCATCACGTAACGCATGCCGCGCCAGGCCGTACCGCGTCGCCCCGGCTCTCCGCGCGGCTCCGCTCCGCCCGCGTCCCCGGTCCGGAGGCTCGCGCCGGAGCCGCCCGTCTGACCGTCGCTCAAGAAGCCCTGGGCGAGGAAGGCGATCACGCGCTTGAAGCTGCCGGGCAGGTCGTCCGGGTCGATCCGCTCGGTGAAGGGGTCGAGCTCGGCGGCGGCGAAGAGGTCGGTGGTGAACAGCCCTTCCTTGGTGCCGAAGTAGCGGTAGAAGGTGCGCGGCGACACGCCGGAGGCGGCGGCGATCTCCTCGATGGTGACGTCGGCGTAGCCGCGCTCGTCGAACAGGTCCATGGCCGTGTCCACGATCCGTCCGATCGCGGTCAGCCGGTTGCGTTGGCGAAGGGTCAGCGACACGGGGTCCAGCGTACTGCTCTCCCTCCCCTTTTGACAGCTAATGCCAATTTGACAGTTACTGCCAAAACGGGCAGGGTGCATGAAGAAGCACGAGATGGGAGCTCACGATGCGACCTTTCGAGATGGCGCTGGTGGTCGCCGACCTGGCGGCGTTCCTCGTCCTGGCGATCCCGCCGCTGCGAACGGCGCGGTTCCTCACGCCGATCGCCCCGCTCGCGGCCGCGGCACAGGTGCTGGCGGAGGGGGCCCGCTGGCAGCTCATCCCCGCGTACGCGCTCGCCGCACTGCTTCCGGCCGCGTGGCTGTGGCCGCGCTCGGGCGGACGGCGAGGCCCGGAAGAGCGGCCGGGGCGGGCCGGACGGCTCGGCAGGCGGCTCGCCATCGGGCTGGGCGCGGCCGGCCTGGCGATCTCCGCGGCGCTGCCGTCGCTGATGCCGGTGTTCCGCCTGCCGCAGCCCACCGGGCCGCACGGTGTCGGCACGCTCACCTACCACTGGACGGACACCGATCGCGAGGAGATCTTCTCCTCCGACCCCGGTGCCCGGCGCGAGCTGATGGTGCAGATCTGGTATCCGGCGCAGCCCGACCCGTCCGCTCCGCGCGCGCCGTACGTCTCCGACCCCGAACCGCTCACGGCGGTGTCCCGGCTGGCCGGCATGCCGGGGTTCACCTTCCAATACCTGCGGCAGGTGACCACGCACGCCGTGTCCGGCGCGCCCGCCGTACCGGGCCGCCATCCCGTTCTGATCTTCCTGGAAGGGCTGCACGGCTTCCGGCAGATGAACACCTTCCAGGCCGAGGAGCTGGCCTCGCACGGCTACGTCGTCGTGGCCCTGGACCAGCCGTACACCGCGGGCGCGGTGACCTTCCCCGACGGCCGTACGGTGGAGGCCCTGCCGGAGAAGACCGTCAGACCGCTCATCTTCCAGAGCGTCGAAGCGGTCGACCCGCCGCCGACGCTCCACGGTCGCGCGTTCCCCGAGGGTGTGATCCCGCACCTGGCGCGGGACGTCTCCTTCGCCCTGGACCGCCTGGCCGCGCTCGACCACGCCGACCCCGACGGCGTGCTGACCGGACGGCTGGACCTGGAGCGCGCCGGCGTCTACGGCGTCTCGCTGGGCGGGGTCGTCGCCGCGCACGCGTGCAGGCTCGACTCCCGGCTCGACGCGTGTCTGATCATGGAATCGCCCATGACCGCCGACACGGTGCGCGCCGGCCTCGACCGGCCCGCGATGTGGATGGCCAGAGACGAGAAGGCCCTGCGCCGCGAGGGGTGGACGCAGAAAGACATCGACCAGCACCGCACCATGCGGGAGATCTACGACAAGCTGCCGGGCCCGGGGTATTTCGTGCTGCTGCCCGACACCGCCAACCACGTCGACTTCACCGACGCTCCCGCGTGGTCCCCGCTCCTGCGCCTCATCGGCCTGGCCGGCCCCATCGGCCCGGAGCAGGCGCACACCGCGATCAACGCCTACACGCTCGCCTTCTTCGACAAGCACCTGAAGGACGCCCGCGTCCCGCTGCTCGACGGTCCCTCCGCCCGCCATCCCGGCATACGTTTCGAAAGCCGCACGGGCGACGCGTGACCCCGCCGCCCGGACGGTCCCCGCGCGGGGACGCCGACGTGGGAGCACGCGCCGCCGCGGTTCACCACGCGAACCGGGCCCGGAGCCGGAACCGGGCGGTCCTCCCCGGCGGATGAGGTGACATCCCCCGCGGGAGGCCGGGGGACGGAGCCGCCGCGCCGGCGGGAATCCCCCTCGGACAGGCCCTGCTCCGCCTATGCTCCGGTGTGTGATCGATGAGGGGGTGCCGCATCGCTCGATCGGCACCCCGAGGTCATGCGGAGACGGCTGAAGCGCCTATCGTCCGCCGGTTTCATCCCGTTGCGTCCATACGGGCGGCCCCTACCGGGACACGCGCCCGCATCCTGCTGCGGGATGCGCCGTGGCTCCGCCGAAGGACGGCCGCGCGCTCGGATACGGCGATCCGCAGGCTCGGTGCTCACCGGCCGGGAGGCCCTCTGGACGCACGCGGAAGGGCGAGGCGGTAGGCGGAGCAGCCTCCCGGCGAGCACGTCGTTGCGTCTGACACGAGGAACGGCACAGGAGCGATGAACCTGAGCGACGTCGAGTGGAAGAAGTCCACCTACACCGGCGATGACGGCGGGAACTGCGTCGAAGTGGCAGAGGTCAACGGCACGATCAATGCCCCGGAGCACAAAACCGGGCACGCCAAGCTCATCGCCGTCCGCGACTCCAAGAACCCCGACGGCCCTGTCCTCTACTTCACCCAGGCCGAATGGGACGCCTTCGTCGCGGGCGTCAAGGACAACGAATTCGACATCGACTGACCGTCCCGCCGCCCAGGCCGCGGCGGCGCGCCGACGCACCCGCTTCGCGACCGGACGACCGGGGCCGCGTCACCTCGGCCGTCGGCGGTGGAGCGCCCTCCGCCGTTCGAGGTCTTCCCGATCCACCGGCCGCCTCCGCTCACCGGGCCGGCCGGGTGAACGTCCATGCGGGCGAGACCCGGCGGAGGCCGGTGAATCAGGAACGAGGATCGCTGAAATCCTCCGAACGGGAATCACCTACCGATGACGGAGACGACGGCGCGAGGCAGGGGTCATGCAGACTTTCCTCCCCTATCCGGACTTCGCAGCGTCCGCGCGGGTGCTGGACCGGTTGCGGCTGGGCAAGCAGCGGGCCGAGGCGATCCAGGTGCTGCGCGGGCTGACCGTCCCCGGATACGGCTGGCGGCATCACCCCGCGGTGAAGATGTGGGCCGGCTACGAGGAGGCGCTCGTCCGGTACGGCTTGGAGATCTGCGCGCACTGGGTCTCCCAGGACCGGGCCGACACCTGCGCCGCCACCATGACGCGCGAGCTGGCCGAACGCTGCGGCGTCACCGTGGTGCGCTCCCAGGAGGCGCTGGCCGCCGCCGGTGAGCTGCCGCCGTGGCTCGGCGACCCGGCCCTGCACCGCAGCCACCGCTCCGCCCTGCTCCGCAAGGACCCGCTCTACTACCGCCCCTTCTTCCGCGACGACCCCGACGACCTCCCCTACATCTGGCCCGTCTCCGACCGTCCCCCCTCCTGCCCGGGATGACGGAAGACCTCCGAACCCGGCCCTCGGCCGTGGCCGGGCGACCGGCGGACACCGGCGTCGTCCCCGGCCGCCGATCCGCTCACTCTCGCCGGGCGGGCCGCTCGGGCCGTCGGCGTATCAGCACGTGAGTGGTGCTGCCGTCGTCTTCGGCCAGGTCCCGGACGTGCTCGAATCCGAGCCTGTTCAGCACGGCCAGCGAGGCGCCGTTCGGCGCCGCCACGGTGGCGTACACCTCCGCGAGCCCCAGGGTGTCGAAACCGTAGTCGACGATCGCCCCGGCCAGCTCCTTCCCCAGGCCCGCTCCCCACACCTCGGGGACCAGCGCGTAGACGATCTCGTAGCCCTGGGCCACGTCGGTCGGCTTGATCTCCGCGTGTCCGATCAGGCGGCCGTCCCGGCGGACGGCCCAGACGTCGAACAGACCCTCGGCGTAGACCTTCGTGAAGATCCGTTCGAACAGGGCGCGGCTCTCCCCCTCGGTGGCCGGAGCATCCCCCATCCACCGCGAAACCCTCTCGTTCTGGAACAGGGCGACGAAGCCCTCCTGATCTTCGGGGGTGTACGGCTCCAGCAGCAGGCGCTCCGTGCGCAGGGTGGGGGTCATGGGCGACGAAGCTATTCGTGCGCCGCTCTCCCGGCAAATCTTTTTCGCTGATCAGAACTCGGCGCGAAGGATCTTCGAACATTCCCGCACCCGGAGCCGGGTCCTCGCCGGTGATCCGCCCGAACCGGGCAGCGGAGCCTTCCCTCACGCGAAGGCGGGTGTTCGGGCGCGGCTTCACCGTGACGGTCGCATCAGGCCGTGGCATGCGATCGCCGCCGCCGCGACCACGTTGAGCGAGTCGACCCCCGCCGCCATGGCGGTCGGGCTCATGGGGATGCACACTGATTCGTCCGCCTCGTCCAGCCACCGGGAGGACAGCCCGTCCCCCTCCGCCCCCAGCAGGAG
>k87-63197_pt1 | contig 16578 bp, 11 predicted proteins | sample MGYA00084031_6733416 | MGnify analysis MGYA00084031
GCCCATCCGCGGCCACTCGGGGGTCCAGGGCGGCGCCGAGATGGGGGCCGTGCCCAACTCCTACGGCATGGGCCGGCCCGTGGGCGATCCGGCGACCATGGCGGCCATGAAGGAGATTTGGGGCTTTGAGGTGCCAGCCCGGCCGGGGCTGACCGCCACCGCCGCCATCGACGCCATGTACCGCGGGGAGATCGATGTCCTCTATTCCGCCGGCGGTAACTTCCTCGAGACCCTGCCGGACCCCGCCTACGTCCGCGCCGCCCTGGAGCGGGTGCCGGTGCGGGTGTTCCAGGACATCGTCATCAACCCGATGATGCTCCTGGAGCCGGCCGAGGTGAACGTCATCCTGCCGGCCGCGACGCGCTACGAGACGCCGGGCGGCGTCACCCAGACGACCACGGAACGGCGGGTGATCTTCAGTCCCGAGATTCCCGGGCGCCGCATCGGTGAGGCCAGGCCGGAGTGGGAGATCCCCGTCCGCATTGCCGAACGGGTTGACCCGGACCGGGCGCACCTGATCCGTTACAACGACACCCAGCAGATTCGCGAGGACATCGCCCGTACCATCCCCCTGTACGATGGCATCCAGCACTTGCGGCAAAAGGGAGACCAGTTCCAGTGGGGCGGGCCGCTGCTCTGCGCCGGCTACCGCTTCAACACGCCGGATGGCAAGGCCCACTTCCAGGTGGCCCAGATCCCTGAACGGGAGATCCCCGAGGGCAAGTTCCTGGTGGGCACGCGGCGGGGCAAGCAGTTCAACAGCATGGTCTGGGACGACTATGACCCGCTAACCGGCTCGCGGCGGGACGAGGTGTTCATCTCCCGCGAGGACGCCGAGCGGCTGGGCCTGCGTGAGGGTGACCCGGTGCTGCTCCGGTCCGATCATGGCGAGTTCCGCGGCCGGGTGCGTATCAGCCGGATCCGGCCCGGGAACCTCCAGGTCCACTGGCCCGAGGGCAACGTCCTGATCCCCATGGGCGTCTGCGACCCCTACTGCGGAGAGCCGGACTACAACGCCATTTGCGAATTGATCCCTCTGACGACGGAGGCGGGCGTGGGCCAGGCGGCTCGCCAGCCGGTGGCCCGGTAAGAGGCCGGCACCGGGCGGGGCCGGGAGGGACCCCAGGAGGCCGTCCTGGGCGCCGTCGGCGGGGGTTCTTCCCGGCCGGTCCCGCCCGGGTTGCCGGCAGCGGGGAAGGGAGTGCCTTCCATGGCAACTGCGGCCGCTCAGAGGGTTGCCAACCGGTGGGTGATGGTGGTTGCGGCCGTCCTGATGCAGGTGTGCCTGGGGGCGGTCTACGGCTGGAGCGTGTACGTCAAGCCGCTGATGGACCAGTACGGCTGGACGCGGTCCCAGGTGACCCTGGCCTTCACTCTCTCCATTGCCGTCCTCGGGCTGGGGACTATCGCTGGGGGGCTTATGATGGACCGGTGGGGGCCGCGGCTAGTGGCCACGCTGGCCGGTCTCCTCTACGGGCTCGGTTACACCCTGACGGGGAGAGCCGACACCCTGGCGGAACTGTACTTCTGGTACGGCATCGTGGCCGGCTTCGGCATGGGCATGGGGTACATCGTGCCGGTGGCGACGCTGGTCAAGTGGTTTCCCGACAAGCGCGGGCTCATTACCGGCCTGGCCGTGGCGGGATACGGGGCCGGGGCCCTGGTCATGAGTCCCTATGCCGCAGCCAGTCTCCAGTCGCGGGGAATCCCTCCGACCTTCTTCACCCTTGGGATCGTCTACCTTATCTTCGTCACCCTGGCCGCCCAGTTCTACCGGAATCCCCCCGAAGGCTGGGCTCCTCCCGGCTGGCAGCCCAGTGCCGCCCAGCAGGCTGTCCGGGCTGCCGGCGACTACACGGTACGCGAGGCGGTGCGCACCGGGCAGTTCTGGGCTCTGTTCCTGATCCTCTTCCTCAACGTGTCCGCCGGCATCATGATCATCTCCCAGGCCTCGCCCATGGGGCAGGAGATCGTGGGCCTGTCCGAGACCGAGGCGGCGGCCCTGGTGGTGGGCACCATCTCGATCTTCAACGCCCTGGGACGCATGTTCTGGGCCACGCTGTCCGACTACATGGGGCGTCGGCAGGTGTTCGTGGTCATGTTCGCGCTGCAAGCGGTGCTCTTCTTCCTGCTACCGCAACTGCGTACGCCGCTGTTGTTCGTGGCCGGGGTATGCCTGGTAGCCCTGTGCTATGGTGGGGGTTTCGGCACCATGCCGTCCTGGAGCGCCGACTACTTCGGCCCCCGGTACGCCGGCAGCATTTATGGCCTCATGCTCCTGGCCTGGGGCCTGGGTGCCATCCCCAGCCCGCTGATGATCGCCCGCCTCCGCGAGGTGACGGGGACGTACACCACGGCCCTTTATGCCATGGCGGCCGTCATGGCGCTGGCCCTGCTGCTACCGCTGGTGACCAGGCCCCCGCGGCGCTTGCCGGAGGCAACCGGAACCGCCCCGCCAGTGGGCGGAGCGGGGTGAGGGCCCGCTGCTACCGGCCCGATGCGGAAGAACCGCAAGCCGTTGCGGCGCCCCGAGGGCGTACCCCGGGGCGCCGCAGCTGTGAGGGCGAGCGACAAGACGGCGATGCGAGCCGTAGCCAGGCCCACGCATTACGGGACGGGCTGGGACCGGCCGCGGAGGCGCCACTGCAGCCGGACGGGGACATGGGCCCGGCGCAACAGGTTGTAGGCGGGGCATCGCCGGTAAACCTCTTCCCGGAGTTGAGCGATACGCTCCGGTTCTTCCGGCGAATCGAGCCAGACGGTGCCCCGGACCTCCAGGAAATCGGGGCGCACCGGCGCGCTACCGTACAGTCCCCGGAGGTCGAGGTCGCCCTCCACATCGAAGGCGACGTCGTCCACGCGTATCCTCTGTTCTGCAGCGATCAGTCGAATCATGACGGTCATGCAGCTGGCCAGACTCCCCAGCACATACTCCATCGGCGTCGGGCCGCGATCGTTGCCACCTAGCTCAGCCGGCTCATCGGCCATGACCGTGAAGTCGCGCATGCGCAACTGGCTGCCCACAGCGCCGGCCAGCGAGCTGGTCGCCCGCAAGGTCACCAGCCGTGCCCCAGCTTCCGCAGGCAAGCCGGACATGGATGGTCCCCCCTTGTTCGTGTCGCAGCCCCGGAGCGACGGGTGACTGGTGACGTACCGGTTCGCCACGCACCCGTTAATTCCTACTAGACCACTTAATTTATATGGGATAACGTGGCGTGAAGTTACGTCGTGACCCCGGGCGGGAGTTCGCAGGTTGCTTCAGTGAGCGGCAGGCTCCCCGAAGGGGTGGGCAGCAGTGCTAGACTAGTGGTGTCTGGGCTGCTGGGATGTCCCAGCCTGGCGACGTGCGGACATACTGGCCCGCGTAACCGCGCGGGCGGGAAGAGGGTCACGGCCATGATCGGGAACGATCATCGCCACGACGAAAACGAGCTGCCCCACGGTTCCGGCAGGGACACGCCGGAGCCGGGAGCGGCAGCGCAGAACACGCCGGCACCGGCGGCCGGTGCCGGTTCCGAGGGTGACGGGGCAGGCGCATCACCCACCGGCTCCGCCGAGCCGGGTGCCGCTACGGGCGCGACGGGTGGCGCGACGGGCCGGCCCGGCGGCGCGGCGAGCGGCTCCGATCTCGGTGCGGCAGGGCACGAGGAAGCTTCCGGAGCGGCTGGCGCCGGCGGGCCGGCAGTGGCCGGCCCGCCGGCGGGTTCGTCCGGCTGGCGAGCGGACGAGGAAGGTCCGGATCCGGGGCTGACCGGCCCCGTATCCCCCAGGCGGGAGCGGCGCCGGCGCGGCGGCGCCTCCCTCGTCATGTTGCTGGTGGCCGCCATCATCGGGGGCCTGGTGGGTGGCACCATCGTCTGGTACGCCACCGGCGGCACGGCGGGTGCCGGCTTGCGATCTCCTGTCGCCCCTCCGCAGGACACGGCGCCCGGGGAACGGGAGCAAAGCGCCCCCATCCTCCCGCCGCCTGCCCGGGGCGAGGCGGTGGATTTCACCGCCGTCTTTGACTACGCCGCGCCCTCCGTGGTCCAGGTCGTGAAGACGGCCGAGGCCTTCAGCCCCTGGCTGGGCGTGGTGCGCCAGGAAGGTTCGGGGTCCGGCGTGGTCCTCGATGATAAGGGCCATGTGATCACCAACTACCACGTGGTGGAAGGGGCCGACCGGCTCGTCATCGTTCTCGACGACGGTACGCGCGTGGCCGCGGAGCTGGTTTCGGTGGATCCCAGCCACGACCTGGCCCTGCTGCGCGCCAACTTGCCGGCTGGTAAGGTGCGCCCGGCGAAGCTGGGCGACTCCGACGCCATCCGCGTGGGCGAGCCGGTGATGGCCATCGGGTACCCCTTCGGCCTGCCCAAGACGGCCACCACCGGAACCATCAGCGGCTTGCACCGGGACAACCTGCGGGCGCCCAACGGCCGCACCATCCGCGAGGTGATCCAGACCGACGCGCCCATCAACCCGGGCAACTCCGGCGGGGCGCTGGTCAACGCCCGCGGTGAGGTGATCGGGATCAACACGGCCATTCTGTCCAACATTAGCGAGGCGCCGGGTTCCATCGGCATCGGGTTCGCGGTCCCCATTAACATCGTCCGCCGTGAGATGGACCAGTTGCTCGCCGGCGGTATGGTAGAACATCCGTGGATCGGCATCCGGGGGCTCGCCGTCGATGCCGAGACGGCGCGGGCTCGCGGCCTGGCGGTGGATCGTGGCATTCAGGTGGTCATGGTGGTGCCCGGCAGCCCGGCCGACAAGGCGGGCCTGCAACCCGCCCGGATACGGGGCGTGCCGGTGCCCATGGGCGGGGACGTGATTTTGACCGTCGACGGCAAGGAAGTTCGCGACGTACCGGACCTCCAGGCCTACCTCGATACAAAGCAGGTGGGGGACCGGGTGGTGTTGCGCATCAACCGCCAGGGCAAGGAGCTGGACGTGGAGGTCACGCTGGAAGCCTTCCCGGAGCGCCTGCCCGACTAACAGGGTCAAGATGACCGGGGAGCAGGGCGGGCGTGCCTCCTCCAGGCACGCCCGCCCCGTTATGGTATCCTCCCATCACCCTGCCTTCCGCTCCGGCCCTGCCCGCAGGAGAGCGGCGGCGATTCCGGCCGCTTCTTCCGCGCTGTGGACGGCCGCGTTCGACAGCTCTCCCGGGGCGCGGTAGCCGTCACCGCAGAACAGCAGGTTGGGCACGCCCGGGGCCTGCACCGGGGGCAAGGCCGGCCACGGCTGATCCGCCGCGTGCTCGGCGGCGGTGAGCATCCGCCGGACCAGCCAGCGCTTCAAGACCACGCGTTGCGTGGCGCCGGGGTACACCGTTTCCACGGCCCGCAGCAGGGCCTGCTTGTGCATCTCGATGCGCTCGCCGTCCGCCAGCTCGTCCGCGTCCACGAAGCGCATGGCCTGGAAGAGGGTGTGCCCCGGAGGTGCCAGGTCGGGGTTGACGAACGAATGCCGGGCCAGCACGACGCCCTTGTCCGCCAGGTCCACGGCGATCCAGGGGAGGTCCCATTCCCCCTCCACGCCCAGGTCCAGGGAAATGCCGGCGGTGGGCCGCAACTCCGTCGCCGGCCGTCCGCCCGGCCCTTTGAGGACGCCCGGTGGCAGGAGGCAGGCGGCGCGTTGCGGCGGCAGGGCCACGATCACCACCCGTGCCTCCAGCAGGCGGCCGGCGGTCCACACGCCCGCCGCCCGGCCGCCGGAGATCTCGCCCCGGTCCACCGGCGTCCGTAGACGCACCGCACCCCCGCGGTCGACGATGGCGGCACGAAGGGCCTCGAACAGCGCGTCCCACGGCAGGACCAGGGAGGGGCGCAGCTGGTGGCGCACGTTGAAACGGGCGAACTCCAGCAAATGGCCGGCCGAGAAGCGTTCCGGATGCGCGGTGAAGCCGATGGCGCGGATGATGTCCAGCAGCCACTCGGCCACGCGGGGCGAGACCCGCTCCTCGGCCAGGAAGTCCGCCAGGGTGGTCGTCATGTAAGGCCCGGCCGGCTTACGGAGCCAGCCGAGGCCCTTGCCCAGGTAGCCTGACCCGTCATGGAATCCGAAGAAGCGGAACGTGGAGAGCAATTCCGCGGGGAACCGCTGTAAGCGCCCGCGACGGGCCCGGGCGAACCCGCTCGCCCACGTCGCACGGGCCCTGACACGCAGTCCCAGACGCTTCAAGACGCGGGCATGGGGGCTTCCCCAGGCGCCGAGGATGAAATGATACCCGTAGTTGAGGGTGAAGCCACCCTGCCGCACCACCAGGCCCCGGCCGCCCAGAACGGGGCGGCCTTCCAGCACCAGCACGCGCGTGCCGCCGGCCGCCAGCAGGGCCCCGGTGGTCAGGCCCGCGATGCCGCCGCCCACCACGATCACGTCGTATCCCATGGTGTAACCTCCTTCAGCATCCGCCGGCGTGGGGGGCGGGCCCGAGGCAGGTACCGGCCAGGCGGCCGGGTACCTCACGGGATGCCGGCCAGGGTCATGGCAGTGAACTGCCTGTGCTCCGGGATGGACGGCAAGTTCATCGGGATGAACCGCTGGCGGGAATGCCCTGGCAACAATCCCCGGTCGTACACATCCTAACGCGATCCCTCTCCTGCAACCAGTCACCACGGTCATGTGGCTCTTCTGACGCCGGCAGGAGTGAAAACGTTTTCGCTGAATATGAAAACCATGGTGACGATCAAGGACGTCGCTCGCCGGGCGGGCGTGTCCATCACCACGGTGTCGCGGGCACTCAACGGTTACCCCGACGTCAGCCCCGACACCCGGCGGCGGGTCGTGCAAGCCGCCCGCGAGTTGGGTTACCGGGCCAACGCCATCGCCCGGAGCCTGGTCACCAAGAAGACACGCACGCTCGGGGTGCTCATCTCGGGCTTACGCCGGGACGGCAGCGCCGACGGGTTCGTCCTGGAACTGTTGTGCGGCATGAACGAGGCTGCCGCCGAGCAGGACTACGAGCTCATCCTGTTCCACACGAACCCGTCGCGGCAACGCCGCAAGTCCTACCGCGACCTGTGCCACGAGCGGCAGGTGGACGGTGTCATCGTCATGGGCCTCCGGCTCGACGACCCCTATCTCCGGGAAGTGCTGGAGGCGGAGATTCCTTGCGTGTTCATCGACGTGGCCCTGGAGGGGGACAACGTCGGCTACGTGACGTCGGCCAACAGCGAGGGTGCCCGCAGGGCCATCGTCTACCTGGCGGAGCGTGGCCACCGGCACATTGCCTTCGTCAACGGGCACGACCGGGCCGACGTCAGCCACCACCGCCTGGCGGGCGTGCGCAGGGCTTGCGCGGAGTTGGGCATCCCCCTGCCCCGTCACCGGGTGCTGGACGGCGGCTTTCAGGAGGACCAGGCGCGCCACGTGGTGGCGGAACTGCTCCGGCGTGACCCGGAGGTTACGGCCGTCTTCTGCGCCAGCGACCGCATGGCCATCGGGGCTGTCCGGGCGGCTCGCGAGGCGGGGCGCCGCGTACCCGAGGATCTATCGGTGATCGGCTTCGATGACATCGTCCTGGCCCAGTACGTCACGCCGCCGCTGACGACGATTCGGCAGCAGATCTACGAGATGGGCGCCGCTGCCACCCGGTTGCTCATCGGCATCCTGGAGGGAACGGCGGCGGAGCGCCGGGTCGTCCTGGATGTGGAACTGGTGGAGCGGGCCAGCGTGGTGTCACGGGTCTAGCTTCCGGCAAGGCTCGCGACACCACGGGGCGGGGTAGACGGGGCGACCCACTCGATCCCGTGCAGTGGCTGAAAACGTTTTGGTCCTGTTTCCCAAAACGTTTTCGCCCCTAACGTTCAGGGGAGAGGTGCTTTCGGCTCGTGCCAGTCCGGGTCATCAAGGAAGACGACCTGTTCCTGCTCACCGACGAGCGGGGCGACATCCCCGCCGGCCACCGCGGCGGGATGGGTCTCTACAGGCGGGACACCCGGTTTCTCAGCCGCTTCGAACTCTGCGTCAACGGCGAACCCCCAGTGGTCCTGCAATCGGAGGCGGACCGGAACTACGCGGCCCGCATCCTGCTCATGAACCCGCCGGAAACCGGCGGTGGCCCCCACGGCCTCGCCCGGGATTCGATCATCCTGGAACGGGAGCGCGCCATCTACCAGGGCGTCCTTTACGAGCGCCTGACCGTGACCAACCATCACCGTTCAGACCAGGTGGTGGAGGTCACCTATCACTTCGACGCGGACTTTGCCGACATGTTCATCGTGCGGGGGTTCCGGGGCGCGCGCACCGGCTCGGTGGTGGGCCGGGTATGCGATGACCGGGGGCTGTGCATCCGCTACCGGGGTGCCGACGGCCTGGAGCGCGAGACGCGGGTTCGCTTCAGCGAACCGGCGACGGGGTGGGACGACGGCCACCGCTTCCTGTTCCGGCTGGAGCCCGGCCAGTCGCGGCAAGTCACCCTGACGGTGGAACCGGTCATTGCCGGTGTCCCCGCCGGCGGGCCGGTTGCGCCGGGCTCGGGGAAGGCAACCGGATCCGGAGCGGAGACGGGAACGGCGGCAGGAGCGGCGACGGTCACGGAGACGGCCACTGGGGCGGGGACCGAGGCAGGGCCTCAGCCGGCACGGCCCGTGGCAGGACCGCCTGCGGCACCGGCCGGCCGGTCCCTGGACGAGGTCCTGGGGGAGCTGGAGCGGTCGTACCGGGGATGGCAGGACACGGCGCCCGGTGTGGAGTCGAGCCACGACGTCCTGAACCGCCTGCTCCAGCGCAGCTTGGCCGACCTGCGGATGCTGACCACCGATCTCGGGGATGGTCCCTTCCCCGTGGCCGGTGTGCCGTGGTTCGCGGTACCCTTCGGCCGCGACAGCCTGATCACCGCCCTGCAGGCGCTGCCCTTCCGGCCGGAACTGGCCAGGGGCACCTTGCGCACCCTCGCCCGCCTGCAGGGGACCCGCGTCGATCCCTGGCGAGAAGAGGAACCCGGCAAGATCCCCCACGAGGTCCGGTACGGGGAACTGGCCAACACCCACCAGATCCCCTTCGGTCGCTACTACGGCACCGTCGACGCCACCCCGCTCTTCCTCATCCTTGCCGCCGAGTTCTACCGCTGGACCGGAGACCGGCCCTTCGCCGAGAGCCTGCGGCCTCATGTGCTGGCCGCCCTGGAGTGGATCGAGCGCTACGGTGACAGCGACGGGGACGGCTTCGTGGAGTACCGCGGCAAGTCGGATGGGGGACTCGCCAACCAGGGTTGGAAGGATTCTGGAGATTCCGTGATTCACCGTGACGGCACCCTGGCGCGCGGCCCCATCGCCCTCTGTGAGGTGCAGGGGTACGTGTACGAGGCCATGCGCCAGTGGGGCCGGATTTTCCGGGAATGGGGGGATGTTGAGCGAGCCGCGCGCCTGGACGAGGCGGCAGCGCGGCTCAAGCAACGGTTCGCAGAGGCCTTCTGGATGGAGGACGAGGGGTTCGTGGCCCTGGCGCTGGACGGGGAGAAGCGGCGGGTGGCGACGCTGACGTCCAATCCCGGGCACCTGCTGATTACCGACCTCCTGGACCGGGAACGGGCCGACCGCGTCGCCCGCCGCCTGCTGGAGCCGGACTTCTTCTCCGGCTACGGCATCCGCACCATGAGCGCCCGCGAGCGGGCCTACAACCCCATCAGCTACCACAACGGCAGCGTGTGGCCCCACGACAACAGCCTGATCGCCTGGGGAATGGCGCGCCACGGCCATCATGAGGCCGTGCACCGCGTCCTTGCCGGTATCCTGGCCGTGGCGGAGCAGGCGGAATACCACCGCTTGCCCGAGCTGTGGTGCGGGTTCCCGGCCGCGCCCGGGCGCCGGTTCGTCCCCTATCCGGTGGCCTGCTCGCCCCAGGCGTGGGCGGCGGGAGCCCCGCTGCTGTTGCTCCGGGCGCTGCTGGGCCTCGAGCCCGACCTGCCCGGGGGTGTCATTCGCCTCCGCCCCGCCCTGCCCGCCTGGCTGGACGGGCTCCGGGTGCTGGGCCTGCGGCTCGGCAACGGGCGGCTGTCCTTCGAGGTGCGGCGGGACCCGCGCCACGCCTCCGAGGCCGGGGAGACCGCTGCGGGGCGGGAGGGCACGGGCACGACGGTGGAGATCCTGGAGAACACCACCGGTGCCCGGCTCGTCGTCGGTTGAAGCCAGGTTGATCGATCCGGGGGACTCACCCACCGGAGGAACCGCATCCATCCCAGGGAGGGGAAGGACCGATGAGGCTCAAGCGGTGGCGTCTTGCCGTGGTGACCTTCCTGGTCGTCCTGGCCATGGTCCTGGCCGCCTGCGGGCAGTCAGGGCAGGGTGACCAGGGGACCGGCGGCCAGCAGGAGGCCGGCGGTGATTCGGGCGCCCAGGGCGGCTCGACGGAGAAGGTGACGGTGACCCTGACCGGTTGGGGCTCCTCGCCCACCGAGACCGAGCTGTTCATGCAAGTGCTGGAGGAGTTCGAGAAGAAGCACCCCAACATCGACGTCAAGTGGGAGCCCATCAACGAGAACTACATGGACGTGCTGCAGACCCGGCTGGTGGGCGGCCAGGCTGCGGACGTTTTCTACCTCGACTCGTCCGAGGCGCCGGCGATGATGTCGCGGGGCCTGCTGGAGCCCCTGGACAGCTACATCAAGCCGGAGGATGACCTGGCGGACTTCGAGGAGAACCTGCTGAACGCCTTCCGCTGGGAGGGCAAGATCTACGGCCTGCCCAAGGACTACTCGACGCTGGCACTGTTCTACAACAAGAAGCTGTTCGAGGAGGCCGGTATCAAGGAGCCGCCCAAGACCTGGGACGAACTCCTGGAGTACGCCAAGAAGCTGACCAAGGACACCAACGGTGACGGCAAGCCCGACCAGTGGGGCCTGGCCATCCAGCACGGTCTCGACCGCGCCGGTATCTTCATCTACGGCAACGGTGGCGAGATCGTGGACGAGACGGGCAAGGACGTCCGCTTTGACGAGCCGGCCGCCGTGGAGGGCGTGCAGTGGTACGTCGACCTGGCCCTCAAGCACAAGGTGGCGGTGCGGCCGCAGGACATCGGCGCCGGGTGGACGGGCGACGCCTTCGGCAAGGGCAACATCGGCATGGTGATCGAGGGGCCGTGGGCGATCCCGTTCCTGAAGGACAACTACCCCGAGGTCGAGTACGGCGTGGCCGAGCTCCCGTCGAAAGACGGGCAGAACAAGGTCACCTACGCCTTCACCGTCGCTTACGTGATGAACAAGCAGGCCAAGAACAAGGAGGCGGCCTGGCAGCTGATCCGCTATCTGACGGGCAAGGAAGGCATGAAGACCTGGACCAGCCTCGGCATCGCCCTGCCGTCGCGCAAGTCGGTGGCGCAGGCCCATAAGTACGACCAGGATCCCTTGCGCAAGGCGTTCATCGCCGGCGCGGCCTACGCTCGTCCCTGGCAGCTGGGCCTGCACTTCAGCGTGATCAACAACAACTTCAACAACCAGATGGAGGCCGTCTTCGCCGGCCAGAAGAGCGTGGCCGACGCGCTCAAGGAGGCCGCGGCCACGGCGGAGAAGGAGATCGGGCGGTGATGGGGCAGGTTCGGAGGGAGGAGAGGGGCCCCCGGGCCCCTCTCTTTTCTTCCAATCGCTGGTACCGGCTCGTCCGGCACCTGACGGGCTACGTCTTCCTCGCGCCCATGATCATCATCCTGGGGCTGTTCGTGGTCTTTCCCATCGTCTACGTCCTGTACCTCTCCCTGTTCCGCGTCGACCTGCTGGTGGGGACGTGGACCTACGCGGGGCTGGACAACTATCGCTACCTGCTGGAGGACGACAAGGTCCGTTACGCGTTGCGCAACACCATCACCTACGCGGCGGTGGTGGTTCCAACCCAGACCGTCATCGCGGTGCTGTTGGCCGCGATCCTCAACACCGGCATCCGCGGCCGCGAGTTCTTCCGGGTAGCCTATTTCGTGCCCACCGTGACCTCTTCGGCAGTGCTGACGCTGATCTTCATGTGGATGTACAGCAAGACGGGGCTGCTGAACGCCATTCTGAACCTCTTCGGCCTGCCCGGTTATGACTGGCTGAATGACCCGCGGATCGCCCTGGGCTCCATCATGATCATGAACATCTGGTCGACGGTCGGCCAGTACATGGTGATCTACCTGGCGGCGCTGCAAGACATCCCGAGTACGCTGTACGAGGCAGCCCGGGTGGACGGGGCCAGCTGGTGGCAGCAATTACGCTACGTGACATTGCCGATGCTCAAGCCGGCCACCAACTTCGTCGTGATCATGGGCATCATCGGTACGCTCCAGCTTTTCGACCAGGCCTTCATCTTCTCCGACGGCAGCGGCGGTCCCAACAATGCTACCCTGACCATGGTGCTCTACATCTACCAGAACGCTTTCCGGAATTTTGACTTTGGCTACGCGGGCGCGCTGTCGTTCGTGCTGGCGGTCGTCATCATGATCGGGACCGTGCTGTACCGCGCGCTGGCCGGCGAGGGCCGTTACCGCTAAGGGTGAGCGGCTTGCCCCGAGGGGGGAAGGGAACCAGTGAGGGAGACGGTGCAAATGCCCATCCGTACCGTGACGAGCCCGCCACCGGCCGGGAGGGAAGAGCGCTCCGCCGCGGCGGCGAGATTGTGGTGGGGCCTCCTCTATGCGGTGCTGATCCTGTACGCGGTGATCACCTTCCTGCCCTTCATCTGGGCGGTGTCGACGTCTTTGAAGACGTTGCAGGAGGTGAGCCACCGTCCCACGGCGCTGATCCCGGACCAGCCCACGCTCGAGGCCTACCGCTTGATCTTTTCCCGCACCGGCCTGTTTGTGCGCTGGTTCTTCAACAGCGCGGTGGTGACCGCCACCGTGGTGATTCTGGGATTGCTGTTTAATTCCATGGCGGGCTATGCCCTGGCTCGCATCCCCTTCTTCGGCCAGCGGTTCTGGTTCTGGTTCGTCCTTGCCTCGCTGATGGTTCCCGGCCAGGTCCTGATCGTGCCCAAGTACCTGATCATCCGGGAGCTGGGGGGTGTGAACACTTACTGGGGCCTCTTCCTGCCCTCGCTGGTGAACGCCACGTGGGTGTTCATGATGCGCCAGTTCTTCCTCAACTTCCCGCGCGAGCTGGAGGAAGCGGCCGAGCTGGACGGGCTCAACCGCTTGCAGACCTTCTTCCGCATCGTCCTGCCGCTGGCCAAGCCGGCCCTGGCCGCCCAGGCCATGTTCCTGTTCATCGGTTCGTGGAACGAGTTCATGTGGCCGCTGGTGATCACGACGGAGCAGACCATGTATACCCTGCCGGTCGGCCTCACCGCCTTCCGCAGCGAGTACTACACCTTCTGGAATGTGGTCATGGCCGCGTCCATGCTGTTCACGCTGCCCTCACTGATCCTGTTCATCGCCTTCCGGCGTTATTTCATGGAGGGGATCACGCTGGGCGGGATCAAGGAGTAAGACCAGCGGGCGTCACCCATCGATCATGGCCCATCGGGCATGGCCCTGCCACGTTGCCAGCTTGGCGCCGGCGCTCCATAATCAGTGCTAATCACGGGGCTTGCCGGGGTTGCGGTGGGGGGAAAGGTGCGGCGCGTTCTTGCGCTGCCCGGTGGCGGCCGGCCGGTGAGCCGGCGGGAGGTGCCGGCGTTGCGGGACGTGTTCCGGGCGGGGGATGGAACGCCGATCTATTTTGAACTGCACGGGTCGGGGCCCCCGCTTTACGTCTGCCACGGCGGGCCTCAGACGACCTTTTCCTACCTGAGCCAGGCCCTGGAGCCCCTGGCGCAGCATTTTACCCTGGTCTACCACGACTACCGGGGCAGCGGGCGCTCCGGCCGGGCCGCTCCCCAGACCTACCGGTTCGAGCAACTGGCGGCCGACCTGGACGCGCTTCGTACCCACCTGGGCCATGAGCGCGTGGCGCTGCTGGCCCATTCTCTCGGCGGGTTCGTGGCCCTGCATTATGCGCTCAGGTACGGGCAGCACCTGCAGGCTCTGGTGCTGGTGGCTACGACGCCTACCGGGGCGATGGGGCGGCTGGTTGGGCCCACCCTCCGCGTCCTGGGGGCGCGGCGCCTCATCCGCTTGCTTGTGGCGGCCGCGGGGTACGGCCTGATCTGGGCCTGGCGCCGGGAAAGCCCGGCCCGGCGTCGTGCCCGCCTCCGGCTCCTTGCCCTTCTGCAGGAGGGCCGGGCCGACCGGATGGAGCTGGTGCGCGCCGCGGAAAGGGAGGCTGCGGTCGGCAGCGAGAATGCCCCGTACCTGGAAGCCGAGGCCTACCGGACCGACCTGACGCCCCACCTGGGCCGCATCCGCTGCCCCGTCCTGGTGGCCTGCGGGGACCGCGACGCGGTGTTCTTCGCCGCGCTCCGCCTGTATCGCCAGCACTGGCCGGGCGCGACCTACGTGATCTTCCCGGGAGTGGGGCATCACCCCGCCATCGAGGAGCCGGAAACCTTTGTCCCTGCCGTGACGGGGTTCTTGCGGGATCAGTGGGCGGGTATGGACGTCTCCGCCTAGGTGCCACGGAAGGGGGGCGGGGTGCCACGTTACACCCCGCCGCCTCGGTCATGGTTGCCGGCCACCGGTACTGCCGTTCCCGCCCGCGCTTGCGGGCCCGGGGCGCAAGAGATAGGCCAGGATCTTCGCCAGCCCGATGAACAGCGGGATCAGCCCGCCCAGCAGCTATGGCCCGAACCCCAGCGACAGGAGACCCACCGTCAGGGCCAGCCCGATGGCGGCGGTGATCAGGCCGCTCTCCAGCCGGTTGCGGCCTCGATAGACCTTGACCGGTTCGTCTCCATCATCGCTGTCCTTGAGGTCCGGTAGGAGTCCCTTTTCGATCATGGCCACCCGTTCCCGGTGTTTCAGGTACCGGTTCCAGCCCAACCAGTGACTTGGGTCATGATCCGTAGTCGTTCCTTCGGATAGCCGGCCTTTCGTTGTGGCTTGCGGAACCCAAAGAAAGCGGTCCCGCCCTCACCGGAATCCGGACTTAGCCGTGGCCCGGGGCGGTTGACACCGGTCCGGACCGGCGCTAGAATGCAGGTCAACAAGGCCAGCTCGCCAACGGCAATGCGCGGGAAGAGTAGGCGCGTACCGGCGGCCAGCGAGCCGGCGGCCCCCTACGAGGGAGATGGTGAGACGGCCGGCCCGCAATGGGCGCGCTGAATGGGCCCGCAAGCCGCAGACCGAACGCGCCGTCCCGGCCGTGGGTGGCGGCGCCAGTAGGCTCTGCCGGAGCCCCCACCGTGAGCCGGGGGAGGGTATCGGCCATCGCGCCCGTACCCGAACGAGTGAGGCCGTCCGGCCTAACTCGGGTGGCACCGCGGAAGAGCACCTTTCGCCCCGAAGGCGAAAGGGCTTTTTTATTGGGAGGTGCTGCCCGTTGCCCGCGGGCGGGCAGCTGCGCGTGCCCGGGAGGTGTCCGGCACACGCGCCCGGCGGGCCCCAGGAGAGCGGTTTCCCAGCGGGGAGCCCTTCCCGGCCCGCAGTACCCGGGGAGGCCAGGCCGGCGGCCTAAATGGGGTGGCACCGCGGAACGGCGCCTCCGTCCCCAGGACGGAGGCGCCGTTTTGGTTTAAAGCCGGGGCGATTCGGGGAGCGGAGCCGGAAAGGAGCCTGGGAGATGAGGCCGGAGATGACACGCCTGCGGAACCCCGAGGTGGTCGCGGCCGGCGTGGAATCGGGAAGTGCCGGTGTGCGGCTTGCCCTGGACCAGGAGACGCCGGTCACCGTCTTCCGCAAGCTGGCCGGGGACGGTCCCGGCTTCCTGCTGGAGAGTCTCGGGGGCGGCGAGCGGGCGGGGCGATACTCCATCATCGGCGCTTGCCCGGCCCGCGAGCTGGTCTGTTACGGCACGGGATCCGTGGTGCGGGAGGCCGGGGTGGAGCGGGAGGCACCGGCCGACCCCTTCGCGGCCCTGCGGTCCTTTGTGCCCCCCGGGCCCTCCTGGGGCGGACTCCGCTTTTCCGGCGGGGCCGTGGGCTACGTGGGCTACGACGGCGTGCGGTTTCTGGAGCGGCTGCCCGGCCGCCCGCCGGCGGACCCGGAGCTGCCCGTGGCGCGGTTCATGGAATGTGCCATCCTGGCCGTCCTGGATCACGTGCGGCACGAGCTGGTCCTGCTGGCACCGCCGGTGCCACGGGCCGGCGCTGCCGCCGGGGCGGGGCACGCCGGCGCGCTGGCCCGGCTGCGAGATGCCCTGGACCGCCTGGCCGCCCCTCCCGTCGCCGGCCCGCCCATCTTCCTGCCTGCTGCCGGTGACCGGGACTCCGGTGAGGCCGCGGGCTTGCCCATCACGGTGCGTAGCCGCACGGGCCGCGCGGCCTTCGAAGCAGCGGTGCGCAAGGCCCAGGAGTACATCCGCGCCGGGGACGTGTTCCAGGTCGTGCTCTCGCGCCGCCTGGAGTTCGACTGGCAGGGCGACCCCTTCGAGCTCTACCGGGCGCTGCGGGTGGTGACGCCCTCGCCCTACATGTTCTACCTGCGCTTCGACGGGGACACGGTGCTGCTGGGTGCCTCGCCGGAGTTGCTGGTACGGGTGGAGGGGCGGCGCGTCCTGACCCGGCCCCTGGCGGGTACCCGCCCGCGGGGCCGCACGCCGGAGGAAGATGCCGCGCTGGAGGAAGAATTGCGGGCGGACCCCAAGGAGCGGGCCGA